>Ga0326729_1000233_pt1 | contig 14216 bp, 10 predicted proteins | sample MHFSIPfraction_2_FD_207744 | JGI IMG/M metagenome (GOLD analysis project Ga0326729, IMG submission 207744) | Lab enriched peat soil microbial communities from Michigan Hollow, Ithaca, NY, United States - MHF6AY SIP fraction | ecosystem: Environmental > Terrestrial > Soil > Wetlands > Peat...
GGTGGTGGTGCATGCATCGTCGATAAGTTCTCTCAAAAGAAATCCTCTGATGGGTCGTCAGAGGTTACAGCGCAGCATCAATCAGCTGCATGAACAACAGCGAGTTACCAGCTTAAACTCGATCCAGCTTTGTCTGATGCCTGGGGTCCACTTCACTCAGATATTTTGCCGAACCGTTTTCAGTCGAGACAAATGAATGGTGATAAATGAAAGAAGAGTTACTTTTTAAGTATCAAAATCTAATAAAAGTTATATTTTTTGCGCATGAAGCTGCTTCTATTCAGCATGGTCTAATCCATCAATATCAAAAACGAAACGGTGTTTCGACCGAACCCTCGCAGATCGAATACCAGAAGATTGAAAGCTGTTCAGTCGAAACCCCCGGCTTTTCAGTCAAACATCAGCCGCAATACTTCGTCTGACTCAGCCTCATTCATACTGATCCGGCTCCGATGTGCCATTTCCTTTTGATGCCGGTGGATACGGGTTTTCGTAACCGGGCCAGGAGAGCGACCAGACAAAAGCGCCGATCCATCCGATGCCCGTCCAGCCGAGCAGAATATTGAGGGCAATGATGGCCGGAAGACTGCGATGCTTGCGGGACCAGGCGATGAGCGATGGCACGAAATAGAAGGCCCAGCCAAAGACGTTGAGCAGGATAAACGGCACCGACGAAGAGGTAGACCAGACCCAGGAGCGTATCAATTCTTGTTCCATAACGTTAAGTTCTTGTGTTCTTGAAAATTCCTCTGCTCTTTTGACGCCGTGTTTTTCGTTTTTCTTCGCTAAGGACTTCAAAAATCTGCCAAATCCGATCACAGCCAGTCGCGCATCGATTCTGAACGACGCTAACGCATTGAAAAGTTTGGCGAAAATACACAGGCATTGCCGCGATCTCCATCGACATCCATAAAAAAGAGCTGTAAAAAAGCCTTGGATCTGAAAACCTTTATTGGGCCTGTGTTTTGTATCCAATCCCAGAAAAAATACATTGCACTGTTACCGTGATTTCCAATCCAGCGATCCGAATCCAATGAGCAGGCTTTTTGTGAACAACCGCCTCAAGCGGCGTATTGCCGTCTTGGGTTATCTCATCCTGCGCAAGAGCCGGTATTTTAAGGGTACGTCGCAAGAGTTCGTTCGCATGACCTGGGCGTCGTTTCTGGCCCAGCTCAATCTCAATCAGGATATTCCATTTCTTCTCGTCGCGGTGTTTGTAGGGCTGGTCACAGGCTACGTTGCTGTAATTTTCCATGAGGCGATCAAGATCATCAGCTCCTACCTTTTTTACGGCACGACCGCTCTCGGGCTGCCGACCCTGAACAACTATCTGAGGTTATTGCTGCTTCCGCTGATACCGGCCTTCGGCGGACTGATTGTCGGGCTGTACAATGCCTTTGTCGTCAAGGCGAAGCCGGAACACGGGTTGCCGTCGGTTATCAAGGCGGTGGCTCAGAAAAATGGCAAGATTCCCGTCAAAAACTGGATGCACAAAACCTTCACTTCGGTGGTGAGTATCGGCACCGGCGGGGGCGCGGGACGGGAAGCGCCGATAGCGCAGGTGGGGGCTTCCATCGGCTCGACCGTCGCGCAGTCGCTCAATTTTTCGCCAGGCAGGACCCGGACATTGCTTGGTTGCGGCACGGCTGCGGGGCTTGCCGCGGTGTTCAACGCACCAATCGGCGGTGTGATGTTCGCCGTCGAGGTGATTCTCGGCGATTTCAGCGTCCGCACCTTCAGCCCCATCGTGGTGGCTGCCGTGGTGGGTACGGTGCTGTCGCGAAGTTATCTCGGCAACTATCCCACTTTTCTGGTGACGAAATACAGCCTCGTCTCCAATGTCGAGCTTGCTTTTTACTTCACTCTTGGCGTGCTTGCCGGACTTTCTGCGGCGTTGTTTATCAGGATGTTTTACGCCATCGAAGCGCAGTTGAAAAAGATCGAGCAGCACTTCCGTATTCCCGCGTGGGCAATGCCAGCGTTTGGCGCCCTTTTGTGCGGCCTTGTGAGCATGTGGGTTCCGGAGCTGTACGGCTTTAGCTATGAGGCGATCAACAACGCGCTGGCGGGCAGGGAGAGCTGGTCGAACATGGTCGCCATCTATTTTCTCAAGCCGGTGGTGGCAGCCTTCACGGTCGGTTCCGGCGGGTCGGGCGGTATGTTCGCCCCGTCGATGAAGATGGGCGCGATGCTCGGCGGCATGTTCGGCAAGGTCGTCAACGACTTTTTTCCGACAATCACCGCCGCGTCGGGAGCCTACGCGCTGGTCGGCATGGGGGCGGTGACGGCGGGCATCATGCGTGCGCCGCTGACGGTCATCCTGATCCTGTTTGAAGTCACCGGCCAGTACGAGATCGTGCTGCCGATCATGTTCGCGGCGGTTACGTCAGCGCTGGTGGCGCGGATGGCGTATCCCTACACCATGGAGACCTACGTGCTCGAAAAGGAGAACGTGCGCGTCGGCTTCGGCATCGCGCTGACCATCGCCGGAAATATCAGCGTGCTCGACATCATGCAGCGCAAGTTCGCCCGGTTTTTCAACACCACCGAGGTTGAGGCGATCATCGACGCCTTTCACAACACCCGGGACTCTCATTTTTTCGTCACGACGCCCGACGGCGTATTCATCGGCATCATCGGACTCGACGAGATGAGCCTCGTCTTGAAGGAGGGCGCATTTCCGGCCATGATCGCCGATGATCTGGTCAAGAAAAATGTCACCATGCTCTACGATACCTCGAAGCTCGACGAAGCGCTCAAAATCTTTGAAATCTCCGAATACTCGACTCTTCCTGTCGTCGAACACAATACCGGCAAACTTCTCGGTATTCTCAAGCAGGACGAGGCATTCTCCTATTATCGCAAGCAGATGAACCTCATCGGCGAGGAGAGTGGCGAGCCTGTCGCTCACAAAGCGGCGTCACGGCCTCATTGATGCAACACGCTGCCGCGATGTTTGTTTCAACAGTAACAAGCTGCTTGCATTTACGGCGGTCGATACCTATGATTATGAGGCTTGCTTTCTGAAGCGGCATTGACCCCGGAAAACCCACGGAGCGACCTGGCCTTCATTCATCACGATGGAGACGGCTCATGACCAGTTACAAACCGAAACATTTCGCGCCAAACCTGCTCGACCTCGTCGCGGAGGGGGAGGGGTCGCGCATCGAGTTCAAGCGGCTCATCCACTCGGCGCCCAAAATCGCCCGCTCGATCACGGCATTCGCCAATACATCAGGCGGCGTAATCCTGATCGGCGTTGACGATGACCGGCGTATCGTCGGCATCCACAGCGAGAAAGAGACGCTCCAGATCATCGACGAGGCGATGAAGTATCATATCGAGCCGAGGCCGCGCATCGAGGTGCGCGTCGATGAGTTCAAGCGCCGGATGGTGCTGCTCGTCGATATTCCGGAAAGTCCGGAGCGCCCCCATTTTCATGTCGAGCGTCTCATCCGCCGCGACACCGGCAGGCGGAGCGTGGAGCGGCGGGTCTTCATCGGCGACGGCAGCCACAACAAGGCCACTTCGGAAGATCGTATCGAGCTCTTGCTCTCGTCCAGGGAGTCATTACGGATTTCATTCACCGACCGCGAACGTCGCCTGCTCGACTGGCTGGACGAGCACGACCGGATCACGGCGGAAGCGTTCGCCGGTAGCGCAGGCATTCCGGTTCGGGAGGCGCGGCGGATTCTTGTTTCGCTGGTCAGATCGGGCGCGTTGCGTATCAAATCGATCAACGGCAACAGCTTTTACCCCCTCGCTTTACGCTGATCGTCGCCTGACTGCGCTGCTGCACCGCCTACATTTATGTATTATTATTTTAGGAAATCATCTTAAATAACCGTATTTATTTAAGTAGCCACTCATCTGGTTCGACTCAGCCTGCAACATCTTTTCTTACCGGCCATGACCCGACTGTTCGATCACTACAACCCGCAATCCGAGCGCTTTTTCGACGAGGTCATCGCCTGTGACGGGGCGCAACGCTCTCACTATGAAATCATGATGCAGCGCTTCAACCAGTTTTCCTCAGCGGACATACGGGCGCGACGCGATCTGGTGAACATCTTTTTCCGCAATCAGGGGATCACCTTTACCGTCTACGGGGTTGATGAGGGGATCGAGCGTATTTTTCCTTTCGACCTGATTCCGAGAATCATTCCATCGTCTGAGTGGGCGATGATCGAGCGCGGGCTTATCCAGCGTATCACGGCGCTCAACGAGTTTCTGGCCGACATTTACCACAAGCAGCAGATTCTGCGCGACAAGGTCGTGCCCGCCGACCTTGTGCTTGGCAGCAAGCACTTCCGGCGCGAGTTCATCGGCGTGCGCCCGCCCCTTGGCATCTACATCCACGTCACTGGCAGCGACCTCATCCGCGATGGCGAAGGGCGTTATCTCGTGCTCGAAGACAACCTGCGCACACCGAGCGGCGTTTCGTACATGCTGCAGAACCGCATCGCCATGAAGCGCGCCTTCCCGGTGCTCTTCGACCGCTACACCGTCCGCCCGGTCGAGAACTATCCGCAGCAGTTGCTTCGGACGCTTCAGGAGATCAGCCCGTCCCCGAAGCCCGATCCCAAAGTGGTGGTGCTCACGCCGGGCATTTACAACTCCGCCTACTTCGAGCACAGCTTCCTCGCCCAGCAGATGGGGGTGCAGCTCACCGAGGGACGCGATCTGGTGGTCAACAACAACAAGGTCTACACCCGGACGACGAGGGGATTGCAGATCGTTGACGTCATTTACCGCCGCGTGGATGACGAATTCATCGATCCGCTCGTCTTCCGGCCCGACTCGGTGCTCGGGGTGGCGGGCCTCATCAACGCCTACCGCAAAGGCAACGTCACGCTCGCCAATGCCATCGGCACCGGCGTGGCGGACGACAAGGTGATCTACAGCTTCGTGCCCGATATCATCCGCTACTATCTGAACGAGGAGCCGATTCTCGACAACGTGGAGACCTGGCTCGCCAGCAATCCGAAGCACTTGAAGCATATCCTCGAAAACCTCGACAAGCTCGTCGTCAAGGCGGCCAACGAGTCGGGCGGATACGGGATGCTGGTCGGGCCGGAATCGACGCCGGAACAGCGCGAGCTTTTCGCCGAGAAGATCGTGGAGAATCCCCGGAACTACATCGCCCAGCCGACCATCTCGCTGTCGCGCCATCCGAGCTTTTTCAACGACACGGAACTTGCGCCGTGCCACATAGACCTGCGCCCCTACGTGCTGTACGGCAAATCGGTCTCCATTGTGCCCGGTGGCCTGACGCGGGTGGCGCTCAAGCGCGGCTCGCTCGTGGTCAACTCCTCCCAGGGGGGCGGAAGCAAGGACACCTGGGTCATCGATAACCTTTAACGAATGAATTGTCAATGCTGAGTCGTGTCGCCGAATCGCTGTTCTGGATGAGCCGCTACTTTGAACGTGCGGAGAACACCGCACGTTTTCTCGACGTCAATTTCAATCTGTTGCTCGACCTGAACAGCATCACGCCGGTCGATCATCCGAACTACTGGAAGCCGCTGATCATGGTTATGGCCGATCCGGAGCATTTCAGGAGCCTGTACCAGGAGTACGACGCGCACTCGGTGACCGACTATCTGGTGTTCAACCGCAAGAACAGCAGCTCGATTCTCTCATCGATCAGCATGGCGCGTGAGAACGCCCGAAGCATTATCGAGAGTATTTCGAGCGAGATGTGGGAGCAGCTCAACAACCTCTACCACTTCCTGCAAAGCGTTTCGCCGCAGCAGGTGCACAGCGATCCCTACAGCTTTTACAAGGAGATCAAAAACGCCTCGCACCTTTTCCAGGGGATCACCGATAACACATTCTCGCACAACGAGGGGTGGGCCTTCGTGCAGATCGGCAAGTACCTGGAGCGGGCCGACAACTCCGCAAGGCTCATCGACGTGAAGTATCACATGCTCACCACCAGCCCGGCGAGGCACTCCGATCTTGTCAGCGGTTCGGTGGACATCATCCAGTGGATGGCTGTGCTGAAAAGTTGCAGCGCTCTCGAAGCGTTCCGGAAGGTCTATCTTTCGAAAATCGATCCCGACAACATCCTGAGCTTTCTGATTCTTGACCGGAGCTTTCCGCGCAGCATTTCCTTTTCGATATGCGCCGCGCAGGAGGCGTTGTGGCGTATTTCGGGTAGCTCGTCACATCGCTACGCCAACAACGTAGACCGGCTCATCGGCAAGATGGAGGCGGAGATGAGTTACACGACGGTCGAGGAGATTCTCCAGCAGGGGGTGCGCCCGTTTCTCGAAGAGATCGAACAGGGGCTGGCCAAAATCGGCGAGCAGCTCCATCTGCTCTATTTCGCCTATCACACCCCGAAAATCGAACCGGCGGATATAGCCGAAGCGCTTCCGTTCACCGGTCTCGACGGGCGGCGGGCCAACTGGAGCCAGTCACAGCAACAGCAGCAGCAATAACGTTTCATCGACTCTGTCAACCGGGAACCCTTTCAGCGCATGATCCTCAAAGTCGAACATTCGACGCTTTTCGAGTACGAAGAGCCGATCTACGAAACCGCCACCGAAGTGCGCCTGCATCCGGCAAGCGATACCGGCACGCAGCAGTGTGCCAACTTCAGTCTTCAGATTACGCCACCAGCGACGATCTTCGATTACACTGATTTTTACGGCAACCGGGTGCACCACTTCAACATCCTGCAAAGCCACAAGCGGGTGCATATCGTCGCCACCTCGGTGGTCGAGACCGCCGCGCAGCCGGAGACCGGCCCCTTCACGGAGGATGAAATCCTGCTGCTCGACCTGCTCGCCGAAAGCCGCTACGTCCATTTCGACCCGGCGATCCAGGCGCTTGCCGACCGTTTTAGAGGCATCGACGAGCCATACAACCAGGCCACAGAGATCTGCCGGTATATCAATGACTCGTTCCGCTACGAGCCGGGCGTTACCGACGTGCACAGCACCAGCGCGGTCGTTATGGCGCTCGGGCGCGGTGTCTGCCAGGATTTCGCCCACATCATGCTTGCCACCTGCCGTACTCTCGGCCTTCCGGCTCGCTATGTCAGCGGCTATCTCTATGGCGGCGGAAGCACGCCGGAGGGGCGGGACGAGGCGAGCCACGCATGGTGCGAGGTGTGGTGCGGTGCGGAAAAAGGGTGGACGGGATTCGATCCGACGCACAAAACGCTTGTGGTGGACGACCGGTACATCAAGATCGGCACGGGGCGGGATTACGGCGACGTACCGCCGGTGCGAGGCACCTACAAAGGCGCGTCATCCGAAAAGCTCAGCGTCTCGGTGAGGGTCAGCGCGCTGGAGCGCGACAGCGAAGCATCGGAGTTACGGCAGCGCAAACGGCTCTGAGGTTTCGGCAATGTAACCGTATCATGAGACCTCGGCGGGAGAGCATCAGACCACTTCGAGGGTTTCACGCACCTTATCGGCCAGCGCCTTGAAGGTGAAAGGCTTGCGGATGACGTTGACCAGCGGGTTTTCCACGCCGTGACTGGCAACAATGTCCGCCGAGTATCCCGACATGAAGAGCACCCTGAAGCCTGGACTGATCGTAGAAAGTTTCGAGGAGAGTTCGGTGCCGTTCATCTCCGGCATGACCACGTCGGTCAGCAAGAGATCGATCTTGCCGCTGTTCTCTTCGGCAAGCACAATCGCCTCGGACGGGCAATGGGCCGCATACACCGTGAAACCGGACTTTTCGAGCATCATCTGGCAAAGATTGAGTATCTCTGGCTCATCCTCGACAACCAGAATCGTCGTCCGGTCGCCATTGCACGTTATCGCGCCATTCTCCTGTTTAGTTTTATGGAGTGGCAGATAGATCTGGAAAGAGCTGCCCTTGCCCTCTTCGCTCTCGAAATCGACGAAACCCCTGTTCTGCTTGACGATGCCATAGACCGACGACAGTCCGAGACCTGTACCCTTGCCCAGTTCCTTGGTGGTGAAAAACGGCTCGAAGACGTGCGGCTTGTGCTTGTCGGCGATTCCCTGCCCGCTGTCGGTCACGGAGAGCATGGCATACTCGCCATCGAGCCGGAAGTTGCCGTCAGCGTTATGAGATGCGTCGATCTTGATGCGCTTGGCGCTGATAACAATTTTGCCGTAACCGTTCATAGCGTCACGGGCATTGAAGCAAAGACTCATCAAAATCTGGTCGAGCTGCGATGGATCGATATGCAGCTTGCACTCCTTGCCAGAGGGCTGCCAGTCGATGATGATCTTATCCCCGGTCACCCGTTGCAGAATCGGCAGTGATTCGGTGATGGCCTCGTCGATGTCGATAACTCTTGGCATGGTGGTCTGCTTCCGGGCGAAGGCGAGCAACTGGCTGGTTATCTCCGCCGAACGCTCGGCTGCATGGTAGATCTCCTGCAGATTCTCCTCTACCGACGGTTCCAGGTCATCATTGGTCAGCGCCAGTTCAGCATTGCCGAGAATGACCCCGAGCATGTTGTTGAAGTCATGAGCTATGCCGCCAGCGAGCTGGCCGATCAGCTCCATCTTCTGGATTTGCAGCAGAATCGACTGGTTGCGCATTTCGACCAGCGCCGCTCTTTTCCGTATGACGATATCCCAGGCGAGATTGGTCAGCGTAGCGACCCAATGGACATCATCCTCAGTGTATTCAGAGGGCTTGTTGAATAACAGCAAAGCGGCCACCACTTTGCCGCTTTCGAGAATCGGCATGCAAAGAGTGCGGGAAACTTCTGGATGGCCAGGTGGAAAACAGGCATGACCCGAATCGGCATAATCGTTGACAATATGGACGCGCCCGGTGTCGATAGCCTTCTTCATGAAGGGTTTCACATCGAACGGATGATGCACGCCGAGCATGCTCATCGTTTGCATCTGTTCACGCACGTGAGCCGACCAGATAGAGCCAGACTTGTTGCCGGAATCGCCATACAGGAAATAGATGAACCCGAACCGGCTGTCGGTAAGCTCTTCAGCTTCGTCGAGCGCATGCTGCAATATCTCCTCTATCGAGCTCTGCTCGGCCTGTTGCAACAGCGCTAGGCGGAATTCGCTCAGCGATTCAAGCCTTTTGCGCTGGGTGAGATCATAAAGCACGCCCATGACGCCTTCGGTTCTGCTGTCATGATAACGCTGAAGTTTCAAGTCAACGCAACAGCTCGAACCATTTTTCTTTCGAATCGTGATCTCATGCGTTCTGATCGTCGTGAGGCGAGAACTCACCTCCTCAAACATAGAGAGAGCCTTTCCGCCTGGCGCTGTTTCATCGCAGCATTGGGTAAACTTTTTACCCACGCACTCCGGCAAAGAGTAGCCGGATATTTTTTCAAAAGCGGGCGAGACGTACACGATAACGCCATCGGAACCGGTAATGAAAACCGGTGAATCGACCTGCTCGAACATCGAGCGATAGCGCTGCTCGCTATGCATCATCGCCATTCCGCCCTTTTTCAGGCGCGTAATATCGATACCGGTGCCTGTTATGAAATAACGCCCATTGTGCTCATAACGGTTTGCGAGGAGCAGAAACCAGCGGTATGCCGGGCCGCCTCTGAGCAGGATTCTGACTTCGGCGCTCTCTTCGACGCCTAGCCGCAGAATATTGTTCATGCGTTGAGCGACGAGCGGACGATCTTCAGGGTGAATCTGCTCGAGAAAATCGATCGAAGCAGCCTCTTCCTGGGACTTGCCGACGATCCGGTCACTAAACCAGGGGCTCCACCGCACGAGTTGTCCGGCGTCATCCACTAGATACATGGATTCTGGCAGCATGTCAGCGATATGAGGAGATACGAAGTCGAAGGATATTTCTGAAGTTGAAAATCCTGACGCTCCGCTTTGGATATTCTCTGGCATGTACAAGGTTATTCTATGAATCGATAATGAGTGTAAAATACGCTTTTAGTATATCATTTTACATAAAAGAATCATTTTGTATAGATTATTTATTACTCTATTGCAGTATAGGTTAACTTACAACTTTTTCAATCACCTCAAAATATCATTCCGTTTTTTTCTTCAGAATTCACTGCAAAACAACAAGGTCAGGCGATTTTTATTTCTGGCTTCCGTTCCCTACCTTCAGGCATCGATCTTTTCAATCAATTCGGCTCCCGTTATCGGCGCAGCGACATGAAATTCTCAGTTCTCTCGACAGACCGCCATTCGGCAGCTCGTTGCGGCCTGCTTTCGACCAGCCATGGCGACATTCCCACGCCGATCTTCATGCCGGTCGGCACGCGGGCGAGCGTCAAATCGGTCGAGCCGGAGGAGCTGAAGGCGCTCGACGCAAAAATCATTCTTGCAAACACTTACCACCTCTACCTCAAGCCCGGCAATGACATCCTCTTCAAGGCGGGCGGCATCCACCGCTTCATGAACTGGGACGGCCCGCTGTTGACGGATAGCGGCGGCTACCAGGTCTATTCGCTCTCCGACCTGCGCAAAATCAGCGAAGAAGGGGTGATGTTCAAATCGCATCTCGACGGTTCAAAGTTGCACTTCACGCCGGAAAATGTGGTCGATACGCAGCGAATCATCGGCAGCGACATCATGATGCCGCTCGACGAGTGCCCACCGTGGCCTGCCGAAAAAGAGTACGTAAAAAAGTCCGGCGAGCTGACATTACGCTGGGCGGAACGGGCCAGAAAACACTTCATCGCCACCCGTCCCCATTACGGATACGAGCAGTTCCAGTTCGGCATCACGCAGGGTGGAACCTTCGACGACCTTCGCGCACATTCGAGCCGGGAGCTGGTCGATCTCGATTTCGACGGCTACGCGGTCGGCGGCATGGCGGTCGGCGAACCGGCGGAGGAGATGTACCGGATGCTCGATCTGTCGCATACGATCCTGCCCGAGTCGAAGCCGCGCTACCTGATGGGGGTCGGCACACCGTCGAACATCCTCAACGCCATCGAGCGGGGCATCGACATGTTCGACTGCGTCATCCCGACGCGCGAGGGGCGCAACGGGCGCGTCTATACCCGCAAGGGGACGATCAACCTGCGAGCGGGCAAGTACGCCGACGACTTCCGCCCCATCGACGAAGGGTTCGACAACCACGTCTGCCGCAACTACTCGCGCGCCTACATCCGCCACCTGCTCAACGTCGGCGAGATTCTCGGACTCAAGCTCTGCACGATGCACAACCTCTCGTTCTACCTCTGGCTCACCTCGACCGCGCGAGAGCACATCGCGGCGGGCACTTTCACCGACTGGAAAGAGGCTTTTCTCATGGAGTTCAACGGCAATGACAAAAACTGACGGACGCAAACCGGCCATCTTCCTGCTCAGCCTCGGCTGCTCGAAGAACACCGTGGACAGCGAGCGGCTCATGGCGCAAGCCATCGCCTCGGGCGTGACCTTCACCGACCAGGCTGACGAAGCCGACATCATTCTCATCAACACCTGCGGCTTCATCGAGGACGCCAAAAAAGAGTCGATCGACGAAACCCTCGCCGCCATCGGCAAAAAAGAGGATGGAACCGTCCGCGAAGTGTACGTCATGGGCTGCCTCGTCGAACTCTACCGCAAGGAGCTTGCCGAGGAGATGCCGGAGATCGACGGCTTTTTCGGCACGCGCGAGCTTCCCGAAGTGCTCGCGGCCATCGGCGCGAAGTACCGCGAAGAGCTGTTCGACCGGCGCGAACTCATCACGCCGCCGCACTACGCCTTCCTGAAAATCTCCGAAGGGTGCAGCCGCCGCTGCTCCTTCTGCTCGATTCCGAAGATTCGCGGCCCCTACGTCAGCCAGCCCGTCGAGCAGCTCCTGCGCGAAGCCGCGCTCTTGCAACAGCAGGGCGTCCGCGAGCTGAACCTCATCGCCCAGGACATCAGCCTCTACGGCTACGACCTTTATGGCAAGTCCGCGCTCAACGACCTCACTCTACGCCTCTCGGACATGGGCTTCGACTGGATCCGGCTGCTCTACGCCTACCCGCTCAACTTCCCGCTGGAGGTAATCGATACCATGCGCGAGCGCGGTAACGTCTGCAATTACATCGACATGCCGTTGCAGCACATCAGCGACCGAATCCTGCGCTCGATGCAGCGCGGCATCGGACGCAAGGAGACCATCCGCCTGATCGACGACATCCGCCAGCGTAACCCGGAAATCCGCCTCCGCACCACCATGATCGCGGGCTACCCCGGCGAAACCCGCGAAGAGTTCGAAGAGCTACTCGATTTCGTGCGCGAAACCCGCTTCGACCGCCTCGGCTGCTTCCCCTACCGCCACGAAGAGCACTCTCCGGCGTATGCGCTGGAAGACACGGTGAGCGACGAAGAGAAGGAGGCGCGAGTCGGCGAACTGATGGAGCTTCAGGAGGGTATCTCCGCCAGCCTCAACCGCAAACTCGAAGGCAAAACGCTGAAAGTCCTCATCGATCGCATCGAGGAGAACGTCGCTTACGCCCGAACCGAATACGACGCCCCCGAAGTCGATAACGACGTGATTATCGAGATTGGGGATGAGAAGGTTCAGGAAGGTGAACTCCGCCAGGTTATCGTTGAGGATTCGACGGCTTACGAATTGTTTGGAAGGATTAACGAGCGGTGAGTGCATGGAAATCTGTGAGTAGCGGGAAAATCGCAAGTCTGCATGACTTATTAAGGAGGTTCACACGACTATTGGTTATGTCTACTTTTTGAGGAAAGCAAAATGGGTTTTTTCCAGCCTTGATCCAAAGCTCAAGGTCAAGCTCATCTGGGATTGGGTGATCTATTGCTTCGTTCAATACCCCGCATAGGTCGCCTAAATAGCGGATCGCAGCTCGGATTGATACTTCCAAGTAGTCGACAAATCGCTTCCAGTCGGGTGGATATAAGAGGTCAGTCTCCGACGCGAACACCTTGTGTTTTCCGTCCTCGCCCACGTATGTGTTGATCGCAGTTTCGAGAATGAAGATGTTCACCAATAGCGCTATATGTCAACAGAGATGTCGCTTTTTTTTGAAAAAAATGATCACTTTTCGTCGGGATTCAGAAGCACCTCCCGGTTCATTTCCCATGCTCTTGTCGGTCTTGATCCCCAACGCTCCGGATATGCCGCTTTGGCGCGTTGCAGCGTCGCGTTACGCTGATCGAAGATGGCTTGCGCTTGACCGTAACGCAACTGATGCGGCGTCACGTAGCCTATCGAGGAGTGCTGGTGCGACGTGTTGTACCAGTTGACGAATTCGCCCATCCAGCGCCGGGCATCCTCCAGGGTATCGAACGCTCCCGGCCAGCTCACGTGGTACTTCATCGTTTTGAAGAGCGATTCGATGTACGGGTTGTCGTTGCTGGTTCGCGGGCGGCTGTGCGACACGTCAACTTTAAGGTCTTCAAGCAGCGCCATAAGACTCACTCCTTTCATGGGATGACCGTTATCGGAATGCACGTATCTGACCGTTGTCCGCCGCCCTTGCAGCATCCGCTCAAACAGCGCCCGGCTGTGCCGCTCACTCTCCTCCTCGTGCACCGCCCAGCCGACAATGGCCTTGTCGAAAATATCTTTGATAACGTAGGCGTAATAAAAGAGTCCTTTGACCGTCCGCGCCATGTAGGTAATGTCCCACGAATAGACCTGATCCGAGCCTGTTGCACGGCGCTCCGGCGGCTTTGAATGCCGGTGACGAACGCGCAGTTCACTTCGATGATGCACTTGTCCTTTCGCTCTCAATACCCGGTAAAAGGTGCTCTCAGAGGCCAGATACCGCCCTTCACTCAACAGCTGAGGCACAATCTCATAGGGCGTTAAGTCACGAAATCTTGGTTCGTTACAGACGCTGACGATCTGTTCTCTGGTTTCCGTTGGCACTTTCCGGTTCACCTTTTTTCTTGATCCCTGACGCCGGTCTCTGAGACCCTCGCGCTTCCAGCGTTGCAGGGTTCGCACCGAAATGCCGATCAAGTCACACGCCGCGATATACCGGGCACCCTGTTCATGGGCTTCTTCTATCCACACGACGAGTTCCTCCTTATGGGCTTCAAGAATCAGTCTTCCTCGTTGTCCGTCGAAAGTGTGTTGAGTTTTTTTTTAAGCACTAACAGTGCCGCCGCCTCGGCCAAGGCCTTTTCCTTGCGCAGAAGCTCTTTTTCGAGTTCCTTGACCTGTTTCTTCAGTGCTTTGTTTTCATTGACTTGCTTGTCTTTTTTCGTATCAATCATATCGCGAAGCTCCTGATCCCAGAGGGTAAGATGTTCTGAATGCAGACCCCGTTCCCTGAGAAATTCGCCGAGTTGTTCATCATTGATTCC
>Ga0326729_1000234_pt1 | contig 14158 bp, 18 predicted proteins | sample MHFSIPfraction_2_FD_207744 | JGI IMG/M metagenome (GOLD analysis project Ga0326729, IMG submission 207744) | Lab enriched peat soil microbial communities from Michigan Hollow, Ithaca, NY, United States - MHF6AY SIP fraction | ecosystem: Environmental > Terrestrial > Soil > Wetlands > Peat...
GCGAAATCACGACGTCGAAGGTTTCCTTCGACTGGATGAACGGTTCATCGATGCCGGCGGCGGCCACGTTCGGCCCCTTCAGGCTGTTCGGGATCTCGCCTGAGGCAATCCAGATCGTGCCTTTCCACCCGGGAATGAAAAACTCGTGGTGCGTCCGGTTGTAATCGTATCGGACCTTCGCTGTCGAGAGCAGGATTTCAAGCGTATAGGCGATTGTCCGGCGCGCCTGGGGATAGGTCGGGCTCACGTAGAGCACCGGGTAAGGCCTGTTGATGTAGCTCAGGTAGAGCATTCGCAGGGCGCCGATATGGGTTTTTCCGCAACCATATCCGCCGACAAGGAGCTTGAAGAAGTGGGGGAGCTCCCACCAGGCGCGCTGGTGTGGAAGCATGCGCCCCCTGTCGATGGCGAATTTCATGCATTACTTTTCTGCTGCTGCATCAGAGCGGCAAACTGCTGGTCGTTCTTCTCTTTCGATCCGTAGGAACTGCCGACCCAGAAGGCGTTTACGTTCTTCAACTCTGAGGCCATGACACCGAGCAGGAGAATCAGGGTATCCTTGATGGCCGAATTGATCTGCAGCGTATTGCCCATCGATGCGATGAGTGCCCCGAGAATCCCGAAGAAGCCCAGGTTGTAGATGATGGCAAGAACGATCTGAGGCCACAGGTTTTTTGCCGCCACGGCCATATCTCGTGCCCCCTGACGGTCCCTGATCTCGAGTTCGAAAACATTGATGCCCTGCTGAAGCATGGACAGGTTGTACTCATTGTCGAGCTTCTGCAGTTCGAGCCGCTGCTCAGGCGTCCATCCTTCGATCGTCTTGGCGATCTCATCGGCCGTGCCGTTGTCGGTGCCGAGGATCTTGCCGGAAAGGAACTTCACGGCGCTGACGGCCAGCGGCCCGCCGAGAGCAGTTGCAAGCGCGGGCGCGGCCGTGCCGAGGATGGTTTTCAGTATGTTCATGCGATTGGTGCTTTTGAGTAGTCGATGAAGCCTTTATTGATCTCGCCCACCTTCCGCGTCAGGCGGTAAACGCCCCCGCCTTCGCGCGTCTTGCTCGCGTCGGTGTTGCCTTCGATCGTGTAGAGCAGTCCGCCGCTGATTCGTTCGATGACACCGGTATGGCCGAGGCCGCGCCCGTGGTCCATGATGAAGATGTGCCCAGGCCTGAGCAGGCCGGGGTTCTGCAGCGCATCGGCGGCCTTGAGCCGCCGCGCGCCGGACGCTTCGCAGCGGTTCCAGTGGTCGAGGCATCCTCCGGTTTTCACAAGCGGGCATACGGTGCCAGCCGCCAGCCGGCGCGATGCCTCTTTGAAACACCAGTAAACGAAGGCAGCACACCATGACAGCCCGCCGGGGAGGTCAATGCTTTTCAGATAGGTCTCAATGCGCGGGCCGCGGTTTGAATTGCGTGGCACCTCGCGGATTCCGGCTTCGGCCTCCTTTCCGGCGACATCGATCGCATTTCTAAGCAGCGCCGTCGGCGCGTCGTAAGCGTATTCGTGGTCGCCGGTGTCAAAGAGCGCCGCCCAGGTGAGCGGGCCAATCTGGCCGTCCTGCTGCAGCGGGTGGCCAGCGGCGTCGACATGGCGCGCTTGGAAGAGCTTCACGGCGGCTATGGTCATCGCCTCGAAAGTGGGGTTCAGGTCGTCGAGCAGGCGAATCTTGCCGGCGGGCTCGAGCGCTTCGTTCAGGCGGCGCTTGATCTCAAGGACGAGTTCAGCGTCTTTTTCGCCGTTGGTGATGATGTGTCCAGGGTAGATCATGGTTTTGCATAGTGAATAATGGCAACGAAAAGCCCAATGCCCTCAACGACGAGAGCCACGGCGGTCATGATCAGGCCGATCGTCCATTTCTGGTTTGTGTCGATCCGGTCATAGATTTTCCTCACGGCATCCTCCGTTCTGGTTTGGCGATCATCGAGTGCATGGATTTTTTCACCCTGTTCAATGACCTGAGTGCAGCAGACCTCTTCAGTCATTTGAGGTACCATTTTTTGCTGTAGTCATAGCCGCTTGATTTTGCTCAGATTGAGTTGATATTCCGGCTATCAGGGAAGAGTCTTCAAATATTGTTCAATCTCTTCGGACGTCATGTAACGGCCGTCATGAACCTGCAGGGGGACATCGTTTGCGATGTCGTTCTTGAAACGCCGGTATTCTTCGTTTTCCAGGTCAAAAGGGATGAATGCGTTGTCAGTCATGCGGTGGACGATCGGAACGGGTTCTCCGGTTATGCTGTTCTCGCGTAATCTCTTATACATTTCACAACTCCGCGTTTAAGGTCATGTTCCACTGATAATACATATGTGTTGACGCAGTGGTCGGATCGACGCGACAGACGCATGAGCTCTTCCCGATATTCGTGATGGTCAGGCTAGACGGGGCACCCCCGTTATTTCCGTTTATGATGGTCACCGTAGGGGCTATGCGCATGGGTGTGAGGAATGACAATGGTAAGGCAATCCCTGAGTCGTTGCTATAGCCAGCGCCATATACTATCAGTAATGCATCGGTAAATGCCTGGAAATAATTCTTGCAAAGCTGCATTTCAAGCCCGTATGTACGACGCTCTACGGTTGTGACCGAGCCAATCTCTAGCTGCACCTTGGATAGTGTTCCTGTACCAAATTCAACGGTCAGGTTTGTGTTTGCGGTGACATTGGTTGCCATGATGCCCGAAGTGCCGTAGCTTCCGCTGCCGATCTTTCCTAGTGCAGTCCCGTACCACGACATGATATAATTCCCCGCCTCGATATTGCACCCCTCGATGATCTGTTGCAGGGAGCCGGATATGATTGTAACTATCGTATCGATTCCGCTCGTTGCGAACGTGTAGGTACAGCCCGATGCTCCAGCTTTCCAGCGGTCATGTCCGTATTGACCTGCCGAAAGGGTGACTGCTCCGGTTACATTCCGTTGGTTTATCTGGAAGTAGCCGTTGATGATCTTATTTCGGAGCGTCACCCCGCCTATGGATGGAATATTGCTGTTGCCGACGGCCAGCGAAGGCACAACAAGTGGCCCGCTCATCGTGTCGCCGGCTTTCGCTACGCGCTCGCCTACAGCCGCACTCAGTTGCGCAAGCGATACTTCCCCAGGTATTCCCTGCTGTCCCGGAGTGCCCTGAATACCAGGAATTCCCTGCGGGCCAGGCTCGCCTTGCGGCCCGGGAAGGCCATAGTTTGCCACCTCGATGGTGATGGCGGCAGCCGGCGCGATGTTCACCTCAACGCTCGAAGGGTTGACGGCTATGGTGATCTCTCCGCTCATGGCAAGGTCTGGTCTTTCTGGACGGTGAACGTGCCGGAGATGTAGGTTCTCGTTTCTCCGCCGGCAGTTATTTCGATATCGTAGAGGTACTTGCCGAGGTCATAGGCTGCGGTCCGGTCTTTGCTGATTGTCCAGATGAGGGAATTGCTGCTTATAGCCAGCCCGGCGCCTTCAGTGAAGGTGTCGATGAGGTCTCCCGATTTCGTCCTGAACTGGATGCGAGGCGTCGAGCCGGTCAGATTGAGCGGGAGCCCTGCAGCCGTGAAGTTGAACACCTGGCGGAAGCTGTCACCCCGAAGAATCCCGGTATCATAAGTCGCCGGTTTATAGGTCTCGTCGATTGCCATGTTTATCGAATTCGGCGTTGTGATTCAGCTTTTCCGGTGGACTGGATCCACTTGAGGCCGTTTCCGGAGTCGTAGTAAACGCCGTCATTGATGGCGCTTTCAATCTCATCCCGATAGCTGGCCTTATAGATAGTGATCAGAGCGGCATAGTCAGGCGTTGAGACGGTCGAAGTGCTGGTCGTCGAATCCGTTACCGTGTCCGCTTTTGTCGCATTAGTGGATGCGGTTTTAGTGCTGGTCAGCGTGGCTTCAAGCACAAGGCGCGGAAGCACATGATAAGCCAGCACGCGCAGGCATGCGGCCTGCTTCCACTGGTCAGCGTCAAGCCGGTCAGTGTCGAAATCCTTGAAAAGGACGCTTGATTGCCTGGGGATCCACAGATGCCGGATATCGCGGCCAAGCTCTTTTGATGCAGGTTCGTGGTATTGCGCGAAACTGGTTAAGCCATGGTTGAAGATGGCGGGAAGAATTGCTCGCAGATCGCTGTCAGAAGAGAATGCCATGAATCAGGTGGCTGAAAAGAGATTTGAAAAAGACCCCCGGCCGGTAATGAACCGGGGAGCCTGCTGAACAAACGAACGAACATTATCCGAGCAGGAGCGCAAGGTGCTCGCTCTTGGTGCACGCCGTGCCCCATGCAAGGCCTACCTCGAAATGAACCCTCCTGTATTGCCTGTACATGGCAATCTGGAATGCCAGTCCACTGACAGGATCGGTAACCACGATCACATCATCAGCCTGGTCGCCTTCCTTCGGCATCGCGGGCGTGCGGGCGAGGAGATGAATGGCCGAGCGGGCGAATGCCATGTTCGCCGCGTAGCTGTTGCCAACGGTCATCGCCACGTTATCGGCAAGCGTCTTGACCAGGCCAGGCAGGTTGAGAGCCATGTTACCGCCGGAAAGCGCGGTCCCGACAACGTATTTGTTCGTGTCGCCTGTGAATGTCACCACATCGCCAGCCAGCACCGTGCCGCTGCCGGTATCGAGCGCAAGCGCCGAAGCGCCAACAGCGTAACCGCTGGCATTGTTGCTCAGGTAACTTGCGCCCGTGCCCTTGGTGACGCTCTTGATCTGGGCGCTCTCCCTGATCTGGCAACCGCTGGTTTTCAGGATGATACCCTGCTGCTGGATGCGACGAATGTTCCCTTCGCCGACGATATCAGCGCGGGACTGTTTGCCGAGCAGGTTCGTTCCTGCCGTGGTGTTCACGACGAGCTGAAGGTCAGAGAGTGGAGCGCCGTTATCCTTGAGGATCTGGACGACACTTGCTGCATCGGTGAAGTCGCCTGGGGTGCCAAAAGGTGTAGCTCCGGCTGTACCGAATGCGCGCGCTGCGTACACATAGAGCGCGGCAAGGTCGGCTTCAACTTCGTTAGTGATCGTTCTCATGGCCTGGAAGAACTGGTCGATCAATACGGCATTGTGCATGCCGTTGAGAGCCATCTGTTCTTCACCAGTCCAGTTCACCGGAACCATTTTTGATTTCTGAATCGTCATGGTCTTTTTGCCGAGATTCTGATCACCAGAATCAGGCGAAGCAGGGCCGGGGGTGATGTTGACGGCAGTAGCACCGGCAGTAACGGGCGAAGTGATCTCCTGCCCGACGGCGGCATTGGCTTCTCCGGCATTGATTGTCACGGCAGGAATCATGCCTACCAGCTCACGAGATACCTGGTCAACGGCCGTGTAAATCACCGGGATCAATCCGGTCAGAGTGTTACTCATTATGTTTCCTCCAAATCAGTTTAGTTGTTCAGTCGATGATGGTTATTCCTTTCCCGATTGCTTCGCTCTTCTGCAGCGGCGTGAGAGCATCAAATGCGCTCCGCTTCATGGTGCTTGCCCCGCCACCGCCATATCCGGGCCCAAGCGCACCGCTTCCACCAGGTCCGGCGGCCACAAAATGAGCGTTCTCTTTCAGGAAGCCTTCGACCAGGTCAGCTACAGAGACAGCCTTGCCGGCCTTGAATGCCGGTTTGCCTTCGGCGTCGAGCACTTCAAGGCTTCCAGCCTCGGTCGCGCGTACTTTGCCCTTCAGCAGGTCCTTGACCTGCTCCGGGCTGATGGCGTTCTGAGCGGCCGCCACGCGCACGAGCGCGCCGTCGATCCGCTCAGCAGCAAGCTGCGCTTTGAGCTTGCCGGTTTCGGTGTCATGTTCGGTTTTCTGCTGTGCGATGATCTTTTCGTATTCGCCCTTTCGCTCAGCTTCCTTGCGCTGGCGCGCAGTATCTTCGTTTTTCAGCCTCTCGAACTCCTTCGGGTCGATGCCGCTGTACTGGCTAGTTGCAGCCGCCACGCGCTCGGCTGCGATCCGGTCTACATCAGCCTGGGTGAACGTCGTGTTACCGCCTCCGCCTGCAGGAGCGCCGCTGCCCGCTCCGGGCTCGTCGACGTAGCGGATTGAAGAAGTGAAGAAGCGGGTGATGAGGGGGAAGAGGATTTTCATGGTCGAGGCGTATGGATATTGTCAGAAATTTCCTGTAACGATGGAAATTAATAGAAATATCCAGAAACATCAAAACGCAGCACGAAGACTATTACTTCTTTATTAATGCTCTATTTTCTTAATTCTCTATAGTAGTGTACCGTGATCTGTCCGTCATCTGTTCGGCGATCTGTCCGTTTTCTGCTCGTGTGTCGCTATATCGTATTATTCGGCAATAGATTAATCTGTCCGTCATCTGTTCGTCGAACTGCCAGGTATCTGTATCATGATCTGTCCGTTTTAAAAGGCGTTAATTTTATGGCCCCCCACCATGAAAAAAATCGTGTTGCTCCTGACGCTGCTGCTGGCAGCTTGCGCCTCGTCGAAGCCCCTGCCGCCACCTGATGCCGTATATGTGCGCGGGTATTATCGATCGGATGGAAAGCATGTGAAGCCGTATTACCGCTCTCGGCCTGATAGATGGGAAGAGAATAATTACAGGAGGGAACCGGTATTTAATAGATGATCTTTGTATGTAGAAAATAATTCTTGAATAATATATGAGGGTTAAAGAAGAACTTAAGTTGTCCGGATATTTTTGGTTACCAGGCAGGATTAATAACAAGATACCAGGGACACTATTTATAAGTGATGGGGGAGAGATAGTTCTAGATATTGTTGGTTCTTTTGATGAGTCTATTGATGGCTTCAAAAATATGTTTACCGGAGATGCGAAACTGGAACGTATCAATGGTCATGTTGAGAAATTTGGATTAGTGACACTTGATGGTTGTATATACAAAAATCGAAATATTTCTTTTAGTGGGATATCTAAATCGAGTGTTTATGTGTCTTCGGCATTGCTTGAGGTGAGTTATGATGAGGATGAGAAAATAATGATTAATGCTTTTCAATTCTCGATCGAAGGCTTAGATGAATGGGTGGGTATAAGTGGAATAAAGGTAGATTATTCGCAAGGCGTTAAAGAGATGTCGATTACATATGAACTTCCGGAAAAAATTCAACTGAATCTTGCTAACGATATAACGCTTTCAATCGTTTTTGAACCGACTTATCCCGGGTTTCCATGTATAAAAGATGCAAAAATTTCTCAAAAAGTTTATTTTGTAATAAAATCGGAACAGGCATTACCAATAGAGAACTTTATTAATATTGCATTTAAGATTACAACACTGCTTTGTTTTGCTATTGATAGGTCAGTCAGTATTGATAATGTTTTGCTGACTTCTGAATCGTTAAAGAGAAAGTATGGAGAAGATCTTGAACGATATGTTGTGATGAAGTATTTCTGGAGGAGCAGGCCGTTTAGTAAAAATGTGCCTGAAATAAATTTGCATGATATGCTCTTTAGATTTGAGCAGGTTTACGATAAGGCTGAAAAAATAATTAATAATTGGTTGTTAGCTTATGATAATATAGAGCCAGCAATGAATCTTTATTTTTCTGCAAAAGTTGGTGATCTTAAATATTTGGAAAGTAGGTTTTTAGCGTTAGTGCAAGGCATTGAGACATATCATCGCAGGATTATTGGAGGAGTGTTGATGAATGTTGATGAGTTTGATGTGATGAAAGAAGAATTACTGGAGAAATGCGATGCTAAATATAGCGATTGGCTATCTGCACACTTGAAATATGGAAATGAAATGCCTTTGGCTAAAAGGATTAACGCTGTGTTGTTGCCTTATAAGGATTACTTCGGTAATAAAAAAGGATGTAAAAAGTTGGTGAGAGATGTTGTTGATACGAGAAATTATTTGACTCATTACGATGAGTCTTTGAGAGAGAGATATTCTAAGGGGAAAGATTTATGGGATTTGATTTTGAAATTAGAAGCAGTATTTGAACTTCAGTTATTACAGGTTCTTGGGTTTACAATAAATGATATTCGAGCAATTGTTGAGAAGAGTAGCGCTTTCGCGTATAAAATTAATAATAAAAAAGCATAGCCCCTTCAGCTTTTCTGGGTACAAGAGTGCAGCTGAACTGTAATGAATGACTAGCGGAGTTTTCGAGTCTAGGCATGGGGTATAGGACAGAGTATCGGATGTGAGGGTGGTGTAAGCCGTAATAATATTTATAAAAGAATACTTTTTATGGGGTACGAATTATAATAAAGTGAATTATGGCAGTTGATATTACTTTTATTGCAAAAGAGGTGGATCTTATAGTGGGCGCGTTGAAAGGCTTGAAGCAAGAAGATAATCTATTTAAAGATTATATGTTTCCGATAGCAAGCGCATTTTTCACTTCGATATTGGGCTGGGGAATAGCTTATAAGACCTTGCATTATCAAGATGGTATTATGGTAGAGAAGGAGAAAATGAATGCTACTAATGGTTTAATGTTGCTTGCTGAGGAGGCTTTGTCAGTACTTATATCTATTAAACAGAATTATCATCGTGAGTTAAATAAAGATCCTATTCAGAGAATAACAAGAGTTCCTTCAATATTATTTAACACTAACCCTTTGGTCGTTGACTATTCCAAGTTAATATATTTGGCTCCTAAATCGTCAGATGATAATAGACAAAAATGGGGATCTTTGCCGGTAATTAGAAATTTGATAGCGAACTATAATTATTTGTTATCACTATGGCTTCATCGGAATGAAATTGATGTGCCTAATAGAGAGAAAATTATGCGAAAGAATAAAGATAAAGCATTTCTTGATGTCAGATTTGAGGATATAAAGGCATGTATAGGTGAGGCTGATCTCGTCAAATGGATTGATTCGACTGAACAGGTTATAATTTTGACAGATGATTTAATCGTTGAGTTACATGATTTCCTTAATAATTTTCCGATTTTTGCCAAAACTCGTATAGATTTTAATAAGCTTGGGGATTACGGCGCTATTTTGACATTTTATGATAAAGGGAATAAAAGTATTCTTGATATGCTGGTAAAGTCTCCTGTCGCTGATTATTCAAAAGTAAATGATCTTTTTGGTAAAACAGTAGAACAAATGAGGCAAAGATATTCAACTGGGTATGAGAAGATGTAGGATGTCTGTTGTGTAAAGTTATCATTAATTACGAATAGATAAATAGGGATGGAGTAAGTCGTGATCGCTGAAAGCCTGCGGGCACTCAATCTGCTCGCATTCCGGCAAGCCTGAACTGCTCCGCTCCCGTCGCTGATCGCCCGAGACATCGCGGCTCCGCTTGGGCTCCGCATCATCCCGACGCTGTCGGGATCATGCTCCGCCAATCCCCGGCGGCTCGCCGGGGCCCGGACCGCCCGGCCGCAACGCCCTCCGCTGACGCTCTGCTCCGGGAGTTACGCCCCGGCGTTGAAGAGCGTCGGGGGCACGCCAACCGCCTGCCGGCGGCTCGCGCGCCCGAATGCCGGACGGCGGCGCGGGAGAGGCTCGCGCAGCGCTCCATCCCGCCCGCCCGCGCGCTGCAAAAACGCTCCGCCAATGCGCCTCCCTCAAGCATGTCGACACGGCCGAGCCGCAAACGGCCGGACGCGACGCGGCCATGTCGAACGATAATTCTCGTCGGGTGCCGGTCGTGGTACAGTCTAGCTCCGATACGCGGCTCATGCTTCTCTGTCATGCCGCTTGCAAAAACTGCACGCAAGCGGCCCGCCAGAGGCATCAGGCGCTAATGTCGGTCGTCGAGGGTGCATCGGCATTAAGCACGCGCCCCACGGTCGCGCAGGCGCGCCCGCAAGGCGTTCTGCAGTCTCGTCCCGCAGCAGCGCGCGCGAACAGCGCGAGGGCGCGCTTGCTGCTCTATCCGTGCCGATCGTTGTCCTGCTGAGGTAACCGGATCCCCGCACCCGCCGCTGTTCCGTCACGCTTCTTGCGGGGCTCAGGCAAGAAGCGCGCCGGGCGGCCGGTGCTCCTGCCGCGCCAGGCGTGCCGGCGGGGGCGGCATGGCGCTCATGCGTCCGGCTCCGGGCTGTCACGCCGTTTGCGGAAGAGGGCAAGCGGGCGCGCCCAGCCCTCCGCACGGCCGCTTCAGCGCATGAAGAGCGGGGCGCTTCGCGCGGGGGCGGTATGGCCGCTGCGCGGCATGGGGAGCGTGCGCCCGCTGTCACGCTTTATGCAGCGGAGGAGGCAAAAAGACGCGCCAGCGGGCGGGCGTCGGGCCTGTCACGCCGCTTGCAAAAACAGCCGCGCCAGCCGCGCGCCAGGCCCTCCGCAAGGCCTGCTCATGGTGTCAGTCGTACCAGTTACATCAAGTAGCCTCCGGAAGTGGCGATATGCCTCCGCCGTCACGCCTTTTGCAGTGATCAGGCAAGAGGCGCGCCGGCGCAGCTGAAGAGCGTTCCGCTACGCTGGCCGGAAGTCATACCCGCTTCGCGGACATTGATCACTTTTCCCGGTGGCCCGGCCAAAGAAAAGCCGGTTTGCCTTTTTCCACAAGGGCCGCTCGCTTCCGCGCTTCGCTTGTGCAGCTCGCTTCTTCCCTTGCAGAAAAAGTTTGCCCGGCTTGGGGAGGCCGCTGTCCCCCCGGGGAAAGGTTTTCAACAGTCAAACATAGGAGGCCGCCATGTCAGTTTATCGTAGCCAGTTCAGGAATCGCCGCGTGAGTGGTTATAAACGGCTTTGCAGAGAAGGCGCTGTAAGTCGTAACCTGTATGTGAATAAAATCAAAAGGTTCAAGCGTCGTGTATCTCTTCACATAGTGAGTTACGATCAGTTGTTTGAACAGGTCAAATGCTATGCGCTGCCATTCTCCGCCTTGTGCAATAAAATTGAACATTATCGGAGCTGATTATGGTCGGGTTCACTGGTTCACGCAGGCCGCCGGCATCGCTGGCGGCCGCTGCCGAGTGCGTCGCCGTGCTCGTCGGCTCAATGGGGCTGCCGGTCGGCGTCGGGTGCGCTTCCGGCATCGATGCAATCATTAGGGAAACAATCGGGCACGCTCGCCTATTCGAGGCGGCGGGCGCTGAGCCCTGGCAATTCGCCGAGCGATCCGCTGCGCTCGTCGAGGCCTGCCGCCATGCGCGCGGCTGGGATTCGCTGGCTGCTTTCCCGGCGTCGCCATGTCCGGCGGGGCTTATCCCGTCGCACTCATGGGCGCGCTGCTTCAACGGATCAGGTTCGGGCACCTGGGCCACGGCCGCTTATGCTGCCGGGGTTGGTCTGCCGCTGGTCGTGTTCGGGTCGGTCGAGCTGCCGGAGTGGGGCGGCGTGTGGGAGGTGGTGCAGTGGGGGCCGCTTGCTGGCGGGAAGGTGTTCAGAGCTGGTCAAATATGCATGTTCTGAAAACGAATCCCCGTGAGCCCTGGGGTTTCAGTTTTCAGTTTTTCATACTTGAGTATATCATATATGAGGATATGTTTTCGGTATGATACAATATCCTATCTCCATAGGCTGTATTTCGGGAATGCAGACTTTTATTTCTTCTTGCTCATCTACCACTCTCTTTAAGTCTTCTGTTGTGAATCTTACGGCTAAAACAATCATATCTTGATCAGGCTTTGGTGTGCAGACATGATGGAAAGCATTTATGCTTTTTCTTGTGTATGTTACTGAGGTTAGGCCCTTTCCGGTTAGCGCTTTTGCTGATTTAAAACCATTTTTTCTTATAGATTCAGCATTTGTTATGCTGGTTCCATGAAAAAACACAAAATTGTCGTTTTCAAGTTCATCAGGGAATAATGAGAAATGTCTGTTTATAATATTCGATGGAAAAAGGTACTCTATTGTGTTATTACACATGGTTTTATGTGTTGGTTATATTAGTATTGCATCCATGAAAGATCTTTCCCAATAACCAATTCTTCCATTTTGGTGTTATGGGTATTTGTCATTGGTATGAGTTTTGTTTGGAAACCATGGCGCTGCGCGAGTTGTTTGACCTCATCCGCATTGTCATAGGTCATTAAAAAATCACCTTTCACCGATTGGCAGATTTTGAAAAGGCGGGCATGATCAATTTCTGAGTGCTTATATAGTCTTTTGCCAGCCTTTTTCCCTCCTGCGGTATAAGGTGGATCAATGAAGAACATAACATCTCTTCGGTTGACATATTTCAGCATTACTTGGAGGCCATCTTCTTGACGGAAATCAATCCTATCGGTAATGTTGCTAATGTCGACAAATCTCTTGGCCAAGGTTGAGGGGTACCACCGAGATCGAATCCCTTTGCCGTTCTCCCCATGCTTGAGCAGGCCTGAACCATTGGCAATAATACCGCCATGGGATGTCCTATTTCTCAGGATGGTATGAAAAGCCCGTTCTCGTCTTTCAACATTAACCTTTGAAAGTTCTTGAAGCAACGCTTCATGTGAAAGATCAAACGACAAAATCCTTTGAGCAAGCCATTCTGAATGTCCGTCTACAATCGCCTGCCAGACCGAAGCTATATCCTCGTCAAGCTCTACCATAACGACTTTCTCGACGAGATTTTCAAACAATGCTGTAAGGCTGATAATGCCACCGCCGGCAAATGGTTCAACAAGAAGTTCCGGCCTGACTTTTGCGTGATTCATCCAACGCCTGAAGGTCGGTACAAACCATGTTTTCCCGCCTGGATATCTGAATGGGCTCCGTTGTGGTACTGAAGAAACATTAACTGGCTTTTTCAAGGCGCAACTTTCTCGAACGTGGCCAAAAAAAGATTCCTGAATCATATAGTTCGTTCTCAGAATAGTTTATCTAAAGTGTTGTTGTTTGGTGGAGTTTCCAGTTTTTCGTCGAGCTTTGATTGAATCAACCGAAAAAACTTTTCAATATCGCCAGGGACAGCAGTTGTTATTGTAAGCATCGAAGATTGAAATTCAGTGTAAACCACCTCAATCTTTTGAAGCCGATACCTGATGTTGTTCTCTTCCAATACCGGCACAAGATCGTAAAGGAACCAAGCGATATCTCCTTCTGATGCGGACACCCTTTTTAGCGAAGGTAGAGTATCAAAAAAGCTCTTGTTGATTGCTACGGCAACTTTCTTTTTCCAAGAATGAAGGATGCCTCCTTTAAACAAAAGCTGAGGGACAAGCCGCTTCCTTGAGGATGATAGAAAATCTGGTCGTGGATAATTCGGCTTTGTCGTCCAGTCCATAGAGCCATTCGCTTCGGGATCGTTCATGTAGAACTCAAAAGGGTCGCGAATGTTCCCTGAGATGTAAACCGCCTGGATTTCAAGAGCTCCGAAATCTGTAACTTTCCCGCTTGAATCATAGGCTGCCAGCACAACGTCAATGTTACCCGCTGATTTGCCGTAATAGTCATTAAGCCGAACCTCAGTTAGAGAGCTCCACAACGTCCCTTTAGGGAAAAAGAACGACGCCGCATCATCTGTAATGAGCCAGTCCTCACGAAACCGAACAGGGCAGGTGATGACGGGGTTGTTGTTGTAGTTAATACTACATACGCCAAGAGGGTTCTTGGCTTTGTCTTTCGTGCAACTCGGAACTTTATTATTGAAAGGACAAAGGCGATTAGTGCGATAACGAACAGCCTTTGGGGATTGGTCTTTAGCTGAAAAACCGAAGACCTCGGCTAAGGGGTGTTGAAAATCATGCATTTGCAATTGTGGTGGTAAGCTAAGCTATTGGTCTAGATGATTATCCGTACAAAGTAGCATTTCCTTATCCAATAATCACCATCTCATCCGTTTCCTCCTGCTCCGGCGGCGCCTGCCGACGAGCATAGCTGGCTGGCCTAGTCCGTTCGAGGATCCACGCGGCCGCTTTCCAGTCTCCTTCCGGCCCCTTACTGGCATTCCTGATCCGCTTCAGCAGCTCCGCTTCTCCCTTCGCCTGGGCTTCCGGCACGCCTTCCACAAGCAGCATTTGCAGCGTCGGTGGTTCCGGCTTGATCTGCTCTTCGGGGATCCCCTGGGTGATCAGTTCGGCAATCCGCTTTTCCTCTCGCTCGATGTGCTCGCGCCCCTCTTCCAGCCAGCGGTAATAGGTCGTGCGGTGCACGCCGGCAAGCGCGCAGGCAACCGTGATGCTGTTGCCCGCGGCCAGGTGGCGGAGTAACGCGCGGATGCGCTTATCGTGGATTTTTAAGGTCATATAGGAATATACAGAAAGATGGGAAAAGGAAAGCCCGGCGCGGGGCCGGGCGGGTTGTTCAACGGATGTTGATGCTCACTTTCGGGACCACCTCGATGTACTCCGGC
>Ga0326729_1000238_pt1 | contig 14078 bp, 8 predicted proteins | sample MHFSIPfraction_2_FD_207744 | JGI IMG/M metagenome (GOLD analysis project Ga0326729, IMG submission 207744) | Lab enriched peat soil microbial communities from Michigan Hollow, Ithaca, NY, United States - MHF6AY SIP fraction | ecosystem: Environmental > Terrestrial > Soil > Wetlands > Peat...
CCGACCGGACCTCCGGCCTTCCCGCCTTCCTGAAAAAGACGCCGTCGGGGACGATCGGGCTCCTCCTCGCCGTTCTCTGGGCGGCAGGCCTGGCCATCCTTCTTTTAAGACTCCTATTCGGCCTGTCCGGCGCGGTCCGCCTGACGGCCGAAGGAAAGCCGCTCGATGACGCGTCCTGGCGCGTTCTCCTCGACCGCTTCCTCGCTTTCGCCTCGCTCAGGCGCCAGGTCCGCCTCAGGAGCCATCCGGAGGTCCTGGTGCCCCTGACTTGGGGCTTCCGCAGGCCGATCGTCCTTTTCCCCGACGGGGCCGGCGATTGGAACGAGGACGAGCGCTCGTCGGCCCTTTACCACGAGCTCTCGCATATCAAGCGGGCGGACTTCCTGGCCATGCTCCTCGTCCGGACGAGCCTGGCCCTTTTCTGGTGGAATCCTTTGTGCTGGATCGTTTACCGCGAGATCCTGAAGGAACAGGAGATCGCTTGCGACGAACTGGTCCTTCGCGCGGGGATCAGGCCGTCGATCTACGCCGCCAGCCTGCTGGCCTTCCGGCGTTCGGCCGGGCTCCGCTGGAACCCCTCGGCGGCCCTGCTCGGGATGCTGGGACGGTCGTCTTTCCAGGAGCGCCTGGCGGCCATCCTCAAACAAAAACTCACGTCCATGGAGGTCAAAATGAAAACCAAGATCATGCTGGCCCTGGTCCTTGTCGCGGCCGTGGCCCTCATCGGGACGGCCCGGCCGGCCGTCGGCAACGAGAAGAGCGCCGTCAAGGTGAGCCTCGCCGCGACCGCGGCCCCGGCGGCCGCAACTTTGGAGGCCGTCCCGACTGCGCCCGCTCCGGCGGCGGTCCAGGCGGACCAGGCGGCCGTTCAGGAAAAACAGAAGGAACAGGAAAAAGCGAAGGCGGCCGAAAAAGCCAAAGAAGCGGAAAATGCGGCCGAGGCCAAGGCCGCGACGGCCAAGACGATCGTCATCAAACCCGTTGGTGAAGAAGGCGAGCCCATCGAGGTCACGATCACCGAGGGCGACACGACCAAGACGCTCGTCCTGGAGAAGTCCCTGACCATCACCAAGGACAAGGACGGCAAGATCCTCATCCTCACGCCCGAGGGCAAGGAGCCCATCATGCTCAAGGGCGAACCGCTTCGCCTGGAGATCAAGGGCGGCGGCCTCGAGGTCATTCGGGAAGGCAAGCCCCTGGACATCGGCGAAGGCGGCGTTTACAGGATCGTCAGGGGAGCCGGCGAAGAAGGCGGCAAGATCGTCTTTTACGGGACGACCGAGCCCAAGATCGCTGAGGGGAAGTTCAAGATCACCGAGAAGACGGAGGCCGGAGAGGCGCGCCCGGAGGTCATCGTCAAGAGGACCAAGGAGATCAAGCCCGGCGAGAAATGGGTCGCCGAAGAAACGGCCAAGGAAGGGCAGACCGTCACGATCGTCAAGAGAGGCGAGGCCGGGACGGCTTGGACGGTCGTGGAGCCCGAAAAGGGCGAGGCCGTCTGGGTGGCCAAGGAAGTTGCCGGCGAGCCCCTTTTTGAGAAGAGGTTCGGCCGAGGCGACAGGGCCTTCGCGTTCCCCGCGGCCCCGGGCAAGGAGATGTTGGAGAAGATCCAGGCTTTAGAGGAACAGGTCCAGGCCATCAAGGCCAAGAAGATGGACCTCAGCGCGCTCGAGGAATCGCTGAAGACGCTCGAGGCCGAGCTCAAGGCGAAGGAAGAGAAGTTCAAGACCTTCTCCTACAAGTTTGACCAGGAGCCGGTCGAGTATGTCTTCTCCAAGAAGAGCGGCGAGAAGGAAGGCGAGATCAACTTGATGCTCACCGGCCATGACGGCGAGGCCGGCCAAGCGGCGTTCGAGCGCGCCGTCACCAAGCTGAGGCGGGATCTGCCCGAGGGCTACAAGCTCATCGAACAAAAATACGACCCTGAGAACGGCGGGATGTTCTTCAAGATCGCCGGGCCCGAAGGGAAGAAGACGGACGAAGCGCTGGTCAAAAAGCTCGTCGACAGCCTCCGGACCGAGATCGATAAGAAGTAAAGACGCCTATTTCTTCACCCTGACCGGGTAGGCCGGCCTCTTCGGTTGCGCCGGGGGGCCGGCCTTCAGCTCTTCCATCACCAGCTGGATGGCCCGCTCGAGCTGCGGGTCGCGGCCGGCGATGACGTCGCGCGGCGTCTGCTCGATCTCGACGTCCGGGGAGATGCCGACGTTCTCGATGCCGAAGCCCTCCCCGACGTCCCAGAACGCCAGATTGGGCGCCGTCACCATGCCGCCGTCCATGAGCTGCGGGTAGCCGAGGGTGCCGACGAGGCCGCCCCAGGTCGTCGTGCCGACGAGCCGGCCCAGGCCGAACTTGCGCCACATGTAGGGCAGGAGGTCGCCGCCCGAGCCGGCCGTCTCGTTGATGATCATGACCTTGGGGCCTTGGATGGAGGCGCTCGGCGTCTTGAGGTCGGCCCCGTAGCGCATGGCCCAGTAGGCGGAGACCGGCTTCCTCAGCCAATCCAGGTAATAGTCGGCGACCGACCCTCCCCCGTTGAAGCGCTCGTCGACGATGATGGCCTCCTTGTCGGCCTGGGGGAAGAAATAGCGCTTGAAGTAGATATGGCCGAGGGTCGTCGTATTCGGGACATAGACGTAGGCCACGCGGCCCTTTGTCGCCTCGCTGACCTTGCGGATGTTGCCTTCGACCCAGTCGCGGTTGCGCAGGGCGCCCTCGTCGGCGATCGGGACGACCTTGATCGTCCGTGAGCCGGCGCCGCCGGCGTTCGGGCCGACGGTGATCTCGACGATCTTCCCGGCCGTCGCCTCGAACCGGGCGAAGAGGTCGTTGGGCGGGACGAGGTCCCGTCCCTCGACGGCCAGGAGATACTCGCCGGCCGCAACCTCGGCCCCGGGCTCGGCCAGCGGCGCGCGCAGCTCGGGCGTCCAGTTGAGCCCGCCGTAGATCTTCTTGAAGCGGTAGCGGCCGTTCTCGACGGCGTAGTCCGCGCCGAGCAGGCCGCCCGCGACGCGGGCCGGCTGGCCGAGGATGTCGCCGCCGCCGACGCGATGGTGGCCGACCGAGAGCTCCGAGCACATCCATTGGATGAGCCGGTTGAGGTCGGCCCGGCAAGCCAGGTGCGGCAGGAAGGCCGCGTACTTCGCCTTCATCGCCTTCCAGTCGGCGCCGTGGAAATTCGGGTCGTAGAAGAAGTCGCGGTTGATGCGCCAGGCCTCGTCGAAGATCTCCGGCCACTCGGCCAGAGGCACGACGCGGACTTCGATCGGATCGACGGCGACCTTGCCCTGGCCCGGCTGGGGCTTGCCGCTGGTCGGCAGGATCGTCCAGGTCCCGCGGGAGGCGACCAGCATCTTCTTGCGGTCGGCCGTCAGCTGGAAGCCGTCGTTGGCCGGGCCAAAGGCCTCGTCCTTGCGGCTGGAGAGGTCGAAGACGTGGATCGACGAATCGCCGGGGCCTCCCGAGGTGGGCGTGGGAGGCGGGTCTTCTTTGCGGAAGAAGATCTTGCCTCCCTCCCCGGCCTGGAGGTTGCTGAGGACGCCGGCCGGGACGGGCGCGGCGACGATGCGCTCGTCGAGGCCGTCAAAGTCGATGCGGAACGCCTCGGCAGGCTTGGCCGGGGCCGGGGCGCCCGGCTTGGCAGGGGCCGCGGCCGAGGTAGCGGCCGGGGCCGGCTTGTCGGCGGGCTTCTCCCCCGCCGCCTTCTCGTCCTTGGGTTTTTCCTCGTCGCTCTCCTTGGCCAGCGGGTTGGGCAGGTCCTTGCGCAGGACGGCCAGGTACAGGGCCGAGGTCCGCCGCATGTCGGCGTTGGACATGTCGAACCACTGGCGGACGGGCCCGGCGTCGGTCGAGGCCAGGAACCAGAGGTACTTGCCTTCGGCGTCGAAGGTCGGCTCGTCGACGTCGCTCAGGCCGTCGGTGATCGGGAAGGACTTGGCCTGGTCGAGCGAATAGACGTAGACGCGGCGGAAGAAGGTCGGCGTGCCGAGCGTGTAGGCGATCCATTTGGAGTCCGGGCTCCAGGAGGAGCCCATCGTCGACTGGCCGCCGGGCTGGTAGAGGTATTCCGAGGCGATCTTTTTCACCGCGCCGGACTTGACGTCGAGCCAATAGAGCGTGAGCGAATTGTCGGCGAAGGCGATCTTGGCGCTGTCGGGAGACCAGTTCGGCGAGCCATAGAAGCCCGAGCCGCCGAGCTTGAAGGCCCTCGCCGCCCCGCCCTTGCCGTCCTGGGCCCCGATGTGGAGCTCGTATTCGCCGGACGCGTCGGAGAAGTAGGCGATCGATTTGCCGTCGGGGGACCAGGCGGGCGTGCGCTCGTGGACCCCGGGCGTCTGGGTCAGGTCGCGCGGATCGCCCTTCTCGGCCGGAACCGTGACGATGTCGCCGCGGAACTCGAAGACGGCCCGGGCGCCGGTCGGCGAGACCCCGTCGGCCGCGATCCACTGCGAGCCCTTGACGTAGCGCTCGCGCAGCTCGGGCAGGTCGGTGGCCACGCCGATCATGAGGCGCTGGCTCCGGCCTTGGGCGACATCATAGAGGTAGAGCGAGCCGGCCTGCTCGAAGACGATCCGGCCCGCCCCGGCCGAGGCCGAAAGGACCGGGAAATCCTTGAACTCGGTCAGCTGCTTGACCTCTTTGGAGACCGTGTCGTAGGAGAAGAGGTTGAACTCGCCGTTGCGGTCCGAGCGGAAGTAGACGGTCCGGCCGAGCCACATCGGGTCGACGTCGTTCGACCGGCCCTGGGGCTGGGGCAGCTTCTCGACGCCGTAATCCTGGGCGTTGAAGATCCAGATCCGCGAGAACCGCCCGCCGCGGTAGTTCTTCCACTCGTTGAAGGCTTCGGGAAAGGGGTTGTAGGCGATGAAGCGGCCGTCCGGCGAAATGTCGGCGTCGGAGGCGTAGGGGATCTTCAGCATCCCGGCCTCGCCGCCGGCGACAGGCACGGTGAAGAGCTGGGTGTAGGCGCGATTGTTGGAGAAACGGGCCGAGGCGAAGAGGACGGACTGGCCGTCCGGGGTGAAGCCCAGGACCGTGTCGGCAGAGGGATGCCAGGTCAGCCGCTTCGGCACGCCGCCGCCGGCCGCGACGACGTAAACGTCGGTATTGCCGTCGTACTGGCCGCTGAAGGCGACGAGGCTGCCGTCGGGCGAGAAGGCGGGATTGGATTCCGCGCCCGCGTCCGAGGTCAGCCGCCGGACGTTCCGGCCCTCGAGGTCGGCCGTCCAAAGGTCGTTGGCGTAGACGAAGACGATGCGCTCGGCCGAGACGGCCGGACGGGTCAGCATCTTGGTGTCGAGCGTGTCGACGGCGGCCAGCCGGGTCGCGCCTATCAGCGCGAGCAGGGCCAACCCGACAAGGAAGGTTCCGGTGAGATGCGGGAATTTCTTCATGACGGCCTCCTCGGAAGGGACAGTACCGCCACTATACGACCGCCTCCCCGCCGCGTCAATTTGAAAATGGGGACGCTTCTATTTTCGAAAATAATGCATTTATTTTAAAAATAGAAGCGTCCCCATTTTCTCATTTTCCCGACGTTGACCCGGGCGGCGGGATTCGCATATGATGTCCCCGACAGATGGGCAGACCGCCGCGCGATTTCTACGAGATCCAGAAGCGTCAGGGCCGCAAGAGCCTGACCCTTTTCGCGGCCGTTCTCGTCTTCCATTTCGTCGCCCTCGGCTTCATCGGTTTGGCCTTCCTGGCCACGTTCGGCCTCCTACTCCTTCCGGGGCTCCTGACTTCGCCGAGCTTCTGGCCGCGGTTCCTCCTGGCCGACCTCGCCATCGCCCTGATCGTCGCGTTCTTCCATTTCCAGGACGCCCGCAGGAACGGCCCGCGCGTCATCCTGCGCCGCCTTCAGGCGGAGATGCCGGACTCCTCCGACCGGTACCACCTCCAGCTGCTCAACATCGTCGACGAGATCCGCATCGCGGCCGGGCTGCCGCGCGTGAACACCTACGTCCTGCCGTCGTTCGCCGTCAACTCGCTGGCCGTCATCGAGTCGGACGGCACGCCGGCCGTGGCGGTCACCGAGGGGCTCCTGGCCGAAGGAACGCGCGACGAGCTCCAGGCCGTCGCGGCCCACGAACTGGCCCACATCGCCCGCGGCGACGCCTTCTACCTGACACTCGTCTGCTCCCTGGCCAACGTCTTCGAGCGGTTCAAGGACGCCCTCGGATCGGCGGCGGAGGCCGAGCCGGCGTGCGACGAGGGCGGCCGGAGAGCCGGGTTCCCGCCCGTGTTCTTCACCGCTGCCGTGGCGGCATCGGCCTTGATCATGCGCCTGCTCAGCATGCTCGTCAGCCGGGAGCGGGAGCTTCTGGCCGACGGCGCGGCCGTCGAGCTCTGCCGGTCCCCCGAAGCGCTGGCCCGCATCATCTATAAGGCCCACATCAAGAATTCGTTCGTCGGTGATTTCACCTTGAGCTACGCTCCCCTCTTCATCGTCCGTCCGGACGCGCGCGACACGCCGGACACCTTGGCCGGCCGGCTCTTCAGCTCCCACCCGCCGCTCAAGAAGAGGCTCGCCGCCCTCGGGGCGATGGTCCGCAAGAGCCCCGAGGCGATCATCGATACGGTCTGGGCCGAGGAGCGGGACCGCGAAGCGGCCCGCGGCGTCCTCCACTCCTACGAGGAGCTGCGCACGCCGCAGCTGGAGCTCTTCCCCGGCCGCGAGGACGCGTCGGACGCCTCCGCCCCGGTGGCCGAGGCCCGGGTCTGGATGCTGACCGGGACGGGCGAGAAAGACTGGGAAGGGCCTTTCTCCGTGGCCGAGCTGCTCTGCCGGCCGCGCTTTTCGGCCATCATGCGGGTCCGGAACACCCAGGAAGGCGTCGAGGCGCTGGCCCGCGAGTTCCCGCAGATCCGCCTGGCCCTGCACAACCTGGCCCGCAAGAAGCCCCTCTCGCCCGGGCGGCAGAATCTCTGCCCGCGCTGCCGCATCCCCCTCGCCGAGACGTTCTACGAGGGGGTCGGCATCCGCATCTGCGGGCGGTGCTGCGGCCGGCTGGTGGACGCGGCGGCCGTCGACCGGATCGTCGCCCGCCGCGAGATCACATTCTCGGACGCGCTGCGCGAGAAGGCCCGGCGCTTCCGCGAGGCGGCCGTCCGCAACCCGCTCCGGCGCCAGAAGGTCGAAGCGGCCCTGGCCCCGGACGTGCCCTGTCCGAACTGCGGCTATCGCATGGCCCCGCGGCCGTACAACTACCAGTACTTCGTGCCGGTCGACAAGTGCCTGTCGTGCGGGAAGATCTGGTTCGACGCGGACGAGCTCGAGACGCTGCAGATCCTGATCGAAGACCGGACGGCGAAGTAGCCGCCGGCCTCAGTCGAAGATCTTTTCCAGGTCCTGATAGCGGCTGTGGAGCCTTTGGACCGCCTGCTCGACGGCCGCGCCATCGGCCTTGGGGCCGAGCCCGGCCAGCGCCGCGGCGGCCTTGGCCAGCTCGCCGGACGCCTTGGCGAAGGCCTCGGCTTTGGCCTCCAGGCGCGCCGGCAGCTTGGCCGCGGTCACGGCCTCGGCCTTGGCCCGGAGGTCAGGCGCGGCGGCCCGGACGGCCGCCCAGTCCTTGGCGGGCAGGTCCGTGTGATAGACGACGTAGAGCACCTTGTGGAAGTCGTCCATCTCCTTGAGCACGGGCCGGAGGATGCGGACGAGCCCCTCGTATTTGGCGTGCAGGACCTCCGCGGCGTCGAGCATGGCCTTGTCGTCGGAGCCCTTGGCGGCGGCGTTGTAGGCCTCGACGGCGGCGCGGAACTGGGCCAGGCCGGCGTCGTACTTGGCCTGCTTGTCGCGCAGGATGCCGGGGAGCTTGGCCGTGTAGACGTTCGCGGCCAGCTCGTTCACCTGCGGCGCCAGGCTCTTCAGCATGGCGATGTCCTTCTCCGGGTAAGCCGTATGCCAAATGGGATAGATGATCTCGTGGAAGGCGGAGAGCTCGGGAACGGCGCTCTCGGTTTCCTGGGCCAAGACGGGAATGGCGGCCGCGACCGACAGGGCGAGCGCGACGGCCCAATATCGATGGAGCTTCATGAGGTCCTCCTGGTCTGAGAAATCAGAAGAGAGATTATAGCCGAAGGGGGTCAGATTTTGAACTCCCCGGTGTCGATCCATTCCTTTTTCAGCACCGACCAGAAATCCTCGGCCAGCCCTTTTTGGACATAGGCATAGGGCAGCCAGCCGTAGCCCTTCTCGCCCCAGGCCTTGCCCCACGAATTGCGGATGAGCAGGGCGCCGCGCGAAGGCTCTCCGCCGGACGCGTTGGCGATGGCCATGGCGTCATCGAAGCCCATGGCCACGACGGCGTGGCCGCCTTCGATCCGCTCGCGGCCGAACGGGACCGGGATGCGGCCGGTCGTCTCGGCCTGGTCGATGGAGCTGTAGACGGTGAAGCCGAACATGGCCGGATGTCCGGCGGCGAGATAGGTCTTCAGCCTTTCGAGGATGGCCGCCCGGGTCACGCCGGCCGGGTCGTGACGAAAATAGAGGAGCGTCTTGTAGCTCTGAGCGAAGGCATAGCAGAAGGCGGGCGGCTCCTTGTCGAACCCGTCCTCGGCGTCGGTGTACGGCCAGTACGGCTCGGGCGGCACGCCGAAGATGACCATGGCCCCCATGGTCAGGCGCAGATAGGCCCCCGAGTCCCCCTTCGACTTCATCAGGTTGCGGGTCGCTTTATAAAGGAAGAGCCGCGACGACTCGACGTGGTGCCCGAACGACTTCCGCTCGTAGTACTCGATGACCCCGGCCCCGGCTTGGGCCGTGCACGACCCGAGCGCGCCCTGGTCCTCGACCGGCGAAGCCCAAGGGCGAAGGTCGACGGCGGCCGGAAGCCGGGGGGGCCGCGTTCCCCCCGCGGCCGCCGGCATCACTCCGGTCGGAGCCAGAATGGCGCGGATGTCCCGTGTCTCCTCGGTGTAGTCCCGGAAATCGGGCAGATCGGGGATCCAGCCCAGGCCGCGCGTTTTCGTTTCGATCATCTCTCTCTCCTTGTCATGACGTTCTTACTTGCGATTACGCAAACCGCCCCGGCGAGTTCTGCGGAGCCGGCAATGCCGATGAGCGCTTGGGCCCGGCGGGCACGGACGGGGGTGACGCGGGTGGAGGAGCCCACCCGGGGCCGGAGGAGGAGCCGGCTCCAGAGGGGCCTGTCCCGCCGGTCCTGGCCTGATGCCGGATCGGCATTCGGAACAGTCCCCTTGAGGGCGGGGGGGAAATCATCCCTGGAATCATCTAAAGGGGTGATTGACCCTGACAGGGGGTGAGAAAAAAATAGGGTCATGCGAAAGCGATCGCCGTCCGAACGTGTGTCCGGCAGGCCCGCGGGGGCCGCTGCCGGGCGTCCGGCGGCTGGGCGCCGCAGGATACGGGCATGAAAAAGATCCTCATCATCGACTATGACCAGAATTCTCTGGCGTCTCTCCATACGATCTTGGCCGGCCAGGGCTACCAGGTGGTGACCGCGGCCGACGGCCAGACCGGATGGGACAAGTACAACAAGGAATCCCCCGACCTCGTCCTCATGGAAGCCATGCTGCCCAAGGTCCACGGCTTCGAGCTCTGCCAGAGGATCACCTCCGAGCGGAATTCGCAAGCGACGGTCTTCATCATGACCGGGGTCTATAAGGACCGCGTCTACCGGACCGAGGCCCTGCGGACGTACGGGGCTTCGGAGTATTTCGAGAAGCCTCTCAAAATGACCGAGCTCCTGGCTTCGGTCGAGGCCGTCCTCGGCCGGCCCGAGCCCCGGCCGGCGGAGACGAGGCCGGCCGTCGAACCCCCGGCCCCCGCCAGGCCCGTCCACGAGGTCCATTTGGAGCCTGCTCCGGCCGAGCCGCGGAGGCACGAGAGGCAGCCCAAGTCCGACGACAGCATCTTCTCCCTTCCGGACGACCTCGATCGTCTGAGCCGGGAGATCCCCAAGACCCACAAGCCCGCTCACGCACATCACGAGCCGGCCGACGAGCCGAGGCTCGACGCGCTGGCCGACGAGCTTCTGAAGACGGTCATCATCGAAGCCTCGGCGCCCAAGCCGGTCCAGGCGAAGCCGGGCAACGGGAATGGGAACGGCAACGGGAACGGCAACGGCAGCGCCGACATCGACCAGTTCCTGAAATCGGCTCTGGCGGATTTCGACCTCAACAAGGAAAAGGTCAAGGTCCCCAAGACCGCGCCTCTGCCTCCGGCGCCCGTCAAGGAAAAGCCCGTGATGACGGCCCCGAGGCCCGCGGTCCCGGATCTGAAACCGACCCCGCCGCCTCCGCCCCGCCCGGAGCCGTCCTTCACCGCGCCGGCGAAGACGGACATGAAGAACACCCTGACGCCGGGAGATCCCGGTTCCGACGTTTCGCCCTTCTTCACCCGCGAAAAGCCGAAGCCTGTCCGGCCGGTGGAGAAGCCGGAGTGGAAGCCCGCCCCGGCCCCTGAGCCCGCGCGCCACGAAGCTCCGAGGTCCGAACCGGCGCGGCGCGAGCCCGCGAAGCCCGAGCCCCTGCCTTACGAATCGAAGGCCCGGGAAGCCAAGATCATCGCCGCGACCGATCTCTTCCAGAATATCGCCGAGCCCGAAGAGAAGAAGGGCTTTCCCAAGCTCCTCGTCATCCTTCTCGTCGTCGTCGCCCTGGCCGCCGCCGGGTTCATTCTCCTGCGGCCCAAGCACCCCGCCGCGGCCCCGGCCAACCCTCAGGAGACCTCGCAGGCCGCAAGCCAGGCGAACGTCCCGGCCCAGCCGGTTGTCGAAACTCCGCCGCCCGTGGTCAAGACGGCGCCGCCCAAGCAGAAGGCCCAGCCCCAAGTCAGGGCCGCCGATCCCGGCCCGGCCGGAGCAGAGGCGATCCTCCCGGCGGGCCCCCCCGCCGCCGCCCCGCAGCTGACCGGGACGACGCTCGGCTCGGGCGCGGGGACCGACCGGACGGCCTCCGGGACGAACCCTCCCGCGACCGACAAACCGGCCGTGAAGACCGAAGAGACGGCCGCCCCGGCAACGAAGACGGACCCGAATCCGCCTCAGACCACGGCCGGCGAATCCGGGACCGGAGCGGCCTCGGACCCGGGATCCTCCGCCCCCGCGGCGACGCCCCTCGTGGCCCCGGTCAATGAGGGCGAGCTGGTCGAGCTCACCTCGGTCACGGAGCCGCCCAAGATCGTCAAGTCCGTCGATCCGATCTACCCGCAGGCCGCCCAGCGGCTCGGCCGGGGAGGCGTGATCACGGTCAACGCCCTGATCGACGAGAAGGGCAACGTCATCGACACGGGCATCCTCAAGGGCATCCAGGACGACAAGGGCCTCGGCCGGGCCGCCGAGGCCGCCGTGAAAAAATGGAAGTTCCAGCCGGCACGCAAGAACGGCGTCGCCGTCAAGGTCTGGAAATCGTTCGTCATCGCTTTCAAGGCCGACAAGAACCCGGCCAAAACGACGGAATAAAGGAGCGGCAAATGGGTCTCAGCAAGGAACAAGAAGATCTCTACAAGAAGACGATGGCCGAGGTGAAGCATCAGCTGGAACATCTCGACGAGGAAGTCGAAAAAGAGCTCCAGAAGGTCCGCAAGCGTTTGGCCGAACTCCAGGAATCCAAGAAATCGCTCAAGATGGTCTATGAAGGCACTGCCAAGCTCCTCGGCATCGAGCTCGAGTCCGAGGATGAAGCCGGCGACGAGACCGCTTCGATCGCCAAGATGTGAGGCCGGTCCCCAACGGCCCTTCGAAGGCCGCGCCGGCGGCCCCCCCTTTTCCCAATCCGCGATTGACTGAGGCCGGGGGTTCTGGTATAGAATCCCGTCGGGATGTTCATTCTCCTCGGCATCATCTTCGGCCTGCTGGCCTCCGTGCCTCTCGGCCCGATCAATTTCTTCGTCGTCTCCCAGGCGCTCAAGCGCGATCATCTTCACGGGCTCATGGCCGGCATGACGGCCGCCCTTCTCGACGCGACGTTCTGTTTCGTCTCCCTGGCCGGCTTTTTCAAGGTCAAGCTGAATCTCCCCGCCTACTCCATGTCCGTGCTGAAGGCCGTCGCGGCGGTCATCATCTTCCTGCTGGCCCGCAAGCTCATCCTTGACTCCCGGACATTCGACATCCCCCAGGACCGCGACAAGGTCCCTCCGCCCTCGCCCAAACCGATCTACGGCGTCGTCCTCCTCTACGTCACCAACCCGACCCTCTACATGTACTGGATCTTCGTCGCCGGGACCGTGACCGGGCACAGCCTCCTCGGCGAGAACGTTGTCCGCTACGGCACCTGGACCGCCGTCGGCTTCGCCGTCACCGTCGGGCTGACCTCGCTCTGCTGGTACTTCGGCCTGGTCCGTTTCATCTGTTATCACCAGCGCCGCATTAAGCAGGAAACGTTCCGCAAGATCCTCTACTACCTCGGGCTGGCCCTGGCCGCCGTGGCCGTCTACACCCTGGCCAGGGTCTTCATCTGACCCGCCATGACCAAGCGTGAACGGGTCGAGCGGACCTACGCCTTCGAACCCGCCGACAGGGTCCCGTTCGTCCCCGCGGTCTACGAGAACAAGGCCCGTCTGATCGGCCGGTCGCCCTCCGAGGTCTGCCGCAGCCTCGACCTGCTGCTCGAAGCGCTGAGCCGGGAGCTCGAGGTCTACGATCCCGACGTCCTCACGGTCGGCGTCGATGTCTACAACGTCGAGGCGGAAGCCGTGGGCTGCGAGGTCCGCTATTTCGGCCGCGAGCCCGGCGTCCCCGCCGTGGCCGGGCCGATCCTCAAGGCCCCGGGCGATCTCGGCGGCCTCCGCCGGCCCGATCCGGGCAAGGACGGCCGGATGCCCCTGCTGATCGAGGCGGCGGCCCAGCTCGAGCGGGCGGTGGGGCGCGACATCGTCGTGCGCGGCGCCGTGACCGGTCCGTTTTCGCTCGCCTGCGCCCTGGCCGGGACCGAAGAGGTCCTCGTGGCCACGCTCGAGGACCCGGGCTTCGTCCACGGCCTGCTCGAATTCTCGGCCGGCGTGGCGATCGACTTCGGAACGGCCTTCCTGGAGAAGGGCGTCGAGCCCGTGCTGTTCGACTCCAAGGCCTCGCCGGGCGCGGCCTCGCCCCGCGTCTTCCGCGAATTCGTGCTCCCGGCCTACCGCGACCGCGTCATGCCGGAGCTGCGGCGGGCCGGCGCGTGGACCCTACCCCTCATCATCGGGGGCGACACGACGCCCATCCTCGAAGACCTGCTCCAGACCGGGGCCGGCCAGCTCCTGTGCGACGCGGGGGCCGACCTGGACCTCTTCGCCAAGAGGTGCAGGGAGGAACGTCGGGCTTTCCGGGCCAGCGTCGACGCGAGGCTCGTCCATACCGGCCCGCCGGGCAAGATCCGTGAAGAGGCCCGGGGCATCCTCCATCGGATGGTGGGCCAGCCCGGTTTTCTTTTCGGCTGCGGCGTCGTCGCCTATGACTGCGACCCGCGCAACGTCATCGCTCTCCGCGAAGCCCGCGACGAGTTCTCCCGGTCCTAGCCGCGGGCCGGGCCCGGCGCGGCGGCCAAGGCGCGGCCCTGCCGCCGGAGAAGCGCTTCGACCTTGACGGAATCGACGGCCGTCGTCGTCCCGACGCCGGTCGCGCACACCGCCCCGCAGGCCGAGGCGTAGGGCAGGATGTCCCGCCAATCCGCGGGCGTGAGATCCGCGGCGCGGCGGCCGCCCGAAACCAGCCTGTGGATGCGGAGGACGACCCCGGCCGAGAACGCGTCTCCCGCGCCGGTCGGGTCGGCGACCCGGACCTTGAAGGCGGGAAAGCGAAAGACCTCTCCGGCGACGGCCGCGACGCCGCCCTTCCCTCCGAGGGTCACCAGGACGTTCTTCGCCCCGAGCCGGCGGATGGCGGCCGCCGCCCGGGCCGGGTCTCGCTCACCGACGAGCGAGCCGGCTTCGTCGCCGTTGCAGTGGAAGACATCCGTCCAGGGCAGGGCCCGACGGAGGAAAGCCCAGCTCTTGCCGAAAGGGCTGACGACATCGACGAAGGTCAGGGCCCCCAGCCGCTTGGCCCGGCGCAGGACGGCGGCCAGGCCGGCGTCGAACCGGCCGAGAAGGCCGACCCCGCCGGCGTAGTAGACGAGAGGCCGATGCCGGTCGAGCA
>Ga0326729_1000240_pt1 | contig 14062 bp, 13 predicted proteins | sample MHFSIPfraction_2_FD_207744 | JGI IMG/M metagenome (GOLD analysis project Ga0326729, IMG submission 207744) | Lab enriched peat soil microbial communities from Michigan Hollow, Ithaca, NY, United States - MHF6AY SIP fraction | ecosystem: Environmental > Terrestrial > Soil > Wetlands > Peat...
TATGCATCGTGCCTCAATGCTTTTCCGGAATGCAGGGTTCGATCTGCAGCCATACCCGGTGGATTTCCGGGCAGGTAGGAAGAAGCCGCTGACAGTACTTGATTTTTTACCGGCAGAAGAGGGTCTGAAACATAGTTCAATCGCTTTGCGCGAGATGATCGGCTGGTTTTTTTATTGGGCCAGAGGCGTTGTGTTGAGGTAAGGGAAATTTTTTATTCCTTTTTACGCGTTTTAACGTGATTGCTGTCCCCGGGATTGAAATACAGCGGCATGCCGGCTCTTTTTTTTGTTTATTGTACTCCGCAGGCTATGGAGAGCGGAACCGTAGTGGTATTTTTTTACTGTTTATGTTTTATAGCTCTTGATTATATCAGGGGCATAGTTCTCAAATTGTACGCCGAGTTCCTGACTGTCGGGATTTTCGCGTAAACAGTTTCTATTGTCTATGGACGGAAGTCAGAACATTAATTGGTATGCCATTTATGTGCGCTCGCGATATGAGAAGAAGGTGCACCTCCGTCTGTTAGAGAGCGGGGTGACCAGTTTTCTGCCTCTTCTCGATACAGTGAAACAGTGGAGCGACCGGAAGAAGAGGGTGTGTGAACCTCTCTTCAGGGGGTATGTGTTCGTACAGATCGACCACCATAAAGAGCACATAAAGGTGCTTGATACCGATGGTGTTGTCAAATTTATCGGTATCGGCAGGCGTCCGTCGGTTATCTCGGTGCGGGATATTGATTGGCTGAAGCGCCTTGTGCGCGAACCGGATGCTCTTGTTCGGACTGTGGCATCGATTCCTTCCGGAAAAAAGGTCAGGGTTCTGGCCGGACCATTCAAGGATTTCGAGGGTGTTGTCATGAAGTCCGGCCGGGATGAACGGCTTGTGGTCTTCTTTGACAGCATCATGCAGGGTGTCGAGATTACGATTCATCCCGACCTGCTGCTGCCTTTTGGCCCGGATGCTCCCGTCGAGCAGCGAAGTTCTTCTGAAAAGGGTGACGGCGAGGATGAAATCGCTTCAGCCGTGAAGCATCTCGTCCGTCCCTGACTCGATTCCAGCATGCAAAGAACCACCGGATCCTGTGATTGAGCCGCATATGCATAGCGGTTCCGGTACTGTTGAGAGCGCCCCTTTGCTCGATGCGCTGCACAGGGTATTCGGCTTTCGCTCGTTCCGTCCCAACCAGGAGGAGGTCGTGCGGGCGATTCTCTCAGGGCAGGATCTCTTTGCCGTCATGCCTACCGGCGGAGGCAAGTCGCTCTGCTACCAGCTGCCAGCCGTGCTATTGCCCGGTACCGCCCTTGTGGTCAGTCCCCTTATTTCACTCATGAAGGACCAGGTCGATGGTGCACGGGAAAACGGCATAAAGGCGGCATACCTTAACAGCTCGCTTGAAGCCGGAGCGCAGCAGCGTGTCGTGAACGAGCTTCTGTCGGGTTCGCTCGATCTGCTTTATGTTGCTCCCGAGCGTTTCGCGCTCGATCATTTCCGTGATCTTCTCCGCCGCGCCCGCATAAGCATGGCCGTGATCGACGAGGCACACTGCATTTCGGAGTGGGGTCACGATTTTCGCCCCGATTATCTCTCACTCTCATCTATTGCGGAGATCTGCCCCGGAATTCCCGTTGCAGCCTTTACGGCAACGGCAACGGAGCGTGTGCAGCGTGACACCATGCAGAAGCTCAGGCTGCGCAGTCCGATGGTGGTCAGGGCCTCGTTCGATCGCCCGAACCTTTCATACGAGGTACGTTTCAAGGATCGGGGCGACAAGCAGCTGACCGGCCTCCTGAAAGAGTTTGCGGGGCAGGCGGGAATCATCTACCGGACAAGCCGGAAGAGCGTGAACGATACCGCAGCCATGCTTCAGCGCAGCGGGTTTCGAGCCCTGCCGTATCACGCCGGTCTCAGCGACGAGGAGCGGCAGCGCAACCAGGAGGCCTTCATCCGAGACGAAACCGATATTATCGTGGCCACGGTAGCGTTCGGCATGGGCATCGACAAGTCCAACGTCCGGTTCGTCATTCATGCAGACCTACCCAAAAGCATCGAAAGCTACTACCAGGAGACCGGTCGGGCTGGCCGCGACGGTGCCGATGCCCGGTGTATCCTGCTGTTCTCGCAGGGCGACGTACCGAAAGTGCGCTTTTTCATCGATGCGATGCTTGACGAAGAGGAGCGGGCAAAGTCTCTTGCTGCCCTTTCGAAGGTTGTGGCATTCGCCTCGGCGACCGTCTGTCGGCGGGCGACCCTGCTCGACTACTTCGATGAAGTCTATCCTCACAAAAACTGCGCTTCATGCGACGTCTGCCTTGGTCTGCAGGAGGTGGTGGACTGCACGGTCGAGGCTCAGATGCTTCTGTCGGCAGTTGTGCGGACCGATTCGAGATTCGGAGCCGGCCATCTGACGGATATCCTCATGGGCAGCGATAATCAGAAGATCAGGGAGTTCGGTCATGACCGCCTGAAGGTCTACGGCGCCGGCAAGGGGCACGACCGGAAATTCTGGCGTCAGCTCATTGACGATCTTGTCGCACGCAAAGCCATTGCCCGTTCGGAGGGGCTCTATCCGGTAATCTACCTGCTCGAAGGGGGGGCGAGGATTCTGAAGAGCGAGGAGAAGGTCGAGATGGTAAGGCTTTCCAGGCCGAAAGCCGTCAAATCACCGTCAACGGGTCTCGACGCGTCGGAGACTCCGGCCGACAGGGAGCTCTTTGAACGGCTCAGGGTTCTGCGCAAGAGCCTTGCCGATCAGCAGGGCGTGCCCCCCTATGTGGTCTTTTCTGACCGAACCCTGCACGAAATGGCCATCCGCAAACCACAAAACTCCAGCGAGATGCTCGCCATCTCCGGCGTCGGCGAGGTCAAACTCACCCGCTACGGCCAGGATTTTCTATACCTCATCTCTACCCACAGCTGAACTTTCGCTCTGGGGCTTGATTCAGGAGCAGAGGGGGCAGGATGGGGTGCGGCGGACGGGGATCCGGCGGAAGGTCATGGTTAGGAGGTCGCAGGTGAGGATGGCGTCGGTGAGGGGCGTGCCGATGCCGAGGAGGTATTTGATCGCTTCTGCGGCCTGGATGGAGCCGATGACGCCGGGCAGCGCTCCGAGCGGGCCTTGCGGGACTCCGCCGACGGGAGCGCCCTCTTCGTCGAAGAGGCAGCGGTAGCAGGCGCTCCTGCCGGGCACGACGGTCATGGTCTGACCGATGAACTGACGGATTCCGGCGTGTGAGTAGGGTTTCTTTGCTTCGTGGCAGGCGCGTGCGACAAGGAACTTGGACTCGAAGTTATCTGTGGCGTCGATGATGAAGTCGTATTTCTCCAGAATCTCTTCTGCATTCTCCTTCGTGAGTCGGAAGGGGTATGGTTCGACACAGATTCCGGGATCGAGGGCTTCGAGGCGTTCCAGGGCCGAGTCGGTTTTCTTCATGCCAAGCGATGCTGTGGTGTGCAGCAGCTGGCGTTGCAGGTTCGAGAGTTCGACCCTGTCGCCATCCATGAGGCCGATGGTGCCTAAACCGGCGGCAGCAAGGTAGAAGGCGGCGGGAGAGCCAAGCCCTCCGGCTCCGACGACAAGCACCTTCGAAAGCAGCAATTTTTTCTGGCCGGTCTCACCGATCTCCGCAAGGTTTATGTGTCGGGCGTAGCGCTGGCGTTGCAGCTCATTCAGTGGCATGTAACCTCCTCTTTGTGGACCGGCCCGTTATAGGCGGAGTCCCAGTTCTTGAAAACCGGTTCGAGGTTTTTTGTGCGCAGGGCCTGGCAGAAGGCTTCGGCAGTGCGGTTGTCGGAGACTTCGAACTGCTGGCTTCCGGCGTTATCGGTATCGTGATAGCCTCCGACCGTGGTTCGGCTGGCGATGCTCATGCGCGTGATGCCTAGCCCGGCCATTCCATCCCGGAAAAGGGGACTTTCACGCGTCGAGAGTACGAGATCGATGTCGGGCAGGCCTACGCGAAAAGCGCAGATCATGCGGGCGAGGAACCGGTCATCGACCGGGAACGCCGGCTGGTATCCCCCCTCCTGAGGCTGGATGCGCGGAAAGGAGACCGAGACGCCGGCTTTCCAGTAAGTTCGGCAGAGGTGGCGAGCATGGCGGAAGAGGGCTCCGGCTTCGGCAACCGGTTCCGAAAGACCGAGCAGCGCTCCGATGCCGACGCTTCTGATGCCGCCTTCGAGGGCCCGTTCGGGCGTTTCGAGCCGTTCGATGAAGTTCTTTTTCGGGCCCCAGCGGTGCAGTTTCCGGTACTGTTCCGGGTCGTAGGTCTCCTGGTAGATGGTGACAGCTGTGCAGCCGCATTCGGCGAGCGCACGGTATTCGGCGACCGTCATGGGAAATGCCTCGACGGCCACGCGAGGCATCAGCCCTGCTGCGACTTCGACCGCCCGGCGCAGGTAGTCGAAACCGACGGCCGTGGTGCGTTCACCCGTCAGAAGCAGTACGTCGCCGATGCCGATCGCCTTCATGGCTCCAAGCTCCTTTTTGATCTCGTCGATTTCGAGCTTCCGGCGAGGCGAGCTCCTGTCGGAGGCGAAGCCGCAGTAGGCGCATCCGCTTGAACAGAAGTTGGATAGATAGAGGGGGGCGTACAGCGAAATTATTCGGCCGAAACGGCGAAGAGTGATAGCCTGGGCTTCGGCGGCAAGCTGTTCAAGCGACTCTTCCGATCTCCGTTCGAGCAGAGGAACGATCTCCGCCGACAGGCTCTCGTCTGTCAGCCAGGCGGGCAGTGAAGTCATGAGCTCCTCCCGAGGAAAGAGGTCAGCGGACTGGTGGCGACGGCCATGCCGGATCTCGGCATGAGTCCTGCCCTTCTTGCCTGTAGTCCGGCTTCGACGGCACGAGCGAAGGCAGAGGCCATGGCCGCAGGATCGCCCGCCACGGCCACAGCACTGTTGACGAGCACAGCCGAGCAACCCATCTCCATCGACGCGCAGGCTTCGGAGGGTGAACGCAGGCCGGCATCGACTATGACGGGAATTGCGCTGTCCCGGATAATGATCCGCACCATTTCCGCCGTTGAAAGTCCCTGCCCACTGCCGATGGCCGAACCTAGCGGCATGACCGAGGCGCAGCCGATATCCTCAAGCCGCCTGGCGAGCACCGGATCGGCCGGAATGTAGGGCATGACGATGAAGCCGTCCCTGACGAGAATACGGCATGCCTCCCAGGTCTCGATCGGGTCGGGCATCAGGTGGTGCGGGTTGGGATGGATCTCCACTTTCACGAACGGGCTGCCGGAGAGGTCGCGCGAGATGTGTGCCGCCCTGACGGCTTCGATCGCCGTGGCTGCGCCCGATGTGTTCGGCATGAGCGTGATGCCGCCGATCTCCGACAGCGGTCCGAAGAGGTCGTCCTCCATCCGGTCGCGATTGAATCGACGAAGGGCGACCGTCACAAGCTGAGTGCCGGAGGCTTTTATGGCCTCCACCATCGCTTTCGTGCTGCTGAATTTGCCTGTGCCGAGGATCAGGCGCGACGAGAATGTGTATGAACCTAACTGCAGTGAATCCATGGGGCTTTACTGAAACTGATTGGGTGGTGACCTTTATCCGCCACCAGCAAAAACAAGCACCTCGACCTCATCGTGCTCACTCAGGATAAGCGAGGATCGATCAAGGGGATGAACGACGACCCCGTTGACCACGATGGCCACCGGCTGATTGCCGACGCCAGCCAGGAGGGGTATGTCTGCGGCGGACGATCCACTGGGGATCTCAGACCGTTCACCGTTGAGGATGATCGGGATCGTGGCCATAGCGAATGCTCCTTTCCGGAAAATGTTTCGATTTACGGAGATGCGGGGGACAATATACAAGTTCCCTGCAATATCGCAGGTGATCAGGTTAAAAACCCGGGAGCACCGAGCGCCGCTTGGCTCTTTTATTTCTTCAGGTGCGGGCTCGGCGTTCCCTGGTTTGTGTGGCTTCCGTGCTTCAGCCCTCGATGCCGAGGAACAGGTCGGTGCTGAGATAGCGTTCGCCGGTGCTCGGGATGATGGCTACGATGGTCTTGCCGCGGGATTCGGGGCGTCCTGCGACCTGAATGGCGGCATAGACGGCTGCACCCGAAGAGATTCCGCAGAGGATACCCTCCTTCAGGGCAAGATCGCGGGCGGTTGAGATGGCCTCTTCGTTAGTCACCGCGACGACATCGTCCACAAGCGACAGGTCGAGCACTGCTGGCACAAATCCGGCGCCGATGCCCTGGATTTTGTGCGGGCCGGGATCACCACCGGAAAGCACCGGCGAGCCGGCAGGTTCCACGGCGATCGATTTGAAGCCTGGCTTGAGCGGCTTGATGAAACGTGATACGCCGGTGATGGTGCCACCGGTGCCGACACCGGCCACAAGAATATCGGCTCGTCCCTCGGTGTCGTTCCAGATCTCGGGACCGGTGGTTGCCTGGTGTGCTTTCGGGTTGGCCGGGTTCTGAAACTGGCCAGGCATAAAGCTTCCCTTTTCGATCTCGGTGATTCGTTCGGCCTCCTCTATGGCCCCCTTCATGCCCTTCATGCCGGGTGTGAGCACCAGTTCGGCTCCGAGGTAGCGCAGCAGCTTGCGGCGTTCGATGCTCATGGTTTCGGGCATGGTGAGCAGCAGGCGGTAGCCGCGCTGGGCGCAGATGAAGGCGAGCGCGATGCCTGTGTTGCCGCTTGTCGGCTCGACGATGAGCGTTTTTGGACCGATTCTGCCCGCGGCTTCACCGGCCTCGATCATGGATCGGCCGATTCTGTCCTTGACGCTGCCGAGCGGGTTGAAGTATTCGATCTTGAGCAGAATGTCGGCCTCGATGCCTTCGGCCATACGGTTCAGGGGGACCAGTGGCGTGTGGCCGATGGTGCTCGTGATGTTCGCGAAGAGTGACATGGCGGAGTTCGGTTAGAGGTTGGCAAGAGCGTTCAGGAGGTCCTGTTCGAGATCTTCCGCGTTTTCCAGGCCGATCGAGAGCCGGACAAGGCTGTCGGTGCAGTTGCGGCGGCGCCGTTCATCGGCTGAAAGTGCACCAAGGGTCATCTTTGCCGGCGAAGCGATGAGTGATTCGACCCCGCCAAGGCTGTCGGCGAGGATGAAGAGCTTTGTCCGGGTGAGCATCTGTCTCACGGCGTCCAGTCCGCCCTTGAGCGAGATGGTCAGCATGCCGCCGAAGCCGCTCATCTGGCTTCTGGCCAGTTCATGCTGCCTGTGAGATGGAAGGCCGGGATAGAAGACCTCTTCCACGGCAGGATGGTCTGAGAGAAAGCGGGCAAGGTGCATGGCATTGGCCTCATGCTCCTTCATGCGGATCTTCAGGGTCTTGAGGCCGCGAAGCACCAGCCAGCAGTCCCATGGACCGGGGATGGCGCCGGCCGCTCCCTGGTAGTTCCTGATGGTGTGGTGCAGCGAGTCGTCCGATGTGATGACGGCTCCGCCGATGACGTCGCTGTGGCCGCTGAGGTACTTAGTAGTGCTGTGCACGACGATATCGGCGCCGAGATCGAGTGGTCGCTGGAAATAGGGACTTGAGAAGGTGTTATCCACGGCTAGCACGATGTTGCGCTCTTTCGACACCGCCGCCAGAGCGCGGATGTCCGAGAGTTGCAGGAGCGGGTTCGACGGGGTTTCGATCCAGATCATGCGGGTTTCCGGTCTGATGCAGTCGAGATAGCTTTCAGTGCTTTCGCTCCCAGCATAGGTCGTCTCGACTCCCCATGGGCGCATGAGCTGTTCAAAGATACGGTAACTGCCGCCGTAGATATCGTTGCCGGCCACGATATGGTCACCCGGCTTGAGCACCTGCAGGGCGGCCGTCATGGCGGCTACGCCCGAGGCGAAGGTCAGACCATGTTTGCCGTTTTCGAGCAGGGCGAGAGTCGATTCGAGGGCCGATCGGGTAGGATTGCCGATTCTCGAATAGAAAAAGTCGCGCCGGTGATCCAGATCTTCGCGTTCGAACGTGGAGGTCTGGAATATCGGAACGGTTACGGAGCCTGTCCGGGGGTCGGGCGCCTGCCCGTCATGAATTGCAATGGTTTCGAACTGCATGGTATTGCTTTTGCTTCTTGTAGTCAAAAATGGTTCCTGAATGTCCCGTAAGGTAAGGTAACGACTTCATGCTCTTCATCCTTGTTGCAGCACAGGAAGAACATGACAAAAAAAAACCGGCTCCTTTATCCGGGGAACCGGCTTTTTTCGATACGCGCTAATCATGAAACCGTTCGGTATACCCAGGTGCAGCCGCAGGCTGCGACAACAGCACGTCGTCAGGTCTGCCGGGTTCACGATTCTCGACGTGATCTCGATTAACAATTGTTACTGTTTTTTGCACTGTTTTCCAAACGCATCCCCCTTTTATCCCACCATTTTCCAATCCGCAGCCTCTCCTGAGCCTCTGCTGAAAAGCCGCTCCGCTTTGCCGGACAGGGGTGCGACCACAGGTATACCATAAATACGGTATTTATAGGGTATATGTTTGGATAAGCACTCTTTGCGAGGTTTTTTGTCATCGTTACCCGTGCTGGACAAGCATATCGGACAGGCAGATCTTGAGTTCTGTCATTGTCCTCATGAGAAGGGAACCCAGTATATGGCGACGTGGGTGAGTGGTTAAAACCAGGGTCTGCAAAACCTTTTTCTGCGCAAGTTCGAATCTTGCCGTCGCCGCATCGTGATCAATTTGTGGGGTCGTTTTTCCGACGGCACCGCTATTCAACCAGAACATCCATGCAGAGCAATGAGTACTGACACTCTTGACCTGGCCGCATTGAGCCGGGTCGGAATGATGCGCCAGAAGCAGCCAGACTATTTCGTAATGCGCCTCAAGGCTGTTGCCGGCGACCTGACAGCACGCCAGCTTGCCAGCATCGCAGAGGTTGCCGAACTTTACGGGCGGGGATTCGTTCATCTTTCGACCCGTCAGGGTGTCGAGATCCACTACGTGCATGTCGATAATCTGGAGAAGGCGCGCAATGCCCTGGCGGCGGCCGAGATCGAGATGGGTGCCTGTGGGCCCCGTGTCAGGGTGATCGTCGCCTGCCCCGGCGCTGAAACCTGCCGGTGGGGCGTCATCGATACCAAACAGATGGCGAGGGAGCTCGATGCCCGCTATTTCAAGAAAGAGGCTCCTTCCAAGTTCAAGATGGCCGTTACCGGCTGTTCGCACAACTGTACCAAAGCCAATGAAAACGATATCGGTGTCAGAGGCGGCATAGAGCCCCTCTGGAAAAGTGAAGGCTGTGTCGATTGCGGCCTGTGTGTTACGCTCTGCCCGGTTGGTGCTATCGGACGGCAGAGTGAGGACAATGGCGCCGGTCCGGCTTACCGATACACGGCAGACGAAGAGAGATGCATCAATTGCAGCGTCTGCACATCGCTTTGCCCGACCAACGCATGGTCAGCCGGCAAAAGTGGCTATACCGTTTTCATCGGCGGAACCATGGGCAAGGTTCCGAGGCTCGCCTCCGTGCTGAAGAAGTTCGTGGCAACGGAAGAGGAGGTCTACAGGCTTGTCGACAGGTCGCTCAACTATTACCGTGAGCATGGCTGGAAAAAGGAGCGGTTCGGTCATATGATCGACCGTATCGGACTTGAAACCGTAAAGGGAGCGATTCTTGACACAGATGCCGAGTACAGCGAAAACCATTGACGTCCAGGGAGTCTCCTGCCCCGTCAACGCGGTCAGGGTCAAACAGGCGATTTCGGAGCTTTCAGCGGATGAACTGATCGAGATTATTGTGGACGAAGGAGAGGCGATCATCATGGTGGCCCGGTCAATCAACGATGCCGGGCACAGGATTTTCAAGGTGGAACGGCGGGAGCATTCGGTCAGCATCATTGCTGGCAAAAGGTGAACGCCGGATAATAATTCGAAGTACAGCAAGAAGGACAGACAATGGCACACGAACAGATCAGACAGTGGAACCGTGAACTCGCGGGAGCATCACCGGATTCGATACTCCATTTTGCGGCGCAGACCTTCGGCAGAGAGGGGGTCGCTTTTGCATCGAGCCTCGGCGCCGAGGACCAGGTGATCACCGATCTTCTGCATCGGAAAAAGCTTGATATCCCGGTGTTCACCCTCGATACCGGACGACTTGCGCAGGAGACCTACGACGTGCTCGATGCGACGCGGCGTCGCTACTCTCTGACGGTTGAAGTGCTTTTTCCTCAGACCTCTGCGGTAGAGTCCCTGGTGTCACTCCATGGTCCGAACTCTTTCTACGAGAGCATAGCGCAGCGCAAAGCGTGCTGCCGCGTAAGGAAGGTCGAACCGCTCACGCGGAGGCTCTCGACCCTGAAGGCCTGGATATGCGGGCTCCGCAGGGAGCAGTCGGTGACCAGAACCGGTGTCGATCTCTTCGAATGGGACGCCAGTTTCGGGCTCATTAAAATCAATCCTCTTGCCGACCTCTCTGAATCGTGGGTATGGGATTATATCCGCTCGAACGATGTGCCCTATAACAGCCTGCATGACAAAGGCTACCCGAGCATCGGATGCGCCCCCTGCACCAGAGCCGTCGGACCGGGTGAGGATGTAAGGGCCGGGCGCTGGTGGTGGGAAGAGGCGGAGCACCGGGAGTGCGGACTGCACCGGCATTAACAGAGGGTGCCCTTAAATCATTGACTTCAGACTTAAATGTATCAGGCAGAATATGAACCATCTTGACAAACTCGAAGCGCAGAGCGTCTACATTCTCAGGGAGGCATACCGGGAGTTCAAAAGCCTCTGCATGCTCTGGTCGATCGGCAAGGACAGCACCGTGCTCCTGTGGCTGGCCCGCAAGGCATTCTTCGGCCACGTGCCTATTCCGCTTGTGCATATCGATACCCATTACAAGATACCGGAGATGATCGAATACCGGGACCGTATCGCCCTTGAGTGGAACCTGAACATGATCTACGGTGAAAACCGGGAGGCGCTCGATGCGAAGCTCACCTTCCCGGATGGCGGGGTCGATCGCATCACCTGCTGCCGCTACCTGAAAAGCGAAGCACTGAAACGGACCCTTTCCGGAGAGTGGCCGCGCTTCCGCATGGACCACGATCTGAAGCACTACGTGCCTGACGAGGGGCGTGAGCCCTATACGGGGGTTATTGTAGGCGTCCGGGCCGACGAGGAGGGGAGCCGGTCGAAAGAGCGCTACTTCTCTCCGCGTGACCAGGAGAACTCCTGGGATGTCGGGGACCAGCCACCAGAGTTCTGGAACCAGTTCAAGACCGACTTCGCACCGGGTACACACGTGCGCATCCATCCGCTGCTCGACTGGACTGAACTGAATATCTGGGAGTATATCGAGAGGGAGAATATCCCTATTGTGCCCCTCTATTTCGATCAGGGCGGAGGAACACGTTTCCGTTCTCTCGGCTGCTGGCCCTGCACCACACCGATCGAGTCGGAGTCCCGTACGGTCAAGGAAATTATATCTGAGCTGAGCAACGGCGCTCTGTCGAATATCGCCGAGCGCTCGGGGCGCGCCCAGGACAAGGAGGACGGCGGCGGGCTCGAAACGCTGCGTCGCGACGGCTACATGTAATCAGGGAAAGCCCTCATACGATCCAGAGGGCACCCATTCACCGTAAAGAGATCATCCATGCACGAAAGAACTCGTATGAATATTGTTATCGTCGGCCATGTCGATCATGGCAAAAGTACGGTTATCGGCCGCCTGCTGGCCGATACGGGCAGCTTGCCCGAAGGCCGTCTCGACGCCGTACGGGAGGCCTGCCGCCGGAACTCCAAGCCCTTTGAATATGCCTTTCTGCTCGATGCTCTCAAGGATGAGCAGGCCCAGGGGATCACGATCGACACGGCCCGCTGTTTTTTCAGCACCGAAGCGCGCGACTACATCATCATCGATGCCCCCGGTCATATCGAGTTCCTGAAGAACATGATCAGCGGCGCTTCCAGGGCCGAAGCCGCGCTTCTGGTGATCGATGCGCACGAAGGTGTCAGGGAGAACTCGAAACGGCACGGCCACATGGTGTCGATGCTGGGTGTGAAGCAGGTGACGGTCCTGGTCAACAAGATGGATCTCGTCGGTTACCGTGAAGAGGAGTTCGAGGCGCTGAAGGAGGAGTACTCCTGCTATCTTCGCCGTATCAATGTCGAACCCGTGAGCTTCATTCCGGTGAGCGCCCGCGAAGGTGACAATGTTGCCTCCCGGTCGCCCCGGATGCCATGGTACACCGAGCTGACCGTGCTTGAGCAGCTCGACCGCTTCTCCTCCGGAAAAGAGCTTCAGCAGAAGCCCTTCCGCTTTCCCGTGCAGGATATCTACAAGTTTACCCGGCAGGGGGACGATCGCCGGATCCTGGCCGGAACGATCGAGTCCGGTACCGTACATGCCGGTGATGAGGTCCTGTTCCTGCCTTCGGGCAAGCGGTCGGCGGTCCAGTCGGTCGAGTCGTTCAATACCTCGCCCAGAACCTCGGTTTCAGCTGGCGAGGCAACCGGCTTCACGCTCTCCACACAGATCTATGTGCGGCCCGGCGAGATGATGGTCCGCCCCTCGGAGCCGCTGCCCGAAGTGGGCACAAGGCTGCGGGCGAACATCTTCTGGCTTGGCCGGGCACCGATGATCAGGGACAAGGAGTACAAGCTCAAGATAGGCTCTGCACGAGCCGTGGTAAAGCTGTCGGAGATCGTCAGCACCCTCGACTCTTCGGATTTGCGCTACAGCAGCACCAAACAGCAGCTTGACTGCCGTGAGGTAGGCGAGTGCATTCTTGAGACCACAAAGCCGATAGCCTTCGATCTCGCCACGGAGAGCGAGACCACCGGCAGGTTTGTCATCGTCGATCATTACGAGATTGCCGGCGGCGGGATCGTGCTTGAAAACCTCTCGGGAGGAGAGACCCTGCTCGAACGCCATATCAGGGAGCGGGAGACCCACTGGGAGACCGGCCATGTGACCTCAGCGGAGCGTGAGCGTGCCAACCAGCACCGCTCGAAATTCATCGTCATCACCGGCCAGCCGGGTGTCGGCAAGCGGGCAATTGCCAAAGGTCTCGAAAAACGGCTCTTCGAAAACTGCTGCAACGTCTACTATCTCGGCATGGCGACGATCGAACATGGTCTGGATGCCGATCTGAGGCTTCATGACGACAGCAGCGGGGAGCGATTGCGCCGGATCGGCGAGCTTGCCCGAATCATGACCGGCGCGGGGCTGATCTTCATCACTGCGGTGGACGATGCCGACGACAGCGATATCCGGACCCTGAAGCTGCTCAACGATCCTCACGACATTCTGGTGGTCAATGTGGGTGCCGGCAACTTCATCCACTTCCGCCCCGATCTTGAAATCGAAGCCGGCGCTGACGTCGAGGAGTCGGTGGAGCAGATAGCTGGGCTTCTGATATCGAAAGAGGTCATCGTCGAGTACCAGATCTGATCTGACGACAGATACTCACCGAAAACGTGGGAGAGATGGGCAGGGCCGGAGAGATCAATCTCCGGCTTTGCTGTTTTCTACTTATTATTCCAGCGAATAAAACTCTTGACAATTGCCCCGGCCTTCAGGCCGGGGTTCGTTGATAAGACATAATAAATAGGGGCTTCAGCCCAATTTCTTCCTGTAGTGGCGTTTGTGATCTTCTGTTGCCGGAGTAATAATCCGGTTTAGCACAGCCTGTCATTCTGATGCCGACGCAGTCGGGCAAAGAATCCAAAAGTTGTTGTTAAATGAGGATATGGATCCTTCATTCCGCTTCGCTTCATTCAGGATGACAACCAGGGGAGATGTCGGATAAGTAATTGTAAAATAACGGGATTGAGGCATCCGGTTGCCGGAGCAATGACAGCGGTACCCCTCAGATTTCGTAATCTCCCGTGAATATCTTGACGCGGTTCAGCGTCACAAACACCGTTTCATCTTTTTTCAGCTGGAGCGTGCTGCAGATCTCCCTCGGGATCTGCGCCTCTATGAGGTTCCGGAACCCTTCGCACTCAAGCTCCAGCCCGATCTGGCCTCCCATGAGCCGGATGTCACGGATGATGCCCACCAGATCGCTTTCGCTGCTGCGTATTCTGCTGACGCCGATCTCATGAGGGCGGATGAAGGCCTGTCCCGCATCCTTATCGTG
>Ga0326729_1000241_pt1 | contig 13984 bp, 15 predicted proteins | sample MHFSIPfraction_2_FD_207744 | JGI IMG/M metagenome (GOLD analysis project Ga0326729, IMG submission 207744) | Lab enriched peat soil microbial communities from Michigan Hollow, Ithaca, NY, United States - MHF6AY SIP fraction | ecosystem: Environmental > Terrestrial > Soil > Wetlands > Peat...
TTTCAGGCGGTCAGACGTGCCTCAAAGGGCTTCTCTATTATATATCCGTTCGCGGCAATAATCATCTCGAGACCGGGTTCGGCCCGGCGCCCGGCCTCCGGCCCGCCGTGCGGTCCTCCCGATCAGTCGTGACGGCGCCCGGCGCACTCCGACCCCTCGCCTCTGAGGACGTCGACCGCGTGCGGCAGGGCGGGCAGAAGGACCGCCAGGCCTTCCCGCACGGCCTTCTCGCTCCCCGGGAGATTGATGATCAGCGTCGATCCCCGGATCCCGGCGACGGCCCGGCTGAGCATGGCCGTCGGCGTCTTTTCCGCCCCGGCCCGCCGCATGGCCTCCGGGAGGCCCGGCGCCTCGCGCTCGATGACGCTCCTGGTCGCTTCAGGCGTCCAGTCGCGCGGGCTGAATCCCGTTCCGCCGGTCGTCAGGACGAGGTCCAGGCCTTCGCCCGACCAGTCGACGAGCACCGACCGGATCTGCTCGCGCTCGTCGGCGACGATCTGCGTCCGCACGACCTCGCCGCCCGCGGCCTCGATCATCTCGCGGATGGCCGGTCCGCTCCGGTCCTCGCGCTCGCCCCGCGCCCCTTTGTCGCTCACGGTGAGGATCCCGACCTTCATCGTCACCCTCCGATCCTGAACATGTCGCTCGATAGGCTCTCGATGGCGCCCCGCTCCCACGTCGCCTTGGCCTCGAAGGCCGTCCGGATCGCGGCCTCGATCCCGGCGGGCCCGGCCTGGCCCTCGCGCAGCATCTTCCGCAGATCGATCCCGCCACGGTCGAAGAGGCAGACCCTCAGCCGGCCGTCCGGGCCCAGCCGGAGCCGTCCGCATCCCCGGCAAAAGGGCTCGGAGACGGGCGCGATGAAGCCGAGTCGGGCCCGGCCGCCGAGGAGATACATGCCGGCGACGCCCTCGTCTTCCGGGAGCCGCTCCAAGGGGCCGAACGCTTCGACGATCCGCTGCCGCACCTCTTCGCCCTTGACGAAGAGGGACGGCCGCCAGGCCCCGAGCTCCCTGCATTCGGCCGTGAGCCCGCTCGTCGGCATGAGCTCGATGAAACGCAGCTCGAGGCCCTCCTTCACGGCGAATCGGACGAAATCGGTGATCTCGTCGTCGTTGATGCCGCGGATGACGACCATGTTGATCTTGACCGGCGTGAGGCCGGCCGTCCGGGCGGCCTCGATCCCGGCCAGGATGCGGTCGAGGCCCGTCCGCCGGGTGATGGCTTGGAAGCGCTCCGGGCGGAGGGTGTCCAGGCTGACCGTCACCCGCGCGAGCCCGGACGCCTTCAAGCCGGCCGCGAACTCGGCCAGATGCAGGCCGTTGGTCGTCAGGGCCAGATCGTCGGGCCCGAGCGCGGCCAAGAGCCGGACGAGCTCGACCACCCCGCGCCTGGCCAGAGGTTCGCCGCCGGTCAGCCGGAACCGCCGGACGCCCGCCGCCATGGCCGCCCGGGCGACGACGGCGATCTCCTCGTAGCTCAGCAGGTCCGCCATCGGGACGAGATTCACGCCGGACTCGGGCATGCAATAGACGCAGCGCAGATCGCAGCGGTCCGTGACCGAGATGCGCAGGACCTTACCGTCTTTCAACGCTGTCTCCGGGGCGGACCGTGCCGCCGGCGAGGACCTCGCAGAAGATGCCGCGCCCCGGCATGATGCAGTCGCCGGTGAGGTGGTAGACGGCGCACTTGGTGTGGCATTCCTTGCCGATCTGGCTGACCCGCAGGCGCACGACGCCCGCGATGACGAGCTCGTCGCCGAGGACCAGCGCGCCGAGGTCGAGGCCGCGCGTCGTCAGGTTCTCGGCGAAGGCGCCCGGGCCGAGCGCGACGCCCGGCGCTCCGCCGGTCCGCTCCCTTTGTTCTTCGATATCCTCGATGGCCAGGAGAGAGACCTGGCGGTGGCCGTAATCCTGGTGAGCGTCGCCCTCGATGCCGCGGCCGGCGCGGATCTCGACCGCCGCGACAGGCCGCTTGACCTGGCCCTTCTTGACGCTGGTGTTGACGGAGACGACCGTGCCGGACCGGCCGGCTTTCCGGGTCATGCCGTTCTCCGGAAGACCCCGCTCTTGCCGCCGCTCTTGAAATCGAGGCGGAGCCGGACGACTTCGGCCCCCCGCTCCACGGCCTTGACCATGTCGTAGATCGTCAGGGCGGCGATGGCCGCGCCGGTCAGGGCCTCCATCTCGGCGCCGGTCTTGGCTTCGGCCGAAACACGGCAGCGGACGTGGACGCCCGCCTCCTCGACCTCCAGGTCGACGACGATGTTCTCGAGCGGAATGGGGTGGGCCAGGGGGATGAGCTCATGGGCGCGCTTGGCCGCCTGGATGCCCGCCAGCCGGGCCGTGTTCAGGACGTCCCCTTTGGCCAGGCCGTTCGTCCGGATGAGGCCGATGGTCTTGGGGCCGAGCTTGATGAAGGCCGAGGCCGCGGCCTCGCGCCTGGTCACGGCCTTGGGCCCGACATCCACCATCCGGGCTTTCCCCTTGCGATCGACATGGCTGAGCTTGGCCATGGCTAGGATCCATCCATGAGCAGGATCTCGACCTCGCGCCCGGCTTCGAGCCTCGTGGCGTCGGCCGGAACGACGATGAGAACGCGGCCTCTGACCATGGAGCGGAGGACGCCGCTTCTCTGGTCCTCATAGGGCGCCACCTTGAGCACCGGTCCGCGGCCGACGAAGCGTCCGCGCAGGAACTGGGTCCGGCCTGACTTGAGGGCGACCGGCTCGTCGAGGACCGCGGTCGCCGACGGAGGTCCGGTCATCGCCCGGCCGAGCATCCGGTCGAGGGCCGGCCGGACGAAGAGGAGGAACGTCACGAGAGAGCTCGTGGGGTTCCCGGGCAGACCGAAGACCAGCTGCCGGCCGCGGCGGCCGAAGAACACGGGTTTGCCCGGCTTGATGCGGACCTGCCAAAAGACCGGCTTGACCCCCGACGCTTCGAGACCGTCCTTGACCAGATCGTAGTCGCCGACGGACACGCCCCCCGAAAGGACGAGAACGTCGGCGCCCCTGGCCCGGGCCAGCTTCGCGGCGAGCGAGGCCTTCCGGTCCCGGGCGATGCCGAGGTAACGGGCATCGGCGCCGGCTTCGGCCGCCATGGCCGTGAGGGCCGGCCCGTTGGAGTTCCGGATCTGGCCGAGCCGCTTCGGATCGCCCGCCTCGACGATCTCGTCCCCCGTGGCGATAACGGCGAGTTTGGGACGGCGCGTCACCGGCACGCTGGCGAGGCCGGCTGCGGCCAGCACGGCCGTTTCGGCCGGGCCGATGAGGGTTCCCCGCTCGAGCGCGATCTCGCCCTTCTTGAGGTCCTCGCCGGCCAAGCCGATGTTGTCGCCCGGTCTGACCTCGCGCCGGACCCTGACCGCGCGGTCGCGCGATTCCGTGTCCTCGACCATGACGACGGCGTCGGCCCCGGCGGGAAGCGGGGCGCCGGTCATGATGCGGACGGCCTGGCCCGGGCCCACGGCCTTCCGCGAGCGCCGGCCGGCCGGCAGGTCCTCGAGGACTTCGAGCCCGACCTCATGCGGCGTCCTGCGACTCGATGGCCGCGTATCCTCGGCCCTGACCGCGTAGCCGTCCATGGTCGACTTGGTGAAAGGCGGGATGTCCTCTCGGGCCCGGATGTCCCTGGCGAGAGTCCGGCCGAGCGCCTGGGCGAGCGAGACGGATTCGGGGGGAAGGGCCTTCGCGGCGCCGATGACAAAGGCGCGGGCGTCTGAGTATTCGATCATGCGGGCTTTCGGGCCTCCGCCGGGTGTTCGCCGACGACCCGGACGGAACCCGGCTCAAATGTTAACAGAACCTCCCGGGAAAGGGAAATTCCCGCGGCCTCGAGCGCCCGGACGGGCAGGGTGGCCCGGAAGACAAGGTCGCCGCTCGTCCGGACGAGGGCCGTATCGGGGTCCGTCGTCTCCATCCGGCTCACCCGGCCCCGGAAAACGTTGGGACCGGAGGGGAGGGGCGCGCCCCCGCCGGCCGCGACGAGACGGATCTCAGCGGGGTCGATGACGCAGGTCACGTGCCCCCTGGCCTCTCCCGGGAAGACGATCCTGACGCCCGGCCTCGGCTCGATCCAGCTCGTCCGGCCGTCGGTCACGGCCGTGCCGCTGAAACAATTCTCGTGGCTGAACTCGACGCGCCGTCCGTCCGAAAGATAGAGAATGGCGTCGGCCAGGCGCGAGGCCTGGGAGAAGTTGTGGGTCGAAAAGACGACGGTCGTCCCCCAGGCGCGGCCGGCCTCGCCCAGCACTGCCTCCATGCGCAGGCCGAGCGCCGCGTCGAGGTTGGCGGTCGGCTCATCGAGGAGGAGGACCCGGGGTCGCAAGGCCAGGGCCCGGGCGATGGCCGCGCGCTGGACCTGGCCGGCGCTGAGCCCGGCCACGGACCGGCGTCCCCAGCCGTCGAGCTCGACGAGGGCCAGGGCCTCACCGACGCGGGCGCTGATCCCGGCCTCAGGGAGCCTCCTGATCTTGAGGCCGAAGGCGACGTTGGCGGCGATCGTGCCCTTGAAGAGGTAGGGATGATGGGTCAGCAGGACCGCGTCGCGACGGGCCAGGACGGCGGAATCGTCTGTCGCCCACGGGTCCCGGCCCAGGAATTCAAGCCGTCCGCGGACCGGCCGCTGGAGAAACGCGAGGAGCATCAGGAGCGTTGTCTTGCCGGCGCCGTTCGGGCCGACCAGGGCCAGGATCTGGCCCGCGGGGATCTCGAGCGTTTCGAGATCGAGGGAGAACTGTGCCGGCGCTTGGGGATAAGAATAGCCGGCGCCCTCGAGGCGGTAGACGGGGCCGCTCATGTCAGGACTCCCCGTCGCGGCCGCGGAGGCCCGTCTGGACGAGGATGTTGATGCCGAGCGTGACGACCAGAAGGAGGATGCCCAGGACGACGCCGTTCCGGAATTCGCCTTTGGCCGTTTCGAGGGCGATCGAGGTCGTGATGTTCCGCGTCGCGCCGCGGATGTTGCCGCCGAGCATCATGGCGACGCCGACCTCGGAGATGGCCCGGGCGAACCCGGCCAGGACGGCGACGAGGAGCGGGAAACGGGCTTCGCGGAGAACGATCCACCCGGCTTGGCGACGGCTGGCGCCAAGGGTGAGAGCGGTTAGGCGGGCCCGCCGGTCGACCTGACGCAGGGCCGTGTAGGAGAAGCCGACGATCAGGGGCAGGATGAGAAAGATCTGGCCGACGGTCATCGCCGTCTGGGTGTAGAGAAGACCGAGGCCGCCGAGCGGGCCGGTGCGGCTGAGGAGCGAATAGAACAGCAAGCCGATGACGACCGTCGGCGCGGCCATCCAGGTCTGGTTGACGAGAAGAACGATCTTCTTGCCGCGGAAGTCCCGGCCGGAAAGAAAGAGCGCGACCGGCACGGCGGCGGCGCTGGCGATGAGGGCGGCCAGCCCGCTCGTCTTGAGCGAGACCCAGACGGCGAAGGCCAGCTCGCGGGCGATCATTTGAGGAGGTCCACCCCGGCGACGGCCGCGAGCGGCTCGAACAGGGGGCGGCCGGCCTTGCCCTGGAATTCCCCGATGAGCTTCTGGCCGCGAGGGGAGGTCAAAAAAGCGATGAAGGTCATGGCCTCTCCGTAGCGGGCGGTGAGAATGCGGGCCGGGTCGACGGCGATCACGGCGTAGATGTTCTCGAACTCGGGCGCGTTCTCGTAGACCGGCTTGAGGCCGGCGAGCCCGCGCAACCCGTAAAAGGTGGCCGTATCGGTCAGAGTGTAGGCGCGCCGCTCGGCGGCGACGCGGAGGGTCTCGGCCATGCCTTGGCCCGTCTCGAGATAGGCGGACTCGGGCTTGCCCCCGGCCAGGGCCCAGAGGTCGAGCTCGCGGGTGTGCGTCCCGGAGCTGTCGCCCCGGCTGACGAAGGCCGTCCCGCTCGAGCGGATGCGTCCGAGGGCGTCGGCCGCTGACCGGGAATCCCCGACGTGCGCCGGGTCCTCGGGCGGGCCGACGATCATGAAATAATTCCGGGCGATGACCCGGCGGTTGACCCCGAAGCCGTCGCGAAGGAATTGCTCTTCGAGCTTGCGGGCGTGGACGATGACGACGTCGGCATTGCCGTCGCGGGCCTGCTTGAGGGCCGCGCCCGTGCCGACGGCGATCCACTTGAGCGTGATGCCCGTGTCGGCCTTGAACGCGTCGGCCAGGACGTCGAGAAGCCCGGTGGCGTCGACGCTCGTCGTCGTGGCCAGCATGAGCGTGCGCTCGGCGGGGGGGGTAGGTGCAGAGTCCCCAACCCCGGCCAAGGTGAGCGCCATGGCCAGCGCGAAAACCGCTGCCGATCGCCGGGTCGTCAGGTGAAAGCGCTTCAAAAGGTCTCCTTTTCAAGTCCGGAAGGAGGAGCCGTTTCCCGCTTCTCCCTATCGTCCGGAGGGCCTGGCCGGGAGGGATGGGCCTCCGGCGGCTGTAGCGCCTCCGGCTCGGAGCATCGTCTTAATTAGCACAACGGGAAAGGTTTTGTAAAGCCGTCCGGGGGACATGTCCCTGAGGTACGTGTCCCCGATCTCTATTGCCCGTAGAACGCGTCGATGACGCCCCGCCATTCCTCCTCGCTCCGGGCCTTGACCAGGGCGTTGCGGAGATCGGTCCGGCGGGGGTGCATCTTGGCGTACTGTAGGCTGAAGTGGCGCAGGATCTTGAGCCCGCGCCGCGGGTCGTAGGCCTCGCAGGCGAGGCGATAGTGGCGGGTGATGACCTCGCGCTGCTCATCGAGAGCCGGCTGGCGGGGCGGCCGCCCGGCGGCGAGGTCGCGGGCCTGGGCGAAGAACCAGGGGTTGCCGATGGCGCCGCGGGCGGCGAGGACGCCGTCGACGCCCGTCTCGGTCATCATGCGCAGGGCTTCGGCGGGATGGGAGACGTCGCCCGAGCCGAGGATCGTCCGGTCCGGGAAGGCCCGCTTGACCTCGGCCAGGAACCCCCAGTCGGCCCGCCCCGTGTACTTCTGCTCGACGCTCCGGGCGTGGACGGCGATGGCCGAAGCGCCGGCATCGAAGGCGCCGCGGGCGATCGCCCAGAAGCTCTCGTGGGCCCGGTCGGCGTCCCGGAAAGCGCGGCGCAGCTTTAGCGTCACCGGCCGTCCCGGCACGGCGGCGGCGACCGCGCGCACGGTCGCCAGGGCCCGCTCCGGGTCGTTCATGAGCGCCCCGCCGCGTTTGTGCGAGACGACCTTGCGCACGGGGCAGGCGAAGTTGAGGTCGATGACATCGAAGCCCATGCGATCGAGAGAACGGGCCGCGTCGGCCATCGTCTCCGGCTCGACGCCCATGATCTGTCCGGCGACGGGGTGATCGGCCGGATCGAGCCGGATGAGCCGCTTGCGAAGCTTCCCCTCGAGCAGGACCTGGCGGTCGAGCATGGCTTCCGTGATGCAGTAGGGCGCGCCGAGGGAACGGCAGATCAGCCGGTAGGGGAGGTCGCTGTACCCGGCCAAGGCCCCGAGGCCGACCGGAAAATCGATGGCGACGGCGCCGATCCGGAGGGGCATCGACTTCGCGTCCGCCGGCTTCACGTCGCATCCGCGCCTATTCATATCTCGCTGATTTTATCATAGCCCCCCCGGCAATCAAGCCCGCCCGCCTTTGGCGGATCGCGAAACCCGGGCGGGAACGCTTGCCCTCGCGGGGAAGTTCCGATAAGATGCGCCTCTCAGGAGGGAAGCCATGACGAGCGTATGTCGATCGATCGGACTCCCCGTTTTTGCGGCGTCGGCCCTGATCTTGGCGGGGTGGACGCTTCGGGCCGGCTCTGTCCAGGAAACGGTAGCGTCGCGGGCTTACGTGGGCCACGAGAACGATGCCGACATGCGCGGCTTCATCCGCCAGTATCCCGGGGCGGCCGGGACCCGGCTCGACGATTGTCAAACCTGCCACCGGGGCGGGGTCAAAGACACGGACACGGAGCGGGAGTACAGCCCCTGCAGCTACTGCCACCTTCTTGTCTACCCGAACGCGAGATATGCGACCGGGATCCCCAGGACGGAGGCGGACACCCTCAACGCCTATGGGCTCGCCTACAAGGATGCCGGGAGGAAGTTCGAGGCGTTCGCCGTCATCGACGGCCAGGATTCCGACGGCGACGGGTCCCGCAACGGCGCCGAGATCGCCGACCTTCGCAATCCGGGCGACCCGGCCAGCCGGCCCGGACTGCCCCAGGCGGCCACGGTCACCCTCGGCTGGGATGAGATCCGCAAGCTCCCCGTGCAGAGCCAGCTCATGCTGATGAATACGACCAAGGAAGCCACGGACGACTATGTCCTTTTCAAGGGCGTCCGGATCATCGACCTTCTTTCGGAGGCCAAGGTCTACCTGACCGGCGTGACCGGCGTCACCGTGTTCGCGCCAGACGGCTACAGCGTCGACTATAGCCTCGAGGACATCCAGGCCCCATTCCCGCGCGGCGTCTTCTATGCCGAGCCGCGGGCGTTCGAAGGCACGGAGAAAGCGTTCGTCAAGTACCCGGCGGACCTGCCGGCGGGGGTCGTCGACCGGAAGGCGATCCCGGGGGAACCCTGGCTCCTCCTGGCTTATGAACGCAACGGGACGGCGCTCGACCCGTCGTCCTATGAAAAGGGCACGGGCCGGCTCGCCGGCGAGGGCCCTTACCGGCTGGTCAAGCCGCAGCGGGATCTTTCCGGCGATCCGGCGAGGCCGGGTCGTCCCGACAGATCCCAGAAGTCCAAGACCTTCGGCGACGGCTGGGACTATGTCCGGGGCATGGATCACAACGCGGGGGCCTGCATCCGCGGCGCCTGCGTCATCCGGGTCAACCCGATGCCCGAGGGTTACGAAGAATACGATTGGAAGAACGGCTGGCCGCTCATCGGCGAAAAAAAAGTCGTCCTCTACGGCCGCGGCATCCGTTAGGCGGCGAGGCGGAGGAGGGTCCGTAAGAGGACGTTTGCCCCTTTCTCCAGATCGTCCCAATCGACCCGCTCTCCCGGCGAATGGCTGATGCCGTCGGGCGACGGGATGAAGATCATCCCTGAATCGCAGGCGCCGGCGATGATCTGGGCGTCGTGGCCGGCCCCGCTCGTCAGCCTCATCGACGGATAGCCGAGGGACCGGCATTCCTCCTTGATGAGGCCCGTGAGGCGCGGCGCGACCGTGACCGGCGCCGTCTTGTCGACGAGCCTGGAGACGAAGGTCAGGCCGCGCGTCGCGGCGATGTCCTCGGCGAGCCCGAAGACGTCCTTCTCGATCGCAGCCATCGCCTCGGGGGACGCGCTGCGGAACTCCAGGGTGAAATCGGCCCGGCCGGGGATGACGCTGAAAGCGCCGGGATGCAGGGCGGCCTTGCCGACGGTCAGCACGCTGCCGTAGTGCTTCGTCGCCACGAGCTGGGTCGCCCGGAGCGCCAGATCGGCCAGCCCGAGGAAGGCGTCGTGACGCAGCTCGAGCGGCGTCGTCCCGGAATGGCCGGATTCTCCGATGTAGGCGCATTGCCGGTAGTGCTTGCCCGAGATCCTCTCCACGATGCCGATCGGGACGGCCTCGTCCTCGAGGACGGGTCCCTGCTCGATATGGAGCTCGAGGTAGGCTTCGAGCGCGGGCCGGTCCTTGTGCGCGGCCATGATCCCGTCGGCCGTGAAGCCAGCCATTTTCAGCACGTCGCTGAACAGGACGCCGAAGGACGTCCGGCCGCTGCGGACCGCGTTTTCGTCGACGAGCCCCATGAAGGCCCGGCTGCCCAGGAAATCCCCGACAAGGTTCCCTTCCTCGTCGGTGAAGGACGCGATCTCGAGGGCCTTGGTCAAGGGGACCTTCTCTTCGACGATCCGGCGGGCGGCTTCGAGCGCCGCCAGCACGCCGGCCGCGCCGTCGAACATGCCGCCGTTCGGCACCGTGTCGATGTGCGAACCGGCCATGACCGTCCTGCCGGCGCATTCGAGGCGTCCGAACTGGTTGCCCGCTCCGTCCTGGCGATAACAGAGGCCGGCCTCTTCGATCTTTGTCTTGAGCCAGGCCCGCGCCTCCAGGTCGGCCGCGCTGAACGAGGGCCTATTGATCCCGCCGCGCTCGTCCCGGCCGATGCGGCCGAGCTCTTCGAGGTCGCGCTTCAGGCGCCCGATGTTGATGCGGATGTCCATGGCAACCCCCGAAATCGGGGACACGCAACTCTGTCCCCAGCTTCTCTAATTCGAGCAGCGATTACAGACACGAGAAACAGGGGACAGAGTATCATGTCCCCAATAACGCGAGCATGTCCAGCACCGCCCGTTCGATGCCGACGACGGCCGCCCGGGCGACGATGGCAAAGCCGATGCTGAGCTCGGCGATCTCCGGGATGGCGGCGACGGGGCCGACGTTCCGGTAATCGAGGCCGTGGCCGCCGTGGACCTCGAGCCCGATCGTGTGGCCGTAGGCGGCCGCCCTCCGGACGGCCTCGAGGGCCTTCTCCCGCGCGGGTCCGTCCTTGAGGTCGGCGTACAGGCCCGTGTTGATCTCGATGAGGTCGACGCCGATCTCCCGGGCCGCCTTGATCTCGTCGAGGTTCGTGTCGATGAAAATGCTCGTCCGGATGCCCGCCTTGCCCAGCGCCTTGACGTGAGGAGCCAGGGCCTTCCGGTTCGCGACGACCTTGAGCCCGCCTTCGGTCGTCAGCTCTTCCGGCCGCTCGGGCACGAGCGAGACGACGTCGGGCCGGATCTCGAGCGCGATCCTCTTCATCTCGTCCGTCGCGGCCATCTCCACGTTGAGCTTGGTCTTGACGGCCTCCCGCAGAAGCCTCAGGTCCCGCTCCTTGATGTGGCGCCGGTCGCCGCGGATATGACAGACGATGCCGTGGGCCCCGGCCTGCTCCGCGAGCAGGGCCAGGAGCACCGGCTCGGGTTCGCCGGCCTGGCGCGCCTCCCGGAGAGTCGCGAAGTGGTCGATATTGAGGGCGAGTCTCATGTCATTTCTCCCCGATGCGCAGGCGGACAGCTTCGGCGACGAGCGTCGCGCAGGAATCGACGGTCGCCCGGTCGCGGGCCTCGACCATGATCCGGGCCAGCGGCTCGGTCCCCGAGTAGCGGAGGTCGATGCGGCCGTCGCGGCCGACGTGGCTGCGGACGACCTCGACCGCGGCCATGACCTCCGCGAGCTCCGAGAAGTCGGGCTTCCTCCGGACCCGGACGTTGACGAGCGTCTGCGGGAACTCGGTCATCCCCTGGACGAGGGAGGCCAGGGTCGCGCCCCGTTCGGCCATGACCTCGAGCATCCGCAGCGAGGTCAGCAGGCCGTCGCCCGTCGGCAGGTCGTCGAGGAAGATCGTGTGGCCGGACTGCTCGCCGCCGAGGTTCGCGCCGCGCGCGACCATCTCCTCATGGACGTACTTGTCCCCGACCTTCGTCCGGAGGAGGCTGATGCCGCGTTCCTCGAGGGCCCGTTCGAGGCCCATGTTGCTCATGGTCGTGGCCACGACCTCGTTCGTCCGCAGCCGCCCCGTCTGCTTCATGTGCAGCGCCTGGACGAAGAGCGTGTAGTCGCCGCTGAGCAGGCGTCCGTCGCCGTCCACCCAGAGCGCCCGGTCGGCGTCCCCGTCATAGGCGATGCCGATCGCCGCGCCTCTTGCCCGGACCCGCGCGGCTAAGCCCTCGGGATGGAGGGAGCCGCAGCCGGCGTTGATGTTCCGGCCGTCGGGAGAGGCGTTGATGGCCTCGACGTCGAACCCGAGCGAGCCGAGGATCCGCGGCGCGAGCTCGGAGCTCGCTCCATTGGCACAGTCGACGACGATCTTGAGGCCCTCCGCCCGGCCGGCCGGCCGGACGCGGCCGGTCAGATAGTCGACGTAATCGCCGGCCAGGGCGCCGTTGACCTCGACGTCCGCCTCATGGCCGGGCAGCCGGCCCCGCCCTTCGAGGACGACCGCTTCGATCTCGAGCTCCCACTCGTCCGGGATCTTGACGCCGAGCGGGGAGAAGACCTTGATGCCGTTGTCCTCGAACGGGTTGTGCGAGGCCGAGATGACCGCGCCGGCCGAAAAGCCGTGCGTCTTGGTCAAGTAGGACACCGCGGATGTCGGGATGATCCCGGCCGATATGGCCTCACCCCCGGCGACGCGAACGCCCCGGGCGAGCGACCGTTCCATCCACGGGCCGGACTCCCGCGTGTCCCGGCCGATGAGGAGCCGGGTCCCGAGTCCTTTGGATTCGAGCAGACCGACGAGGGCCTGTCCCAGCCGGCAGATCGTCGGCGGGTCGAGCGGGTAGCGCCCCGCGACCGCGCGGACCCCGTCCGTTCCGAAGAGCTTTTTCATGGCGCTAGGGCTTCTTCTTCTTGGCCGGCGCCACGGGCGCCGCCTTCAGCGCCTCGATCGTGACCGTGACCCGGGCGCTCGTCAGAGGCGAGACGAACCGCAGCTCCGGCCGGGGCAGGATGATGTCGGCGTCGAAGATGGTCGACTGGGCGAGGCCGGTGACGTCGACCGGGGCCGTCACTGCGGCGTCGCTGGCCTTGACCCGGCTTTCCGGCCCCTGGACGGCGACCTTGGTCGGCTCGATCTCGATCCGGGTGACGCGGAAGCCCGAGGCCGGCTTGCCGCGGACCGTCGCATGAACTTGGAGCAAGGCTTCGGCCGTCCTCTCCAGCCTGACCGTCACCTTGGAAGGCGAGATCTTGACCACCTCGGCCCCCTGGGGCATGGCGATCATCGAGGCGTTGAGAGCGTATTCCTGCTGGAGCACGGTGGCCCGCTCGAGGTCGAGCGCGGCCACGAGACTCGACGGCCCGATCTCCCCGAGCAGGCGTTTGGGCGCCCGGAGGGTGACGTCGATCGTCGGCGCCGGCCGTTCGACGATCTCCAAGCCGGCCGGGACGTTGCGGGTCTCGAGCGGGACGGTCAAGGATTTTTCGGACGACGTCTTCTCGGCCGGGACGAGCAGGAGCCACAACCCCAGGGCCAAGCCAAGCGAGACGAGTTTCAGCTGCCAATCCCGGGTCACCCAGTGGGCCAGCGTGCGTCTCATCGGTCTCTCAGGTAGCCGAGCAGGCGTCTTTCCATGGCGTCCTTGTCGTCGAAGCGCTCGAGCTGGCCCTTGATGGCCAGCGAGACGGTCCCGGTCTCCTCGGAGACGACGATGACCGCCGCATCGGTCTCCCCGGACAGGCCGATGGCGGCGAGGTGGCGGGTCCGCGTTTGGAACGGGCTTTTCAGGCGGTGGGCGGCCGGGAGCGGCAGCAGGCAGGCGGCCGCGAGGATCTTGTCGCCCTTGATGATCACCGCCCCGTCGTGGAGGGGCGAGTGGGGAAAGAAGATCGAGACGAGGAGGTTCTTGGACAGGACCGCGCCGACCTCGGCCCCGCGGTCGGCATAGCTCGACAGGGAGATCTCCTTCTCGATGGCGATCAGGGCCCCGATCTTCTTCTGGGACAGGAAGTCGATGGCCTGGAACAGGTCTTCGATCTTCTCCTGGAAGGAGCGGAGGGCGAAAGGCTTGCGGAAGGTCCGCGAGCCGATCTCGGCCAGGAACCGCCGGATCTCGGCCTGGAACAGGACGATGACGGCGATGATCAGGTAGTTGACGAAGGACCGGATGATGCGCTTCGAGACGCTGAGGCGGCCCCAGACCGTCAGGAGGTAAAGGGCGCCGATGAGCGCCAGGCCCACCGCGGCCTGATAGGCCTTCGTGTCCCGGATGAGCAGGAGGACATAATAGATCATGACGGCGATGAGCAGGATGTCGAGGACGTCGAGGACCGTGATCCCCCGGACGATCGTCCAGACCTCAGCGAACATGGCCGGCCTTCCCGTCCTCGTCCGCGGCGGCGCGGCGGTTGTCTTCGGCGGGACCCAGGATGGCCTCGGCCGAACGGACGGCCCGGGCGACCGGCCCGACGTCGTGGACCCTCAGGATGTGGGCGCCGCGCTCGACCGAAAGGACCGCCGCCGCGATCGTCCCCTCGAGCCTCTCTTCCGGCGGCAGCCCGAGGATCTTCCCCAGGAACGCTTTTCGGGAGAAGCCGAGGAGCAGCGGTCGGCCGAGCCGGTGGAAAGACTCCTG
>Ga0326729_1000244_pt1 | contig 13922 bp, 12 predicted proteins | sample MHFSIPfraction_2_FD_207744 | JGI IMG/M metagenome (GOLD analysis project Ga0326729, IMG submission 207744) | Lab enriched peat soil microbial communities from Michigan Hollow, Ithaca, NY, United States - MHF6AY SIP fraction | ecosystem: Environmental > Terrestrial > Soil > Wetlands > Peat...
TCTTGAGCACATCGGGATTGAGCGACTCGAAGCCGATGCTCATCAGGTCGCAGCCCGAGCGTCCGGCGATTTCGGCAACCTCCGGCTTGTGCAGGAAGTTCATCGAGATGTTGGCGTTCCAGCGCACCCCGAGCTTTGACATCCCTTCGAGCAGATCGGTGAAGTATTGCGGACGAAAGCTGATGTTGTCGTCCATGAAGGAGAAGCGTACGAGCTTCTTGCCGAGTCGCTCCTGATGGGCACGCATCTCGTCGAGCACCAGCTCCATTTCGCGGTAACGGAAGCTTTTGCCGTAAACGGTAGGCGTGGTGCAGAAATTACAGCCGACCGGGCACCCTTTGGTGGCGAGAATCGGAATGAGCTGGCTGTATTTTTTTGCGTGTGGCGAATTGATGGCGAAACTGAAGTCAGGTCGCGTCATTTTGCTCATCGGCCTCAGCTCGCTCGCTTTGTAGACGCTCTTCATCCTGCCGCGGAAAATATCCGTCGCAAGCTCCTCCCAGACCGATTCGATCTCGCCGTAAATGACGCTGGTGCAATGCGATGTGGCCTCATCACGCAGCATGGTGGGATGCACGCCACCGAGCAGCACGATCTTGCCTTGCGACTTGGCCCGGTCGCCGATGCTGTAAGCGTTTTTCGCATTCAGCGTGCGCGAGGTGATGGCCACGACGTCGTAGCCGGAGAAGTCCTGCGGAATCGTGTCGCCGGTGCGCTCGTCGAGGAAGGTCACGTCGAAGTACTTGCTGGCGAGGGTAGCAACCATGATCAGGTTCAGGGGCATACTGACCGTGCCGGAATCGACCATCATGCTGGTCGTACTTTTTGGCTGGACGAGCAGCCATTTTTTTCGGGTTTTCTGTTCTGCGGCGAGCTTTTCGAGTGATGGCGCAGCGCCATTCGTGCGAGAAGCGATTGATTCGGCTGTCTGAAGGTCTTCTGCCAGCATGCCTGTCGAGGATAAATGGTAAGGACTACGGAACGAAACCACAAGGTATGAAAATTTCCCTAAAAACCCTGTTAAACCCTGCAAAACGGCGGGTCGATCAGGAGTAAAAATCCGGGCGGCGGAAGCATCGCGATCCGATTCGCGGATACAGAGTTATCGCGTGGATTGCCGCGTCGCTACGCTCCTCGCAATGACAGATGCGAAACACATTCTCTTCATCGAAATCGCTATCGAAATCGAACCCGATTCTCTTACCCGCGTTTTTCGAGCACGGCGACGGTGAAGCGGCTGACGCAGACGAGGCGGCCTTTGTCGTCGCGAATTTTGATGTCCCAGACCTGCGAGGTTCGTCCAAGGTGAAGGGGAGTGGCGGTGGCGTGCACGGCGCTTTCGCCGCTTTTTACGGAGCGAAGGTGGTTGGCGTTGATCTCCTGGCCGACGATGAAGTACTTTTCCCGATCCACGCAGTAGCTTGCCGCGATGCTGCCTACGGTCTCCGCGAGCGCGAGCGATGCGCCGCCGTGCAGGATGCCGATGCGCTGGATGGTGCGGTGATCGACGGGCATACTCGCCGTCATGGAGTCAGGGCCGACAGCGGTGATTTCGATGCCGAGATGGCGAGCCATCTGTCCTTCGACGATCTGCGAGGAGTTGAGTTCTTCGGGAGTGACCGGAACGGTGAAAATCGAATCCTGCGTCATGGGAAGATGCTGTTTGGCTGTAGAGGAGTGGCGGCTTGAAGCCGTCCAAATTTGCCAGGGTTGCCGGTGAGCGGGTGACGAGATTCGAACTCGCGACATTTTGCTTGGGAAGCAAACACTCTACCAACTGAGTTACACCCGCTTGTTCGAAGCATTCCCGTCCGTGGAAATTCAGACGGGTGCTATAGAGAGTGGTGAGGGAGGGAGTTGAACCCTCGACCTCAGGGTTATGAATCCTGTGCTCTAACCAACTGAGCTACCTCACCATAAGGGCCACAATATACGGCGTCACTGTTCTAAATGCAAGCACCGCAAACGATTAATTTGCCTTTTTTCTCGCTTTCAGCCCCGCCAGAATCGCCTCGCCGATGAAGACATCTTCGGGCGTGGTGATCTTGATGTTGTGGTAGCCGGTCTCGTAAATCCGTATCTCTTGCTGCGGGAAATAGCGCTCCACCAGCGCGGCGTCGTCCGTGGCGTACCACTGCTCTTCGGCGGCGCGGCGGTGGGCTTCGATCAACTTTTCGGGCGCGAATCCCTGCGGCGTCTGCACCTGGAGCAGGCGGCTGCGGTCGAGCGTTTCGCCGAAAATCTCCGGATTGCAGCCAACGTATTTGATGGTGTCCTTCGGCTTCGTGGCGGGCACGCATGCGCCATGCAGCGCCGAGATGCGGGCGATATCGTCGATCTCCTCCGGCTGGATGAAGGGACGCGCACCGTCGTGCACGAGGATAGCGTCTGGCATGACGCCAGAGCTTTCGATCTCCTGCTCGATCAGCGCCATGCAGTTGCCGATGGAGTCCTGCCGCTCCTTTCCGCCCTCGATGATTGCCGTGATTTTCGTGAATCCGCTCGACTTCGCAATCTCGTCGAAAACCGGAATGCTGTCGGGCAAGGTGGCGATGTAGACCGATTCGACGGTCGATGCCTCCTGACATGCTTTCATGGCGTGCCAGATGACCGGCTGGCCGCCGATCTCGAGCATCTGCTTGCTCAACCCGCCGTCGAGCTTCATCCGTTTTCCGACGCCGCTGGCGGCGATGATGACGACTGTTTTCATGGGCATCAGCAGATCAGCATTGAGTCCCCGTAGGCGAGGAACCGGTAGTTGTTCTTGAGCGCGGTTTTGTATGCTTCCATGAGCAACCGGTGATCGGCAAAGGCGCTGACTACCATCATCAAGGTCGTTTCGGGCTGCTGGAAGTTGGTGATGAGCGCGTCAGTGACCTTGAAGGTGTAGGGCGGATAGATGAACTTGTCCGTCCACCCCTGGCCAAACTTGATCTTGCCGTCGACCGTAGCGTTGGCTTCGAGTGCGCGGCAGGTCGTCGTTCCGACCACAAAGACGCGACCCGACTTGTTCATCTTGGTCTCGTTGACCTCCATCGCCGTCTGGTAGGGGATGTTGAAGTACTCGGAGTCCATCTTGTGCTTCGAGACATCCTCGACCTCGATGGCGTTGAAGGTGCTCAGGCTCGGGTGCAGGGTGACGGGTAGAATCTTCACGCCGATCTTCTGGAGCTGCTGCAACAGCGGCATCGTGAAGTGCAGGCCAGCCATCGGGGCGACCACCGCGCCGGTCTGGTTGGCGTAAACGGTCTGGTAGTCGGTGCGGTCGATCTCTTTGGCTTTTCTCGTAAAGTATGGCGGAAGCGGCACATGGCCGATCTTTTCCACCATCTTGAACACGTCGATGTCGGGATTGAGGAATCGGATCGTGCGGCCTCTCGACGTGGTGTTGTCCACCACTTCGGCCACGACGTCATCCTCGAAATATATCTTGTTGCCGACGCGAACCTTGCGGGCCGGATCGACCAGCACGTCCCAGAGTCCGGCCTCCTTGTTCAGCTCGCGGAGCAGGAAGACCTCGATCTTGGCGTCGGTTTTCTCCTTCTGCCCAAAAATTTTGGCCGGGAAGACACGGCTGTTGTTGACGACGAGCAGATCGCCCTTCTTGAAGTAGGATACGATGTCGGTAAAGACCTTGTGCTCTATCTCCTTTTTGCGACGGTTCAGCACCATCAGCTTGCAGGCGTCGCGGGGCGATTCGGGATGATCGGCGATTCGTGTTTTGGGAAGGGTGTATCGGAAGTTCGAGAGCCGCATAGGTTGAGGGTCAATGGGTGAAGTGCCCGTGAAGATGATCCTATATATAGCGTTTCATGTTGAAATAACAAAACCGGGAGGGGATTCGTGCCCTCCCGGCGCTTTTTCGCTCAGCCGAGCTGTACCGTCAACTCCTCGCCTTTACGAAGGGTGACGGCGTGGCCTCCGATGAAGGCCGGGAGTTCGTTGGCCTCCGATTCGAAGAGCGTGACCGAGGCGCTCGACGGGGTGAGCACGATTCGGTACCAGCTTCCCTGGAAGCTGAGGTTCGTCTCGATGCGTCTCCAGTGTGGCGGGAAGTTGGGCTTGACGTTGAGCATATCCTTATGGAAGGCGATGCCCGAGAAGTAGCGGGTGACCGTGTCGATGGTGCCCGCCATCACGCCGCAGTGGATGCCCTCCGGCGTGGTGCCGCCCTGCGTGTCGTGAATGTCGCTCTTCAGCGCTTCGGCGAACCAGCTCCATGCGGTCTCGTGGCCGTTGAGCAGGTAGCTCGAAATGATCGAGTGCACCACCTTGCTCAACGTCGAGCCGTGGCTGGTTCTTGGTTCGTAGAATGCGTAGTTTTCGCGCACGAACTTGAGCGGGTCGGGCACATGGTATCCCAGCTTTTCGAGAATGGCGCACACCTCCATCGGGGGAAGCGTGTAGAAGGTCATTAGGACATCGGCCTGCTTGGCAACCTTGTAGTTGTCCGGCGAGTCGTTCTCGGCCTTCAGAATCCTGTCCATCCGGTGGATGTTGCCGTACTTGAGTTTGTAGTGCTCCCAGTTCAGCTCCTTGAGGCCCATGTACCCGTCGAACTGTTCGAGGATACCGTTCTCGTCGATGAGCACGTTCATCTTGCCCGAAATGTCGCTCCACTGCATGAACTCGTCGTGGCCGATGCCGATCTTCTCCATCAGGCCCTCCATCACCGACGGATCGAGCTTCCTGGCGGTTTCGAGCGCTTTGTCGAGAAGCCAGGCGGTCATGATGTTGGTGTAGGTGTTGTCCCTCACGCCGTGTTTGCCGCTGCCGGGCAGCTCCTCGTGGAATTCGTCCGGTCCCATCACCCCCTCGATGTGGTAGCGTCCGGTCTCGGGCGAGAAGGCGGCGATGCTCGACCAGAAGCGGGCGATCTCGAACATCATCTCTGCGCCGCAACTGTTCAGGAACTCTGTGTCACCGGTGTCGTGCACGTAGCGCCAGGCGTTGTAGAAGACGGCGATGGAGACGTGGCGCTGGCGGCAGCTCAGGTCGGGATCCCAGGCGTCGCTCTTCGGATTGTAGTGGATGGTCGGCGTCTCCTCGCGCCCGTCGTCGGCGGTCTGCCAGGGAAACATCGCGCCGTGGTAGCCGTTGTCCCGCGCATATTCGCGAGCCGCGTCGAGCTTGTGGTAGCGGTACATCAGGAGCGCTTTTGCCATCTCCGGCAGGTGCTGGATGAAGAAGGGCATGATGTAGATCTCGTCCCAGAAGTAGTGGCCGCGATACCCTTCGCCGCTCAGACCGCGCGCGGCGATGCTGGCGTCGATGCTGACGTTGTGCGGCGAGATGGTCGAAACGAGATGATAGATGTGCAGGCGAAGCACCTTCTGGGTGAAGCGGTCGCCCTCGATCTTCGTGTCGGCCTTCTCCCAGATTTTCTCCCATGCAGCGCTGTGCTTTTCGAGCAGCTCGTCGAAGCTTCCCGCCGAAGCGAGGCTCTCGCGGCCCGCCGCTACCGGATCGCGATGACCGGCGTCACGCGAGGTGTGGATCGAGACCACCTTGTCCACCGTGCATCCCTTGTCCGCCGTCACTTCGAGCCTGAAATGCTCGCTGATCCAGCGCGGGCTGCTGGTGATCGCGCCGACGTTTTCCGTCTTGCCGTGGTAGCCGCTGCGCAGCGTCGTCCCGGCGTGGGTCACGATGTCGTGCTGCGAATGGCTCGTGCGCACATGCAGGAAGGTGGGGCCATCCTCGCCAGCGCGTCCGTGCCCGACATGTTCGAGATGGTCGGTCGAGAGGGTGTTGTAGCGCAGAACGTTGCGGTTCTGCACCCGGCCGTCGATGGTCGAGCGGATTTCGATCTCCGCCGAGTAGTTGACCGGCTGGATGGTGTAGCGGATCGCCGCGATGTGCGGGTTGTCCATGCTGCAGAAGCGCTTGCTCCTGATCCGCGTGATGCAGCCAAGTGTGTCCTGCACCACCATTTCGCGCATCATGACAGCGTGGCGCATGTCGAGATTTTGGCGGTAGCTGAGGATTTTCTGCTCCAGCGGATTGATGAACTCGCCGTTACCGATGCGGAATTCGATTGGCAGCCAGTTGGGGGCATTGACCATGTCGTTGTTCCAGACGGTCTGGCCGTGCACCTCGGACGACAGCTTGTTGAAGACACCAGCAATATAGGTGCCGGGGTAGTGGTGCGTCGAGGTCAGGCCGCTTTCGAACGCGCCGCGCACCCCCATGTAGCCGTTGCCGGTCGTGACCAGCGACTCCCTCAGGCGCTCGTCCCGCTCGACCCATGAGTCGTAACGCAAATCCCACCCCTCGTGTTCGAGACCCTTGTCGAACCACTCCTCGATCTCCGCGATGGTGATCTCGCCGAGGTCGCGCACCACGATGTCCGCCCCCTCTTCCTTGAGCTTGATCCCCTCGATCTCGCGAGCGATGCCGAGCACGAGGCCGAAGTTGCCCCTCGAACCCGCCTGGACGCCGGAGATGGCATCCTCGACGACAACGCAGTCGTGCGGTTCGAGGCCGAGGTTGGCCGCCGCCGTGACGAAAATATCGGGATTCGGTTTGCCCTTGAGCTTCAGCTCGATGGAGACTTCGCCGTCAACCCGCGTCTCGAACAGCTCTTCGAGTTTGGCTAGCCGGAGGATGAGCTGGCAGTTGCGGCTCGACGAGGCGATGCCGATGCGAATGCCACGCGCTATGAGATCTTTGATGAAATCCACCGAACTCTGGAACACCTCCGGGCCTTCCTTGATCAGAATCTCGGTGAAGAGGCTGTTCTTGCGGTTGCCGAGACCACAGACGGTCTCCTGCTCGGGAATGTCGTCGAGATCGCCGTAGGGAATTTCGATCTCTCTCGAAGCGAGGAAGCTTTTGACCCCCTCCATGCGCGGCTTGCCGTCAACGTATTTGAGGTAGTCGTGAGCCGGATCGAACGGGACGTAAGGCTCATTGTTGACCTCGGCGTAATTCTGCAAAAAGGAGTTGAACATCGCCTCCCAGGCAAGGCTGTGAATTTTGGCCGTGCCGGTAATGACACCGTCGAGATCGAAAATGACGCCTTTGAAATTCATAAGTAATCAGTGAGTTATCGGTTGGTAAATGAACGATGAAAGTAACAATCAGAGTGACAGCAATCCAAGGATTGTAAGAAGAATATCAGGATAAGGCACCATGTAACTTTTCGGGCACAGCTCGCGGACGCGGCGCATCAGCTTTTCGTCCCGCGTGACGAAGATGGCCCAGACATCCTTGTACATCTCAATCGCTTTTTTCAGCATCGGAATGTCCGAAGAGGTGTCGCCGCAGACCAGCACCGGGCCGCTGGCGTGATCGATTTCAAGCTGGCGGTCGATGAATTCGAGGCCGTCACCCTTGTCAAAGTCACGGAAATGGCCGGTTTGGGGATCGACGTCAATGGTCAGGATGATCTCGATGTCGAGGCCGGTATCCTCGATCCTGAAGTTCTTGCCTTCGGGATCGATGTCGCGCACGATCCCCTTGACCTTTTCGAGGAAGGCCGCCGATTCAGCCTCGTTGACCGAGCGGGTGATGTCCTGCCGGGCGATGGTGGTCTGGCCGAACTTGATCTGCATGGCCGAGCCGATGAAGTTGAACTTCTCGAACGACGGATCGAGCAGGAGCAACTGCATCCGCTCGTTGAGCAGCCGTATCATCTCCTGCTTGCCGGTCTCTATCGGGAACGAGTGGAAATTGCCGTCGATGTCGATGAACTCGCGCCCTTTCGAGCCTGCGTAAACGAAGATGTGCTCCGGGTTGATCGAGACGTTCAGGATGCCGAAATCCTTGAGCGGCGCCGAGGTGACGATCATCGGATAGCGGCAGCAGTGCTTGGCGAAGCGCGACAGGAAGACCGAGTTGTAGATCGGCTGGATCGACGAACGGTACCGCCCGCAGTAGTTGTTGGTGGTGCCGTCGCGGTCGGTGATGAAGGCGCTGAACGACTTGCCCCGCAGCATCTCCACCCCTTCGGTGACGTAATCGGTGAAGCCGGGGATGAATTTCGCCAGGTACTCGATGAAGCGGTCTTCGCCGTATTCGAGATAGTAAATATCCTTCTGCAGCTCGCGGATTTCGTAGGTGAGGTCAACCTCGATCTGCTTCATGCCGTCGAGGCGCAAGAGGCGCTGGCCGGTGTAGTCGTCGATGTAGATGGTTTCGAGCGAGTAGAGCGCGTTCTTCAGGGATTCGAGGCACCCCTTGCCGACCACGCGCTGCTTCATGATGTTCCGGACTATAGGCTCTCTCAGATCCTTCGTTTCGGCTTTGAGCCGATAGAGTTCCTTGAGCGTCCTGATATCCTGCAAGGTGATCGGAAAGTTGCAGGTACGGAGACTTCTTTCATTGACGATCGTACTGTGCATGTGAAGTCGGCAGAAGGAGAATGGTGATGAACTGAAGCGTAAATTTACAAAAAAAAGTGACGGCTACCCAATAAAATATACATCTATATTGATCAGTCACAGAACAAGATAATCATGTTTCCGGTTCCGTTGTGCCTGCTTTGTCAGCTTTTTGCTGAGAGCGCATCGAAGCTCGCGACGATTCTGCGATGAATCTCCGCCGGACTCAGGAGCGCGTCGATCATGACGAAGCGATCCGGGTTTTCAGCGCCGATGGCGTGGTAGCCGCTTCGCACCCGCCGGTAAAAGTCGAGTCCCGAGTTCTCCATGCGATCCAGCTCTTCGGATTCGAAGGCGAGCGGCAGGGATTTTTCGGAAAATTTCCGCATAAGCGCATCTTCCGGCGTAAGGTCGAGGTAAAAGGTGACATTTGGCACGAGGCCGCATGAGGCGATCCGGTTGATTTCGGCGAGCATCCCGAGATCGAGGCCGCGCCCGTACCCCTGATAGGCGGTGGTCGAGTCGAAAAAGCGGTCGAGAATCACGTCGCTTCCGCTTTCGAGCGCGGGCAGGATGACCTGTTGCACGAGTTCAGCGCGGCTGGCCGCAAAGAGCAGCAGCTCGCCGACCGGGGTAATATCGTTGCGGCTTTCGAGCAAAAGCTCGCGAATTTCCTCGGCGACCGGCGTGCCACCCGGCTCGCGCAGGGTCATGACCTTGCGCCCCAGCTCCTCGAGATGGCGTTTGAGCAACACGGCCTGGGTCGATTTTCCAGCCCCGTCGATACCTTCAAATGTAATGAGCATAACTACTTAAACCAGTGGAGGTTCCTGAAAAACAAATTCCGTGATGGCCTTCGAGAAGCGCTCCGGATATTCAAGCATGGGGGAGTGGCCGCACTCCCGGAAGAGGAGCAGCTTCGCGTTCGGCAGCTCCCGCCTGGCGATATGGGCAAACCTGGGCGACAGGTATCGATCCCGGTCTCCCCAGATGATCAGCACAGGCAGCGTCAACTCGCCGAGCCTCGCCCGCAGACCGGTGCGCTTCAGGTCGAGCTTGAACATGTGGCGGTTCAGGCTCATGACCGTCTCGAACGCCTCGCGGTCGCGTGCGACGTCGAGCACCCGCCGCCAGGCGTCGCTCTCGATGGCTTGCCGGTTGTGGATCGCCACGTCGAGCATCTTCGAGGCGACGCGCTCGCCGGTGACGATCGGCTTGAGCAGATGGCGCACGCCCGGCAGACTGAGCGCCCTCGCGAACGCTGGCAGAACGATGAAGCCATCGGTGTTGCTGAGCACCATTTTCGTGAATGCGCCGGGATAGAGGAGCGCGGTCGCGAGCAGATACTTGCCGCCCATCGAGTGGCCCGTGGCGTACACCTTGCCCCCGTCAGGCGCTCCGGTTTTGCTGAGAAACTCGTGGATGAGGCTGGCGTACAGATGCAGGGAGTACGAAATCGACTGCGGTTTGTCGGATTCGCCGAAGCCGAGCAGGTCGAGGCCGAGCACGCGGAACGAGCGGGCGAGCAGCGGAATCGACGGGCCGAAGTAGTCGAGCGACGACGAGATGCCGTGCAGGACCAGCATCACGGGCGAGCTGCCTCCGGTGTCGATATACCGGTGCCGGTGGCCGCCGAGGGTGATATATCTGCTTCGGGTCGGCATGGGCGAACGGCTTGTTGAGGTGATCGAGGCGAGGTCATGGAAACGCGAGGCCCGCCAGGCGGCAGGGAAAAATAATCAATGATCGATAAAAAAAGAGCATACACCGCTTAGCGCAGTGACAATTATGAAAACGGATTGCGGCAGCCCTTTGTTTATTGAAAAAAATGTGTAAGTTCCCGCCAATAAAGCCCATTATAAAAGTTACGATGACACTCTACAGCTCGCTGAACCAATCACTCCCGGTCGAAAGAAAATCTGGCATACGTAAAACAGGCATAGCGACTATGGCCTCGGTTGTGGCGTGCATCGGGTTGAGCGGCTGCGCTGCAAGCTCTGACTGGAACAACAATCCGCTGACCGATCTTTTTGGCGCGATAGTGTCATCTTCCGACAAAGCGCAGGAATCTTCGTTAAAAGAGATGCCGTCGTGGATCGATCTCTATCGTAAAAAAAGCGTAGTGAGCGTCTCCACCGTCGATCATGTCGTCATTGTCACCTTTGAAACGCAGGGCGACCGTGACGAGGTCTTCCGTCACTACGTTGACAAGTTCGGCAACGAAGAGAACTTCGAGTCATATCGCGACAACCGCGACATCATCACCTTCATCCGGGAGGGTTTCGGCGTCAAGATCACCCTGCTCGACCAGTCGAAAAATCTCTGGACGCTCGAATATCATCGCCAGATGATCTGAACCTTATCTGAAGCTTTTCTCGCCTCTTATTCCCCTTTATCCACAAGGCTATTTTCCGGTAAATCTTTTTTCTCATTTGGGTTACGACCATCGTCACCGTGTCTCGTCGAAAAATATCGCATGAGCGCAGGATTTGTTCGCTCACGTCGTCATAAGGGGAGAAAAGGATCCCAAACGATGAATTCAAGGCGCCTCGAATTGAAATGAAAATGAAAGTACAACGATGAAAAAGAAGTTTGTAATGACGGCCCTCCTTGCAGGGCTTTTGGGAAGCGCCGGTACGGTGTTCGCTGCCAATAACGTTGAGTCTGCACCATGCGTGCGGCCAGGCATCTCGGGATCTGTTGATGGCCGTGGTTATGGCCGGGGCCCGGATGCCAGGCATGCACGTCAGAATCGCCGGAATATGAAACAGATGCTCGGTTTGAATGATGCGCAGGAAAGAAAAATGATCGAATTGAGGCGCGGATTTTTCCAGCAGAGCCAGCCGGTTAGGCAATCGTTCAGGAACCTGCAACACGAACTCACGCTCGAATCAGTGAAAAAATCGCCTGACAGCCGTAAGGTTGCCAGCCTGACAAAGAAGATTGGAGAGACGAGCGTGCAACTGGCGCAGCTCGAAAGTCGTCATCTCCGTGATCTTGCCACAGTGCTCGATGCGCGGCAGCTCGACCGCCTGCTTCAGATGAAAGATCATTTCGGTGGAAGACGTTTCAGCAGAGGATAAGCCGTTCGCTGTGTGTGAACGGTGACAAGCAAAAGCCGGGATTTTGGAGGAGTCCCGGCTTTTGTGTTGTGAGTCGTGATACAGAGCTGATTCAAAATGCAATCACTTGACGAATTGTATTTATCGCAATCGCACGTTGAATCGGATATAGCTTACCATTTGAATGGAACCTCTTTGGGTTGAACCTTTGGTTTTGGTTTGGTGAAAATGAAATTATTGATAAGTCCGGCGGCGGCAGCCCCATCTTTCAATAATTCGTTGGCCTTTTCGTTCAGAAATGTCGTTGCATTCATCACCGCCGAACCGGATGCGTAAACACCGAGACCGACAATGGCTATCCCGGCGATTCCGTGCATTGCAGGCGCGGCGACTGGTGCCACTACGGGGGCCAGCAATGCAGCTCCTGTCGCGATTCCAGCAGTTGTAAGCGTCATGGCTATCGGATTCTGATCCATGGTTCTCTTTCTTTGTTAAAATATTTCTTGTCCATTTTCTCCGCTCTTCAATCATCCGCTAATCGACCATTTGGAAGATCAGGAATGAATGAGAAAGCAGCGTACAAATAGTATCTTTCCGTCTAAGCCGCATCGCCCAAAAGGATTAAAGAATCTTCATGAATCAGCCCGGACTTCAACAACTCTTGCAATCCGGTAACCTGTGATTCTTTCTGCTGATGTTTCCACCATGCCTTCAATACCAATTTTGCATGAGAAGCTATCTGACTGGCATCATCGACACTCTGGAAATAGTCGATCGCTACATCGCAATACCCATACAATGCGGAGGACGGCAGCGAAGCCGTGACAACATAGATATTGTAGCCCGGTAGAAATGTCGCGAAATAAGATTCCTGGCAGATTGAATTGTGATGAGAATCATATCGTTCAATATCACAAAGATGAGTCGGGAAAAGAAGCTTGTTTCTCGTTGGAATGGCGCATTGAAGGGCTTTTGGATCGTTAGTCGAACGTCCGTTGCTATTGGATGAGAAGCATTGAGAAAGTCTGTTCTGAACTGAAGCGAGCGCGATTTCAGCCACTTTGTTTGAGTCATCGAGATTATCCATTTCGGGATACGCCGGAGCTGACTGCATCCAGCGCTTTATCACGGACTGCTCGTCAGTTGTGTAAAGCGAAGGTATCACCATGCTATCATGAAACATACTTGTAACTCCTTTTTAGTTTATAAAAAATAGCCCATACAATGAACAGAATATGATCATCTTTACGGAACGATCACAATTGCTGATGTCATGGTATGACTTCAAGCATATTCGAAATCCCTGCTGACGATCAATAGTTCTTATCGCTTATACAACCCCTATCCATCAGAAAACGATAATGTTCTATGTTCAATTTTAACGTGACAATCATAAAGCTACACTCGAACAATGTATGCCAATTGCACTGTCATCACTCAGCAAACCTGCTTTTTATCTCTTTTGAAGGAGTCGCATACCCTGCAATTTCGGGCGAGTTGCCTCTTATCGAGCTGCCTCCATAAAGATGCGGATACGCATTGGCACCGAGCCGTTTTGTGCATTTACCGACATTTTCGAGGTAATCTCCCACAACCCACCAATGACCATCGATGAAGACTTCGAGAAATCGGCCATAGGCTACTGCTCCCTGGACGAAAGCTCCTTGCATATTGTTCATGGCAACTATTGTTAGATGAGTTATTGATGGATTTACCTCTGGATTATCAGCAAAATTACTTTATTTTTTCTGCCTTCAAAAAGAAGCCGTGGGCCGCTTCATTGCTGCGGTTACTGTGATTTTGTCCTTAAATCGCCGAAGGGGAATGCCCGAAGAGCTGGCTCTGTCAACTCTGTTTTGACTTGCCGTCAGAAAGGTTGCGCTAAAAACTTGCCGCATTATCAAGCAGGACTGTTGTTTGCTGTTGGATTTGTAATAAGATAATAAAAAAATTACAAATCTGATATTTTGTTCCTTGGAACTTGTCTTGAATAAAAAATAATTTACGGAATAAGTTCGTGATCGGCGTTGTCAGATAACCTATAACGCAATATAAATAAATGAGATATTCGAATTTTGCGACAAAGCGTTTTTTGCGAATGGTCATGGCGTTGATATGTAAGAATGGCATGTTGGTCGCGAGATCAGCACAGACGGTTCATCGATTTGCGCACGTCTGATTGAGGCGATCTATCGAAGCGCAGTGAAAAGAGGTTGATTTAGTTAGTGTCTGACAGAAAACTGTTATAATATTATAAAATAATATGTTATATTTAAAATAAGCATTAAAGATTTTAGTACGAATCCCTATAGCAGCAGAATATTCGGTTTTTTGAGGCGTTATTTACTATAAAAACACACTCCAGAGCACCCATTACAAATTCAGATGAAAATCTTCATTTTTTTATTTCACTATGCGCACGGTCATTATTTCACAAATGATGTTTGGTCAGATTGATATTTCGGCTATAGTTTTTAATCCTAAATCAAGAGACGATATTCCAAAGTTGCTACGTGGTCTTCAAGAAATCTATACC
>Ga0326729_1000246_pt1 | contig 13921 bp, 13 predicted proteins | sample MHFSIPfraction_2_FD_207744 | JGI IMG/M metagenome (GOLD analysis project Ga0326729, IMG submission 207744) | Lab enriched peat soil microbial communities from Michigan Hollow, Ithaca, NY, United States - MHF6AY SIP fraction | ecosystem: Environmental > Terrestrial > Soil > Wetlands > Peat...
GCGCAGGCGCGTGATCTTGGGCAGGGTCGGCGGCTCCTCGAGCTTGACCGCCTCGATCGCCGGGACGTCGGCGCAGACCTGCGCGATGAAGGGCGCCGGCATGTTGACCTGGGTGGTGACCGGCTCGTCCTGCAGCACGATCGGCAGCCCGGTGGCCGCGGCGACGGTGCGGTAGTACTCGGCGACCGCGTCCAGGTTCCGGAGCCCGGTGGGCGGGGCCACCATGAGCGCGTCGGCGCCGTGCTCGCGCGCCATGCGCGCGAAGGCGGTGGCCAGGTGCGTGCCGGAGGCGGACACCCCCACCGCGACCGGCACCCGGCCCCGCACCTCCTTGACCACGGTCTCCACCACCCGGCGGCGCTCCTCGTCGGTGAGCCGGTGCGCCTCGCCCGCGATGCCCAGGATGGTGAAGCCGGTGATCCCGGTGGCGAGGGCGCACTCGACCAGCCGGGGGAGACCCTCGGTGTCGAGCGCGCCGTCGTCGCGGAACGGGGTGGCGAGGATGTGGAAGACGCCGGACCACGCGATCATGACGGTTGAGAGCTCCCCCTCAGACCCAGGCCCCTCACCCTGCCCTCTCCCCGGAGGGGAGAGGGAGGATTAGGCGCGGACCTGACACGCCACCCAGTGGCCCGGCGAGATCTGCTTGAGGACCTGCTCGTTCTCGGAGCAGGAGGGGACCCGGACGGGGCAGCGGGTGTGGAAGCGGCAACCGGAGGGCGGCTTGATCGGGCTCGGCACGTCGCCCTCCAGGAGGATCCGCTTGCGCTTCACCGCCGGGTCGGGGATCGGCACCGCGGAGAGCAGCGCCTCGGTGTAGGGGTGCTTCGGGTTCGTGTAGAGCTCCTTGGCCGGAGCGATCTCCACGATCTTGCCGAGGTACATGACCGCCACCCGGGTCGAGATGTGCTCGACCACCGAGAGGTCGTGGGCGATGAAGAGGTAGGTCAGGTTGAACTGCTTCTGGAGGTCTTCCAGAAGATTGATCACCTGGGCCTGGATGGACACGTCGAGGGCCGACACCGGCTCGTCGGCCACGATCAGCTTCGGGCTCACCGCGAGGGCGCGGGCGATGCCGATGCGCTGGCGCTGGCCGCCCGAGAACTCGTGCGGGTAGCGGCGCAGGTGGTCGGCGTTGAGGCCGACCGTCTCGAGCAGGTGCACCACCCGCTCGTCGCGCTCGCGCTTGGTCTTGGCCAGCTTGTGGATCACGAGGGCCTCGCCGATGATCGAGCCGACCGTCATCCGCGGATTCAGCGACGCATAGGGATCCTGGAAGATGATCTGCATGTCGCGCCGCAGGTGCCGCAGCGACCGCTTGTCGAGCGTGGTCACGTTCTTGTCGTCGAACCACACCTCGCCCGCGGTGGGCTCGATCAGGCGGAGGATGCAGCGGCCGGTGGTCGACTTGCCGCAGCCCGACTCGCCCACCAAGCCGAGGGTCTCGCCCTTCATCAGGTCGAACGTCACGTCGTCGACGGCGTGCACCCGCGCGACCTCACGGGAGAAGAGCCCGCCGCGGATCGGGAAGTATTTCTTCAGATTCTTGACGCGCAGGAGTGCGGTGTCGGGCATGAGTGGCCTCTAGTACAGCCAGCAGGACACCTTGTGTCCCGGCTTGACTTCCTTGAGCACCGGATCCTTCTCGGTGCACACCGATTTCACGAACGGGCAGCGCGGGGCGAAGCGGCAGCCGGGGGCGATGTCGCCGCGAAGGGTCGGCACCGTGCCCGGGATGGTCTCGAGCCGCCGCCTCGCGGTGGCCGCGAGGTCGATGCGCGGGATGGAGCGCAGCAGGCCCTGGGTGTAGGGGTGCAGCGGCTCCTTGAAGAGATCGGCCACCGGCGCCTCTTCCGCCACCTTGGCCGCGTACATCACCACCACCCGCTGGGCGGTCTCCGCGATCACGCCCATGTCGTGGGTGATCAGCAGCACCGCCATGTGGAGCTTGGACTTGAGCTCGTTGAGCAGCTCGAGGATCTGGGCCTGGATGGTGACGTCGAGCGCGGTGGTGGGCTCGTCGGCGATCAGCAGATTCGGATTGCAGGAGAGCGCCATCGCGATCATGATGCGCTGCCGCATGCCGCCCGAGAGCTGGTGCGGGTACTCCTTCACCCGGCGCTCCGCGTTGGGGATGTGCACCAGCTTCAGCATGTCGACCGTCTTGGCCATCGCCTCGCGCCGGCCGAGCCCCTCGTGGAGGCGGATGGCCTCCGCGATCTGCTCGCCGCAGGTGAACACGGGATTGAGCGAGGTCATGGGCTCCTGGAAGATCATGGAGATTTCCTTGCCGCGGATCTTGCGCATCTTGTTCGGGGCCAGCGTGACCAGGTTGGTCCCGTTGTAGATGATCTCCCCCTCGACGATCCGGCCGGGCGGCTGGGGGATCAGCTTCATGATGCTGAGCGCGGTCACCGACTTGCCGCAGCCGGACTCGCCGACCACGCCCAGGGTCTCGCCCTTCTCGATGTAGAGGTCGACGCCGTCGACGGCCCGCACCACACCTTCGTCGGTGAAGAAGTACGTCTTGAGGTTCTTGACGTCCAGCAGGCGATCGGCCATAGGGTGCGGCCTCCTCTGACGGGGGTGCGGGCGGCTACCAGGCCGCCGTGATCTCTCGGAAGGCCTCGAGGGCCCGCGCGATGTCGTCGGCGTCGACGTCCTTGTGGGTGACACATCGGATGGTGCCGGGACCGGTCTGGTGGATCTTCACCTTCCGGGCCAGGCAGCCGGTGACCAGCTCGGCCGCGCCACCGTCCCGGTCCACCCGGAAGATGACGATGTTGGTCTGCACGGTGGCCAGGTCGAGCGCGACCCGCGGCAGCTTCGCCACGCCCTCGGCGAGCCGGCGGCAGTTGACGTGGTCCTCGGCCAGCCGGTCGACCATCGACTCGAGCGCGACGAGGCCCGCCGCGGCCAGCACCCCCACCTGGCGCATCCCGCCGCCGAGCATCTTGCGGACCCGCCGCGCGCGCGCCACGAGCTCGCGCGACCCGCAGACCAGCGAGCCCACCGGGGCGGCCAGGCCCTTGGAGAGGCAGAAGGTGACCGAGTCGACCGGTCGCGCGAAGTCGGCGGCCGGGCGCCCGAGCGCCACCGCGGCGTTGAAGAGGCGCGCCCCGTCCAGGTGCACCGGCACGCCCGCGGCATGCGCGGCGGCCGCCACCGCCTCGATCTCCTCCGGCGTGCAGCAGGTCCCGCCGTGGCGATTGTGGGTGTTCTCGAGGCAGACCAGGCCGGTGGTCGGGATGTGGATGTTGCTCGGCCGGATGTGCTCGCGCACCTGCTCGGGGGTGAGGAAGCCGCGCGGGGTCTTGAGCGGCAGGGTCTGGACGCCGCCGAACACCGCCGCCCCCGCACCCTCGTAGTTGAACACGTGCGAGTCGGCGTCCAGGATGACCTCCTGGCCCGCGCGGGTCTGGGAGAGGACCGAGACCAGGTTGCCCTGGGTCCCCGAGGAGACGAAGAGCGCGGCCTCCTTGCCGGTGCGGCGGGCCGCGACCTCTTCGAGCCGGCGGACGGTCGGGTCCTCCTCCCACACGTCGTCACCCACCTCGGCGCGGGCCATCGCCTCCCGCATGGCCAGGGTGGGGAGCGTCAGCGTATCCGAGCGCAGGTCGACGACGTCGTGCATGGACGGATCTACCTCGTGGCGGTCTGGAGGCGCTGCGCGGCGCGCTTGCCCCAATCGGTGTACGGGTACTCCTCGGCCACCTGACGGAACATGCGCTGGGCGTCCTCGGTGCGGCCGTCGCTCTGGTAGACCTCCCCCAGCCGGAACAGCGCCTCCGGGGTCACGAGCGTGCGCGGGTAGTCCTGGATGACCTTCTCGAGCCGTTGACGGCCCGCGGACGGATTGCCCTGGTTGATGTAGTACGCCGCCACCCACAGCTCCTTCTGGGCGAGGCGCCCGCGGCAGATGTCGATCTTGGCCAGGGCGTCGGCCGCGTACCGGCTCTCCGGGTACTCACGCACGAGCACCCGGAAGGCCCCCATCGCCTTGCGCGTGATCTCCTGGTCCTGCTCCACCGGCTTCATCTGATCGTAGTAGCTCATCGCGAGCCGGAACTGGACCAGGTCGGAGATCTCGTGGCGGGGATAGAACGACATGAAGCCCTCGAACTCCTTGATGGCCTTGTCGAACTGTCCCTCGCGATAGAACGCCTCGCCGATCAGGAAGCGGGCGCGGGGCGCGTAGCTCGACTGCGGGTGCCGCTCCGCCACCTTGCGGAACGCGGTACGCGCTTCGTCGAAGCGGCCCTTGTTGAGCTGGGTCTCACCCTCGGCGTAGAGCTCCGACGCGGGCGGCAGCGCTTGCGGGCGCTGGCGAAAGAAATCCACCAGCGTCGTGCACCCGCTGAGGAGCAGGAGCAGACTCACCAGCGTCACGGAAACCGAGAGGAATTTGAGGCGCATCGGCCAGGTGTCGGCCATCGATTGGCCCCCAGTTGTAAGGGTGGAAGTCTGGAAAGTCAAGGACATCGTAAGGGGGTCGCGGCCGGCCGCCGAGGGCAGTGGCCCGGGGGCCCGGCCGACCGCGGAAGGCCGTCCGGCGGCCGGGCGCGGTGTACCCTAAGCTCACGAATGACCGATCGATCCAGGAAAGGAGCCGAGACCGTGAGCACGAGAGTCGAGAGCGAGGTGAAGGCGTCGCGGCGGGCGCTGCTGCTGGGCTGCGTCGGGCTGGCGTTGACCGTGGCCCCCCGCCGGGCGGGCGCGCAGCAGAAGGCGGCCCAGAAGGTCGTCCAGTATCAGGAGAAGCCCAAGGGTACGCAGCAGTGCGACGGGTGCCTGCACTTCGTGGCGCCGAACAGCTGCAAGCTGGTGGAGGGCAAGATCAACCCCAAGGGGTGGTGCGCCCTGTACGCCCCCAAGCCGAAATAGGGCCGGCGGGCGGCCCCGGCAGGCGCTAACCGCCCCGGAGGCTCCGGTCCAGCAGGCGGGCGCACGCATAGACGGTCCGGAGGTGGGGGAGCGAGAGGCGGAGGAGATCGGCGATCTCCACGACCGATCCGACGAGCGCCTCGATCTCGAGCGGTCGCCCGCTCTCGACGTCCTGGAGCATCGACGTCTTGTGGGCCCCGACCTTCTCCGCGCCCGCGAGCCGCTGGTCCACCCCGATCGCGAGCTCGATCCCGAGCGCGCGGGCGACCGCATCCGCTTCCTCCATGATCGCCCGGGCGACCGCCCGCATCTCGGGGTCGGTGGCGATCTCGGCCATGGTCGCCCGGGTCAGCGCGCTCAGGGGGTTGAAGCAGACGTTGCCGAGCAGCTTGAGCCAGATCTCGTCGCGGATCCGCGGTCGGATGGGGGCCTTGAGCCCGCCCTTGATGAGCGCGGCCGCGATTGCCCGGCAGCGCTCGGTCGTCGTCCCGTCGAGCTCGCCGAGCGAGAAGCGGCTGCCCTCGACGTGCTCGATGACGCCGGGGGCCACCAGGCTCGTGGCCGGGTAGACGACGCAGCCCACCACGCGTCGCGCGTCGAGGTGCGAGGCGATGACGCCGCCCGGGTCCACGGAGCGGAGCCGCGTGCCCTCGAGCGGGCCGCCGTGACGCTCGAAGTACCACCACGGGATGCCGTTCTGGGCGGTCACGACCGCGGTGTCGGGCCCGAGCAGCGGGCCCAGGCGGGGCGCCATCTCGGGCAGGCTGTGGGCCTTGAGGGTCAGGATGACCGCGTCCGCGCCGGACACCACCGAGAGATCGTCGGTGCACGGCGGCCGGGCCACGAAGGTGCCGTCGGCGGCCCGGACTTCGACGCCACGCTCGCGCATCGCGGCCAGGTGCGCGCCGCGCGCGACCAGCGTGACGTCGACGCCGCCCCGGGCCAGGCGGGCACCGAGGAAGGCCCCGGTGGCGCCCGCCCCGACGATGACGATCCTCATGGCACGATGTTCATGGCGTCCCCCGCAGCAGGCTCGGCATCCGGGTACGCTGGATCTTCCCGGTTGACCCCTTCGGGATGCTCCCGACCACGTAGAGGCGGGTGGGGATCTTGAAGTCGGCCAGGTGCTCGCGGCAGTGGCGCAGGAGCTGGGCCTCGGTCGCCTCCGCGCGGAGGACCACCGCCGCCTCGACGACCTCGCCCCAGGTGTCGTGCGGCACCCCGAAGCTCACCGCCTCCGCGACCGCCGGATGCTTCAGCAGCACGTCGTCGATCTCGTGCGGGGCGATCTTCTCGCCCGCGCGGTTGATCATCTCCTTGAGGCGTCCGACGAGGGTGAGGTAGCCCGCCGAGTCGAGGAAGCCCTGATCGCCGGTCCGGAACCAGCCGTTGGTGAAGGAGCGCGCGTCGGCCTCGGGGTTGTCGTCGTAGCCGTCGATGACGCTCGGCCCCTGGATCACGACCTCCCCGCTCGCGCCCACCGTCAGGAGCTGGCCCTGCGCGTCCATCACCCCGATGCGCACCCCGATCCCGCGGCCGACCGAGCCCGATACCCGCGAGGCCGGGGGTAGCGGGTTCGAGGCGATCTGATGCGAGGCCTCGGTCATGCCGTAGGCTTCGAGGCACGGCACCCCGAAGGCCTCCTCCAGCCCGAGCAGCGTCGCCTCGTGGAGCTTGGAGCTGGCCGAGCGGATGAACCGCAGCGAGCTGCCGGGGTGAGCGCGCTCCCGCTGGCGCGCCAGGATGAGCTGGTGGATGGTCGGCACCGCGGTGTACCAGGTCGGCTTGTGCGCGGCGAGGATGCGCCGGAAGCCCACCGGGTTGAAGCGCACCGGCATGACCACGGTCCCGCCGGACGCGAAGGTGGAGAGCGTGCAGCCGACCAGGCCGTGGATGTGGAAGAGCGGCATCACGCAGAGCGTGGTGTCGAGCGACGAGAGCCCGTAGGTCGCGACGATGTTGCGGGCCGAGCTCACCAGGTTGCGGTGCCGGAGCGCGGCGCGCTTCGGCCGGCCGGTCGTCCCGCTGCTGTGCAGCACGAGCGCCACGTCGTCGGGCCCCGGGCCGGTCGCGGCGCGCCGCGCCCGGCCCCGGATCGACGTCTCGAGCCAGAGCTTCCCGTCGGCCTCGATCGCGATCTCGACGAGCAGCGCCCCCGCCGGCCAGGCCCGGCGCGCCGCCTCCCCGCCGCCGCGGGGCACGATGAGGGCGCTGGCCGCGACGTCCTCGAGGTAGTAGCGTAGCTCGTCCTCGGTACAGGCGGGGTTCATCGGCGCGGCCGCGGCCGCGACCGCCGCCCCGAGGATGGCGACCACCGCCTCGGGCCCGTTGCCGAGCACGATCGCGACGCGGTCCGCCCGCGCCACGCCGAAGGACGCGAGCGTGTCCGCGACCCGACCCACGTGGTGGCGCAGCATCCGGTAGGTGAGCTCCGGCCCCTCGGGGACCACCACCGCCGCGACGGTGGCGCGCCCGACGTCGAGGAGGGAGAGCACGGTGCTCGTGAGGTCGGAGGCCACCGGGGGCAGCGCCTCGACCGCGGCGCTCGGTCCCACCGCGCCGTGGGCGCCGGCCGCGGGGCCGCGGCGGAGCTTCATGAGCAGGTCGCGCATCGAGATGATGCCGACCAGCTTGCCCCCCGCCACCACCGGGATGTGCCGGTAGCCGTGGGCCGCGAACCGTCGGAAGGCGTCGATGACCTCCTCCGACTCCTGGACGGTGTCGGGGTCCACGGTCATGTAGTCGCCGACCAGGGCGGTCCGGGCGTCGGCCGCGCCGGCCGCGAAGCGGACCAGGTCGCGCTCGGTCAGGATGCCGATCGGGGCCTCGTCGCGCACCACCACGACCGAGCCGACCCGGCGCGCGTACATGAGGGCGGCCGCGTCCGCGACGCTCGCCCCCGCCTCGGTGGTCAGCACGGAGCGGGTCATGATATCGCCCACCGTCAGGGCCCGGGTCGGCGGGGGGCTGGTCATGCATTCCATCCTAGCCCACCGCCGAGTGACCCGGGCCACGCTGTTGGGCGACCGACGTTGACAGGCCCCGGGACCGCTACATATCATCGCGCCATGCCCTCCGGACTGGTCGCGCTCCCGACGATGTACCGCGTGCGCCAGCGCTTCGCGCGCACGCGGCTCGAGGACATCCCGGGCGGGGTCGCCAGGGCCCTCGGAGCCGGTGACCTGCCGATCAAGCGGGGAGACACGGTGGCGGTGGGCGCGGGCAGCCGCGGCATCGCCAACATCGCCGTGATCGTCCGGGCCACGGTGGACTGGCTGAAGGCCCAGGGGGCGCGGCCCTTCGTGTTCCCGGCGATGGGGAGCCACGGCGGGGCCACCGCGGAGGGCCAGCGGTCGGTCCTGGCCCACTACGGCATCACCGAGGCCACCATGGGCTGCGAGGTCCGGGCCTCCATGGACGTCATCCAGGTCGGGGAGGCCCTCGGCCTGCCGGTGTGGCTCGATCGCACCGCCTCCGCGGCGAACTGGATCGGGCTGGTCAACCGGATCAAGCCCCACACCGACTTCAAGGGGTCGATCGAGTCGGGCCTCTTCAAGATGATGACGATCGGGCTCGGCAAGTACCAGGGCGCGACGCAGTACCACCGGGCCAACGTCAATCACGGCTACGAGACCGTGATCACCGCGGTGGGCCGGGAGATGCTGGCCAAGGCCCGGATCGGCTTCGGGCTCGGCATCGTCGAGAACGGCTACGACGAGACCGCGTGCGTGGAGGCCTTCAACGCGACCGACCTGGAGGCGGGCGAGCGCAGGCTCCTGAAGGAGGCGCGCGCCTGGATGGCCCGGCTGCCCTTCTCCCCGCTGGACGTGCTGGTGGTCGAGGAGATCGGCAAGAACGTCTCCGGCTCGGGCATGGACACCAACGTCATCGGCCGCCCGTCCAATCCCCACGAGCCGTTCCCGGCCGACCCCAAGATCCTGTGGATCGTGGCGCTCGACCTCACCGACGAGAGCGAGGGCAACGCCACCGGGATCGGCAACGCCGACTTCACGACCCGGCGGCTCGCGGAGAAGATCGACTGGAAGCCCACCGCGATCAACACCCTCACCGCCTGCGCCCCCAACGGGGCCAAGCTGCCGCTCGTGTTCGAGAGCGACCGCGAGGCGGTGGAGAACGCGCTCAACTGCATCGGCCTCACCCCGGCCGACCGCGCGCGCGTCGTTCGCATCCGGAGCACGCTCGTGCTCGGGGAGATCGAGTGCTCCGAGGCCCTGCTGCCCGAGATCGCGAAGCGCCCGGACCTCGAGGTGATCGGCCAGGGGCGTCCGCTCGCCTTCGACGCGGCCGGTCGGATCGTCCCGCTGCTCGCCCATTGACCAGCTGGCCGGGCGGGCCGCATCGGCCGCTTGAAGCTTGACACGCAGGAGGCGGGCAGCGTAGAGTCCGCCAACACCCCGGATCCCGCGCCAAGACCCGTTTCCTCATAGTGGAGGACCGCTCATGGGACCTCTCAGCCGCCGTCACTTCCTGACCACGACCGGAGCCGGTCTCGCCGGCATCCTCGCCACCCGCGTGCCGCCCGCCCGGGGCCAGCAGCGGGAGGTCTCCTACCTCGCCTGGAACAACTTCGCCCCCGCCTCGGACAAGAAGCTCGCCGAGATCGGTCAGCGGTTCACCAAGGACACCGGCATCAAGCTCAAGATCGACCACATCTCCCACATGGGACCGCAGCAGGCGAAGTACGCCTCCGAGGTCCAGACCCAGGCCGGACACGACATGGTGGAGATGCGCATGCACTTCCCGTGGCTCTACGAGCCGCAGCTCGTGGACGTCTCGGACGTGGTGGCCGAGCTCGAGAAGAAGTACGGCAAGGCCATCCCCTCCGCGTACGAGGGGGCCCACGTCAACGGCGTCTGGCGGGGGGTCCCGCAGTACCACGGGATGTTCGTGGCCACCTACCGGGAAGACCTGTTCAAGAAGGCCTCCCTCAAGGTGCCGGACACCTGGGAGGAGCTCTACACCGTCGGGAAGGAGCTCAAGAAGATGGGGAACCCGGTCGGGATTCCCATCGCCCAGAACTACGACTCGATCTCGACGGCCGGCCCCGTGCTGTGGTCCTTCGGCGGCATGGAGGTGGACAAGGACGGCAAGACGGTGAAGATCAACTCGCCGGCCACCGTGCAGACCGTCGAGTGGTACAAGAAGATGTTCAAGGACTGCATGGAGCCCGAGGTGCTCTCCTGGTCGGACGCGAGCAACAACGAGTCGCTCCAGCAGGGCAAGGCGGGGTGGATCCACAACCCGGTGTCGGCCTACATCGTGGCCAAGCAGCGCAAGCTGGTCACCGCCGACGGCATCAATCACCATCGGAGCCTGGGCGGGCCCGGCGGGCGCCACGAGACGGACACCCCGCGGCACATCGGGATCTGGAAGTTCTCCAAGAACATCGACGCCTCCAAGGAGTGGATCCGCTACCTCCTCGGCAAGCGTGAGGTCTACGACGAGTACATCATGTCGGGCGACGCGTTCAACCTGCCCACCTACGAGAAGCTCCAGGACCACCCGGTCCTGAGGACGGATCCGAAGTACGCGGCGCTGAAGGGCGAGGGCGTGCAGTACCACACCTACGGCTGGCCCGCGCCGCCCTCGGACAAGGTCCAGCTCATCACCAACTCCTACATCCTGCCCAACATGATGGCCAAGGCGGTGACCGGCACCTCGACCAAGGACGCGATCGCCTGGGCCGAGAACGAGATGAAGAAGATCATCGCGGGGTGAGGTGAAGCCGAAGGCGAGCCGAACACATTTGAAAGAGAAGTACCCGGCAGTAGACGGACGAGGCGAGGCCGAGCGGATATGAAAAAGGGGCCAGGGTAAGAGCGCACATGGCGGTCAGAGTCGACGAGATTCCGGTTCCGCACGGCCGGCCGCGCGGCGCGGCGAGGTTGCGTGGGTGGCTGGACCGCGAGTCGGTGATCGGGCCGGTGTTCGTGATGCCGGCCCTCCTGCTCCTCCTGCTCCTGGTCGCCTACCCCTTCGTGATTGCGCTGTACTTCGCGCTCTCCGACTCCTACATCGGTCGCCCGAGCCACTTCGTGGGGTTCCGCAACTTCATCCACCTGTGGGACAGCGACGCCTTCCGCCAGACCTTCCAGAATGCCTTCGTGTTCACCGGGATCGCGGTGGCGTTCAAGGTCGTGCTCGGCATCTGCCTGGCGCTGCTCCTCAACGAGCAGCTCTGGTTCAAGCGCATGATCCGCGGCGCGCTGCTCCTGCCCTGGGTCATCCCCACCGCGCTGTCCACCCTCGGCTGGTGGTGGATGTTCAACTCGCTCTACAGCGTGGTGAACTGGACGGGGATCGCCCTCGGGATCATGGACCCCCCGGGGCCGAACTGGCTCGGGCAGAGGTACTACGCGATGACCGCGGTGATCATCGTCAACGTGTGGCGCGGGCTGCCGTTCTTCGCCATCACCATCCTGGCCGGGCTGGTGTCCATCCCCAAGGAGATCTACGAGGCGGCCCACGCCGACGGGGCGGGCGCGGGCGCGCGCTTCTGGCACATCACCCTGCCGCTGTTGAAGCCGGTCCTGGCGGTGGTGGTGCTCTTCTCCACGATCTTCACCTTCAGCGACTTCAACATCGTCTACGTGCTCACCCACGGTGGGCCCATCAACTCGACGCACCTCTTCGCCACGTACTCCCGCATGCTCATGATCGACGTGGGGCGACTCGGTGAGGGGGCGGCGGTCTCGCTCTATCTGTTCCCGCTGCTGGTCTTCGTGGTCTGGGCCCAGCTCCGCTTCGTCCGGAAGCAGGCCTACTAGTCCCATGAGGATCGCTCGATGAGCGTGGCGCGGCGGCCGCTGGCGCGACGGATCGCCATCCACCTGGGCCTGGTACCGTTCCTGATCTTCGCGCTGTTCCCCTTCTATCACATGACGCTGACCTCGCTGAAGCAGGACCGCGAGCTCTACGATCGCTACGCGGTGCCACTCGTCATCAAACAGGGCCCGACTCTCGATCACTACCGCAAGCTCCTGTGGGACACCGAGTTCCTCACCTGGACCAAGAACAGCCTGATGGTGACCATCATCGCGACCGGGATCTCGGTCGTCATCGGTACCATCGCGGCCTACGCGCTGGCGCGCCTCCGGTTCTTCGGGGTGGCGGCCTTCGGCACCGGAATCTTCGTGACCTACCTCGTGCCGACCTCGCTGCTGTTCCTGCCTCTGGCCCAGGTCGTGAACTGGATCGGCCTCGCGGACTCGAAGTGGGCCCTGGTCCTCACGTACCCGACCTTCCTGGTGCCGTTCTGCACCTGGCTCCTCATGGGCTACTTCCGCACCGTGCCCAAGGAGATCGAGGAGTGCGCCATGGTGGACGGCGCCACCCGCATCCAGGCCCTGTGGCGCATCGTCCTGCCGATCGCCGTCCCCGGCCTGGTCTGCGCGGTGCTCTTCGCGTTCACGCTGTCGTGGAACGAGTTCATCTACGCGTTGACCTTCACGTCGTCGTCGGAGCAGATCACCGCCAGCGTGGGGGTGACGACCGAGCTGATCCGCGGCGACATCTACTTCTGGGGCTCGCTGATGGCGGGCGCGGTGCTGGGCTCGGTGCCGATCGTCATCCTCTACGTCTTCTTCCTCGACTACTACGTCACCGGCCTCACCGCCGGCGCCGTGAAGTAGGAGCCGCCGGGCTCCTCTCCTGCGGTTGGACCGCCGCGCCTGGCACCCTTCTTGCCTGTGTCTAGCGGCGTGGAGGCCCGCATGCCGGAAGCCGCGATCCAGGGAGCTCACGCCATGGCCCCGATCGCGGCGTATCCGCGTGAGCTTGTGCGCACCGTCGAGCTGAAAGGCGGGCGGTCGGTCCGCATCCGGCCGATCCGGCCGGACGACGAGCCGCGTCTGGTGGATCTCTACGAGCGTCTCAGCCGGGACAGTGCCTACCAGCGGTTCTTCACGATCATGCGGCACCTGCCCAGCGACTGGTACCACTTCTTCGCCAACGTGGACTACGTGCGTCGGCTCGCCCTGGTGGCGGAGCGCGAGACGGTCGGCGGCGTGCAGCTGATCGGGGTCGGCCGCTACGAGCCGGCGGACGAGCCGGCGACCGCGGAGGTGGCCTTCGTGGTCGAGGACGGCTGGCAGGAGCGCGGCCTCGGGGCGATCCTGCTGGAGGCGATCCTCGACGCGGCGGCCGCGCGCGGCATCGAGCGCTTCCGCGCGGACGTGCTCGCCGACAACCACCGCATGCTGCGCCTGTTCACGAGCCGGACCCGGATCGACCAGCGAATCACGGAGAGCGGGGTCACCGCGCTCCGCTTCCGCCGCGCCGACGCTGGCGCGCCACCTCGATCAGGGCGGGCAGGATAGAGAGGATGATGATCGCGAAGATCACGAGGGAGAAGTTGCGCCGCACCACCGGGATGTTGCCGAAGAGATAGCCGCCCGCCACCAGGGTAAGGATCCAGCCCACGCCCCCCGCCACGTTGTAGAAGAGGAAGCGCGTGTAGCGCATCTGCCCGATCCCGGCCACGAACGGCGCGAAGGTCCGCACGATGGGCACGAAGCGGGCGATCACGATGGTCTTGGCCCCGTAGCGCTCGTAGAATTCGTGGGTGCGCTCGAGGTGGCGGCGGTTCAGGAAGCGCACCCCCTCGTCGTGGAACACCCGCGGGCCGAGGCGCGCGCCGATCGCGTAGTTGACGCTGTCGCCCAGGATCGCGGCCACGCTCAGCAGCACGACCGCCAGGGCCAGGTCGAGCGCGCCGAGGGCGGCGAAGGTGCCGACCGCGAACAGCAACGAGTCGCCGGGGAGGAACGGGGTGACCACGAGCCCGGTCTCGCAGAACACGATCAGGAAGAGGATCAGGTAGGTCCAGACCCCGTACTGCTGGATCACGTCGCTCAGGTGGCGGTCGAGGTGGAGCAGGGCGTCGACGAGCATCCAGAGCAGGTCCATGGCCGGATCATTGTACCGTCCGCGGTCGGTCTGACCGAATTCGCGGCAGCGGGTGCCTCCCGAACGGGCAAATCCTGCCTAGGGGCCGGCGCGGGGTGAGCGGGTGGCT
>Ga0326729_1000247_pt1 | contig 13893 bp, 12 predicted proteins | sample MHFSIPfraction_2_FD_207744 | JGI IMG/M metagenome (GOLD analysis project Ga0326729, IMG submission 207744) | Lab enriched peat soil microbial communities from Michigan Hollow, Ithaca, NY, United States - MHF6AY SIP fraction | ecosystem: Environmental > Terrestrial > Soil > Wetlands > Peat...
GCTTCGTCGTATACGCTGGTCGGCCCGCCGGACAGGATGATCGCTTTAGGCTGGTGTTCCCTGATGGCCTCGGCGGTCGTATGGTATGGGAGGATTTCGGAATAGATGCCGATCTCCCGGATGCGCCGGGCGATGAGCTGGGTGTACTGCGAGCCGAAATCGAGGACGATGACCGATTGAAGGGATGTTGCCATGATAGTCGTTGAAATCAGGTAAAGTATTGTTAAAACTGTTTTTCAGGAGTTGCCGCCGGCATCTGATCCTTAGGTGACACCGTACTGTCCTTGGGCGCAACCGAACCGATGCTCACCGGTCTGCCGCCGTTGAACTCGCCGGCCTGGTAACGAGCCAATCCTTTCGGCGTGAAATATTCGACATAGGTATCGCGGCTGAAAAGGTCGGAAGGGTTGCTGGAATTTCCCGATATCGGTACGGCAACGATGTTTTCAGGCATCTGGAAATAACGGTTTTCCAGCTTGAGTGCCGGGTCTGCGTAGCAGCGTTTCATGAAATTCGCCCAGACCGGCAGGGCAGCCCTTGCACCCTGTCCGTACTCCATCGATGTGAAGTGGATCCGTTCGTCGTCGAAGCCCGTCCAGACCACGGCCAGAAGCTGGGGAGTGAACCCTGCGAACCATGCGTCTCTCTGGTCCTGGGTCGTACCCGTCTTGCCTGCGGCCTCGATATCGAAACCGAACCTTGCCCTGATGGCGACGCCGGTTCCGCGGTCGACGACGTCCTTGAGTATGGAAACCATGACATAGTTGGTCGTAGGATCGATTGCGAATCGGCTGTTCGGCTGGTGTTCTGCGATGGCTCTACCGTTTTTGTCAAGAACCTTGAGGACTGAAAGCGGTTCGGAACATTTGCCGTTATTGGCGAAGGTAGTGAATGCTCCGGCAAGTTCGAGGGGTGACACCTCCGAGGTGCCGAGGGCGATCGACAGGTTGGGCTGCATGGGTGAGCTGATGCCCATGCGTCGCGCATAGCTGATGATTTCAGACGGGCTCAGGAACTCATAGGCGAGCCTGATCGTGACCTGGTTCAGTGAGCGGGTCAGGGCGTCACGCAGTGTCGTCATGCCTCCGGATGTACCTTCCGAGTTTTTGGGCGACCATATGCTTCCGTTGGCGCTTCTCAGGGCGAGCGGTTGATCGAGGATCCTGAAGTTGGCCGGGATGCCCTTGTCGATGGCTGCCGTATAGACGAAAGGCTTGAATGTCGAGCCGGGCTGGCGTTTGGCTTGCCAGACGTGGTCGAACTGGTAGCGGTAGTCGTCAGGCCCCGAATTGCTGCCGCCTACCCAGGCCTTGATATGACCGTTGGTCGGGTCGAGGGCGACCAGGGCGATCTGGATCCTGGTCTTATCGTGAAGGAGGTTGTTCAGCCAGGCTGTATCGGCTCTCAGGCGGGCAAGCGCAACCTCTTGGGAGACTCCGTCTTCGTTGACCATCTCCTTGAATCTCGGGCTTTCCCTGATTAGCTGCGTTTTCAGAGCATCCGTCCATTTCCAGCTCCGGTCGAACTCCGCCTGAAGGATAACAGCCTGCGCTGCTACGGCATCCTGGGCATACTTTTGCATCCGGCTGTCGAGGGTCGTCTGGATGGTCAGGCCGTCGCGGTAGACGTTAACGTCCTCCAGCATTGAGGAGGGCTTGATTGTCTGCCGTATGTACTCGGTGAAATAGGGGGCAAGGCCCTGGTGGTTTATCGGAGTGTAATGCAGTACGATCGGGGTCCTTTTGGCCGTCAGGGCCTGGGCGTGCGTGATGAACCCCTCTTTTTCCATAAGGGAAATGACCAGGTTCCTTCGGGCCAGCGAAGAGACCGGATCCTTCGAAGGGTCGTAGGCCGTCGGGTTCTTGAGCGTCGCGATCAGGATTGCGCTTTCGGGGATCGTGAGCTGGCTTGCCGGCTTGCCGAAATAGGTTCGTGCAGCAGCTTCGACGCCGTAGGCGCCGGAACCGAAGTAGACCGTGTTCAGGTAAAGGGCAAGGATCTCGTCCTTGGTGTAAGTCCGCTCGAGTTCGATGGCCGTAATGAACTCCTTGGCCTTGCGGCTCATGGTCCGTTCCTGGGTCAGGAAAAGGTTCTTTGCCAGCTGCTGGGTAATGGTGCTGGCGCCGTGCCACCGTGTACGGCCCTTGATGATGTTTTCGCCGACAGCAAGCACGACTCGCCTCAGATCGACACCCCAATGATCGTAGAACGCCACGTCTTCAGTCGCGATGAGCGCGGAGGTAGTCCATCTGGAGATCGATTTGAGCGGGACGAAGGTTCTGTTTTTGAGGAAAAATTTGTGGAGAAGCACGCCGTCTTCCGAATAGACCAGCGAGGCAAGTTCCGGTTTGGGGTTCTGTAGATCTTGAAGGCTTGGAATGCCCCGGAAAAGGTTGACGCCGAACATCGTTCCGGCACCGAGTACTAAGAGGAGGAACAGGCCGGCAATTTTCATAATTCCTTTATTGCTTTTCAGTATCACGTTGACAGGGATTCGTTAATGTTGATCGCAACGGTTCGTTGAGTATCAGTCGTATCATGGAATCTGTATCCGATCGTTCAAGGGCTCGGATGGCTGTGTCTTTTTATAAAAATGTTCTGCAAAATCAAAATGTTTTTTCAGCTCCGAAACGAAGTTCACGGTGTCTTCGAGCATTGGCAGGTGCCCCAGGCTCATGAACTGCACGAGTCTCGTCGGCGATGACGTGGAGTTTTTGCGCTTTTCGAAAAGGGTGACCGTGCCTTCAGGAGGAATTGTATGATCGGCCATTCCCACGCAGCAAAGTACCGGTGATTCTATTGCGAGCACACTCCTGGTGTAGGTCCTCAACGCTTCGGGATCGATCGAGAAATGGCCGACCGCATTGGTGGCGTCCTTGTCCGAAGTCGTGAAATCCTCGATGATTATATCGCTGTACTCCTTGCTGATCTGACCCGTGGCCGCGCGCTTGATGAAGAGCGACCGGAGCGGCTCGACGAGGAAGATGTTCCGGAAATTCATCGATACGTCGATCAGCCCGCCGAGGAACATCAGGCCGAGCGATGTAAAGGCGGTCTCCTCGAAAATGCCGCAGGCGAGAATCGTCGACGATAGCAGGGCGTCACGATAACGAAGGCAAAGCTCCGTAGCTACCATGCCTCCCATCGAATGGCCGACGACATGCAGGTTTCTGGACCGGTTCAGGCCGAGGTGCTCGATCAGGGCGCCGGCTTCGTCGGCAAACCCTTCGATAGTGAAGTTCGGCCTGAAACCCTCGATCGAGGTCCTGCCTGTGCCGCTCTGGTCATAGGAGATGCACCTGAAATCAGTCTTGAGCAGGTCGATGGCCGGTTTCCAGTATCGGGAGGATATGGCCCAGCCGTTGACGAAGATGATCGCCGGTTTATCTTTCAGTGAAGGATCATCTTCCGCCGTGTCATGGTAGAAGAGCCGGCATCTGGACGTTGTTAGGTAACTCATGAGCCCGCAGTGTTTTCGCTTTACCAAAAGTATAAATATACCATTATAAAGCTGAATACCATCCAGGCCTCCTTTTGCCGGCCGTCCAGGTAAGGTGATTTGCCCTTGGTTTGCGGAATATGTACTTTCCCTCTCGTCCAGGTCAGCCCTTACCGGGCATGGACGAAAGTAACCTGAAAACACCATACCTATCTCCCGCACAGCCATGGAGCTTCTCTATAAATTTGCCGATCTGATCCTGCATGTCGACAGGCATCTGCAGATCCTTGCATCCGAATATGGCCTCTGGCTTTACGCGATCCTTTTTTCCATCGTTTTCTGTGAGACAGGGCTGGTGGTTATGCCGCTGCTGCCCGGCGATTCGCTTCTTTTCGCCGCTGGTTCCCTCGCGTCCATGCCGATGTCCCAGTTGAACCCTCACCTCCTGTTCGCAATATTTTCAAGCGCGGCCATTCTTGGCGATACGCTCAACTACTGGATCGGGCGCGGCCTCGGCCCGAAGGTTTTTCAATATGAGAAATCTCGTTTTTTCAACCCGGCGCACCTTCACAAGACGAATGCCTTTTTTGACAAATACGGCGGCAAGACCATCATCATCGCCCGATTCATTCCAATTATCCGCACGTTCACGCCGTTCGTAGCCGGGGTCGGCGCCATGCCCTATCCCAGGTTCATCGCTTACAGCGTCACCGGGACGTTTCTCTGGGTGGGCCTGTTCAGCTACAGCGGATACCTGTTCGGCCAGCTGCCTTTCGTGCAGGCGAATTTCAAGCTGATGATCGTTGCCATCATCCTGATATCGCTCATGCCTCCCTTTATCGAATACCTCAAGCACCGCTTCAGCCGGTGAACCGCTATCGGCCAGGCAGTTATCGGAGTGAAAAAAAATTATGGTAATTTCCCGAATCTTCTTATAATTAGCTCCTTTTCCGGTTAATCGGCGTATAGCGCAGCCTGGTAGCGCACTTCCTTGGGGTGGAAGGGGTCGTGGGTTCGAATCCCGCTACGCCGACTCTCGTTATCCCTCTTCAGTACTTCCACAAGTTCCCTTTTCGACAAAAGTTCCCCTGTCAGATTCGTAGCGTCACCTTTTAATGGAGTTGACCCACAAAACGGAGATCGATTATGGACTTTGAATGCCAGTTCGTCTGTGAATACAGGGAACTCGTGCCCGTTCCCGCCCTGATAATCCGCCTGCACACCTCGATGCACGACATCGCTTCGCTTTTCGATGCCGGGTACCGTGAAATTGCCGGACAGCTTGAAACGCAGGGTAAAAAGCCGGCAGGAGCTCCATTCGCACACTACTATAACATGGACACCGAGATGCTCGACGTCGAATTCGGCTTTCCCGTTGAAAGAGCTGTGCAGGGCGGAGGACGGATCGCTGTCGGCACAACGCCCTCAGGAAAAGCCGTAACCAGCCTCTACATCGGCCCATACAACGAGATCGAACCTACCTACGACGCCCTCATGAAATGGGCCGCCGACAATGATTTCACCCCCAGCGGCGAAGCATTCGAAATTTACCTCGACGATCCGTCGACCACTCCCCCCGACCAGCTCAGGACCCAGGTGCATCTGCTGCTTCGCGATACCTGATTTTGCGGGTGTCCCGAAAAACCATTTCCGCAGACTGACAGCATTGCGGTTGGTCTGTGCGTGAAATCTGTAAGAGTGCGGACATACGGATCCGCCGCTACGGTCCGCCTTGCCCCATATTCCTCACGACAGTTTATTGACGTACGCCAATGGCTACATCTGATTAATGTCGTCTGTAGGAGGCCGTCTCAATTCAGCTGAAGAGAGGGCCTCTTTTGTGTTTAGTCAGTTTATAACTGGCTGAAAAATGACAGCTGACCCTGGGAACGCCGACCTCCAGCTCGGCAATTCATAAGCGAGCTCCGGATTTTGCAATGAAAGGGTAACAATTACGTCTGGTGGTGTTGATGCAGAGTTCTTTTGGTTATCCATAATGATGCCAAGCTGGAGCTTGGCGCTCCCGGCAATGCAATGAACAGGCATTATTTTGAATTATGAGACAGCCTCTTGAAACACAAGGCTGACGAGTAAAGAAACCGGTGCTTTCACGTAGTACATGAGTATTCCGAATCCGACAGGTTTGGACCAACGCTGCAGTCGGGTTTCGTAACAGATAAATTGAGGTACAGAGGTACACTAATGGCCGGCAAAGGGAATTCTCTTCTTCCTCTTAAGGTTATCGAAAGGCTGTCAGTAGTATTCTGAACCCCATCGACCGGATCGCGCCATGGATATTCAAGACGTTCATTGCATCGTTATCGGCGCAGGCATAGGCGGTCTTGCCGCCGGCGCCCTGCTTGCCCGCAAAGGTATGCAGGTCACCCTTCTTGAAATGCAGGGCTATCCGGGAGGCTGCGCCGGCACGTTTTCGCTGGACGGATATCGCTTCGATGCCGGTGCAACGCTCGGCTGCGGATTCCATAAAGGCGGTCCAATGGAGGCGCTTGGGCGGGAACTCGACATCTCCTGGCCGGTCAGGCCCGAACCGGTCGCATGGCAGTATCGCCACGGCGACCTGAGTCTCGATCTGAGCGGTTCGCGCAAAGCGATCATTGACCGCTTCCCTCGATCGGCTTCCTTCTGGAAAGAGCAGGCCATGCTTGCCGAACTTCTGTGGAAGCTGTCGTACGGAGGCCTCTCTTGGCCTGTCGCCGGCCCACGGGACCTGGCTCACCTGGCCCGAAAGGCCATCTCTGAGATTCCCGGTACGGCGAGGCTGCTGAAATTCGCCACCATGACCGCCCTCGAATGGCTTGCCGCCCACGGGCTTGACACCGACGGGGAGTTCGTGCGTTTCATCGACGCCCAGCTCCTTGTTTCCGTACAGACCACATCCCATGATGCCAATGCTGTCAACGCGGCCATTGCCCTCGACCTTCCGGTTTCGGGAGCCTATAGTGTGCAGGGCGGTATCGGACGGATATCCGAGCTGCTTGCGGACTCGATCGAACGCGACGGCGGGGCAGTTCTCTACGGCAAAAAGGTGATCCGCATGGACAGCATCCGCAGGGAGATGCTCGGCGTGGAAACCGGCGACGGGGACGCGCTTGCCGCCGACCTCGTGATCGCCGACCTCACACCCGATTCCCTGGCTCTTCTTGAGGGCAGGACTCCGGAACCCGCCGGTGTGGCAGCGCCTACCCGATGGGGAGCTTTCACGGTCTATCTCGGCATCGATGCTGCCGTTATGGGGCAGTCAGGCATAAACCACCTGCAGATCACGGCTGCCGAAGGCGAACTTGGAGAGGGGGGAAGCATCTTCGTTTCAGCCTCTCCGGCCGACGATCCGACTCGTGCCCCCGATGGACTTCGTGCGGTCACCATCTCGACCCATACCCGCCCCGAGCCCTGGTTCAATGCCCTTGCTGCGGGTCGTCAGGCCTATCTGGAGCTTAAAGAGCGTTATACCCGCCAGGTGCTCGACCTTCTGATCGAGCAGGTTCCCGAAGCTGCCGGAGCCATACGCTCGACCACATCGGCCACTCCGGTCACCTGGGAGCGATGGACAGGCCGCAGCCGCGGCTACGTCGGAGGCTACGGCCAGACCTCGCTGTTCGACGTCAGGAGCCCGTCAACCGCCTACGACAACCTCTTTCTTGCCGGCGACTCGATCTTTCCCGGCCAGTCCCTGCCGGGGGTGGTCACAGGCGCGAGAAGAACTATCGAACTGGCACTCCGGCGATATGGCAAATAAGCGGGATGACTCGTTATATTGCTTTCATGGACATCCAGGAAAAACTCCAGATTCTTTCGGGCGCCGCACGCTATGACGCATCCTGCGCATCGAGCGGGTGTGGCCGCGAGGGGCCTTCGCGAGGTACCGGCAACACCTCGCAGGGAGGCATTTGCCACTCCTGGGCAGATGACGGTCGCTGCATCTCGCTCCTGAAAGTCCTGCTTTCGAACGACTGCCGATACGACTGCGCCTACTGCGTCAACCGGTCATCCAACCCGGTGCCGCGAGCCTCCTTCACCGCCAGGGAGGTGGTCGACCTGACCATGGAGTTCTATCGCCGCAACTACATCGAAGGGCTGTTCCTCAGCTCGGCCGTCATGAAGGGGCCCGACCACACGATGGAGGAGATGGTGCGCGTCGCCGAGATACTCAGGCAGGAGGAGCGTTTTGGGGGCTACATCCACCTGAAGGTCATCCCCGGCAGCAGCAGCGAACTGATCAGGCGCGCAGGGCTCGCCGCCGACAGGATCAGCGTCAACATCGAGCTGCCTTCGAGCGAATCGCTGCACAGGCTGGCCCCGCAGAAGAGCAAGGAGTCGATTCTCGCTCCGATGAAGCTTATCGGCGGCCAGATCGGCACAAGCCTCGTCGAACGGGGGAAAAGCAGGAAAGCGCCCCGCTTCGCTCCTGCCGGCCAGAGCACCCAGATGATCATCGGTGCAAGTCCTGAAACCGATTTCCAGATCCTCAAGCTTTCGCAAGGTCTCTACAACCGGATGAACCTCAAACGCGTCTACTACTCGGCCTTCGTGCCGGTCAACGACGACAACCGGCTCCCGGTACTCGCTTCACCGCCCCTCCTGCGCGAGCACCGGCTCTACCAGGCTGACTGGCTTCTGCGCTTCTACGGCTTTTCCGCCGAAGAGATCCTGTCCGACGACGCGCCGGACCTCGACGAATCCTTCGACCCGAAAACCGCCTGGGCTCTCCGCCATCCCGAGTTTTTCCCTGTCGAGATCAACCGCGCCGACTATGGCACCCTGCTGCGCGTGCCCGGCATCGGCGTCACCTCGGCCAAGCGCATCATCGCTGCCCGTCGCTTCTCGGTCATCACCCCCGAAGGGATGAAGAAGATCGGGGTGGTCATGAAACGGGCAAAATATTTCATCACCTGTTCGGGGCGACCTTTCGAAAAAACCGAACAGCAGCCGGCCAGGCTTCGCCAGCGTCTGTTGCTTGGAGATGGCAGCGAGCCGGCACCTCCCCCCAGGCAGCTAGTTTTGTTTTCGTGACGCGTAACACGAGACACGTGACGCGAATAAATGTAACTTTATTACGGTTTATGGTTTCTCATAAGGAATTGGATGTATGGAAGCAATCCATGTCGTTTGTCGAAGGGATTTATACTCTTACCCGATGTTTCCCCGATGAAGAGAAATTCGGTCTGACTTCACAATTAAGGAGAGCATCGGTTTCGATACCATCAAATATTTCTGAGGGTGCGGCTCGGCAGGGGAAGAAAGAATTCGAACATTTTCTGTACATAGCACTCGGATCTGCAGCGGAAGTAGAGACACAGCTTGAACTGGTTTGCAGACTTGGTTTTGCATCCGCGGTTGCAGTGTCCATTGAACAAGAAAATCTTCGAAGGATCCGGCAAATGCTTCTGGGGATGATTCGCCATCTCAAGAGAGCCGATAACTGAAGCGTCAATTTTTCTTGTTACGCGTCACGCGTCACGTTTTTTCGTTGTCACGAGTCACGAGTCATGTTTTCCTTATCACTCGTCATTATATAATTTTCCCTATGTCCAGATTCCTCTACGATGGCACGCCCGAAGGTCTCGTGTCGGCCATAGACGAAATCCTCGATGGCGGGGCAGATCCCCAAAAGGCCACCATTACCGAACGCCAGAACACCCTCTTCGAAGAGGGGCTTTTTCTGCGTAACGATCCAGCCAGGGTCGATGCACTCTTCTCGAAGCTCCGGCAGCGAGCCCCTGACGCAGTGCACACGCTCTGGTACTTCACTATGGCTGAAGCAAAGGAGATGGAGACCAGCCTTCTGCGCTACATAGCCCTCGCCTTCGAGCACGGCAACCGCATCAACGGGCACCTCACTGATTCGGACGTCAAGGCCATCGTCGGCATAGCCCGCAAAGCCGGAAGGGAGCTGCATCGCATGAAGGGATTGCTACGCTTCGAACAGCTTCGAGACGGCACTTACCTGGCGAGAATGGAGCCCGACCACGATGTGATCCAGCCCCTCGCGCACCACTTCAGCCGTCGCCTGCGCGCGCAGGTATGGTACATCTACGACGTCGGTCGACGCAGCGCCGCCCACTGGGACGGCAAATCGCTCACCTTCGGTACCCTCGAACAGTTCAGCAAACCGGATCTCTCCGACGAGGAAAAAGCCGTGCAGCAGAGATGGCAGGCCTTCTTCAAGACCATCGCCATCCCGGAACGCAAAAACCCCCGCCTCCAGAAATCCAACATGCCCGCCAAATACTGGAAGTATCTCACGGAGAAGCAGGCGGAGGGGTAGGTTTTACGTGGATTGCTCCTGTTTACTTTTCGGCGATGACAAAGATGCGGTGGAACATGAGGTCGATCATGCCATCGTTGTCGGCCTGACGATCAAAGGACTTTTGTATGCCGTCAAGGAATGCGGACTCGAACCCTTCGGGCCACTGTGCATCGTAACATGCGGGATCGAGGTACCCGGCTCTGGCGCCTGAGCAGAAGACGTCGAATACCTGTTTCGGCGTCCTGAAGCTGCGCGATTCTTCGATAACGCAGAACAGAACCCTGAAGCCGACCTTTTCGAAGAGCGTGCGGTACTCATTTTCAGTTTCGAGGAAGCACCAGGGTGGCCTGAACCCTGAAAAAACCTCGCCGATCTCCGGATTCCCACAACATTGTTGGATCGCATCAATAAATACCGGGCAGTACTCCTGCCTGGCCGGAGCCTGTATGCCGATTCTGCCTCCCGGGCGAAGAGACCTTATGGCGTTGTCCAGAAAACGGGACGGATTTTTGAACCACTGGAATGCGGAGTTGCAGTAGACGATGTCGAACTCCCCGTCAAAATCTATGCCTTCGGCGTCCATCTGCATGAAGCTGGTCCGTTGATCGCTGAAGGCTGCGGATGCAACGCGCACCATTTTACCGGAGGGGTCTATTCCTGTCACCTTGCCGGTTGTTTTTCCTGCCAGTTCAGCGCTGAGGTTGCCGGTGCCGCATCCAACGTCGAGGATGTCGGCTTCATTCGGGATGTCGAGCAGTTCGATCAGCTTCGCTCCGGCTGAAGCCTGAACCAGCGAGGTCTGGCGGTACCGTGAGGCTATTTCGTCGAATCTTTCCATGGATGGATGAGCTTTGTTCTTCGTTGGCCAGCCGGTCGAGCTGGTTAATCAGATAAAAGGGCATGTTGATCAGCGCATTTTATAAAGCGGTAACGGTCGTATCGATTTTCACACGCAGGGTTTTTCTGATGGAAGCGAAAATCAACGACAGATTGTCCATTGTCGGATTTCCGGACGCTGAAAGCATGCGATGGAGGCTTTTGCTGGGTTTATGAACTTCTTCTGCCAGGCGCTCAAACCCGACCGTTGCGTTTATCAGGTCACGTAATATAAGTTTGGCTGTTGCCGGATCGCCATTGAGGAGTAGATCGATCGCCTCATGCAGGAGGGCTTTGCTGAATTCCGGATCAAGTTCAGCCCTTTTTTTAACCGTCTCTTTGAAATCTCTCGTAAGTGCCATTATTATAATCTGATATTCGTTTATCCGAGCTTATCTCTTTTTTTGCGCAGCTTTTCTTTCCTTGTATTCTTTCCAAAGCGTGAGAGCCTGATCAATATCTTTTTGCTGTCCTTTTTTTGTGCCGCCACAGAGTAAAAGAATCAGTTTTTCTCCATCCTGTCCTATGTAAACCCTATAACCGGAGCCCCAATCAAGCTTGAATTCTCCAATGCCCTTAAACCACCTGATATTGGAAAGGTTACCCTGTTCCATTTTGAGTTTTACAGTCGTGATTTTGGCTGCCGCAAGAGCATCAAGGCTCATGAACCACTGCTCATAAGGACTTGTTCCGTCTTCACGGAGATACTCCACTACTTTGTAGCTCATTTATTATGGTAACATTTAGGTTACTTATTGGCAACTGTTTTTTTTGTTTGAAAATGTAATAAAGACGTATAACTGCTGCAAGCAAGTGGCCTGAGCAAGGAGGCGATATTTTGCTGATGAATGGTTATTTCACAGGGTACGCCGGAGTCACAAACATTTTCAGTAAGGACTCATGGCCATTCTCGCAATCGGTCAGGGTGCAAGCTGTTTGGAGTAAGATGAATTGGAGCTTGTGCTCGCAAGTGCCTGTCGTGGACTTTCGCAGATCTATCCCCAGGCGGGGTGGAGTAGAGGAGGCTTGTTTTTTAAAAAGGGCTACTTCGAAAAATATGCGATCAGGCCGAAAGAGGTGAAGAGTACGGTAGCCAGTATGATGGTCATGTCGCTGATTTTCCGCATGAACTGCTCTCTGTTCTCCTTGTACATGCTGGCGATACCCATCACGGAAACATTATTCAATAGCAGGAAATAGCTGGATGCCGGAAGAATTTTCGTGAACGTACAACAGAATATCAGAAGGCCGGAGATCAGGCTCGTAATGATGAGAAACAGTTTTGTATGCGGAAAGGACAGTGAGTTCGCTATGGTCTTGATGCCGCTCAACAGATCGCCGCGGCGGTCCCGCATGTCCCACATCACCTCGATAAAAAACGCGCAGACGAACACATATCCCCAGCAAATCCAGGCCTTCAGCGAAAGCGGACGGCCGTCGAACATCAGTGGGAGAAAGACAAGAGCGGTCGCCCAATCGAGCGGAGGGGTAAGGTTTTTGACGATGTAAATATCTTTGAGCCTCCGGGCCCCGTTCAAGCGCCTGGAGAGAAAAGCCGGGAAGCATTTGCGGTTATAGAGCAACCCGATAATAATGATAAGCGCCGTTGTCCAGAATGCCGACTGACCGAATTGAAAGGCTATGACAAGCGAAATGAGGGAAATCAGGTAGAATGTCACATAAGTGATGAACGCTTCATGCTTGAGGGCGTTTTTCAGGCCTTCAGGGTCGTTCATTGCATCTTCGATATCATCGGTAAGCCGGTTGTATTGGTAGATCGAAAAGGTCAGGAGGAAGACGGACGAAATGGCCCATCCGTTAACCGGGATATCGAAATAGACTGACCAGCTCGCAGCTCCGAGCGCAGAAAGAAGCGAAAGATGAAGTTTGTTCCTGAATAAATAGTGCAGCATGTTCTGTTTTTCTTACGGCTGTTTGTAAATGAGTTTCGTTTCCATGACTTGGGGACTTTGTGAAGTCGTAATAATGGCCGTCCGCTGCAAATAGCCTTTTTTTATACAGATATGGCTGACAATGACGGCATGGGGGGCAGCCGGCAGGGAAGACTGAAGGAGGGCTGTCCCAACTGTGAACGCGTTGTCGCATGCAATCGTTTCTCTACACAGAGACGCAATCACGACACCCTGAACGCAAAAGGATCGTGGAGATAATCGGGAAAAAATTGATAATGGCCCTCGTCAATGTTGCGCGGCCATTCAGAATCCCTTCCAGACGAGAAGCCTCCCTTGATTGTCCTGAAAAATGCAGCCAACTTTCCGCAGATAAAGTGGCGGGCTTGAGAGAGGCTAAATTGATCCCGAATCGGTATTTTAAAAGACGAAAGCATTTCAGTAATCATTCGGAACTACGCATGGCAATACTCGCTATCGACCAGGGCACGACCGGTACCACGTGCATGGTGTACGACGCATCGGGGAGCGTGCTCGCAAGGGCTTATCGGGAATTGACACAGATCTATCCTCGGGCGGGATGGGTGGAGCACGATCCTGAAGAGATATGGAAGACAGTAGTCGATTGCTTTGCAGATATCCGTGCAGGCTATTCCGGACGAATTGATGCGATTGGCATTACCAACCAGAGGGAGACGACCGTCGTCTGGGATCGCAGGAGCGGATTGCCGGTGCACAATGCCATCGTCTGGCAATGCCGTCGTACCAGCGATCTCTGCAGCCGGTACTCCGAAGACGGGGAGCGAATAAGGGAGAAGACCGGGCTGCCGGTTGACGCATATTTCAGCGCGACCAAGATCCGCTGGATTCTCGACCAGGTCACGAACATCGAGGCCGATGAGTTGCTTTTTGGAACGATCGATACCTGGCTCGTATGGAAGCTGACAGGCGGGCGTGTCCACGCGACCGATGTAACCAACGCCTCCCGAACCCTTTTGTTCGACATCCGGGACCGTCGGTGGGATCCTGATCTTGCCGACCTGTTCGGCGTGCCGGAGACCATGCTGCCGGAGGTGCGCCCTTCGATGGGAGGGTTCGGCAGGGTGAGCGCCATTCGCGAGCTGGATGGAGTGCCGATCGCAGCCGTGGCGGGAGACCAGCAGGCGGCCCTGTTCGGCCAGTGCTGCTTCGAGCCGGGATCGGTGAAGAACACCTACGGGACAGGCTGCTTCATGATGATGAACACCGGGGAGGATTTCGTCCGTTCGAACAATGGCTTGCTGACGACCCTCGCCCTCGACGGTGCCGGCAGGCCATGCTATGCCGTCGAAGGGTCGGTTTTCATCGGCGGGGCGGTGATGCAGTGGCTGCGGGACGGGTTGCGGCTGATCAGCGATGCA
>Ga0326729_1000248_pt1 | contig 13892 bp, 8 predicted proteins | sample MHFSIPfraction_2_FD_207744 | JGI IMG/M metagenome (GOLD analysis project Ga0326729, IMG submission 207744) | Lab enriched peat soil microbial communities from Michigan Hollow, Ithaca, NY, United States - MHF6AY SIP fraction | ecosystem: Environmental > Terrestrial > Soil > Wetlands > Peat...
TTCTCCCTCGGGGTAGCCGATGATATCCGGTTCGACCTGGGAATAATCGACCGGTGCTCATGTGATGTCCATGCCTTCGATCCTACTCCAAGATGGATTGACTGGATCAAGACCCAGCATACTCCTCGACAGTTCCATTTTCATCCATGTGCAGTCGGAGACTCGGATGGAACCATTCGAATGTATCCACGGATGCCTAAAGGAAAAAAATCATCGACAATGTTAACATTGGTTGATGAAGGGGCAGGCGATGGCCTGGCTGTAGATGTCGCTGTCAAAAGAATTTCGACGATCATGTCTGAACTTGGTATTCAGCAAATCGACATTCTGAAAATGGACATCGAGGCTGCCGAGTATGAAGTTATTGAAGATTTACTGAACTCAGGCATTCGCGTATATCAGCTTCTTGTTGAATTTCATCACCGGTTCAAGACCGTTCCGATAGAAAAATCGATATCGGTAATTCGAAAACTGCAACAAGCCGGATACCGGATTTTCCACATCACCGAAAAATATTGGGAGTTCTCTTTCATACATGAGGCTACCCTGATGGGCTACATGAACGCCCTCCCGTCTACCGTACCAGTCGATCCCGAAAATATTCCGCTCCCCGAACCGGCAGTACTTTGATAACGCCTGAATGGACGTGATGGACTGAATGGACAGCATGTAAGAGTAGGCAACTAGAAAAGCTTCTTCGTCCATCACGTCCATTACGTCCATTCAGTCCATCACGTCCATTCCCATATTCCCATAAGACCGCGTCTGTTTTACTTCCGTGCGCCATCGGCTCGTTTTTCCTGCTGTTATTCAAAGCAGGATTTATTACATTAGGGTGCCTGAATACCTCATAACAAAGCACATCTCAAGTTATCTATGGGCGATAAAATCCGAATTGCCGCGGTTGTCGGAATGGAACAATGCAACCAGCGTGTATGGCGGGAAGTGAAGGATAAGCTCAGCCGGCACGCTGAGCTGACGCAATGGACCGATCAGGATCTCGAACACCAGAACCCCGAGGCTGGCCAGGCCATCCGCGAGGCGGACTGCATCTTCACCACCCTGATCCAGTTCAAGGGCCAGGCCGACTGGCTGCAGGAGCAGATCGACCAGTCGAAGGTGAAAACCATCTTCGCTTACGAGTCCATGCCCGAAGTGATGCACATGACCAAAGTCGGAACCTATGTGGTATCCGAGGATGGCAGCGGCATGCCCGACATCGTCAAGAAAGTGGCCAAGATGCTCGTCAAGGGTCGCGACGAGGATGCTCTTTACGGATACATGAAGCTGCTCAAGATCATGCGCACCATGTTGCCGCTGATCCCGAAAAAGGCGAAGGATTTCAAGAACTGGATGCAGGTGTACACCTACTGGATGCACCCGACGGCCGAGAACCTGGCATCCATGTTCAACTATATCATGGCCGAGTATTTCGAAGTTCCGGTCAAGGCAGAAAAGGTCCAGGAAGTTCCGACCATGGGCTTCTACCACCCCGATGCCCCGGAATACCTGAAAGACCTGCACCACTACGAAATGTGGCTGCACAAAAAGAACAAGAATTCATCAAAGCAGCACAATATCGCCCTTCTTTTCTTCCGTAAACACCTGCTGCAGGAGAAGGGTTACATAGACAACACCATCCGGGCAATCGAAGCCAAGGGGCTGAATCCCCTGCCGGTTTTCGTGATGGGCGTCGAGGGCCACGTCGCCGCGCGCGAGTGGTTCACTCATGCGAAACCTGACATGCTCATCAACATGATGGGCTTCGGATTCGTCGGAGGCCCTGCCGGTGCGACCACACCGGGAGCATCTGCCGCCGCACGTGAAGAGATCCTCGGAAAAATCAATGCCCCTTACGTCGTCGCCCAGCCGCTCTTCATACAGGACATCAACTCATGGAAAACACAGGGTGTCGTGCCGCTTCAGTCGGCCATGACCTTTGCCCTGCCTGAAATGGACGGCGCAGTCTGCCCTGTCGTGCTTGGCGCGATCCAGGACGGACGCCTGCAGACAGTACCTGATCGCCTCGAACGGCTTTCCGGGCTGGCAAAAAAATTCTCTGACCTGCGTCACACTCCGAACCGTGACAAGAAAGTCGCATTCGTCGTTTACGACTACCCGCCGGGCATGGGCAAGAAAGCAAGCGCCGCATTGCTCGACGTTCCGAAAAGCATCTATAAAATGTTACAGCGCCTGAAGAGCGAGGGCTACAACGTGGGCGAACTTCCGGAATCACCGGAGGCATTGCTCGCGATGCTCGACAGGGCAACCGATTTCGAGATCCAGGCCCATGAGCCGGACTGCTTCGGCATTGATCGTGAAACCTTCAACGCCATCACGTCACCCTACGAGCGTGAGCGCATAGAGGCAAGATGGAGCGGATTCCCCGGCGACATCGCCCCGGTCGGCGTCAACAAGGTTTTCCTCGGTGGCGTTCGGCTCGGCAACGTCTTCATCGGCGTACAGCCAAGGCTCGGCGTACAGGGCGACCCGATGCGCCTGCTCTTCGACAAGGCGAACACGCCGCACCACCAGTATATCGCGTTCTACCGCTGGATCAGCCGCGAGTTCGGCGCCCATGCCATGGTTCATGTCGGCATGCACGGCACGGCCGAATGGATGCCTGGCCTCCAGCTCGGCGTCACCGGCGACTGCTGGTCCGATGCGCTGCTTGGCGAGGTTCCGCACTTCTACATCTATCCCGTCAACAACCCGAGCGAAGCCAACATCGCCAAACGCCGCGGTTATGCGACCATGATCTCTCACAACATTCCGCCGCTTGCACGTGCCGGCCTCTACAAGGAGCTCCCTGCATTCAAGGAGATGCTGAACGATTATCGTGAACGCGGGCTCGAAAAGATCGTGGATGTTGAAACAGAAATGGCTATCGCGGAAAAAGCTGCACAACTCAACCTGACCGACGACTGCCCGAGAATCGAAGGCGAGGCTTTTAACGACTATATCAGCCGTCTTTACATCTATCTGCTCGAACTCGAGAGCCGCCTCATATCCAACGCCCTGCACGTCTTCGGTGAAACACCGGAGCTCAGCTTCCAGGTCACTACGATCTCGGAGTACCTGAAGGTGCGTGGCAACGACCGTTCCCTCCCGTCGGTGATCATCGAGGCAATAGGCGAAAAAAAGGCCTGGGGCGACTACGGCTCTCTGGCCACGATAGCCCGTAAAGGAAATCCGAAAGCACTGAAGATCAGGGAAAAGGTGGATGACCTTACGAAGGAGTTCATCGAACAGACCATTTTCGGCAATGGCAACCCCGGCACCGTATTCAGCACGCTGACCGACAATGCTAAAGTCAATGAGGAGATGGCGGCAGCCATCAACACCTCGCTGCAGGAGGGTCTCGCACTGAAGCGCGCCCTGCAGGACAACGGCGAGGAGATGAAAAGCTTCCTCCGTGCGCTGAACGGCGAATATCTTTCCTCAGGACCTGGTGGCGACCTGGTGCGCGACGGTGCAGCGATCCTGCCTACCGGCCGCAACATCCATGCTATCGATCCATGGAGAATCCCTTCAGAACTGGCATTCAAGCGCGGCAAGCAGATTGCCGATACGATCATCCGGAAACACCAGGAGGAGAACAACGGCGAGTATCCGCAAACGATCGCCCAGGTGCTCTGGGGCCTCGACACCATCAAGAGCAAGGGTGAAGCTGTTGCAGTCATCATCCATCTGATGGGTGCCGAGCCGGCTTACGATGCACAGAACAAGATCAGCCACTATCGCCTTGTGCCCCTCGAAAAGCTTGGCCGTCCGAGGATCGACGTACTGATCCAGATCAGTTCGATCTTCCGCGACACATTCGGCGTTCTTGTCGACCATCTCGATAAACTGGTCAAAGACGCCGCAAAGGCGATTGAGCCGGTCGAGATGAACCACATCAAGAAGCATGTCGACGAATCCATGCGCCAGGGCAAGGATTTCGAGAGCGCGACCTCGCGCCTCTTCACCCAGGCTCCCGGATCATACGGATCGCAGGTCGAGGAGCTGGTGGAAGATTCAGCATGGGAGACCGAAGAGGATCTCGACAGCATGTTCGTCAAGCGTACGAGCTTCGCCTATGGCGGCAACCGCTACGGCGACCAGCAGTCCGACGTCCTGAACGACCTGCTCGGCACCGTGGACCGTGTCGTGCAGCAGGTCGACTCTGCAGAGTATGGCATTTCGGACATCGACCGTTACTTCTCCTCTTCGGGCGCCCTGCAGATGTCGGCCCGTCGCCGTAACCCGAAAGGCGACAACGTCAAGCTGAACTATGTAGAGACCTACACGGCAGACATCAAGGTTGACGATGCCGCCAAAGCGCTGAAGGTGGAGTTCCGCACCAAGCTTCTCAATCCGAAATGGTTCGAGGGTATGATCGCACAGGGTCACAGCGGTGCAACGGAGATCAGCAACCGGTTCACTTACATGCTCGGATGGGATGCCGTCACCAAAGGTGTCGACGACTGGGTCTACAAAGAGGCTGCCGAAACCTACGCATTCGACCCGGCCATGCGAGACAAGCTCATGAAGCTGAACCCGAAAGCGTTCAAGAACATCGTTGGCAGGATGCTCGAAGCAAGCGGCCGAGGCATGTGGTCGGCAGATCCTGACACTATAGAAAAGCTGCAGGAAATCTATTCCGACCTCGAAGATCGCCTCGAAGGCATCGAAGTCTGAAGCAGAAAATACACCGCAACGAAAGGCCCGCAAAAAACGGGCCTTTCGTTTTTTTTAAGAGAAATCGGTTATTTCGCCACATTTTACATCAGCGCCATCAAAAAGACAGCATCCTTTCGTCCCTCATGTGCCTGCCCGCTTCATTTTCATGTTCAGGTTTGATATATTTAAACTGATTAAAAACCTGCTTATGCATAGCCGCAAGCATCCAATAGCGCGGAACATACTCCGTCTTTTCGAGATCGCAATGTTCTTTGCCGTCTCGGTGCTTGGATACGGCCTTCTCGTTAAGACCTCATCGTCAAATTCAAAGTCAAAAAGTCGCGAACATGCCCTTGGCGTTCAGCAGACTCGTGACCTGAGCGGCCTTGACCGGGAGCTCAAAGTACATTCCGGTATATTTCGTTTTCCGTCGGCAACTCACTCGACTATCGGCAGCAGTAAGATCGTGCGAGCCTTCTTGCCGGACCATTCGACCGTTTACTGCGCAATCCCTTATCCTGATTATCGCTTTTCCCTGCATGACAGCCGGCCCCTTTTCATCAGCAATCCGGCAATCACCTCTCTTCCGCTCAATCTTCTCCAGCAGAATCCTGTACTTCTGGTATAGCCGCTGAATCAGCACTGCAAGGCTGGCCTCATCACGTTGACAACTATAAAACAGGATAACTGATATCCTGTAACCGGCATTGTTGTCTTCTATGGTGTACTCCTCCGGCAGACTGCAGTTGAAAATGGTCTTCAGCTCGACCAGGCCTGGCCGCACGGCCAGGAATACACAAAAAATGCCCGGAAACAGGATTTGACCTATGCGATTTCTTTTCATAACCATGGAGCCCACGAACAACGGTGTGCTCAAATCGGCGGCTTCTGAACTGAACAGGGAGTTCAGCCTCGATCTTGACGTATCCATGTTCAACCTCGGTCTCAACCATGGCCCGCAAGCGTGGGAGCGGCTCGCAAAAGAGATCCCCGGCGCCGATTTCATTTTCGGATCGATGCTCTTCAGCGAGGAGATCGTAAGACCGCTGGAACAGCTTCTCGAAACTGCATCATGCCCTGTCTGCATGATCACCAGCAACCCGGCACTGATCAACCAGACACGCGTCGGGAAGTTCTCATTGCAGAAAACGGACGAGGAAGAGAAGCCTCAGGGAATCTTCAAGCAGCTCGCACAGAAGCTTCGGCCGGTCAGCAGCAGCGGGGAGAGCCAGCGTCAGCTTTCGCTCGTGCGCAATGTGGGAAAGCTGATGAAGCACATCCCCGGAAAGGCGAGGGATATCCATACCTTCATCTCCGCACATCAGTTCTGGCTGAACGGATCGAAGGAGAACATGAGGCGTTTTCTCTGTGTCCTCGTAGATCGGTATATCCCGGGATACAAGGGGGTGCTGCCCCAGAAAGACCCGATCTTCTACCCCGATACCGCCCTGTACCACCCTGATGCGGGAAGCCCTTTTTCGACGACAGCCGAACTGCGCGAATGGCAGGAGAACAACCGACCAGGCAAAGGCAAGGGGCGTGTCGCCATCCTCGTCATGCGGGCTACGCTCCTTAGCGAAAACATGCTGCACATCATTAACCTGCTGAGGGAGATCGAATCACAGGGTATCAGGTGCTGCATCGCATACAGCGGAGGTCTCGATTTCAGGCCTGCCCTCGAAGGATTTTTCGATCCTACGGTCCCGGAGTCGATGCCGGTAGACCTTCTCATCAATGCCACCGGCTTCTCGCTGGTCGGCGGACCAGCCGAAACCCGTTCGGCAGAAGCGATCGGAGCCCTGAAAAAAGTCGGAGTGCCCTGTTTCAACATCATACCCCTCGCTTTCCAGCCGATAAGCCAGTGGAGGCAGAACAGCCTTGGCCTGACCCCGCTCCAGACCGCGCTGAGCGTAGCCGTTCCGGAGCTGGACGGCGCTATCGAGCCTCACGTGTTCGCCGGTCTCGAGGAGGGCAGCGAACGTACAATGCCGCTCGAAGTCGAAACACGTGCGCTTGCAGCGAGAATTTCCCGCTGGATGCAGCTGCGCAGCAAGGCGGTCGAAGAGAAAAAAATCGCCATCGTGCTCTTCAACTTCCCGCCGAACCTCGGCAACGCGGGAACGGCGGCATTCCTCGATGTTTTCGAAAGCCTCTTCCGGCTCATGCAGAAACTGAAAACCGAAGGTTACCGGATCGAGTTGCCGGCGTCGGTCGATGATTTGCGCGACAAGCTCCTTGAAGGAAACCGCCTGGTGTTCGGGACCGACGGCAACGTAGCGGCCCACTACCCCGTCGAACTCTACAGGAAGCAGTTTCCCGCCTATGAGAAGATCGAGCCTTTCTGGGGTGACGCCCCTGGCGAAATCCTCAACGACCGTAACCGTTTCCACATTCTGGGAGCATCGTTCGGCAACATTTTCGTCGGCCAGCAGCCTTCGTTCGGTTATGAACGGGATCCGATGCGACTGCTGATGGCCAAGGACGCCGCGCCGAACCACGCCTTCGCAGCCTACTATTCGTGGCTGGACCATGAGTTCGGGGCCGATGCGGTGCTGCACTTCGGAACGCACGGTGCGCTCGAATTCATGCCGGGCAAGCAGGTCGGCCTCTCATCGGATTGCTGGCCTAAACGGCTGATCGGCTCGTTACCCCATTTCTACTGCTACTGCGTCAACAATCCGAGCGAAGGCGCCATTGCAAAACGGAGGGGGCTGGCCACGCTTGTGAGCTACATGGCCCCACCGCTCGAACATGCCGGACTGTACAAGGGCATGCGGCAACTCCGTGAACTTGTCGGAGCATGGCGCAGCCGCCCGTCGACCGAAGCGCTGGAACAGGTCAGGGAACTCGCAGGAAGCATCGATATGCTCCCCCCCTCCGCAGAACTGGGTGACGAAGAGTACATCACATGGTTGAACAACGAGCTTTACCTTGTCGAAGAGCGCATGATCCCGCTCGGCCTTCATGTGCTTGGCCAGGCCCCGTCGGTCGAAAGCCTCACGGACAACCTGACCCTGCTGGTCAGCCATGCACGGCCCGAACTCGACAACCGTTCCCTGCCCGAACTTGTCTGTGCCGGCCTGCACCTCGACTACGAATCGCTCGTCGAACAGCACGAAGAGAACATGTCGTTCCGCGAATCCTGGCAGAAGGTCACCCTGATCTGCCGGGATGCCATCAGGCATTTCATCGGCACCCTGCCGGAAAACCTCCCCGAAGGGGTGACCACCACATCGCTCCTCGAAGGCACGCTTGCCGTCCGTATGAGCATCGCCGGCAACCTGCTGCAGAAATCGGCCGGCATAAAACCTGCACAGCTGGGCAAGCTCTGGCACTTCCTGAACGGCATCCTCATCAGCCTGCTCGAAAATCGGGAGATCGAAGCGGTCATCAGTGCGCTTTCGGGCGCCTACATCCCGCCCTCTCCGGGCAACGATCTGGTCAGGAATCCGGCCATCGTGCCGACAGGACGCAACATCCACAGCCTTGACCCCTACAGCATACCGACGGCGTTTGCCAGGAAGGCCGGCGAGCGTTCGGCTGAGGAGCTGCTTGAACAATACCGGAAAGAAACCGGCGAACTTCCTGAATCGATCGCCCTCATCCTCTGGGGAACGGACAACCTGAAAAGCGACGGTGAAGGCGTAGCCCAGGCCCTGGCGCTGCTTGGTGCAAGAACAAAGACCGACGAACTCGGCAAGATCGGCGACGTCGAACTCATCCCTCTCGAGCAGCTTGGACGGCCGCGTATCGACATCGTGGTTACGGTAAGCGGCATCTTCAGGGACCTGTTATCCCATCAGGTGCGGCTGCTGGACAGGGCTGTACGAATGGCGGCATCGGCTGACGAGCCGGAATCGATGAACTTCGTCAGGAAACACGTGCTCCAGCAGGCCGCCGAACTTCAGGTATCGGTCGAAGAGGCCGCCGGCAGGATCTACTCGAACGCACCGGGCAACTATGGATCCAACGTAAACCATCTGATCGAAAGCAGCACATGGGAAGAGGAGAGCCAGCTTGCGGACGCATTCGTGAACCGCAAAAGCTTCTCTTTCACTCCGGATGGCGAGTGGCAGGAGAGCCCTGAAATATTAAGGGCCGCCCTGAAAAATGTTACATTGACGTTCCAGAATATCGACAGCTTCGAGATCGGTTTGTCCGATATTGACCACTATTATGAGTATCTTGGCGGGGTTTCGAAATCGGTGGAAGTACTCAGCAATTCGAAACCGAAAGTCATGGTCGGAGACACGGGCGGATTCGGCAAAAGCCAGAAAATCCGCTCCCTTGAAAGCATGGTCTCGCTCGAAGCCCGCACAAAGCTCCTGAACCCTAAGTGGTATGAAGCCATGCTCGAACATGGTTATGAAGGGGTCAGGGAGATCGAGGCACACCTGACGAACACTTATGGATGGAGTGCCACGGCTTCAGCGGTCAAGAACTGGACCTACGAGCAGTTTACGGAAACCTTCCTGCAGGACCGACAGATGCTGGAACGTCTGGCTTCGCTGAATCCCAATGCAACCATGTCGATGACAAGACGCCTTCTCGAAGCCCACTCGCGAGGATTCTGGCAGGCAGACGAGGGAACGATCGAAGAACTGCAGGAACTGTACGAAGAACTCGAAACAAGGATCGAAGGTGCTCAGAGCAGTCATATGTAATGCTCGCGCAGACGGTCATCATCATCATCAACGACTTTAAAAGAACATGAACAGCTCATTCAACGCCGAAGAACACAAAAAGATGCTCCAGTCGTATTTCAATGGCCAGGGCTTCCAGCGCTGGGCATCGATTTACGGTAACGAAAAACTCTCCACCGTCAGGTCCACCGTCAGGCAGGGCCATGCGGTCATGATGGACAAAGCGTTCGAATGGTTGCAGAAGACCCGGCTGAAAAAAGGTGATACCGTTCTCGACGCGGGCTGCGGAACAGGCCTGTTCAGCATTCGCCTTGCGAAAAACGGATATAAGGTTAAATCGGTCGACATCGCTTCGCAGATGGTGGACAAAACCAGAAAAGATGCCCAGAAGGAGGGGGTCGCGGGAAATATGGATTTCGAGGTAAACTCTATCGAGTCCGTCAAAGGCACCTATGATGCCGTCGTATGCTTCGACGTACTAATCCACTATCCTGCCGAAGGATTCGCCCATGCCTTCCGCAACCTGAGCCGGCTGACCAATGGACCGATGATCTTCACCTATGCCCCTTTCAATAACATCCTCGCTTTCCAGCACTGGCTCGGCGGCTTTTTCCCGAAAAAGGAGCGACGCACGACAATCCAGATGATCAAGGACGAAGAGATGAAACGGGTGCTCGGAGAGCTCGGCCTCAAAGTCATCGCCAGCCAGAAGATCAGCTTCGGGTTCTACCACACCATGCTGATGCATGTGGACAGGCGCTGAACGGCGGGAAACAGGCTCAGGATTTTTGTCGATTATGTTGTAAATTGAATGCCAACTTATTTTTTTCTGACATACGATCGTTACCATTTTTGCAGTATGCATACTAGACCGAATTTGTACAATTCAACCTATCTGGAGGGTGGAGACATATGAAAATTCTGATGATTCAGCCGAATTATCACTCAGGCGGAGCTGAGATTGCCGGTAACTGGACGCCAAGCTGGGTTGCCTACATCGGCGGAGCCCTGAAGCAAGCCGGCTTCACTCAGGTGAAGTTTGTGGATGCAATGGCGGATAACCTGCCCGATGAAACCATCGAGGAGATCATCCGTACGAACCAGCCGGATGTGGTGATGGTGACCAACATCACTCCCTCGATTTTCAAGGCCCAGGACATCATGAAGCTCGCCAAAAAGGTCAGTCCCAAGATCAAGACCATCATGGGCGGCATTCACTCCACCTTCATGTACCCGCAGGTGCTGACTGAAGCCCCGGAGACCGATTACGTCGTCCGCGGAGAAGGCGAAGAGGTGACCGTCAATCTCGTGAAAGCGATCGCCGCAGGCACCGACATGCAGGACCGCGCCGAAATTACCGGAATCGCCTATATCGACGAGAAAGGCGAGGTGTTTGCGACAGCCGCACATCCTGTGATCGAGGACCTCGACACCCTGAGCCCTGACTGGAGCCTGTACGACTGGGACAAATACATCTACACGCCGCTTAACTGCCGTCTGGCCGTACCGAACTTCGCCCGAGGATGCCCGTTCACCTGTACATTCTGCTCACAGTGGCAGTTCTGGCGCCGGTACCGCGCACGCAGCCCGAAGTTTTTCGTCGACGAGATCGAAATCCTCGTCAAGAAATATAATGTCGGATTCTTCATCCTTGCCGACGAAGAGCCGACCATCAACAAGCAGAAGTTCGTCTCCCTCTGCCAGGAACTTATCGACCGCAAACTGAACGTCACCTGGGGCATCAACACCCGCGTGACCGACATCATGCGTGACGAGGATCTCCTTCCGTTCTTCCGCAAGGCAGGCCTGGTCCACGTGTCGCTCGGCACCGAGGCCGCCAGCCAGATGAACCTGAACCGGTTCCGTAAAGAGACGACCATCGAAGAGAACAAGTACGCCATCAAGCTGCTCCAGAAGAACGGCATCGTAGCCGAAGCGCAGTTCGTGATGGGCCTCGAGCACGAAACACCCGAGAGCATCGAAGAGACCTACCAGCTCTGCAAGGATTGGGATCCCGACATGGCCAACTGGACCATCTACACGCCATGGCCCTTCTCCGACCTGTTCAAGGAGCTCGGCGACCGCGTCGAAGTCCGCGACTACTCACGCTACAACTTCGTCTCTCCGATCATCAAGCCGGACAACATGGAGCGTGAGGACGTGCTGAAAGGGGTGCTCAAATCCTATGCCCGTTTCTACGCACGCAAGACCTTCTTCAGCTACCCCTGGATCAAGGACCCATATGTGCGCAAGTACATGCTCGGATGCCTGAAGGCCTTCGCCCAGACCACTATCACCAAACGCTTCTACGACATCGACCGCGTCAAGACCAAGAACCGCAAGATCGAGATCGACCTTGGGTTCGACAAGTCAAGGATCCTGACCGAAGCAGAGGTGAAGAACCTGAAGGAGCTTCGTCCAGAAATGGTCGCCGACATGAGCTTCGGCCTCAAGGAAGCCGGCTACCAGCGCGAGCACGACGAGCACAACTGGGACGAGTTCGACGAAACGACCATCAAGGACAGGACGTCGTCAACCGTACGCAACTGCTGATCTCATAAGCGACATCGATACCATAAGCAAAAACCCTCCGGAGTACGGAGGGTTTTTCTTTTACTGGATCTGACGGTTCAGCTGACTGCAATTTCCTTGCTCTTTTTCTCGACGGCCTCCTTTTTCGGCACGACGATCTTCAGCACACCGTTGTCATAAGATGCCTGAATGTGTTCGCTGTCGACATTGTCCCCCATGGTAAAGCTTCTCGACAGGCTGCCCCACGAGCGTTCGACCCTGTGGTAATTCTTCGCCTTCTCCTCCTCCTCCTGGGTCCTTTCTGCGTGGATGCAGAGCACATCGTCCTCCATGGTCACCTTGACATCCTCCTTCTTCACGCCAGGAATATCGGCAGAGAGATAAAAAGACTTGTCGTCTTCACTGATGTCCACCTTGAACGAGGGGGCCATCATCGAACCCATGGAGCTGAAGAACGGAGTCAGTCTTTCATTGAACACATCTTCGAATACTTTCAGGGGATCCTTTCCATAAAGCTTGAGTGTCATCGTTTCATCCTGCTTGAAGTTGACGAAAAACAGCCTGGAACAACATCTAAAGTCAACATTCAGGACATAAAAATAATTCCTCTGCCACCGTCCATCATGGTCGCCATTCCTGCCTGCTCCGTTATGACAAAGTGCCGATGCCGAGCAGGTCGGCGATATTGGCTTTCGGGTCGATCACCGGCCTGATGCCGGGAGTCGCGCAGGTCATGACGGTGGTCACTCCGGGACCATGGCCGGCTTCACGGCAATCGCTGTGCACAACGATGCCTATCGTGACAGCCCCTTTCCGGTACGCACGTCCGAACCGGTTGTCCTGGTCCATGAGAGCGACGAAATCGCCAAAACGGATCCTGTCGATGCCGAACTCCCTGACCGCCCCCTCGTCGCTGGTCACGATATCGTAGTCCCCTTTGGCCACATGCGCCGAGCCGATGCCTGAACCCATGCAGTATGCGGGTACAACGGTCGTGACCGGAACCTCGAGCACGCCGTCGGAAGCAACCCTGACAGCCATCTTTTTCAGGAGCGAAGGATCGAGATTGAACAGCGTGATGCCTGGAAAATCGATGAGTTTCAGCCCCTGCCCCTTTGAACGGATCATAATGGTATCGCTATAGGTCATTTTCTCCTTGGCTTCGCTCGGAAAATCGACGATGATGTGCTCCGATCCGCCATGGTGGCCGATCACGACGCCGGTCGCTCCTTTTGCTTCTCCGGAGACGACGGTCGCCGTGTTTCCGACACAACTCAGCACCTGCACCGTAACGTTGGGATGCTCGTAAGGTTTGTGGGTATCGGCCGTACAGCTCACGCCTGGTTCGATGTGGTCGCCTTCCCATCCGAACGCCGGATCGCCGACCTGGATGTTTGTGGTGATACCGCCGATCGAGGGCAGGATGAACGGTGTGCCCTGATGGTCGACCTCCCAGCTTCCACGGGTGCGTGGCTGGCCGGGCTGGCACTGAAGCAGGAACTCTACGAGACGATCTTCATTGGTTGCAAACATGGAATCTCTGTTTATTGATGATAGTAACTCATGTGAAATTATAAGCGGCCAGCCCTTCAGCCGTTCCTGTCATCGACATTAACGGCTGAACACCCATCCCGCAATTCCTTTTATATAGCATAAAGCCCATGGAGCGCAAAATGGCATGCTTTATAGCTATCATGCTCCGGAATCGTTCACCCGGCCCCTAAGGGACTTGATCTCGCTTCTGCGCGACTTGACTTCGAGCCGCTTTTGTCGGGAGCTCTTCGTCGGCCTCGTCGGCCGTCGCGGCGCTTCGGTCACCAGTCCCCCTGCCAGCAGTTCGATCAGCCGGGAGACAGCATCTTCCCGGTTCTTTTCCTGCGACCGGAATCGCTGGGCCTTTATCACGATCACACCGTCACGGGAAATCCTCCGGTCCTTAAGCTGCACAAGCCTCTCCTTCAGCTCTGCCGGAAGCGACGATGCTCCGATGTCGAACCGGAGATGAACAGCCGTTTCGACCTTGTTGACATTCTGGCCGCCTGCCCCCTGGGAGCG
>Ga0326729_1000252_pt1 | contig 13507 bp, 12 predicted proteins | sample MHFSIPfraction_2_FD_207744 | JGI IMG/M metagenome (GOLD analysis project Ga0326729, IMG submission 207744) | Lab enriched peat soil microbial communities from Michigan Hollow, Ithaca, NY, United States - MHF6AY SIP fraction | ecosystem: Environmental > Terrestrial > Soil > Wetlands > Peat...
TGTCGGTTGAGGTTGCAATCAAGATGGCCCTGCAGTACTGGCATGCTGCTGGTCGTCCTGAAAAACAGCGCCTGTTGACCGTGCGCTCAGGGTATCACGGCGACACATTCATGGCAATGTCGGTCTGCGATCCCTTCACCGGAATGCACAGCCTTTTCAGTGGTGCACTTCCGGATCAGCTGTTCGTCGAGGCTCCCGCCTGCGGATTCGACGAACCGTGGAATGAGGCGTCGATCGACGACATGCGCCTCCAGCTCGAAACGCACGGGAAAAGGATCGCTGCTGTGATAATCGAACCGGTCGTCCAGGGGGCCGGAGGCATGCGATTCTACTCTCCACGATACCTGCAGCGCCTGAGGGAGCTATGTACGGAATATGGCGTCCTGCTCATTTTCGACGAGATCGCGACAGGGTTCGGCCGCACCGGACGGATGTTCGCCATGGAGCATGCCGGGGTTGTCCCCGACATCGTCTGCGTGGGCAAGGCCCTGACTGGCGGCTACATGACTCTTGCCGCCACGGTTGCCTCAGGCCATGTGGCCGATACGATCTCAGATGGCGATCCCGGCCTGTTCATGCACGGGCCTACCTTCATGGCCAACCCGCTGGCCTGTGCTGTTGCTGTTGCGAACCTTGGGCTCCTGAATGAGTATGATTGGCAATCGACCGTGCTTGACATCGAGAGCCAGCTCCGGGAAGGTCTTGCCCCATGCGCAGGAATGTCCGGAGTGGCGGACGTCAGGGTACTTGGCGCCATCGGCGTGGTTGAACTCGTGCGCCCGGTTGATATGGGTTCGATCCAGAAGCAGTTCGTGGATCGCGGAGTGTGGGTAAGGCCGTTCGGCCGACTGGTCTACCTTATGCCCCCTTTCGTCATCACCTGCGGAGAACTTTCCCGACTTACCGCTGTGATCTGCGAAGTTGTCGGTCTGAAGTAAAAAGTAGCGTAATGCGTTAGGGCGCGGCTATTTTAAAAAGAGTTTGTATCTTAACCGTTTATCATTATTACGTTACTGTATTTCCTTCCTTACGTATCCTATGTCTGAAAGACCATGGTTCAAGCATTATGACGAAGGGGTCCCGCATTCCCTGAAGCCTTATCCGGAGAAGACTCTACTTGACGTGCTCCGGGAAGACTCGCTGGCGCACGCTGATAGCCCAGCCCTTCTGTTCAAGGGAGCCTCGCTGTCCTATGGTGAGCTCGAACGGCAGAGCACTGCTTTTGCTGCCGCACTCATCTCTGCCGGCATCCGCAAAGGGGACCGGGTGGCCGTTCTGTTGCCAAACTCACCCCAGATGATCATTGCTGAGTTCGGGATATGGAAGGCTGGAGGTATCGTTGTTCCGCTGAACCCGCTCTATACCGAGCGCGAACTTGAGCATGCCTTTGTGGCGTGCGGAGCGGAAATAGCTGTAGTGCTGACGCTCTATTACACCAAGGTCAAGGAACTGCGATCCCGGACACCGCTGAAAAAGATCATTGCCAGCAACATCAAGGATTACCTTCCCTTTTCCAAAAAGTTTTTGTTCACGATGTTCAAGGAGGCGCGCTCTGGCCACCGCGTCAGAATCGAAGGCGGAGACCTGTCGATGCTGAGCCTGATAGAGGATCATGCCCGGCATTCAATGCCCATCCGAAGTGTCAAGCCTGATGATCCGGCATTGTTCATGTTTTCAGGAGGTACGACCGGCAAGCCCAAGTGCGCCATCGGAACCCATCAGGCCATGCTTATCTCCGGCATGCAGATTGCATCATGGTTCGGGGTACTCATTGCCGATTTTTCCGATATCATCATGCTTAACATGCCGCTGTTCCATGTGTACGCACAGCTCGGGATCATGCCTGCAGGAATGATCAAGCACATGCCGCTTGCGCTGGTGCCGAACCCTCGTGACTTCGACGATCTGTTCGATACAATCAAATCGCTCAAGCCAGCGGTGCTTCCCGGCGTTCCGACACTGTTCAATGCACTGGTTGCGCATCCGAGGCTGCAGAAAGACCCCACGTTGCTTAAATCGATCAAGCTGACCGTGTCGGGGGCTTCTTCGCTGCTTCTCGATACCAGAAAACGGTTCGAGGAGTTGACCGGAGGAAACATCATTGAAGCCTACGGCATGACTGAGTCGATGCTGGCATCTGTCTGTACGCCAGTCAAGGGCCTGCATAAAGCAGGATCGGTAGGTGTTCCCGTGCCCGATGTCGAAATCCGAATCGTCGACCATGAAGGAGAAATGGGGGATTTGCCACCAGGTGAGGTCGGCGAAGTCCTCATGAGTGCTCCACAGCTCATGAACGGTTACTGGGGGAATCCCGAGGAGAGCGCCGTTATCATCCGGGATGGCTGGCTCTATACCGGAGACCTTGGCTATGTCGATGAAGACGGCTTCCTTTTTATCGTTGACCGTTTGAAGGACCTCATCAAGCCAGGGGGGTTCCAGGTATGGCCACGTGAAGTTGAGGAGGTGGTCGCAAAGCATCCTGCGGTCCATGAGGTTGGCGTAGCCGGCGTAGCTGATGATTACCAGGTAGAGGCGGTCAAGGCCTGGGTTGTGCTGCGCGAAGGTTTCGACCTTTCCATGGAAGAGCTGCAGGCCCATTGCCGCAAGGAACTTTCCGCCTACAAAGTACCGAAGCATGTCGAGTTTCGCACCACACTCCCAAAATCATTGATTGGCAAGGTACTCCGCAGGGTGCTCGTCGAAGAGCACAACGCAACGCAGGGCAAAGGATAGCAACAGGAAAGAAAGGGACCTAAAGGACCCAAAGGACCTAAAGGTGAAGAAAGAACCGATGGCACCTGATTGTCCTGGCTGTTTAATTAACTTTTATGTCATTTAAGTCCTTTATGTTCCTTTCTTTCCTTTAATTCTCCCCAAATGACTGCCGACGAACTCCATGCCCTTCTTGCACCAGGGGTTCTTGCCCTGATCGATTCTCACGTTCATGACGACCCGTCGGCTTTCTCAATGCGATTTCATGGCAGTAAGGCGCTGCCTGTCCGGGCCATGGCCGAGCAGATCGCCTGTCGGCAGAAGGCGGCCAGAAAACTTCCCTCACTGTCACAGTTTCCTCTTCTTTACACCAGGCTTGGCCTTGAGCAGGCATCGGGAGAGCGCGCGGCTGAGTGGAAGGCCGGACTTATGTCGGGGCGCCGTATGATCGATCTCACCGGTGGGCTTGGGATCGACACGATTTTTTTCGCCCGGCGTTTCGAGCAGGTGGTCAGCTGCGAGCGAGATGCAGTGCTGGCGGCGCTGGCCGAATACAATCGTCGGGCGATCGGGGTCACCAATGTTGAAACCCGGGTCGGAGACAGTGCCTGGATCCTCGAAGGTTTTCCTGACGACTCTTTCGACTGGGTGTTCGTAGATCCTGCGCGGCGGGAGCAGGGCGGGCGTTCCGTCGGTCTCGAAGCAACGAGCCCGGATGTTGTCGCACTGCATGACCTTATGTTGAGGAAAGCTTCCCGGGTGTGCATCAAGGCCTCTCCTGCCCTTGAAATCAGTGGACTCGAAGAGAAGCTGCCGACCCTCTCCTCGATTGTGGCTGTTTCAGTCGAAGGGGAGTGCAAGGAGATTCTTCTGATGCTCGACCGAACGCAATTTGTCGGGCGACAGCCCTCAGTGCGTGCGGTTTGTCTCGATGCGGAGGTGTTTGAGATCTACTCACAAGAGAGAGGTAAGGCTGAACGAGTGGTTTCCCCTGTTCCCGGTGGCTGGCTCTACGAGCCTGATGCGGCAATCATCAAGGCCCGGCTCGTTGCTGTGTTGGCTCATGACCTGAAGATAGGGTTCCTGAACCATACGGTCGATTATCTGACCGCGGATCGCTTCATCGAGAAATTTCCCGGCCGGAGCTTTCGGGTGGAAGAGTGCCTGCCTTTCAAACCAAAAAGCTTCAGGACAGAGCTTTCAAATCGCGGTATAGCAAAGGCTGCGATCCAGCGGCGTGATTTTCCGCATTCTGTAGAGGAGTTGCGCAAAAAGTACCGTCTCGGAGAGAGCAGCTCGCTTTTTCTTTTTTTTACGAAGGATGCTTCTGGAGGCTTGATCTGCATGTTGTGCCGTAAGACCTGATCCGGAATTTGATCAGTGCAGGCGAAGCTGCTGAAGCTCTTGTTGCGCCATGCCGAAGCGAAGGCCATGGATGCTGACAGTCACGGAGCCGACGCCGAGCAGTCTCATGAACTGGTGCAGAATAAGAGTTCCCATGGTGATGACGTCGGCCCGTCCTTCCGGAATGCCGAGAGCTACGATTTCCGGGAGGCTCATGGTCCGGAGCCTTTCGAGCAGATGGTGAACCTGATCGTACCCGAGCCTGAACCCCTGGACCTTTTCGGCCACGAAGCGCAGCTCCCCCATGCTGACCTGAGCGATGGTTGTCAGGGTACCTGCAACGCCGAACACCTGGTTACGGGCGGCGAAAAACGGAGAAAGGCTCATTGCCAACTGCCTGTTGATCTCTTCCCGGGCGGCATCGTACTCTTCGGGTGAAGGAGGTAGCGAGGTGAAAAATCGCTCGGTCAGCCTTACCGAGCCGATGTCCATGCTCACTGAACGGCTGACCTCTGAGGTGGTGCCCATGATGACCTCAGTGCTGCCTCCACCGATATCGATGACGGTAAAGGGTTCGGGTACATTCGTCACTCCGGCCACAGCACCGAAGAAGGTTAGTTCAGCTTCCTCCTGTCCGCTGATGCACCTCAGCTCAATGCCTGTTGCCTTTCTGACCTCTTCGATGATCTCGCTGCGGTTCGATGCATCGCGCAGTGCGCTTGTCCCTGCGGCGACGATGTTCCGGACGCCGAGGCTGTTGCAGAGTTCCCTGTATGTCGACAGACAGCTGATCAGGCGACCAAGCGCCTCCCGCTGGATGACCCTTCCCTCGTCGACCTTCTGGCCAAGCCGGACGATGGTCTGTCGGTGTTCGACAGGCATGATCCTTCCGGACTGAGGATCAAGGTCGGCGACAAGCAGCAGGGCTGTGTTGGTCCCTACGTCGATGCAGGCAGTTCGCTCCATATCTGCGGTCAGTTTCCGGGTTCTATCAGGGCGGAGAGCCACTCTTCCTCGTAGATGCATTTTGTCACCCTGTAACCAAGGCGCTTGATCAGTTGCTTCAGCCAAGGTTCATCATAGACGAGGATTCCTGAGAGCAGCACCTGCGCTTTGGGGGCGTAACGGTGGATGACTGGAAGAATGCGGTCGATGACGTTCTTGTTGATGTTGGCCAGTACCATGTCGTAACCCTCCTGCAGGTTCGCAGCCAGCTCCTCCTCGGCATCGAGCAGTTCCACCCTGATGTCGGGAGCGTCATTCTCCTCGACGTTTTCGAGGGCGTTTTCAGCCGACCAGGAGTTGTTGTCGAATGCGAGGATCGGGTTTGTGTTTCCGAGCTTGCGGGCGGCGATGGCCAGAACCCCGGTGCCGGTTCCGATGTCCATGATTTTTTTGTCTGCAAGGTCGAGTTCACCCATCTGGCGCAGCATCAGCCTTGTTGTTGCGTGGTAGCCTGTGCCGAAAGACATTTTCGGGTTGATGGTGATGACGATCTGGCCTGGCTTCGGAGTGTAATCCTTCTGCTGCTGGACGATAAGGAAGCGATCTGAGACCTCGACAGGCTGGAGATTTGCTTCCCATTCAGCATTCCAGTTCCTGTCAGCTATGAATGTTGCGGTGTAGTGGGGTACTGCGCCAAAGTTCTCTTTAAGCAGGGTTCTGATGGACTGCTCCTTCTCCTCGTTCCAGGCGGTTTCGGAAATGTAGGCCAGGAGCTTTCGGTCCTCCTCGAGGAAATATTCTATACCCTCCTGCGAGAGCAGGGCAATGTAGAGTTCGTAAAGGTCGCTGTCGATCTCGAACGAAAGCTCGATGTGGTTATGGGTTTTTGGCGGCTGCATCTGAGCTGGCTCCATAATAATTACTGATGACTGGCATGATGGAGAAGATACAAATTAAATCCTGCCTGCAGGCGTCACTCGTCGACCTTGATAATCCTCGTTCCGAAGGCGAACCGAGTATCGTAATATCGCTGTCGGAGCGTGCCGATGCTGACCCCGTCAGTCGTTGACGCATGGACGAAGCGATCGTCTCCCAGATAGATTCCGACATGGTCAACATTGCCGCTCCCGGTAGAGAAAAATACCAGATCGCCGGGCGTCAGCTTGTTGCGGGGTATGATCGGGCCCAGGAGGGCGAGCTCAGGGGAGGATCGGGGGAGTTGCATCCGGAACGAACTGCTGTAGAGGAACTGCACCAGGCCAGAGCAGTCAAATCCCTCCGGGGAGCTGCCTCCGTACCGATATCCTGACCCTTTTAAAGCCGCGATCGCCTCAAGCATCCTGCTGTATGCGCGTTCAGGTACATGTACCGGAAGATCGCATCTGGCAAAGCCTTGAGGGTGGGCGCAGGAGATATATGTTTTTCTCTTTTTTAAACTATATTTGCTCTCCATGCGATCAGAGAGTGGCTGTGTGCTTTGGCATGCGCCAAGTGCAAGCATGAGGCCCGAGAGCGCCAGGAGAATAGCGGTTTTGCAGGATCGATACGCACGTTCCTGCGATGGCAGGAATCGGATGATCTCGTTCATTGGGGGCCGGAACAGGAGGTTCCCGGTTTTCAGGGTTCAGAAAGCTCTCGATCATGGAATTATAAGAAATCCGAACCGGAAAACGATCGTTAAACGATCACTATCCAATTTATTCGATTGATGTTATGGCAGTCATGAAATTCGGTGGGACCTCTGTCGGCACGGCCAAGGCCATGCAGCAGGCGATCTCCATTGTTACTGAAAAGAGGAAGTCGGGCGTGCCGCTTGTTGTTTTGAGCGCCTGCAGCGGGATTACCAACAAGCTTATCCAGATAGCGGAAGCTGCCGGCGCGGGTAGGCTCGACGAGGCCCTGCTCAAGGCTGGCGAGGTCAGGAAGCACCATATTGATCTGGTCGGAGAGCTTGTCGTGAGCGAAGTGCTCAGGACTGAGCTTGCCGAAAAGATCGACTTTTATGTTACCCATCTCGAAATGCTGGCCAAGGGTATAGAGATCGTCGGCGAACTGACCGAGCGCTCGATGGACTCCTTCTGTTCTTGCGGAGAGCTTCTTTCGACCACAGTCTTCGCCGCCGTGATGAAGGAGCAGGGGCAACAGTGCCAGTGGCTTGATGTACGTCAGGTGATGATCACTGATGACCGTTTTGGGTTTGCCCGGCCGATCGAAGAGGTGTGCGAGGCAAAGACCGCCGAAATAATCAAGCCATTGCTCGACTCCGGTGTGATTGTTGTGACGCAGGGGTACATTGGTTCGACCACAACGGGAAAGACCACGACGCTCGGCAGGGGAGGTTCCGACCTTTCTGCGGCGTTGCTCGGTTCCTGGCTGCATGACGACTCCATTGAGATATGGACCGACGTCGACGGCGTGATGACCTGCGATCCGCGCATGGTTCCCGAGGCAAGAAGCATCAGGGTCATGACCTTCTCCGAGGCTGCCGAGCTGGCCTATCTGGGCGCCAAGGTGCTTCATCCCGATACGATTGCCCCGGCCGTGAAGAAGAATATTCCGGTCTACGTGCTGAATTCGTGGCATCCTGACTCGAAAGGGACGCTGATCACCGATGATCCTGAACTGCTGTCGGGCATGAGCTACGAAGGCCTGGTCAAGTCGATAGCGGTCAAAAAAGGACAGGCCATCGTCAATGTCCGTTCCAACAGGATGTTCGGCCGCCATGGTTTCATGAGCGAGCTGTTTGATGTTTTCGAGCGTTTTTCAGTTTCTGTGGAGATGATTTCTACCAGCGAGGTCTCGGTTTCGCTGACAGTCGACGATTCTGCCGTGAGCGAGCCGCTCATTCAGGCGCTGAGCGCAATCGGCGAGGTGGAGATAGAGCACAGCGTTGCAACCGTAAGCGTTGTCGGTGACAATCTCCGTCTGTCGAAGGGGGTCGCAGGAAGGATTTTCAGTTCACTGCACAACGTCAACCTGAAGATGATCTCCCAGGGGGCATCCGAGATCAACGTCGGTTTCGTCGTCGAGGAGAAGGATGTTACTGCGGCTGTTTCTGCCCTGCATTGCGAGTTCTTCTCCGGTGCAGAGAGTTGCGGCATCTTCGAGACGCCGGCAGGTCGCTGAGCAGGACTTGATAAAATTAAAAGGATACAAACGGATACAAACAAGTAAGACCATGGATTACAAGAAAGCCGGAGTCGATATCACCGCAGGCGAAGAGTTCGTCCGCCTGATCAAACCGCAGGTCCGCCAGACCTTCACCACGCAGGTGATGACCGATATCGGGGCCTTCGGGGGCTTTTTCCAGCCTGATTTTACGAAGTATACCCGCCCGGTACTGGTCAGCAGCATCGATGGTGTCGGCACCAAGCTCAAGATAGCTGTGGAACTCGGCAAATATGACACGGTCGGTTCGTGCCTTGTGAACCATTGCGTCAACGACATCCTTGTCTGTGGCGCCAAACCGCTCTTTTTCCTCGATTACTATGCCTGCGGCAAGCTGAAACCGGAGATCGCTGCCTCCGTGGTTACCGGCATGGTCAAGGCATGCCGCGAAAACGGCTGCGCCCTGATCGGCGGTGAGACCGCCGAGATGCCCGGTATCTATGAAGCGGAGGATTTCGACCTTGCCGGCACGATAGTCGGAGTCGTCGACCATCAGCACATCGTCAACGGTTCGAGGATCGAGGCCGGGGACGTGATGATCGGCCTGCCTTCCACCGGCCTTCACACCAACGGCTATTCGCTGGCCCGCAAAGTGTTCGAGGGACGGATGCATGAGCGCTTCGCAGGTCTCGATGGTACGGTCGGCGAGGAGCTGCTGAAGGAGCACCGCTCCTACCTGTCGGTTATCGAACCGCTGTTCGGTTCCAGCGACGTCAGGGGGCTTTCGCATATCACCGGCGGTGGGCTCATGGGCAACACCATGCGTATCGTTCCGGACGGACTGGCCCTTTCCGTGGACTGGTCCTCATGGCCGGAACCGATGATTTTCGACCTGATCCGAAAGGAGGGCTCTGTGCCCGAAGAGGACATGCGCCGGACCTTCAATCTCGGGCTCGGGCTGGTGATGATCATCGCCAGGGAGCGTGTTGACCACATCATGAGCTATTTGAAGTCTATACATGAAAATGCATACATTATAGGAGAGGTCACCAGCAGGGCCTGAACCACCCCTGAGTGATAATGTGTTCATCATTCAACCCAGACTGAAATGCTGACCTTTTTGGCCATCGTCGCCGTCTCCTATATCATCGGATCCATTCCGACCAGCATCATTGCAGGCAGGTTGCTCAAGGGCATCGACGTCCGCCAGTTCGGCAGCGGTAATGCCGGTGGCACGAATGCCTTCAGGGTGCTTGGCTGGAAGGCCGGGCTCGCAGTTACCCTCATCGACATAGCCAAGGGCACCGTGGCAGCGGTGTATGTCGTCGGATTTTTCAAGGATCATCCGATCGGTTCGTTTCCGGACATTAACGAGGTCGCACTCAGCCTCATTGCAGGAATGAGCGCAGTCATCGGTCACGTTTTCACCGTGTTTGCCGGATTCAAGGGAGGTAAAGGCGTCAGTACGGCCGCCGGCATGCTGATCGGCATCGCTCCGGTGAGCATGTTGATGGTGATCGGCATTTTCATTCTCGCAGTGACGCTTTCACGATACGTATCGCTCGGTTCTATCCTTGCTGCCCTCGCTTTTCCTCTGATCATAGCCATTCGCAAGTATATCTTTGATCTCGGCGGAGGACTCGATTATTATGTCCGGTTTTTTGGGGCAAAGTGGTTCGTGCATGACAGCCTTGATTACCATCTTCTCATTTTCGGGCTCATCGTGGCTGTGGCGATTATCTACACCCACAGGGCCAATATCAAGCGCCTGCTTTCAGGGACCGAAAACCGTCTGAAGTTCGGGCGTCGAGCCTGACATGCGAAATTCAGTTATGAAGATCACCGTTCTGGGCGCGGGGAGCTGGGGGACCACTCTTGCCATCCTTCTCGCAGACAAGGGCCATGACGTGACACTCTGGGCACACCGGCCCGAATTTGCAAAGGCGCTGGAGGCCGAACGGGAGAACAAGCGCTACCTCAGGGGGGTTGTGTTTCCCGAAACGCTGCATGTTGTCGTAGATCTTCATGAAGCCGTGCGTGCTGCGGAAATGGTCGTTACGGCTGTTCCTTCACAGGCGCTTCGCGAGACCGCCACTGCTTTTGCCGATTTGCCTCTCGACGGAAAAATCATTGTCAACGTTGCCAAAGGCATTGAGTTGAAGACAGGCAAGCGGATGTCCGAAGTGCTGCTTGAGACGCTTCCCGGGCTCAATCCGGACCTGATAGCCGTCCTTTACGGCCCGAGCCATGCTGAAGAGGTGGCCCGCCGTCAACCAACCACCGTAGTGGCCTGTTCCCCTTCGGAAAAGACCGCTCGCCAGGTCCAGAATGCATTTCATACGCAGGTCTTCCGCGTTTATGTCAACACCGACCTTGTCGGCGTCGAGATTGCCGGATCAGTCAAGAACATCATCGCAATTGCCGCAGGCATTTCCGATGGACTTGGGTTCGGCGATAATGCCAAGGCTGCCATCATCACGCGGGGGCTTGCTGAAATATCGCGGCTCAGCTCCAGGCTTGGTGGTGACCCGGTAACCATGTCAGGACTTTCAGGCATAGGCGATCTTGTGGTGACGTGTCTTTCCCGGCATAGCCGCAACAGGTATGTGGGTGAGCAGATCGGCAAGGGGCGAAAACTCGATGAGGTGATCAGCGAGATGAATATGATCGCTGAAGGGGTGCTGACATCCAAGGCAGTGGTCGAACTTTCAGGCAGGCTCGGCGTCGAAATGCCGATCAGCCGCGCCGTTTATGAGATGCTATTTGAAGGCAAACCCGCACAGCAGGCCACCATGGATCTGATGACCAGGGAACCGAAGTCCGAGAACTACTGACGACCGTTCGGACAGTCATACCATAGCACGGTTCCTTTTCCGCCCCCGGCATCCTTCCACTTCGATTTTCCCAGTTCGATACACACAATTCCGCAGGTATCCATTGACGCCATTGATTTTCCGGCAAGCCATGACGAGAACATGGTGATACCCGGATTGTGGCCGAAAAGCATCACGGAGCGACACTCCTCCGAAAGCGATTGGACGATATCGGCAAGTTCCTCAGGTCCGCCCTGATAGATTTCAATTTTCTGTATGATCTTTTCCTTGTCGATCCCGAGCTTTCCGGCAAAGATTTCGGCCGTGCTGATAGCTCTCTTTGCCGGGCTGGAGATGATCAGTTCCGGGACGATCCCTTTGTTAAACATGCGCTTGCTGACCTCTTTTGCTTCCATCCGGCCCCGGTCGGACAGGGATCGGTCGAAATCAGCCGTCCAGGAGTTGTCCCAGCCGGCATTGGCATGTCGGACGAGATAGATGCTTTTCATTTGCAGTGGTAGATGGTTCGTGCCTTCAGTGCCATGATGCGTCGGTATGACTGGTTGATCCTTTCCGGAGGAACGGCGTCCTCATCGACAAGCTTCCTGATGATATGTGTTGCCTTCTCTGCGATTTGAGGGTCGTAGTCGGTCGCGTTGTTGCCGAAGAGGAGGATGTCGACGCCGGCATCGATGGCCAGGCGGATCGCTTTTTCAAGGCCGTACCGGTCGGAGATGGCCCTCATCTGCATGTCGTCGCTGATGACCACGCCACGGAACCCGAGTTCGCCCCGCAGCAGGTTGCTGACGATCGCCTTCGATAGTGTTGCGGGGTAGAGGCTGTCGAGCCCGGCATTGAAGACATGGGCGGTCATGACCGGATCGTCGTAGCCCTGCCGGATCAGTTCCCGGTAGGGTTCGAGCTCATCCCTTGACCAGGTGGCGGTGACATCGGTGAAATCCTTGTGAGTGTCCTTCGTCGAGCTTCCGTGGCCTGGAAAGTGCTTCAGTACCGCGATGATACCTGCTTCGTGGAAGGCGTCCACGAAGAGCCGCGCATGGCGGACCACGACATCGGGATCCTTTGAGAAACTGCGTTCGAGCATCCCGATGACGGGATTGTCGGGGTTTGAGTTCAGGTCGACGTCCGGGGCAAGGTTCATATTGATGTTCAACTGCCTGAGCAGGGCAGCTGTACTTCCTGCAGCCAGCCTTGTGCTGTCTGCGTTGTCGAGCGCGCCGAGGTGCGCAGCAGATACGCTCGGAGGAAAGCCGTAAGCCGGTTTGAGCCTGTTGATCCTGCCGCCTTCCTGGTCGATTGAGATGAAGAGCGGTATGGCAGACATATTCTGAAGTTCTGAAGTGAGGCGCCTGAGCTGTTCAGGAGACCCGATATTGCGGATGGGGGAGGCCGATGGTGCATCGTAGCTGAAGAGCACGACACCGCCGATTCTCCTTGCGCGGATGTCGGCCTCGAGTGTCGGTTCGGTATGAGCGTCAAGACCCCGGAAGCCGATCATGAGCATCTGGCCAATCTTGATCGCAAGGCTGTCAGGCTGTCGCGCTGCAGCCTGACCGGAAGTGTAAGACATCAACAGCAGAAAGAGGGCGAGGAGGATCTTTTTCATTGGCAGTGGCGGCTGACAGTGCTGGTTGATAAAAAAGGTCAGCGGCCTTTTCAGACCGCTTTTTTGATCATGTTTATTGATTCCCCCTCAAGACCGATCTCGACGGTATCGCCTTCATCTACCTTTCCGGAAAGGATCATCTCCGACAGAAGGTTGGTGATCTTCCTCTGCATGACCCGTTTCAGCGGTCGCGCCCCGAATGCAGGGTCGAAGCCGGTTTTGGCCAGCCACATGAGTGCATCCTCGGTGATGGTGAGCGCAATTCGCTGTCGCATGGCCAGCTCACGGATGTGGTTGAACTGGATTGTGACGATCTCCTTCAGGTTTTCGCGCGACAGCGGGGTAAAGAGGATCACCTCGTCGATGCGGTTCAGGAACTCGGGTTTGACCTGCTGCTTGAGTAGCTGGAAGAGCTTGTCCTGCAGGCCTGCCAGCACTCTCTCGGAGTTTGCTTCGTCGATGCCTTCCATCTCCCTCTGTATAAGCTGGGCGCCGATGTTGCTGGTCATGATGATGATGGTGTTCTTGAAGTTCACCGTATGACCCTTGCTGTCGGTCAACCGTCCGTCATCAAGGATCTGGAGCAGGATGTTGAAGACGTCAGGATGCGCCTTCTCGATCTCGTCGAGCAGCACCACCGAGAAAGGTTTTCTCCTGACAGCTTCGGTAAGCTGACCGCCCTCTTCGTAGCCTACGTAGCCGGGAGGCGCCCCAACGAGGCGGCTGACGGTGTGCGATTCCATGTATTCGCTCATATCGATTCGTATCATGGCCTCCTCATCGTCGAACAGGTAATCTGCGAGGGTGCGTGCCAGCTCTGTCTTGCCGACGCCGGTCGGTCCGAGGAAGATGAACGAGCCGATCGGGCGCTTCTCGTCACCCATGCCGGCGCGCGACCGCTTGACGGCATCGCTGACCGCCCTGACTGCCTCGTCCTGGCCGATGACTCGATGGTGCA
>Ga0326729_1000254_pt1 | contig 13456 bp, 13 predicted proteins | sample MHFSIPfraction_2_FD_207744 | JGI IMG/M metagenome (GOLD analysis project Ga0326729, IMG submission 207744) | Lab enriched peat soil microbial communities from Michigan Hollow, Ithaca, NY, United States - MHF6AY SIP fraction | ecosystem: Environmental > Terrestrial > Soil > Wetlands > Peat...
GACGCACTCCATGAACTCGCCCTGGCTGGGCGAGGCCGCCGCGCCGACAACCGTCACCGGTTCACGGTGCCCCTTGACCTTGAGTCGCAGCACGGAAAAGCCCGACTCCTCGCTGTGAAAGGTCACCCTTTCGACAGTGCCGGCAACTCTTTCATTCTGGGTATCGGCGGCGTGGTTCTCTATCATGGCGATTTGGCGATGCTGTTCCCCCGGGGTCGGGTCGGGTGCCCGGAATCATGACTCTTTTCCCTGAACTCGACCTTAAACGGAAAATCCCGGATGGCGGCTCAGCGCGCGCTGCCGGGTGCGCTGACCTCTTCAAGTAAATGCAATGCTTTCAGGGCACGGTCGCACTCCGCGGTTTCAAGGCGTGTTTTGCCGAGAGACTGCTCGATGGTTGTCCGGTTTGTGTTCAACCGCGACAACCGGACGATCTCCTGATTCAGACGTATGAACTCACTGTATTGCGAGGAGGCATCCTTGATGTATGTGCGGTTTTTTTTGCTACTCATGACCATCAGGGATTTCATGGCGGCATCCGCCTTGCGGGAGGCATCGTTCATGGCCGTTTCGATGGGCGCTTTTTCCGCTGCACCGGGAGCCTGGATATGCCGCCACTGCAGCACGGCAATCTTCAGAACCTCATTTTTTGCCTGCCCGGCAACTTTTTCCATCTCGCTGCGCCGGGTGACTGGCACAACCTGGCGGGTCAGCTTCGTGAGATCATCGTCGAACTTCTGCAGCAGATCGGCTCCGACCGTGTTCGACAGTTCGATTGCCTTCAGGTTGGTATTCTGTACGGCCGATTCGAGCAGCTCCGCGTCGATCTGATGGATGGTTTTCCAGGATGCGTCGAATTTTGAAGTCAGATCGCGCTCCTCTTTCGAACTGCCCTGTGCAAGCAGCTTCTCGAAGCTCTGCCGGTCGCGATCAACTGCCGCTGTTGCATTTTTCGACTGATCGGCGAAATCGCGTGAATCCTCGTCGGTAAGGGCCATGACGGCACTTTTTTCCATTTCGGCCGACCGCAGGAGGTTGATTCTCATATCCGCGACAAGCGCCTGTTTGCGTACGTCACGGCTGCCGGCACTGCCCGGCCATGCGTGCCAGTAAAGTGATGAGACAAACAGGGTGCACAGCGCTGTCGCCACAAGGCTCGCTACCCATATGATGCCTCTCTTTCCTCTGCCGGCTACACTCATGCCGTTACCCCCGATGATGTTGGTTGTCGAAATGTTTCCGTGAATATACAAAAGGGGCCCCATACCCGTTGCATGGTAGTTGAGACGAATCGATCACCCATCTCCGCCGAGAGCCTGAAATCCCGACACGACATCGAACAGCTCCTCATCGATTCTTGCCTGGCGGCGTTCATGGTAGAGGCGTGTAAGCTCCTCCATCATCTCATCGATGTTTTTTCCGGCCCGCTGCATTGCCGAAAGACGGCTGGCGTTTTCCGAGGCGAGCGATTCGGCGCAGGCCCTGAACAGGGATACGAAGAGATACTCTCTCAACAGTGCCCATTGTGTCGTATCGAGGCCGCAGAGGAGCTCCGGTATCGCCTTCGTAGGCCAGGGGCCGACGCTGCGGCGGATCTCTTTTTCCCACGCCTCGTCGAGCGGCAGCAGCCGTTTCGTGACGGGACGGTATAGCTCACCGCTGACGGGGCTGTTGTAGAAAAGGCAGAGTTCGATCGCCGGCCTCTTTTCACGCAGTCGCTCGACCGAAGAGAGCAGCTCTCCGACCAGAGGCGTAATGGCGTTGACCGAGTTCGGAACGGCGAAGAGACTTTCTGAAGCGAGCCCGGCGTCTTGCAGTCGCACCTCTATACGCTCACCGATGGAGAGAATGGAGGAGGTGGTGTCGAGAGATCGGAGCCTCGATATTACGGTTTCAGCAAGCTGATCGTTGAACTTTCCGACAAGTCCCTGATCGGAACCGAAAACAACGGCAATGGTCAGGAGGGGCTCACGCTCATGATTGCCGAGCCCGATCCGGCCGCCTCCGATTTGCCGCATGCATGTCGCGAGTCCCAGTTCGACCGTTCGGTAATAGTCATCGAGGGCTCTGACCGCCTCTTCGTACTGGCGGATGTTCAGCGCCGCCAGTGTTTTCATGGTCCTTACGACCGAACCGAGGGTACCGGCTTTTTCGATCCTGCTTCGCAGGATCTCTAAAGGTTCGCTCACAGGCTTTTCCGGAAGGGTTGGAGAGCCTTCGTTGCTACACCGATCATCATGTCGTGGTCCCGGGTGCCAAGCGCTTCGTTCGCCGAGATTCTTTCGACAACTTCACCCGGAAGTGAAGCGGCTGCAAGCCGGACCTGCTCGATCGCATCACGCATCTTTTCGGGAGGTACCGCTTCAAAACACTCTTCGGTCAGAGCAAGGAGTATGATCATCTGTTCGGAAAGGGAGAGGACGAGGAACTCCTCCTGCTTGAAACACTCCCGGATGCGCTGGCCGTGGTCGATGATCTTCCGGCTCGGTTCGTCGAGTCTGGTGCCGAACCGGGCGAAATTCTCCAGCTCCTCGAACTGGGCGTATGCCAGCTTCAGGCTGCCGGTTACGGCGCGGTAGGCGGCGAGCTGCGCCTTGCCTCCCACCCGTGAGACCGATTTGCCGATATCGACCGCCGGAAGGATGCCGAGCTCGAACAGGCCCGGAGAGAGATAGATCTGGCCATCGGTGATGGAGATCAGATTGGTCGGAATGTATGCCGAAATATTCTGGGCCTCGGTCTCTATGATCGGAAGCGCGGTAAGGGAGCCGCCACCCCGCTCCCGGCCAAGATGGGTGGCCCGTTCGAGCAGACGCGAATGGATATAGAAGATGTCGCCAGGAAAGGCTTCGCGGCCGGGCGGGCGTTTCAGGAGCAGAGAGAGCTCGCGGTATGCCCTTGCGTGGTTTGTCAGATCGTCGTACACGATGAGCACATCCCGCCCCTTCTCCATGAAATATTCGGCGATGCTTGTGGCCGCATAGGGAGCGATGTACTGGAGTCCGGAGGGGTCGTTGCCCTCGGTGACGACGACAACGGAGTAGTCCAAAGCACCCCGCTTACGGAGTTCCGCCACCACCTTGGCGACCACGGCCGCTTTCTGGCCGATGGCGCAGTATATGCACAGCACACCCGTGTCGCGCTGATTGAGGATCGTCGATATCGCGATGGAGGTTTTTCCGGTCTGCCGGTCACCGAGAATCAGCTCCCGCTGGCCACGTCCGACCGGCACTATGGCGTCGATCACCTTGATGCCGGTCTGCAGCGGCACCGTCACCGGGTCGCGATCCATGATGGATGGCGCCGGGCGCTCGATCGGCCATCGGTCGGAAAAGCCGAGCGGCCCCTGTTCGTCGAGGACGGTGCCGAGCGGATCGATGATCCTGCCGACGAGGGCGTCGCCCATCGGCACATCCATGACGCGTCCGGTGCGTTCGGCACGCTCACCGGTCTGCAGTTTCGAATAGTCTCCGAGCAGCACGATGCCCACCTCGTCAGGATCGATATTGAAGGCGATGCCGAACATATTGCCCGGGAGTTTCACCAGCTCCTCGAACCCGACGCCGGGCAGTCCGCTCACTTTCGCTATGCCGTTCAGGACGGTCGTTATGACCCCCTCCTCGACCGGCTTCATCCGGGCCGACCAGGAGTCCCGCGACCTCCGCACGCTTTCAAGCGCGCGCTCAGCCGGGCTCTGCCTTGTGAGTTGTGTCATGTTCAGTTCCGGTTGATGGTGCCGCTTTGTCGGCCTCTCCTTCGGCGTTTCTTTTCATGGCCTCCAGTGCATACGAGAGATCCCAGGAGATGCGGCGGCCGTTCATGCTCAGTTCGATGCCGCTCCGGAGGCTGTCCGCCGTTTCGAACGACGGGGCGGTGTCGATACCGAAGATCTCCCTGACGGTTGAACTGATCATCTCCTGCTGTTCAGGCTTCAGTGGGAAGCGGCTGCGTACGACCGGCTGAAGGCTTTTTTCGTGGAAAGCCGAGCTCATCTCCTTGATTTCGCCCTCTCCGGCGTTCCGGAGACGCTCGCAGAAAATCTGCACGATGCGCTCTTCGAGGCTTATGCCGGCGAGCTCATCCAGAACTTTTCCGGCAATGGAAAATACCTCGGACCGGATTTGACGCATGGTCTCCTCTTCCGCGTCGTTCTGCTGGCGGCGCAGCGTCTCCTGAAGCTTGGTATGCAGGGCATCGTACTCACTGCGGGCTCCGTCGAGAAGCGCCTGCCGCTTCTCTGCGCACTCCTTTTCGGCCTGCTTCATCATGAGTGCACGCTCTGCTTCGAACTCACCGTTTTTGCGCTGCCACTCGCTCCTCTCTTTTTCGGCCTCCTTTTCTGATGCGGAGGCATGCTCGAGCTCATCCGAGATCTTTTTTTCACGTTCGTCAAGCGCCTTCAGCACCGGCCGGTAGAGAAACCGTTTGAGGAGTGCGACCAGTATCAGAAAGTTGATCAGCTGGGCGGCAACGGTAAACCAGTCGATCAGCATCTTCAGTGCCCTCCGGCCGTCTGCGTGACGGCGTGCGTCCAGAACGGATTAGCAAAAATCAGAATGATGGAGATGACAAAACAGTAAATGGCGATCGACTCGATCATGGCCAGTCCGACAAAGAGTGTCCGGGTTATGGTCGGCCCGGCATCCGGCTGCTGTGCCAGCGATGTCAACGCCGTCGAGACGGCCCGCCCCTCGCCAAGTGCCGGCCCGATGCAGCCGAGCCCGGTCGTGAGGCCGGCGGTGATGATGGAGGCTATGGCGATAATGCTCAGTATGTCCATGATGGTTGTCTTTTGTTGTTAACCAGCCGATTCATTCCGGGCACGGGTTGCCGCGGCGATATAGACCGTGGCCAGAATGCTGAAGATATATGCCTGCACCATGCCGGTCAGCAGTCCGAGAATGTTCATGATGACCGGAAAGACCAGTGGGGAGATGGTCAGGAGAATGCCGATGATCATGACGCCGCTCATCATGTTGCCGAAGAGCCGGACGGCAAGTGCCATGGTCCGGGTGAATTCGCTGATGATGTTGAAGGGCAGCATGATGAAGGTCGGCTCGGCATAGGATTTCATGTAGCTTTTCAGGCCGCTTTGCGCAATACCGAAGAGTGGTACGGCCACAAACACCGACAGGGCGAGAGCCGTGGTCGTCGAGAGTGAGCCCGTCGGCGGCACAAAGCCGGGGATGACCGTGCAGAGGTTTGCCGATGCGATGAAGAGGAAAAGTGTGGCAATGTATGGCAGATACTTTTCCGGCCCCTGCAGCCCGATCTCCTCGATCTGCCGCCGGGCCATGGTGACGATGATTTCGAGCATGCTCTGCCAGCGCGAGATGATGATGCCGCTGGAGAGCCGCCGGGTGATGAGCGCCGAGCCTCCGGCGAGCAGTAGCATCAGCAGCCATGTCATCACGATGGTCACGTTGAGCTTCAGAAGTCCGAAGCGCCACAGCACGAAGTCGTCGCCGCTCAGATGCATGGCTTGCCCTCCTTCCGGGACGCTCCATCGGCGGGCCTGCAGTGCCGGATCATGAGAAGCTTGGCCGCCGCGAATCCGGCGAGGCACGCGAGGAGGCGGTCGAGATGGCCGCCGGTCATAAGCAGGAACCCCGCGAGCGTCAGGGCCGTTCTCAGCACCATGCTCAAAAGAAACCACAGCCAGGGGCGCCTCGAAAAGAGACTTTTTCTGACGGTCAGCCAGAGGCCTCCGAAAAACAGTACTCCCAGGCCGAAGCCCCCGGCAGCAACGGCCAGGAGAAGCTCAAATCTGTTCATCCGTTCAATCCTCCTTGTGCATGTTCCTGTTTTCCTGCGAGATCCATCGCCATGCGTTCAGGCAACCGATAAAAAGGCCGGTGACGATCAAGGTCAGCGTCCACGAATGGTTCGATGGGTAGTGGCTGTCGAGCCATAACCCGAGCACCACACCTACGAGCGTCGGAATCACTACCGACCAGCCTATCAGGCCGAACATGGCGAACCCTGACCAGATCGTTCTGACCGCCTGTTTCCTCGCCCTGAGTTTGCGCAGTTCGCTCTCCCCGATCTTTTTACTTAACGGCTTTCCATCGGCAGAAAGTTTTTTCTCCTCCTCTCTATTCATGATGCATTTCCGCGTAGCGACGAATGAAGCTGCTCTCCAGCTTTGCTAGTGCCCCCCGCACGTTCCTCTCCCGCTCATCGAGACTGAGAAACTGCTTCTCCACAGCCTCCCGAAGCTGGCCGAGATCGACACCGCCGATGGCATTGCGCACCGAAACCATGACCGCAGGGCCGGTTTTGACAAGAATGCCCTGATCGACGGCGATATAGGTTTCACCCTCATCAGGCGTCTCATAAAGAAGAATCCCCGGCACCAGGGGCGCAATGCAGTCGAGCCGGTTCGGCAGGAAGCCGTAGGAGCCGTTTTGTGTTCCGGCCACTATTCTTATAACATTATCTCTTGACCCGAACACCCTGAACGGGAGCAGTATCTCAAGATGCATGGATGCCGCCGTCATAATCTTTACGCTCCTTCGGTATCGGAAACGGGTTTCGGGGGCGTCTTGCCCTTTTCAGGAGCTTGTTCCGTGGTTCCGGCACTTCCAAGCCCGGTTTTTTTCTGTGCTTCGCCGATACTGCCGATCATATAGAGTGCCTGCTCAGGATAGCTCTCGAACTCATCCCTGAGGATCCGTTCACATCCGTCGATGGTGTCGCCAAGCGAGACCATTTTGCCCGGTATGCCGGAAAACTGCTCCGTTGTGAAAAAGGGCTGGGTGAAGAAGCGCTCGACCCTTCTCGCCCTGGCGACCAGTTTCCGGTCATCCGAGGAGAGCTGTTCGAGGCCGAGCATGGCGATGATGTCCTTCAGCTCGGCGTACTGGGCAAGCACCCTCCGGATCTCCCGGGCAAGCTGATACTGTCTGCGTCCAACGATGCCCTCATTGGCCATTTTTGATCCAGACGACAGGGGATCGACTGCCGGAAAAAAGCCTTCGCCGGCCCGTTTCCGGGAGAGCACCAGCGAAGCCGAAAGATGGGAGAAGGTGTGCACGGCCGCCGGGTCGGTGAAATCGTCGGCCGGCACGTAAACCGCCTGGATCGAGGTGATGGCCCCTGTGCCGGTGTTGGCGATGCGCTCTTCGAGGCTTGAGAGCTCGGTGCCGATGGTCGGCTGGTAGCCGAGGCGCGACGGCATCTGGCCCATCATGCCCGATATCTCCGAGCCCGCCTGTATGAACCGGAAGATATTGTCGATCAGGAGCAGTACATCCGCATGGCGGTCGTCCCTGAAGTACTCGGCCATGGTCAGGGCGGCATGGCCGACGCGGAAGCGGCTGCCCGGCGGTTCGTTCATCTGCCCGAAGACCATCACCATGTTGTCGAGGACCCCCGCAGAACTCATGTCGCGATAGAGCTCCTCGCCCTCACGGCAGCGCTCGCCGATACCGCAGAAGATGCTCACCCCGCTTTGACGGCTGACCATGTTATGGATCATCTCGGTCAGGAGCACGGTCTTGCCCACCCCGGCGCCGCCGAAAAGCCCGGCCTTGCCGCCGCGCTCCAGCGGGGCAAGCAGATCGATGATCTTGATGCCGGTTTCAAAGAGCTCCGAAAGCGTGGAGCGTCTGGAGAGCGGTGGCGGCGGCTGGTGCACCGATCGCCACTCGACCTCCGGTAGCGGCCCCTTGCGGTCGATGGTGTTGCCGAACACATCGAACATTCTTGACAGAATGGCCTGGCCGACCGGAGCTTTCAGCGGAGAGCCCGTGTCGATGGAGCGCATGCCCCGGCACAACCCTTCGGTAGCATTCATGGCGATTCCCCGGACATGCCGACTGTCCAGCTGAGTCAGAACCTCGATTTTGACATCGAGATTCCTGCCCGCCAGCACGATCGAATAGATCGGCGGCAGTGCGCCGTCGAAACGGATATCGACTACGCTTCCACGTACGGAAGCGATGGTGCCGGAGTGCTCTTTTTCCGATGATTGATGGTTCACGGATCACCTTTCCTTGAAAACGGCGAATCTCGAAAAACGATTCGGGGGGATTTAAAAGGGGATCATTGGTATTATAATCATAAATCGAATGCAAACCGAGAACTGCGGCAGGTGGGTCAACCAACCAGAAGGAGATTGAGATGACAAAGATTCTTGTTCTCTATTACAGCATGTATGGCCACACGGAGATAATGGCGAGGGCCGTGGCCGAAGGCGCTGCAGGTGTCGAAGAGGTTGATGTATCGGTCAAACGCGTGCAGGAGCTTATGCCGCATGATCTGGCCGTCAAGAGCGGAGTCAAGCTCGAACAGGATGCCCCATTTGCCACGGTGGAGGAGATGGCGGACTATGACGCCATCATCTTCGGCACTCCGACCCGCTTCGGCAACATGTGTTCACAGATGCGGAACTATCTCGATCAGGCCGGAGGACTCTGGTCAAGGGGCAGCCTCATCGGCAAAGTCGGCAGCGTATTCACCTCCACCGCCACGCAGCACGGAGGCCAGGAGACCACCATTACCTCATTTCACCACACGCTGCTGCATCTGGGCATGATCATCGTCGGCGTACCCTACAACTGCCAGGAGCTGGTCAACATGCAGGAGATCACCGGCGGGTCGCCCTACGGAGCAGGAACCCTCGCCGATGTCACCGGCAAACGCAAGCCAACGGAGAACGAGCTCAATATCGCAAGGTTCCAGGGGCGTCATGTTGCCGAGATAGCCAGGAAGCTCGGTTCGTAGCGGCTTTGTTTGAAGCGAGTCGGATCTTGGCCGGTATCAAACTTTGGGTCGTGAACTGTACGTAGTTGTGAGCGTCCCCTTTTTTTAAGAGAAGAGCCGAGCTGGGGCTCGGCGCTCGCGTGATCACTCCTTTACGATGGTGCCGTGGAGTTCGAAGGGGGTGGAGTCTTCGATGAGGGCGACGCAGAAGCTGCCTGGGGTGACGGGGTTATCGGTGATGGTGAGGATCACTTCGTTGTCCACTTCGGGGGCGTCGTATTCTGTTCGGCCGAAGGCGGTTTCGCCGTCTGCTTCGTCGATTATGATCTTCAGGGTCTTGCCTTCCAGAGCACGGTTGCGCTCTCTGGAGATGCCGGCCTGGAGCTCCATCAGCTCGGTGACTCTCGACTCCTTCTCTTCGTCCGTGACGGTGTCTTCGAGCACTCGGGAGGGGGCGTGCTCCTCGTGGCGGTAGGGGAAGCAGCCGAGGCGGTCGAAGCGTGTTTCCTGCACGAAATCGAGCAGCTCCTCGAACTCCTCGCGCGTTTCGCCGGGGTAGCCGGCGATCATGGTGGTGCGCAGACGGATTTCGGGGTTCCGGTCGCGGATGTCGCCTATGAGCCGGACGGTCTCCTGTCGGCCAACGCCTCGCTGCATCGAACGCAGAATCCGGTCGTTGATGTGCTGGAGCGGGATATCGAGATAGTTGCAGATGTTGCGGCGATCGCGCATCGTGTCGATCACCTCCATCGGGAAGTTCAGCGGGTAGGCGTAGAGCAGCCGGATCCAGTCGAACTCCATGTCGGAGATCCGGAGCAGGAGGTCGTTAAGCGCCGGTTTTCCATACAGATCATGTCCATAGAGGCTTATATCCTGGGCGATAAGGTTCAGCTCCCTCACCCCTTTCTCTTTGAGTAGTGCGGCTTCGCGCAGAAGCTGCTCCGTCGGCTGGCTGACATAGGGGCCTCTGATCTGCGGAATCGAGCAGAACGAGCACCGGCGGTTGCATCCTTCGGATATCTTGAGGAAAGCGTGGTGCGACGGCGTCAGCAACTCACGCCGGTCGAAGGTCTCCTGGCGGTATCTGGCGCCGATGGCTTCGAGCACAGCCGGCATTTCGCGAGTGCCGAAAAATGCATCCACTTCGGGCATCTCTTCGTGCAGCTCTTTGCGATAGAGTTCGACAAGACATCCCATCACATAGACTTCGCGGACGGTTCCGTCCTCTTTTTTGCCGATGGCGGCCAAAGTCTCGTTGATCGACTCCTGTTTTGCGTCCTCGATGAAGCCGCAGGTGTTGATGACGATGATGTCGGCCTCATCGGCCTCATCGGTGATGGTGATACCGCTCTCGACAGCCTGGGCAATCAGCCGTTCGCTGTCTACCGTGTTTTTCGAGCAGCCGAGGCTCAGGAAAAAGAGGCTCGGTGCTGATGATTCGATGTCAGGCTTTGTCATTGCGTGTGAACTCCGTGAGAAATGCTTCTTTCCAGTCTGTGAATGTGCCGGCTTCGATGTGCTGTCGTGCCGTCGAGGTGAGCCAGAGGTAAAATGAAATATTGTGCAGGGTGCAGAGCTTCATGCCGAGGATCTCTCCGACGTTGAGCAGATGCCGGATGTAGGCGCGGGAGTAGTTTCTGCAGACATGGTTGTCGAAGCCTTCGTCGATAGGCCTGAAGTCATCGGCAAATCTGGCCGCTCTCAGGTTCATGGTGCCTGAGCGGGTGTAGACCCTGCCGTTGCGTCCTTCGCGCGTCGGGATGACGCAATCGAACATGTCGATGCCCCTCTCGATCGCGTTCAGAATGTTTGCCGGTGTGCCGACGCCCATGAGGTAGCGTGGCTTGTTCTCCGGCAGAAGGGTATGGGAGAGTTCGAGCATGCGGTACATCTCCTCAGCCGGTTCGCCGACAGCCATGCCTCCGACCGCATAGCCATCGAAATCGAGATCGATCAGTGCCCGACTTGAATGCGCGCGCAGATCGGCATAGGTGCCTCCCTGGGTGATGCCGAACTGATACTGCTGGTAGCCGTAAAGCGGCGCGGTTGCCGCAAAATGGTTTCTTGCACGTTCGGCCCAGCGGATGGTCATCTCACCGGATTTACTGACGTACTCCCTCGATGCCGGCCATGGCGGGCATTCGTCGAGCGGCATCATGATGTCGCTGCCGATGATTCTCTGAGTATCGACTACGTTTTCAGGGGTAAAATGGAGACGTGAGCCGTCAAGGTGCGACTTGAATGTTACCCCCTCCTCATCAATTTTCCGAAGGTCGGACAGGGAGTAGACCTGATAACCTCCGCTGTCAGTCAGAAGGGGATTGTGCCAGTTCATGAAACGGTGAATACCGCCGGCCTTGAACAGGATCTCGTTTCCGGGCTTCAGATAGAGGTGGTAGGTGTTGGCAAGGATGATCTTGACGCCGATATCGGTCAATTCCACGGGTTCGACCGACTTGACGCTCGCGCGTGTGCCGACCGGCATGAATATCGGGGTCGGAATATCGCCATGGCTGGTGCTGAGAGTGCCGCATCGCGCAGCTGAGTGCGGATCGATCGAAGATACCGAAAAGTTCATCGTTGAATGAGGGTAACAGAGTCTGTTGGCTACCAGTGAAGGTATGGAAAGGCCGGCACAAATAAAAACCCGGCACTCAGCCTCTTTTGCAGGGATTTTCAGATTCGAGTAGCGGTGCCCAAGTCTTGCCCTGGTGTGTCGAGCCAGTCAAGTGCAGATTCCGGTGCCTTTTGATTTCTATTGAGAGGACTTGCTGTACAAATAAAATTTATGTTTATAATGATTACAACTATTTTTACGTCCTATGACTTTGCCGTAGTTTGTTTACATCATCTCTATGAAAGAAGAAAACAAAGACAGAAGTACGGAGAACGCCTCATTTGAAAGCTCCCATTCTGACGCGTATGATTGTACGCTTTACGAGAAATTTATCGAAAACATGCCGGGAGTGTTGTTCATGCTCCAGTCGGATGGCCGGTTTGTCAGATGGAATAATTGTATTCGGGACCAGATTATCGGCAAAACGAACGATGAGATCTCTTCGATCAACGCGAGTGATATCGTGCATCCGGATGATCGTGAACTGATGGTGCGGAAAACAGCGCGCGTGCTTGAGCGCGGCGCTGAAGAGGGCTTCGAGATAAGGCTCCTTTTGAACGGTAGCCGTGATTTCCGATGGTTTCTGATTACAGCCGACCGGATTGTCATTGACGGTAAGTCGTTTCTTATCGGCATCGGTGCGGACATCACGGATCGAAAGAGCGCTGAGCAGAAGCTGATTGAGAGTGAGCAGAAGTTACGTTTTATCTTCAAGCAGATCAATGCACCGGTATTCATAACCGATACTTCAGGTAATATTATCTATGTCTCTCCGGGCATTGAAAATGTATCCGGGTATACTCAGCAGGAGTTTCTTGGACGGCCATTTTCGGAATTTCTCGAAGGACAGGCCATCGAGCAGGGGCTGACCATGTTCAACGATGTTCTTTCAGAACCATCGGTTAGCCTTGTACGCGAATTCAGACTTCGCAAAAAAGATGGTATAATCTGTTATGCGGACGTGAAGCTGCAGTACTATCATGGCAAAGACTCTGACGGTACGATCGGAGTCATCTACGAACTGACACACCGGAAGCGTTTCGAGGCTCTCACCGCTTTACGGTTGCGCCTTCTGCAGCTGGTTGAAACGCTGTCGGTCGAGGAGTTGCTGGGCCAGGCGCTTGATGAGGCGGAAAGGTTTACCGACAGCACTTTTGGCTTCTTTCATCTGCTGACTCCGGACCAGGCGTTTACCTCTCAACGCATATGGTCGAACCGAGTTCGAAAGCATATGCAGAGAAGGAAAGGAGCGGGTCTCTCCCATCCGCAGGATGAAGTGGAGCTCTGGCGCGAGGCTGTAGAGACAAAGCAGGCCGTGATCAACAACGATTACCGTAAAAAAAGTCCTCCAGGCTTTCCCGAGAGGCACCGCCCTTTACTGCGAAACAGTCTGGTTGTGCCGGTTGTCGAAGCTGACCGTGCTGTTGCCGTTTTTGTCGTTGGCAACAAGCTGACAAGCTATGATGCCGATGATGCCCAGTGGGTTGGAACTCTGGCCGATCTGGCCTGGGATATCATTGCGAGAAAGCGGGCTGAGGAGTCTGAACGCAGGATGCATGAGGTGTTGATGCAGGTCCAGAAGATGGAGCTCGTGGGACAGCTCGCGGGGGGTATCGCACACGATTTCAACAACATGCTTGGCGTGATTCTGGGCAATACCGAAATCGCCCTATCGACGCAGGATCTCGATGAATCGCTCAGAACCAACCTCAACGGGATATTGAAGGCTGCCGAGCGATCGGCCGAGCTGACCAGTCAGCTTCTTGCTTTTGCGAGGAAGCAGACGGTGATTCCCAAAGTTCTGGATCTCAATGAGGCGGTGAATGGCACGCTCGGTATGCTGCATCGGCTCATCGGGGCTGACATTGTCGTATCCTGGGTACCTGACAGGAGGCCGTGTTTCGTCCGGATGGATCCGTCACAGCTCGACCAGATTCTTATAAACCTTTGCGTCAATGCGCGAGATGCCATAACTGGTACGGGCAAGATCACCATTGAAACCAGCCGACGTCACCTCGATCATCCGACTCCGCTGTTTTTGACCTCCATGCTCCCCGGTGATTATGCGGTGCTCTCGGTAGCTGATACCGGCAACGGGATAAAGGCGGAGCATGCGGCTCATATCATTGAACC
>Ga0326729_1000257_pt1 | contig 13384 bp, 13 predicted proteins | sample MHFSIPfraction_2_FD_207744 | JGI IMG/M metagenome (GOLD analysis project Ga0326729, IMG submission 207744) | Lab enriched peat soil microbial communities from Michigan Hollow, Ithaca, NY, United States - MHF6AY SIP fraction | ecosystem: Environmental > Terrestrial > Soil > Wetlands > Peat...
GTTTTTTCGGTTCTGTTTTCAAATCGTCAGCTGACCGCCTCGTTTTTCAAGGCTCTATGGCGCCGCATGTTATGATAACCTTGAAAAAAGCAAAAACGTCACACCCCGGAACCGGGATGCGCTGAAAAACTTCCGGAACGTCTGATCGTCATTCGCGGGAGTCCTGGATGGTAAACTGCACGAAGGTGAGCCAACCGGGTATCGTCCGGAATCGTCAGGCCCTTGGCAGATTCTTGATAAATGAGTTCACGACGAGCTTGATGATTTCCCCCCCGGTGACCAGGAATTCCGCACCCTTCTCGCGGATGTGGACCTGGGTCGCCACCTGGTCCTTGAAATATTCGATGCTGGCCTGATCGTAATTTTTGCCGCTCACATAATCGTCGATGAGCTCTTCGGCCTGGCTATACGGCAGATTGAAGACCTTCAAGCCGAGTTTTGCGCGTTCGATGGGATCAAGGATCCTCTGTCCTGACTCTTGCTGCTCCATATCGCTCCGTTTTGCTGCTGATAAAAAAAGAGGAGAGTACCGCTCCGCCCCTGCCTGCGTGAATTTAACAATCTTTTCGACAAGATGCCAGAACCGTGCTTCCGGCAGGGCATCAGCTTCCGGCAGCCCGGCCGGCCGAACGGCGGACATCGGTCATCGACGTTCCGGCAAAGCAAAGCAGAATGGCGGCAAGGACGCACTCCCTGTGAACGGGCCGCCGTTGGCCCGGCACCATGATCCATCCCGCCAAAGCAGCCTCGGAGGCTATATCCGACGACACGCTGTCGTGGATCAGGGCATCTGGCCGGCTATGGTAGAACTTGCCGCCGGACTCCCGGACAATCGCACCGAACTCATCGGGCCTGAAGCGCGTCAGGACGATCTCGCCGCGCTTGTCCCGCTTCGGGCCGCCAGGCATGGGAATGGGCACAGGTTCGCCGGTACCCACCCCGATCGCATGAAGATGAACGCCCTGGCTCCGGAGAGCGCCTGCAACATCACCGAAATCCTGGCCATGGTCTTCCCCGTCGCTTGCAATCACAAGAACCGTTTCACTGCCTGAAGAACCTCTTGAGGAGCCGGACAGACGAAGTGCAGTCTCGAACGCCCGGCGGTAATCGGTGCCCTGCGGCCCGATCAGGTCAGGTGAAGCCATTTCGAGCAGGATTTCAAAATCCTCCTGGTCGTCTGTCAGGGGACACTGCACAACGGGAGCCCCGGCAAACAGCATCAGCGCTCTTCTTCCTTCACCGATGCTTCGGCTGATCTGCAGCAGCTCCAGTTTGGCCCTCGAAAGACGGTCCGGCGAGACATCCCTGGCAAGCATGCTGTTCGATACGTCGAGCATGAAAACGACATCGACACCCCTGCGCCGCAACGGCTTCTGGCCGCTGCAGAGCTCAGGTCCCGCGATGGCCAGAATCAGCAGGCCGATGCCCGCGCACAGCATTGCGCGCCGCGCGACGAGCTTGGGCAGATCGAGACGGGGCAGGATGCTCGAAGCACCGACACCGTCGACCATCTTCCGCGCGTTCAGTTTCCGCCGGACGCCATAGGCCGAAAGCGCGATCACCGGGACGATGAGCCAGAGAAATATGAGATAGTCGGGCCTTGCGAAGCACATGGTTATGGAATCCTGATGAAACGTGTGGCCGAAAGCGCCTGTTCGACGACAAGAAGAAACACCGCAGTCATGAGCATCCACGGATAGAGCTCCACAGCACGACTTGGTGTGCGGCTCTGGAGACGCGTTTTTTCGAGACGATCGATATCCCGGAAGGTCTTCATCAGGCCGAGGAGGTCTCCTGCGCTGAACTGGCGCCCTCCGCTGATGCGTGCCACCTCGGCAAGCTCCTGGCGACCCTTCAGGCTCAATGCCGGAGTTACGCCGGCTTCGAACAACTGGCCTTCCTTGCCGGCAAACACCGTATAAATCCTTATACCGTCATGAGCTGCGAGCCGGGCGGCAGTCACGGGGCTAACCTCGCCGGCGTTGTTCTCTCCGTCGGTGAGCAGCACGAGCACCTTCTCCTTCGATTGCGACGCCCTGAGGCGGTTGATTGCAGTAAGAACCACAGTGCCGATGGCCGTGCCGGGTTCCTCGAAAAAACCGGGGGTGACCGTTTCCGTCAAACGCCTGAGTACCTCGTGATCGAGGGTCAACGGACAGCGGGTGAAACTCCCGCCGCTGAAGACAATCAGGCCGATGCGGTCGGAAGGCCGGTTGTCGATGAACTTTATTGCGGCCTCACGCGCAGCCGAGAAACGGGTTTTTCCGCCGAAATCCGCCTGCTTCATCGACTCTGAAACATCGAGGGCAAGCATCATGTCGATGCCGGAAGTATCGCGTGAGGTTGGGGGAAACGGCGCCCTTGGCCCGGTCAGGGCAAGCACGCCGGCAACCAAGGCCGTCCAACGGATCCCGGCCGGAAGCTTCGAAACCAGCGGATTTGCGGCAAATCCGGCCAGACGCAGCGCATCGACCGAAGGAAAAAGCACGCCCGGCCGATCCTTCCTGCCATAAAACCGCCAAATGACCGCAACAAGAACCGCCAACGGCAGCAGCACCAGCCACCATGGCTCATCGAGCCTTATGCCCATCAAGATTTTAATGAGTTCGCTCATCTATGGACGATCTCTTTCATGAGGATTGAATAATCCATCGAATACCTACGTAGTCCCTGTCAGCAGTAAGGCATCCATAACAGGAATAGAATACGTTACAAATAAATGGCACCTCACAAATACAATAACTGCCAATCAAGCATCCAGAAATATGACAGATCGACATAAATAATATTATCACATAAGCTTAGCAATAAATACAAGATCTGGACTGCATTGATGAATCAAGCAACAATCAAGCAAATTTCACGTCTCGATCAAGCCCACCATGGAAGGTACTTTTTTGCTTTTGTACCGACAGTATCATCAAAACAGCGAATCAGGTTTCCGGCCCTTGTATCCGCAATAATGCGAGAAACCATCGCGCGGTTTCTTTCTTCGATCCCGAATCGCTCCCGGAGACTGGTGTTGGTCATAAAATCACGTTCGACATATTTTAAGCAGGCATGCAGGTAGCATGCACGAACCCGATCTGCTTTATCCATCTCTCCTTGAGTTCTCGATGTGCAAAAAGCACAACGCGGGTATGTTCATCTGTTGTTTCAAATATCGGTGCTGGTAGTTGATAAAGCTCTGTCTGAAACACAACCTTATCGATACCACTGCCGCGCTCCTTGCAAACCCCTATTCTGCGCATAAAGGAAGCCAATCCTTCATTCCGGGATTTGGGAGGACTGTCAAGAAAACGATCCGTGTTGACCAGTGGTAATCCAGGGTTCGTGATTTCCATCCGCCTTGCAAAAATCTCAATCATGGGTGCTGTTCCTGATGCATGAAAATCCTGATGAATAATGGCATTGGCAACCAACTCGCGAATAGCCAATTCAGGAAACATCGGAACTTCTTTGCGCAATGCTTGCCCAATGAACTCATTGCTTGGCAAAAGATTGGTGATGAAGCCGATGAGCCCCTCAAAACCACAAGCATAGCCCTTGACGCCTTCCTGCTCACGAATTGTTTGCACCCGGCTTTCACCCTGGTAAAGCACGACCCGTACTGCTTTATGCTTGAGTGAATGGAAATGGTTAAGGTTCCTGGCAAATAAAATCGCACCAAGATTACAGATATGCCACTTTCCGCCTCTACCTTGCACAATCAATTCGTCAGCCGCCAAAGCGCCTATGATGCCTTCGCGACCACTGGGAAGTGATCTGTTCAGCAAATAGAAATAGGCTGGATAGTCCAGCAACTGCAATACATCATCTGCCGTTACGTTTTCAGCTGAAATTTCCTGTTCAAATGGTGTCCGATCAAAAACCCGCCACAATTCGCGCTCTTTTTCCGGAAAATCTTTAAGTTTTTTCTTGTAAGAACCAATACGAATGAACTCAGTATTTTTAAACTGGACTGGATGGCGGAAGGCCGCGCATATTTCAAGAAGGACAACTCGTTTCTCATTGACCCGTAAACCGTGAAATCGGAAATTGATCTTTGGATTGATCAGGCGAAGAAGCCAGCTCTCAAGATCCTCCTGGCCGACTTTGGCCTCTGCCGGATTGAACTGTGTTCCGACCATTTCATGCGATTCATTGTCAATTCCCCATACCATCCATGCTGTCACCTTACCAAACAATGCTGCTGAATTAGCAAGAGCGGATAGATATTCTCCGATCTCGTCCGGCTCTGAGTTATTGTGCTTGAACTCCATCCATTCAGTTTCCACAGGAAGCTTACGCAGTTCGCTCAGGATGCTGATAAGGTAATCATCCGTACGGTCTATGCTCATTCTGATAACTCCGTAAAACCTTTTGTGAGAACGATTTCTTACACTTCCACTTATCGGATGTACTTAATACGACGGGATCGAGTCAGTGATCACTCCTCAGTAACAGAGCTGTCTAACGAGTTACCCGCCTCCTCAGGTTCGCCGGCGGAGCCGACAAGGACTTCGGCGACCCGGAGGGAGCGTCGGCACTCCTCGATGTCCGGCCGAATATCGGCGAATTTGACCAGGTCGGCCCGGACGAGCAGTTGGAGCAGCGCTTCCCGGATGTTGATCCTGCTGGCGGCAAGCTCTTTGGCGATCTCCTGCGTAACCATCTCCATCGCCCCGAACCCGTAGCGGTTCTGGAGAAATTCGCGCAGGATGTTGCTCAGCTCTTCATAGCTCTCGGCGGGCGACATCCCTTTCGAAAGCTGCCTCCCGATCGACCTGAGTTTCTTGCGTGCTGCTCGAACCGGATCGGCCAGGAGCCTGCGCAACGTTACAAGGAGGCGCCTTACAGCATAACCTGCGACAAACAGCAGCAACAGGACTGCCGCTGCGGGAAAGAGAATCCAGGAGGGAAACGGGGCGCTGACAGGAGGCACGATGGGCCGCAGGTCCGTCATGGTCGAATCGGTCATGCTCAGGATTACAACCGAGGCCGCGGGCTTTATTTCGAGCCGTTCCTGCCCGGCCGCTGCTCCGTTGCGGGCAGTCACAGTAAAACCCGGAAGCCGCTGCCGTCCTGAGCCGAAAACAGCGAGTTCCGCGTCCATCCGGAACTCTGAATTGCCGTCAGGAAGTTTTTTCGAGGTGGATTTGCTGCCTGCGAACTCGAAAAAGGATCCCTGGCCTGCCTCGAGCGCTTCAATGGAGATTGCACGCTGCCCGTCGTGACGAACGGTAATGACATAGTGCAGCCGTTCGCCGGCAAGAAGACTGTCAGGTGAAACGCTCACAGTGACATCGGTGGGACGGAGAGCACCATCCGCCGGCCTGTAAAGCATGGCAGCCCACACGGCGACCGTCAGGATCACCGCAATCCTGATGATGCTAAACCTTCCGTTCACGTTGCCTGAAAAAAGCGTTCAATCCGCCGATGATCGACTGACCGGTATCGAGAAAGACGGCATCGACCTTCATACGGCTCAGTTGCTTGCGAAGCTCCTCCCGCTCCCGCTGGCGTGCGCTCGTGTAACTGGCCAGGAACCCCCTGCTCATGGCGTCGACCGTGATCCTCTCACCGCTCTCCGGGTCGACGAGGTCGAGCAGCCCTGATCGGGGAAGCTCTGTATCAAGCGGATCGCCGAGATGGATAAGCACGAATTCATGGCGCATGTTGAGCAGTTTCATGCCCCGCTCGTAACCGGAACCGAGAAGATCGGTCAGGAGGAAGACGATCGTCTTGCGTTTCTGCGTCCTGCGGATGAATGAGAGCGCTGCGTCGATGTCGGTCTTCCGTCCGCACTGCTTTACCGAAAAAATCTCGTTCAGGATGACAAGGGAATGCGCTCGGCCCTTGCGCGGCGGAATGTAGGTTTCGACCCGGTCGGAAAAGACCAGCAGTCCGACCTTGTCGTTGTTCTGGACGGCGCTGAAAGCGAGAATGGCCGAAACTTCTGCGGCCAGCTCCTTCTTCAGCCGTCCACTGCCGAACAGCATCGATCCTGATCCGTCGAGGACGAGCATCATGGTACGCTCGCGCTCTTCGGTAAACATCTTGACGTAAAGATCGTTCTTGTGCGCCGAGGTGTTCCAGTCGATTGTCCTCACGTCGTCGCCGTACTGGTACTCCCTGACGTGGCTGAACTCGATGCCCCGCCCCTTGAATGATGAGTGGTACTCGCCGCTGAACAGCTCGTTGACCAGCCTCCTCGACCTGATTTCGAGCTTGCGGACCCGCTTCGACAGCTCTCTCGGATCCGGCGCACGACCGGCTTCGCTGCCGGAGGTGCCGCCGTCAGGGCACCTGGACATGCTCGAGAATGCTCCTGACGAAATCTTCGGCCTTCATGTTTTCGGCTTCAGCCTCGTAACTGGGCCGAACGCGGTGACGCAGCACGTCATAAACGATGCTCTTGACGTCTTCAGGAGTGGCATATGCCCGCCGCTGCAGGAATGCATGTGCTTTGGATGCGAGCAGGAGGAATATCGACGCTCTCGGCGAAGCTCCGTATTCGATCATCGTCGATAGCCTGTCGAGGCCGTAGCGGTCAGGAAAACGCGTTGCCGTCACGAGGTCCACGATATAGCGCTGCACACGCTGATCCACGTAAATCCGGTCCACGAGGCTGCGGGCCCTGAACACCTCTTCGGGCTCGACGACTGCCGTGACCTCTGACGGGGCCTGCAGGGCCGAAGAGCGCTGCATCACCTCGAGCTCCTCCTCGAACGTCGGGTACTCGACGATGACCTTCATCATAAACCGGTCAAGCTGCGCTTCCGGCAACATGTACGTTCCCTCGTGCTCGACCGGGTTCTGGGTTGCAAGCACCATGAAGGGCTCCCCGAGCGGAAAGCTGACGTCGCCGATGGTGACCTGCTTCTCCTGCATGGCTTCCAGAAGGGCGGACTGCACTTTGGCGGGAGAGCGGTTGATCTCGTCGGCAAGGATCACGTTGGCGAACACCGGTCCCTTCCGGGGATGGAACTCCATCGTTTTCGGATTGTATATCATCGTTCCGATCAGATCGGCGGGAAGCATGTCCGGAGTGAACTGTATGCGGTGGAAGGTGAGGTTCATCGCAGTGGCGAAGGTGCGGACGATCAGGGTCTTGGCAAGACCGGGAACCCCTTCGAGCAGAAGATGCCCGTTGGCGAGCAGGGCGATGAACACCCGGTCGATAACCCGCCTCTGGCCTATGATGGTGGTTGAAAGCACCTCACGGGCCCTGTCGAGAAATGCCGATTCCTGTGCGATTTCCCTGCCGAGAACCTCGAGTTCTGTTTCCTGCTTCATCATGCCGATCCTCCCGAATCACTTGATCGTCCCCCTGACCAGACCCGCCGTCAGTTGCTCCGGCATGTGTTCAGGGACACTCCTGGTTAATCCTTTCCGGTTAATTCATGACTTCCCGAACACCCCCCTGAACCCCAGCACCAGAAGAGCGAGGCCGATCACGAGCGCAGACCACGAGATCAGGTCGCCGATATAGAACACGCTGTTGAGGAATCCGACACCCGGTGCGAACAGCAAAACGAGATCCGCGCCGACAAGGATGATCAACGCCTTGAAAAAACTGATCCTGACAGCCGGTTTGCTATTCGTCTCCTGTTTCTTAGCTTTGGCCATAGCACACTCTTTAACTTGAGCAATGAATATTTTAGGGGTAGAAACCAGCTGTGACGAAACCTCCGCCGCGATACTCCGCGACGGAAAGGTACTATCCAACATCGTCAGTTCGCAGCTTTGCCACACAGATTTCGGCGGGGTCGTTCCTGAGCTGGCCTCCAGGGAGCACGAACGGCTGATCGTTTCGATTGCCGAAGCTGCCATAACCGAAGCAAATATAACAAAAAATGACCTTGATGTCATAGCCGCGACCGCAGGCCCCGGCCTGATAGGCGCCGTCATGGTCGGACTCTGCTTTGCCGAAGGACTCGCCTGGGCGCTCGGAAAGCCCTTCGTGCCGGTCAACCATGTCGAAGCGCACATCTTTTCTCCGTTCATAAGCGATGAGCCCGGCCATCGGGCACCTGAGGGCGATTTCATCTCGCTGACCGTCTCCGGCGGACATACCCTGCTTTCTGTCGTCCATCAGGACCTCAGCTACGAGGTGATCGGCCGGACCATCGACGACGCAGCCGGCGAAGCCTTCGACAAGACCGGAAAAATGCTCGGGCTGGGTTATCCCGCCGGCCCGGTCATCGACCGCCTCGCCCGGCAGGGAGATCCGGAGTTCTACCGCTTCCCGAGAGCCCTGACCTCCACCTCGCAGACCAGCAAAAGCTACCGCAACAATTTCGATTTCAGCTTTTCGGGACTGAAGACCTCCGTACTGACCTGGCTGGGTCGCCACGAACCCGCACATATCGAACAGCACATGGCCGACATCGCAGCCTCCATACAGCAGGCCATCGTCAGCGTACTGGTTGAAAAAACCATCGCAGCCGCTCTGCTGCACAAGGTTGCCGCCGTCTCGATTGCCGGAGGGGTAAGCGCCAATTCCGGGCTGCGCTCGGCCATGCTGGAGGCGTGCAACCAGCATGGGCTTGAACTTTTCGTACCGAAAGCGACCTATTCGACCGACAACGCGGCCATGATCGCAACCATGGCCGAACTGATGATTTCAAGGGGGCGGATCACGGGAAATTCATACGGAAATGCTCCGTTCGCACGCTTCATTCCGGGAGGAACCGGGGCTCATTGAAATAGTTTGGAAATACCTTATCTTGCGATTCAAAAATAAGCGCATCATTCCGGACGAAAGCCCGTCTGGTCCGCCAAGCACCGATTACCTAAAGAAAGCTATTAGCCATGCAAGACTTCATCATCGCCCTGATGCTTTTCGCTCCGCCGACCGGAGGCCAGACGCCGAACCCGTTCATCCAGCTCGTTCCCCTCGTCCTGATCTTCGTCGTTTTCTACTTTTTCATGATCCGTCCCCAGCAGAAAAAACAGAAAGACCGTGAATCGCTGCTGGATACCATCAAGCGTGGCGACAGGGTCGTTACCATCGGCGGCATCCACGGCACCGTTGCCGGGATCGAAACCGACAAAAAAACGGTTCTTGTCCAGGTTGCCGACAACGTCAAGATCAAATTCGAGCGTACGGCGATTGCCAACATAGAAAAACAGGAAACCGGCGACAAGCTCGCCACAAAGGAGTGACGCGCAGCAATGCAGGAAATACCCGCGATACTTGTTCTCGAAAACGGCTCGCTCTACAGGGGCACCGCATTCGGCCACATCGGCGAAGCGGCCGGTGAAGTCGTCTTCAACACATCTCTGACCGGCTACCAGGAGATCCTAACCGATCCTTCGTATACCGGACAGATGGTGGTTATGACCTATCCGCTCATCGGCAATTACGGCATCACGCCTAACGACGATGAATCGACAAAAATATGGGCTTCGGCGCTCATCGTTCGCGAAGCATCGAACGTCTACAGCAACTTCGAATCGAACAGAAGCCTCGACGCCACCCTCAAGGAGGCGAAGGTGATGGGCCTTGAAGGCATCGATACCCGGAAACTCGTCCGGGAGATTCGCCAGAAAGGCGCCATGCGGGCAGTGATCTCGACCCGGTGCGATGACGTGGAGGCCCTGAGGATACAGGCCGCCGGCATCCCCGAGATGACCGGGCTCGACCTGGTCAGGAAGGTCACCACAGAATCGTCTTACACCATAGACAACCCTGACGCGAAGTATCATGTCGTCGCTTTCGATTACGGTATCAAGACCAACATCGTCCGACAGCTCCGGCTCGAAGGGTGCAAGGTCACGGTCGTCAGCGCGAAGACCACGGCAAGCGAAGTGATCGCCATGAACCCCGACGGAATCTTCCTATCGAACGGCCCGGGGGATCCTTTCGCAGTCACCTACGCCATCGAGACCATCAGGGAACTCGCCGAGTACAGCCGGACGCAGCGTCTGTTACCGATCTTCGGCATCTGCCTCGGCCACCAGCTGCTCTCGCTCGCGTTCGGCGCAAAGACCTACAAGCTCAAGTTCGGCCACCACGGAGCGAACCATCCGGTCAAGAACCTGCTCGACAGCAGGATCGAGATCACATCCCAGAACCACGGGTTTGCCGTAGAAACGGAAACCCTGCCCGAGGTACTCGAACTGACCCACAGGAATCTTTACGACCAGACCGTCGAAGGCGTCCGTCATCGCGAGCTGCCATGCTTCTCGGTGCAGTACCATCCTGAAGCTGCCCCGGGTCCGCATGACTCACACTATCTGTTCAAGGAGTTCACCGAACTCATGGAACAGGCAAAAAACTGATCATGCCCGAAGCGGAGTGTTCGACAGACCACTCCGCTCCGGCGCATCTCCTCAACACTCGTCATCTCTAATTATTTGTTCCGATACATGATAGCGGCATTGGCCCCAACCTGTCGCGAAATTCTCTTGTATTACTCGAAAACACAGCTTCTGCACAACGACCTCCTTTTTTCGTAAGCGCGAACAATAGAGAGGGCGGTTCGCGAACCGCCCCTACGGGCATAGCGGTCTCATTAGATCGTTAGATCGCCAAAAGGACTGATGAGGAGGCCGACGAGATATAAGGAAATTTTCACCCGTAGAGATCGGGGGTATCCTTGGCTCATCTATGCCCGATCAGGGGGCATCTGTGATCGTTTTCGACGTTGAATGCGATTATTGCCATAATGAACCGGCAACATTTTACGGGCTCAGGTTGGGTGAGTATGCCCGCTGTGCTAAATGCATAGGCAACTCTATTTATTGTCGTGAGTAGGGGCGCTTCGCGAACCACCCACACGATACAAGGTGAAAGAAGCTCAGAAACAGACGCTTACAGGCTGTATATGGGTTTTTCGAGATCGAGGTGGGCGTGACCGACGCTGCAAACTGGTTTCGGATCAAATAAATAGAGGTGCCCACATATCAGGAATGAAGCCGCGCTTGCCTTTTCAGCAAGGATACGCTCAGGAATCATGAACCGTTTGCCCTTGCATTGTTCATAGCATTCCCCCTTATTTATCCTCTCTATGGCTCTCTCAAAATCATTTAACGGCAACACGCCATGAAAATAAACTCAGGATTTTTGAAAGCCGCACTGCTTGTCACAGCTTTTGGCTGTGTTTCCCCGAACGCTTTTTGCGGTGGCAAGGTGACCGGGGCAGTTGACGCAAGCATGGCAAAGTATAAAACAGGTGCCGTTGTGTATCTGAAGGGTGTCCCGGGAAAGATCAGGCCGAAAACGGCGGTCGTCGAACAAAAAAACATTGAGTTTACCCCTCATGTCATCGCCGTACCCGTGGGATCGACGGTTTCGTTCGTGAATCGCGACCATGTGAATCACGATATTTTTTCGGACGATACGACCAAGCCTCTGGATATCAACAACAGCGAGCATGGAATTTTCAAGAAAGTGGTATTCGACAAACCCGGGGCGGTGAACCTGCGCTGTACCCTGCACGCTGAAATGTCAGGGTATGTCGTTGTGGTCGACAGCAACTATTACGCCGTAACAGGGGCTGACGGTACGTTTTCCATCAGGAACGTCCCACCTGGCCGGTATGAGGTGGCAGCCTGGAGCGAAAGGCTGAAAAACACTAAAATAAATACAGTTACCGTCAAAGACGACCAGACGTCAAGCGTGGTGATCAGTCTTGAAAAATGAGGCTGTGATGGAAAACGGAGCAAAAACAGGAACTGAATGATTTCAGTGCATACCGTGAAGAACGTGCTGCTGTAACATTATCTTTTTTCCACCTCGAACATCAACTGACGGCAAGCACCCACCAAGGAACTTTAAAGCATCCTTGAAATGCTTATATTGTTCCCCAATCGACGATCGCACCTCGATAGCCGAAAACCTGATTTCCTGACAATTTGTGAATGTTTTGCAACGTCTCACCCATAGACGCCTATTGAATAAGGCCTATTCATGAAAAAACGACTCTTCACTCCCGGGCCGACTCCGGTGCCGGAAAATGTCATGCTTCGCATGGCTGCTCCGATCATCCACCACAGGAATCCCGAATTCATGGAGATACTTCAGAGGGTCCACGAAGACCTGAAGTATCTGTTCAAAACAACCCAGCCGGTCGTCGTCATGACCTGTTCCGGTACCGGAGGCATGGAATCGGCCGTATCGAGCCTTTTCAGGCCGGGCGACAAGGTCATCACGGTCAATGGAGGCAAGTTCGGTGAGCGATGGGGGGAACTGGTCCGCACCTACGGAGGCAATTGCGTCGAGGAAAAGGTCGAGTGGGGCAAGGCCATTCAGCCTGAACGCCTTACAGAACTTCTCAGGGAACACCCTGATGCCATTGGCGTCTGCATCACCCACTCAGAGACGTCTACAGGTACGGCTTCAGACGTCAAGGCGCTCTGCGCGGCCATCCGTGAACAGTCCGATGCCCTTATCCTCGTCGACGGAATCACCGCCATCGGCGCGCATGAGTTCCAATTCGACGACTGGGGCGCCGACATCTGCATCACCGGATCCCAGAAGGGACTCATGATGCCTCCCGGCCTGGCCCTTATTGCCGTTTCCGAACGTGCACAGGATATCGTCAACAACAGGAAAGGACAACCGCAGTACTACCTCAGCCTGAAAAAGGCGTTGAAAGCCCATGAAGGAAACGACACGCCGTTCACGCCGGCCGTCACGCTCATTATCGGCCTTGACGAAGCTCTGCAAATGCTCAAGGCAGAGGGCATCGAGAATGTCTGGAAACGTCACGAGAGGCTGGCAGGAGCCTGCAAGCATGGCTGTGAAGCCCTCGGCATGAAGCTCTTCAGCAGTTCACCCTCATTTGCCGTCACGCCTGTATGGTTACCGGAGGGTGTGGACTGGAAAGCATTCAACAAGACCCTGAAACTAAACAACGGCATCACGGTCGCTGCCGGTCAGGACGATTTTGCCGGAAGGATCTTCCGCATTTCACATCTTGGCTACTACGACGAGCTCGACATGCTCTCTGTCATCGGCGGCCTGGAGCGGACGCTCAAGGCAATGAACGTACCCTTCGAGATCGGTGCAGGAGTCACTGCCGTCCAGAGGGCGCTCCTCCTGGAGTAGGGCCCGGCCTTTCAATGCCGGGCTGAAGGGCGTATATTGTAAAAAAAGCCGCCATGCACAGACTTCTGCCGTTACTGATCGCGCTCTTCTCCATCAGTGCGGTCCAGTCGAACCTCGAACAGTACCGCCTGTTCAGTGAAGCGGGCAAGTACGAAAAACACGACGACCATGCGGCAGCCATACGCAGCTACCGGACGTTGCTCGATCGATACCCGGCGGGCATCCTTCGTTGTGAAGCCTCCTTCAACCTTGCCGACACCGAGTATGGCCTGAAACATTACCGGCGCGCCGCAGAGATGTTCGAAAGCCTGCCCTCCGGCAACGCTACTCTGAGCCGGCAATCGG
>Ga0326729_1000260_pt1 | contig 13337 bp, 14 predicted proteins | sample MHFSIPfraction_2_FD_207744 | JGI IMG/M metagenome (GOLD analysis project Ga0326729, IMG submission 207744) | Lab enriched peat soil microbial communities from Michigan Hollow, Ithaca, NY, United States - MHF6AY SIP fraction | ecosystem: Environmental > Terrestrial > Soil > Wetlands > Peat...
AGCTGACAGCGTATCACGAAGCCGGCCATGTGCTCGTATCGAAATTCACCAGCGGATCGGACCCGATACACAAGGTCACGATCATACCGAGAGGCAGAAGCCTCGGGCAGACGGCCTACCTGCCGCTGGAGGACCGGTATACACACAACGTGGAGTACCTGACCGCAATGATCACCTACGCTCTCGGAGGGCGCGCTGCTGAAGAGCTGGTGTTCAATGAAACCAGCACGGGTGCGGCCAACGATATCGAGAAGGCGACTGAGATAGCCAGAAAAATGGTTAGAAGCTGGGGTATGAGCGAAAAACTAGGCCCCATCAATTACGGTGACAGCCACAAGGAGGTTTTCCTTGGCAAAGACTACTCGCACGTAAGGGAATACAGCGAGGAAACGGCACTCCAGATCGATGTCGAGGTCAGGAGAATTATCACGGAGTGCATGGACAATGCACGGAAGATTCTTGCAGCGCATACATCCATACTGCATGAAATGGCAAATCTTCTCGTTGAAAAGGAGTCGCTTGATTCCGCTGAAATCGATGCCATCGTCACGTCAGGAGGAGTAGCTTCCGGAGTGACGGCCTGAGTCGCCCGCATCCGGAAAAACCATTAAACGTTACTGCGAGGCCGGTCATGCATTTCGTCTTCCTGTTCATTATAGGCATTGCCGCCGGGCTTCTGTCCGGAATGTTCGGGGTCGGTGGCGGTGTTATTATCGTACCATCGCTCGTGTTGCTTTTCGGCATGAGCCAGCAGACCGCCAGTGCGACATCATTGATGGCTCTGCTTCTCCCTGTCGGGCTTCTCGGTGTTTTAGAATATTACCGTTCAGGGCAGATTTCGACCGGGCACATCTGGATTGGACTGGTAATCGCGCTTGGCCTGTTTGCAGGAGCATTTTTCGGGGCCAAAATAGCGATCGGCGTGTCGAGCGAGACGTTGCGCCGGATGTTCGCCGTATTTCTCGTACTCGTAGCCTTTCGCCTCTGGTTTTAAATTACTGTCTTGGCAAACCTTATAACCAAAGCACACACTACCATGGGACAGACAACCACTAAAGCCGACTTGGTGAACGTGATAGCCCAGCGAACGGGTCTGACCAAAAATGAAACGGAATCGGTCGTCGACAGCCTGTTCGAAAGCATTATCGACTCGCTGAAGGCAGGAAAAAGGATCGAAATCCGTGGGTTCGGATCGTTCAATATCCGTTACAAGAACCTGAGGCAGGCAAGGAACCCGAGGACCGGCGAAAAGGTGACCGTAGGGCCTAAAAATGTGCCGACCTTCAAGATCTCCAAAGAGTTCAAGCACGCCGTCAGCGAGAGCCTGAAATCTCCGGAATAGATGAACCGCCGACGTTGCCTGGACCGCGCGTCAAAGTTGATAGGGATCCTCGATGAGTTCGAAGGTGATCTCTTTATGCGGCTTCTGAAGACTTATCCGGATATAGTGCCGGTTTTCCGGCCTGAATATGTCCGAACCCTTTTCGGCCGCATAGAGGACGACATGGCCTTTACCGTTCCCGAATTCATGGGCCAGATCCCTGTACCTCCGTAAGACGATATTGGTATAGGTCGCCCCCTCACGCAGAACTACATCCTGACTGTTTTCGCCAAGGTCGACAATGATTTCGGGCTTGGCGAGCAGTGACGTCTCCTTGCCGATCCATATGCTGATGAGCTCAAAATGGAATGGCAAAAAGAGCGAATTGGCAAATACCAGGCCGGTTCTGCCTTCGCGTATGGTTTCGATGAAACTGGTCATGGACGGCTAAATATTGAACATGATGTACCAAAGCGCTCCGAACACCGGGAGAAGCAACGGGATAGAATAACGAACAATATACTCCACGAAATCGGGAACTTCGGCCCCGGTCTGCGCCGCGATGTTCCTGACCATGAAGTTCGGGGCATTGCCGATATAGGTGAGTGCCCCGAAAAAAACGGATGCCGCCGATATGGCCAGCAGGTAGAGTTGCGATGAAGCGTCACCTGCAACCGGCGACGGGACTCCCTGTGCGAATTGCCTTACGTCGGCAGCACTGCCGGCATCGAGGCCGAACTTGCCGAGTGCCGCTGCAAGAAAGTTGAGATAAGTCGGCGCATTGTCAAGCACTCCGGAGAGGAGACCGGTAAACCAGTAGAATCGGGTGACACTGAACTGGCCAGCATGTTCATGGGCATAGGCCTCTATGAGTTGAAGTGCGGGAATCATCGTGGCGAAGATGCCGATAAAAAGAATCGCGACCTCCTTGATCGGCTCAAAATTAAACTCGTTTCCTTTAAGCGCCTCCCTGTCAGCGGTTTTATATGCGGCTACAGCAATTGTGCCCATGATCAGTTCCCTGATGCCGAATGGGAGATGAAACAACTGCCGGAGATCAGGAAAGCCATCGATAACAGCTGGATCGAGGAATACCGAGCAGATAAGAAGCCCAAGGTACAGGAAATTCCTCCCCCCCCTGATCTGGATACCGCCTGAACCCTGAAGTTTCGGTTCCGACTTGACGGACATTGCATCGAGCCCCATGAGGATCAGGCAAAGAACGACGACAGACACGAGCCATGGCAGCCAGAGATGGCCAAGAACCCAGAAAAAAGGCACCCCTCTCAGAAAACCCAGGAATAACGGAGGATCGCCTATCGGGGTCATGGCTCCGCCGATATTGCTGACGATGAAAATGAAGAAAACGATATGGAATGGCTTGAGGCGCCCCTCGTTGATCCTGAGATAGGGACGGATCAGCAGCATGGAGGCACCTGTAGTACCTATGACATTGGCCAGGACAGCACCGAACAGCAGCAGCGACCCGTTCACTAACGGGGAACCCCTGCGCCCGATCCTGATCAGTATACCGCCGGCGACTATGAACAGCGAGGAAAGGAGGGCGATAAACGACAGGTACTCTTCGAGGGCATGTTCAAGGCGATACGGGCCATATTCCATTCCAAAAGCATACCAGAGCGATACCGAAGTTCCGAGGGCGATGGAGACTTTCTTGTAATGGTGCTCCCAGAACCGGGAATAGAACAGGGGGCCTGTCGCGATCATCAGGAGAAGAACGAGAAACGGCATGACAAGCCAGGGAGGGGGCAGGGCGGAATGCTGTCCGCCACCTGCCGCCGTTTCGGAACAAGCGACGGCAGGAACGGCCATGAACAGAAGAAGTGAGGCTCCGGAAGCTGCGGTACGCTTGAACTGCCTGGTAAGGTGCATAACAGGGCCTCCGGTATAAGGCAAGGGATCAGTCCCCTTCGAATTCAGTCAGTGAATAAATGCTGTAGCCCTTTTCGAGGATCTTCTTCTCTCCGCCGATATCGGGAAGGTTGACGATGAAGGTCATACCTGCGACAACGCCGCCGACCTTCTCGACGAGTGCTGCCGCGGCGAGTGCCGTGCCGCCGGTGGCGAGCAGGTCATCTACGAGCAGAACCCGCTGTCCCTTCTGGATGGCATCGATATGCATTTCGATCTTGTCGCTGCCGTACTCGAGCTCGTATTCGAACTGAACCACGTCAGCCGGCAACTTGCCCGGTTTCCTGACAGGCACGAAACCCTTGCCGAGAGTGTAGGCGAGCGCGCCACCAAGGATGAATCCCCGGGCTTCAATTCCGACGATCACATCGAAATCCAGGCCTTTGGACAGATAATGCTGCGTCATGTTGTCGATTACCAGGCGGAATCCGACCGGATCCTTGATGAGCGTGGTAATGTCGCGGAACATGATCCCTTTCTTGGGGTAATCGGGAACAGTACGAATCCGGGATTTGATGGGCATTTCGATGTAAGTTGGAATTGGTAAAGACTGGCAATTACATGCAAGTCATCAAAATAATAGTCTGCCATGTAATTGCAAACCATCCCCGAAGCCTTCGACGAACACGTCATATTCGCTGCCTCTGATATCTCCGAGCATCATGCCTTCTTCGACATCTGCTTCGACTCTCAGGTAATTCCCGCTGTAACCGCTCCATCGCACAATGCCGCCACCGATTGGCAGACTCTCCTCAAACAGCACGCGCAGCCTGTTTCCGATGAACGATCCTGCAAAGCGCCGTTCGATCCTCTGGCCGAGATCAGTCAGCCTGTCATACCTCGATGCTGCTTCGTCAGGATGCACCCTCATCGATTGCCTTTCTTTAACCTGACGGAAAAGCTGCGTCCCCGGCCTTACCGAACAGGTGAACACATGAAGGTATGCAGCTGGAAGTCCTTCGATAAAATGGTACATCTCCTCGAATTCGCTTTCGCTCTCACCGGGATATCCAATCATAACATCAGCTCCGATACCGCAGCCTGAAATCGAGGACACTGCTTTCAATATCCGTTCGCGGTAGTTCTTCGTATCGTAATGTCGGCCCATAGCCCTGAGCACCCTGTCGGAACCGCTCTGCAACGGCAAATGAAAATGGGGCATAATTTTTCCGGAAGCCGCCACCGTTTCCACCAGCTCATCATCGAGCAGATCGGGTTCGACCGATCCGATTCGGATCCGGCTGACGTCAACCGTCTCAAGTCGCCTCAGAAAAGCGGAAAACCCGATATCACCGTCACGGTAGTCCGCGATGTTGATCCCAGTCAGCACAATTTCGCGATACCCGGCATCGGCGATTTTCGCAGCGCTGTCAAGCAGGGTATCTACAGGAACCGACCGAGAGCGACCCCTGGCCAGAGGAATGGTACAATAGGCGCACCCGTAACTGCACCCGTCCTGTATCTTCAGGAACGCACGGGTTCTTCCCTGTTCGGGCTGGCTGAGCAGGGAGTTCGCAGGATATGCGACGCTGAGCTCCCTGACTGATGACACCTTCACCAGAGGAGATGCATCTCCGGGCTCTGGTTCGTATACGTAGTTCGAGATTGTGAATTTGTCAGTCGTTCCCAGGACAACCGACACTCCGTCGATTCCCGCGAGCCTGTCGGGGTCGAGCTGCGCATAGCAACCGATGACCGCCACCCTGCTTCCGGGATTCTTTCTGATAATTTTCCGTATCTGCTGCCTGGTCTTTTTCTCAGCCTGTCCGGTAACAGCACAGGTATGCACGATAAAAAGATCCGCACCATCCTCTACCCGACTCAACCTCCACCCTTGTGAAACAAGTAAGTCGAGAATCGCCGACGTTTCTGCATAGTTGACTTTACAACCAAGAGTTACGGCAGCAACACTTTTTTGTTTCATATAACTGATCTTTCAACTATTTGAAGTAATCGTTCGCAGTAGCAATCTGAAGTATCATTTTGACGTAACATAAAGCTCGACAATTCTGCCGTAAAGTGACAGGTTTATATACATACCTTATACCGTCAAATCTGATAAAACACCATTTTTTCATTCTCCTGTTGCTATATTTACTATAATCGTAGTATATTTATTCGGGAATAGAGTTTTTTTTCCAAAACACAAGTTGACAACAATGAGCGCCACAAGAAAAGAGTTATCGCCAGACAAATTCGACCTCTACATTCTGAATGTCGATGATTTTAAAGCACTGAACAAAGAAAAAAACGAATTGAAGGAAAAAATCGCAACCTTGCGAGTTCAATTCGAGGAAACGATTCGCCCTTATGAAAACGAACTGAATGCCATCGTCAAAAAACTCGAATCCAATCTGTCAAAAATTGAAGGCGGCACCGTTGCAAAGCCCGGTACAGCCAAGTTCGGACGCGGAAAACTCGGAGCTTCGATCAAGAGCCTGCTCCAGTCAAATCCAGACAAAGCGTTCAAACCTCGTGAAATTGCAGCTGCATTACAGACCAAAGGCACTGCTGTGAGCCTCTGGTTCAACAAATACGGCAACGTCGATCCTGAGATCGAACGTATTCCTGTAGGCGATGGAGGAAAACGTTTCGTATATCAGATCAAACGCTGATTTTACAGAGAGATATCGGTTTCAAACCGTTCAACGGTTAACGAAAAAAGGCTGCCCAAGGAAGGGCAGCCTTTTTTCGTTAACCGCAATCTGGAACAATTCGTTCAGTAACCAATATTTCTCCGGTTCCTGCAGAAATTCATAGCCAGACCGACCATCATCATATTGGCGACGAGAGAAGAACCTCCATATGATATAAAAGGAAGTGGCACTCCGATAACAGGCATTACCCCTATCGTCATCCCGATATTGATAACGACATGAGTCAAAAGCAGGGATGCATAACCGGCAAGCATCAACTCGACAAACTTGTTCTTGATGGCGCCCACCATCCATACAAGCCGGAGAATGAGCACAAGGTAAAAAACAAGCAATAATACCGAGCCCAGAAGACCAAGCTCTTCGGCAATAACGCAAAAGATAAAATCGGTCCACTGGGCAGGAATATATCGAAGCTGTGTCTGAGTTCCATGCAGAAAGCCCTTGCCAAAAAAGCCCCCGGATGCGATAGCGATCCTGGCCTGGAGCGCATTGTAGCCGGCCCCCTGAGGGTCCGCCCTGGGATCGAGGAATATCTGTATCCTTTTGATCTGGTGAGGCTTCAGGATCGATGCCGTAAACTTCCAGGTCAGTAACCCGCTCGCCACTCCTCCGCCCGTCACCAGAAGCTGGTGGAGAAGCACCTGTTTCCTGAGCAGGATAAACATGACCATCGATACAATGGCTATCGTCACCAGAATAGTGATATTGAAAAATCCGGACAGCATCAGCGCAACAGGAACAACCGCGAGCATTATATAATAAAGATCGAATCCGGCCAGAACGATCATTGGTATGACGAATGAGAGGCAGGTCAGGGTCGTTCCCGTATCGGGCTGCATTAGCACCAGACCGGCAGGGACAAAGGCTATTGCGAGCGCTTTGGCAAGGTCCACGACATTCTTTATATCGGTCTGGTCATCAGACAGAAACCTTGCCATGGTGACAATCGTAATCATCTTGGTAAGCTCGGACGGCTGGAAGCTGAACATACCGAAACGCACCCAGCTTGTCTGGCCCGCAATCTTCCTGCCGAATACAAGCACGGCGAGCAGGAGAACGATCCCCGCACCGTACATTATGTAGGCGCTGTCCTTGAAAAAACGGTAATCAGAGTAGTAGATTGCCGCCACGACAGCTACGCCCGCGATAGCCCATGAGAGCTGCCTGAAAAACAGGCCGGTTTCACCCGACCCATGAGTAGCGCTGTATACTGCCATCAGACCCATGACAATCATACCTGCCATCGGTATGACGAGCCACGGATCAAGTTTATTAATCTTTTCCATCACTTCTTGAAGGGGATGTACATCATGTTATCTTAACAAAAAAAGGACAGGCCCGGACTTCATTTCATTCGGGACTGCAAGAATCAATAAACAGGAAATATATCAGTGCAGCCATCTTCATTCACCTGCGGCCATGCAGCCTTCGTCGGTGCGCCTAATGCCGGAAAATCGACACTACTGAATCGCCTGCTCGATCATAAGCTATCTATTGTAACCCCAAAACCGCAAACAACAAGGAAAAAAATAACCGGAATCTACCATGACGACCGGAGCCAGATTGTCATCCTCGATACGCCAGGAATCATGGACCCGAAACAGTCCCTGCATGAGTCCATGCTTGAAATAACCAGGCAGTCGCTCAGGGAATCCGACGTTATCGTGGCCCTTATCCCCCTCGTCAAAGGTGAAGAACCGTTCGACAGGAAGTTTACCGAAGAGCTGATCAACCAGTGGGTCAGGCCCGCAGGCAAACCGTTCCTCATAGCCCTGAACAAGTCCGACCTGGTCGAAGATACTATCGTTGCCAAGGTGCAGAAGGAGCTCCTGGAAGCTTATAGCCCGGTGGCCGTCCCTGCACTGTCCGCCCTGAAGGGCAGCAACGTCGCAGAGCTGGTGGAGCTTATCAGGCCTCTTCTTCCGCTCGACGAGCCGCTCTATCCGGATGACATCCTGAGCACCGAGCCGGAACGTTTCTTTGCCGGCGAAATCGTCCGCGAAAAGATCTTCATCCTGTACGGGCGTGAGATCCCCTACTCGACCGAAGTGGTCATCGACGAGTTCAAGGAACAGCACGAAAATGACCCGAGGAAAAAAGAGCTGATCCGCTGTTCGATCATCGTCGAACGCAACAGCCAGAAGCAGATCATCGTCGGCACAAAAGGGGCCGCGCTGAAAAAGCTCGGCCAGGCAGCACGCCTCGATATCGAAACCATGCTCGGAAGGCCTGTCTATCTGGAAATCTTCGTCAAGGTCCGCCCGGACTGGAGGAAGAAGAAGAACCTGCTGAAGAGTTACGGGTATTGAAGAGGGCGCGGGAAGAGAGGGCGCGAAAAGAGGGCGCGAAAAGAATGGACGTGATGGACGTTATGGACTGAATGGACGTTATGGACGCGCCAAACAGTCTTTGCTCTTTGCATTTTCTTCTCTTTTCTTGTCCATTACGTCCATTCCCACATTCTGTCCATTACGTCCATTACGTCCATTTCCCACATTCTCTTCTCTCCCCCCACCTCCCCTAAAACAAAAAACCCTTCCATTGCGGGAAGGGTTTTTTGTTACTACAACTGTAATAAAAGTGATCAGCGGCCTTTCGGCTGGGGCTCCAGCTCGGCGCTGGCGTCCTCGATCTCTTTTTTCTCGTTCGGGTGAGCCTGGAGGTAAGCCTCGATCTCTTCCTTGTTCTTGTCCTTGAAGTACTCAAGGGCGGAAAGGATGATACGCTTGTTCTCCTTGTCGAACTCGATGACCCTCAGCGGAAGTTCGTCACCCACCTTGAATGATGAGTGGATGTCCTTGACACCGCCCTGAAGGAGATGCGAGACCGGCACGAAGCCGTCTACATCGCCAGGAAGGATCACGATGACGCCCTTCTCGATGATCTGGGAAATCTGACCGGGAGTTTCAGCTCCGACTGCGTACTTCTGCTCGAACTCGCCCCAGGGATCGTTGTTGATCTGTTTGTGGCCGAGAGCAATCCTGCGTGCGTTGACGTCGAACTTCAGCACCTTGACTTCGAGCTCCTGGTTCTTCTTCACCAGCTCGCTGGGATGGCGGATCTTCTTGGTCCAGGAAAGGTCTGAAATGTGGACCAGGCCGTCGACGCCGGGCTCGAGCTCGACAAACACACCGAAATCGGTGATGTTGCTCACTACGCCCTTATGCAGCGAACTCTCGATGTATTTCTCGGAGAGGGCAATCCACGGATCTTCGTTGACGCGCTTCATGGAAAGCGACAGCTTGGTGTGCTCCTTGTCGATGTTCAGGATGACACATTCGACTTCCTGATCGAGCGACACGAACTGGCTCGGATGCTTGATGTGCTGCGTCCAACTCATTTCAGAGATGTGGACAAGGCCTTCGATTCCTTTCTCGATCTCGACGAATGCGCCGTAATCGGTGATCGACACAACGCGGCCTTTCGCCTTGATGCCGACAGGGTATTTGATTTCGATATTTTCCCACGGATGGGCTTCGAGCTGCTTCATGCCGAGAGAGACCCTCTTGGTGTTCTCGTCGAAGCCGACGACAACAACCTTGATCGGCTGATCGAGCTCGACCACTTCGGACGGATGGTTGATCCTGCCCCAGGTGATATCGGTGATGTGAACGAGGCCGTCAAGACCGCCGAGATCGACGAAAATACCGAAATCGGTGATGTTCTTGACTGTACCTTCGAGGACCATGCCGACCTTGATGTTGGCGAGCATTTCCTCACGCTTGGCCGCATACTCCTCTTCGAGGATGACCTTGTGGCTGACGACGATGTTCTGTGTAACCGGGTTGATCTTGACGACCCTGAAGTCCATCGTCCTTCCGACGAGGGCATCGAAGTCGCGGACCGGCTTGACATCGATCTGCGAACCTGGAAGGAACGCTTCGACGCCGGACAGGGAAACCGTCATGCCGCCCTTGACCCTGTTGATGATCTTGCCGTTGATGATGGTGTCGTTCTCGATTGAATCATAGATCTTGTCCCAGATCCTGAGAACGTCGGCTTTCCTCTTGGAGAGGATGAGCTGACCCATCTTGTCCTCGATGTTCTCGAGGTAAACTTCGACCTCGTCTCCGACCTTGATCTCGTCGTCGTCCCTGAATTCGAGAAGCGAAACGATACCTTCGGACTTGAAGCCTACGTCGATGGTGACATCCTTGTTCGAGATCGAGACGATACGTCCCTTTACGATCTCCTCTTCGGTGATCTCGGAGAGGGTGCTCGTATAGAGCGACTCCATCTGCTCGAGCTCAGCGGGCTCGTAACTGGCGAAAATCTTGATCTTCTTTCTTCCCGGCACGACTTTGGGCTGCAGCTTTTCCAGCGTTTGTGTTTCTGACATTAATGTTTTCCTTCCTCTCTTGTGATTTACCGGCAGCCGCGAGAGATTTAAGCTGCAGGTTTTAGGTTATTGATGCATCTACAAAAAAATCTACCGAAGATAACACTCCTTCGGCTTTACTCCCCAACTATTTGCATGGCCAGGTCGTAAACTCGACCGACCTGCTCCTCTATGGTCGTGGTGGACGTATCGACCACGACGGCATCGGGATGGCGTTTCAGGGGCGCAAGAGTGCGCTCCTCGTCATCGCGGTCCCGCTTCCTGATCTCCTCTTCGAGCTCTTCGACGGTCGGAATTCCGGTACTGCCGCCTTTCAGCGTCAGCTCGGCATGACGACGCCTTGCCCGCTCGCGCGGATCGGCCACAAGGAAAATCTTGAGCTCGGCATCCGGGAACACGACAGTGCCGATATCCCGGCCGTCCATGACGATTCCCCGTGCCGCACCCATCTGCTGCTGAAGTTCCCGCAGCCTGTCCCTGACCGGTTTGAGCGAACTGATGAAACTGACCTCCCTGCTGACAGCGTTCTCCCTGATCGCTTCGGAAACATCCTCACCGTCCAGGAATACACGGTCGCCTCGGAATTCGATCGTCATATCGTGCAGTATCCCGGAAACCCTTGCGGCGTCCCGGCGCAGCTCGTCGAGCAGCCCTGCCCGTATCACCCTGAGCGTCACTGACCGGTACATTGCACCGGTATCAATATAGATATAACCCAGCTTGCCGGCCAGTATCCGTGCCGTAGTGCTTTTACCCGAAGCGGCCGGACCGTCTATGGCAATAATGATATTTTTCTTTCCGATATGACTCTCCACAGCATTTTGACTTAGCCTGTAATTTTATAAAAAATATTTGCTTTTTCCAAACATATTGAGTACATGTTAAAACCGCAGAAGATGCGGCCTTTTCGTCAACAAACGCGCCCACCCATGTCACTTCGCTGCGGCATTGTCGGTTTGCCCAACGTCGGCAAATCAACGCTCTTCAATGCCATCACGGCCAAACAGGCCGAAGCTGCCAATTATCCGTTCTGCACCATCGAACCGAACGTAGGCAGCGTTCTGGTTCCCGACCATCGACTCCAGGAGATCGCCAACGTCGTCAAAACGCCGGTGCTCGTTCCTGCAGTACTCGAAATCGTCGATATCGCCGGCCTCGTCAGGGGCGCAAGCAAAGGCGAAGGCCTCGGCAACCAGTTCCTGTCGCACATCAGGGAGGTCGATGCGATCATCCACGTCGTTCGCTGTTTCGACGACCCGAACATCATCCATGTCGAAGGCAAGATCGACCCTGCCGGCGATATCGCCACCATCGAAACCGAACTCATGCTCGCCGATCTCGACAGCATGGAGAAGAGGATGGACAAACTCAGAAAAGGCGCCCGCAAGGAGAAGGAACAGCAGCAGCTCGTCGATCTGGGCGAAAAGATCGTGGCCGGACTCGGTGAAGGCATACCGGTGCGCCGGATCCTCGAGACCGAAGAAGAGCGCGAAATGGCGAAACAGTTCTTCCTGCTGACTGCCAAGCCGGAACTGTATGCGGCCAATGTATCCGAAAACGACCTGCCGGACGGCAACGAGTATACCGCGAAGGTCGCGGAGATCGCTGCTGCGAGCGGCTCGAAAATGCTGATCATCAGCGCAAAGGCTGAAGCCGACATCGCGGAACTGCCCGAAGAGGAGCGCCCGGACTTCCTCGAAAGCCTCGGCCTCGAAATGTCGGGCCTCGACCGCCTGATCAGGACAGCCTACGACCTGCTGGGCCTGCACAACTACTTCACGGCCGGCGTCAAGGAGGTCCATGCATGGACCATCCGCAAGGGTGCCGCCGCACCTGAGGCCGCCGCGGCCATCCACTCCGATTTCGAAAAGGGGTTCATCAGGGCAGAGGTCATGCACTACGCCGACCTGATCGCCCTCGGCTCCGAGCAGAAGGTCCGGGAGGCCGGCAAAATGCGTTCCGAAGGAAAGGAGTATATTGTCAAAGACGGTGATGTTATTGTGTTCCGGTTCAATGTGTAGTTGAACTCAGGGGAAAAGGACCAAAGGGACTTAAGGGACATAAAGGACAAAGAGGGAACTGCGCTTCCTTCACATCGTAACAATCTCATGCCGCAGCACAAGATTTCGCCTGACAGCCCGATCGGAATTTTCGACTCGGGCATCGGCGGCCTGACCGTCGTCAAAGCTGTCCAGGCTTGCCTTCCTTCCGAGCGGATCATCTATTTCGGCGATACGGCTCGCGTACCCTACGGACCGAAATCCCAGGTCACCATCAGGAAATACGGCCGCGAGGACACCGAACTCCTGATGAAGCATCAGCCGAAAATGATCATCGTGGCCTGCAACACCGTGTCGGCCCTCGCGCTCGACGTGGTCCAGCAGACAAGCGGCGACATCCCGGTCATCGGCGTCCTGAAGGCAGGCGCGGAGCTCGCCGCTCGGCAGACCCGTACCGGGCGCATCGGCGTCATCGGCACCCAGGCGACCATCTTTTCGAACGCGTACGCCTGCGCCATCAATGAACTGGACAGCAACCTGGAGGTCTTCTCGAAAGCCTGCCCGCTGTTCGTACCGCTTGCCGAGGAGGGTTTCATCGACCATGCGGCCACCCGCCTCGTTGCCGAGGAGTACCTTTCGGAGCTGCTCTCCAGACAGATCGACACACTGGTGCTCGGCTGCACTCACTACCCTATCCTCCGCGGCATGATCGAAAGCATCACCGGACCCGGTATCAGGATTATCGATTCAGCCGAAGCCGTCGCCAGCAAAGCCAGCGAGCTGCTCTCGGCCGAAGGTATGCTGAACACCGGCACCGGACTGGCAATGCCGCACCTCATGGTCAGCGACCTTCCCCAGAAGTTCCGCGAACTTTACCGCCTTTTCATGGGAACGGAGATGCCGGACGTTGAGCTCGTCGGAATGTAGGGGAAAGGGACAATTGATAATTGATAGTTGACAGTTGATAGTTGACAGTTGATAGTTGATAGTTGATAGTTGATAATGAAAGATAGATGGCTCGATGGTCGTGTTTTATCATGTCCATGACGTCCATTCAGTCCATTACGTCCGTCATTTTCCTTCTCTTT
>Ga0326729_1000266_pt1 | contig 13167 bp, 12 predicted proteins | sample MHFSIPfraction_2_FD_207744 | JGI IMG/M metagenome (GOLD analysis project Ga0326729, IMG submission 207744) | Lab enriched peat soil microbial communities from Michigan Hollow, Ithaca, NY, United States - MHF6AY SIP fraction | ecosystem: Environmental > Terrestrial > Soil > Wetlands > Peat...
CCCGTGATGGTGACATTCGACCGGACGCCAGGCCCGACGAGCGGGCACGACGCCCGGACGACCACCAGGGGCAGCCCGAGCAGCGTCCCCGGGCCGGCGACGACCGCCGCCCGCCGCCGTCGGAACGGCCCAACCCGCCCTCCCGGCAGGGCGATCAGGGGGGGAGGCCCGAACCGGGACGCGATCAGTGGCGTGATCGGGGGAAGGACAACCACGACGCCCCGCACGGGGCGGATCCGCAGCCGCGCCGGCCACAGGTCGAGCCGCGTGTGCAGCCACCGCGTGAAACGCCGCAGGCGGCGCCACGCCGTGGGCGGGATCCCGCTCCGGCGAAGGACAAGTCTCCTCAGAAACCCGAGCTGCGCCGGCGCCGCCCGTAGCACCGCGGCTTGCAACTCGCTGACGCGCCCGTCCGTGGTCGACCGCGGACGGGCGTGCTAGTTTGTGGCCCCGGAAGCCGATCCTCGGTTCGTGTTCCGCTCACCGCTCGGGGTGCATTCATGCGTTTCCTTAGCGTCACGCCGCTCGCCGCCGCCCTCGCCTGTAGCTCGGGTCACATGCCATCACCGGCCGTGGCGCCGGCGCCGGCCGCGGTGCCTTCCGCGCAACGCGGTGTCGCCTCCATTACCGCCGAGGACGTCCGCCAGCGCATCTACCGCATCGCGGACGACTCGATGCGCGGCCGGGCGACCCCCTCCCCAGAGCTCGAGAAGATGGCCGGATATGTCGCCGCTGAGTTTCGGCGCTTCGGCCTGACGCCGGCCGGCGACAGCGGCGGCTACCTGCAGCGCTATCCGCTGAACGTCTACGAATCCGTCGCCGACAGCGCCGCCGTCTGGGCGAGCGGCACCGCGTCGGTGCGCTGGACGCTCGGACAGGACATGAAGTTCATTCAGGGGACGCCCATCGCGGATCGTGTCGCGGAAGACGCGATTCTCGTCACGGGAACGCCGCAATCGGGGGGCGGGCTCGATTCGGCGCTGACCACCGGAAAGATCGCCATCGTCCCGATCGGCGCGACCGGATTTGCGGGTGCGGGTGCTCTGCTCCAGCGCCATCCAGCCGCCGTGGTGGCGATCCTCGACCTGCCCGATTCCGCATGGGCTCAGTTTCCCAATCAGGCGGGACGGGTCGTGGAGAATCCCAACGCGGGAGGGGGGATCGTGATTCCGCCTATCCTCGCGATTCGCGGCGCCGCCGCCCGGGCGTGGCTCGCCCAAGCGGGCGTGAATCTCGATTCGGCGCGAGCCGGAGCCACCGGGCCGCTCGCGGCGCGCGCGGTTTCCGGCCTCACGGTCCACGTCAATCTGCCGCGGCGGCTGGTGCAGCGCACCGGCGCCCCGAACGTGGTCGGCATGCTGGAAGGCTCCGATCCGGTCTTGAAGCACCAGTTCGTGGTGTTCAGCGGCCACATGGATCACATCGGCATGCCGAAGGACGGCGAAGGGTGCAGTCCCAGGGGCGCCGACTCGATCTGCAACGGCGCCGATGACGACGGCACGGGATCAGTCGCGGTCCTGGAGCTCGCCGGGGCCTTCGCGTCCGCGCCGGTTCGACCCAAACGCTCGCTCATCTTTCTGACCGTGAGCGGCGAGGAGCGGGGGCTCTGGGGCAGCGCCTATTTCGCCGACCATCCGACGGTCCCGGTCGAGAGCATCGTGGCGGATCTGAACAGCGACATGGTCGGACGATCCGACACGTTGCGGGACTCGATGGTCGTCATCGGCCGTGAGCACTCAGACTTGGGCACCACTCTCGATCAGGTGGCGGCGGCGCATCCCGAGCTGCACATGACCCCCGTGGGCGACCGGTGGCCCCAGGAAAACCTCTACTTCCGGTCGGATCACTACAATTTCGCCCGCAAAGGCGTCCCGATCCTCTTCTTCACGAGCGGGCTGCACCCGGACTACCACCAGGTCAGCGATACCCCGGACAAGATCGACACCGAGAAGGAGGCGCGGTTCGTTCGGCTGGAGTACTACCTGGGTGAGACCGTGGCGAACGCGGCGCAGAAGCCGCAGTGGAATCCGGACAGCTATCGGCGCATCGTCCAGGGCGGAGGAAACTAAGGCCGAATGAAGGTCGACCTGTACACGCGACACAAGAAGGAATACGTCGCGCCACGGTCACCGGCGACGGTGACGGTCGGCCCCGCGAAGTACCTGGTCGCGGCCGGACGCGGGGATCCCAACGGACCGGCGTTCGGCGCGGCCGTCGGGGTGCTGTACGGCGTCGCATTCACGATCAAGATGGCCAGGAAGGCGCGCGGCCGGGATTTCACGGTCGCGAAGCTCGAAGGGCTCTGGTGGGGCGGGCGGCGTGGCCGCCTCCTCATCGATTCCCCGGTCGGGACCTGGCGCTGGAAGGTGATGATCCGCGTGCCACCGTTCGTAACGGCTCGCGACCTCCTCGCCGCACGGCGGGTGCTCGCTGCGCGGGGGCGAGCCCTCCCGGTGCCCGTGCGACTGGAAATGCTGCGCGAAGGGAAATGCGTGCAGATGCTGCACCGCGGTCCCTACCGGGCGGAGCATGCCACGATCGGTGCCATGCTGGCGTTCGCCCGCGCCCACCGCCTGCGGCCGCACGGACGGCACCACGAGATCTACCTGTCGGACCCGCGACGCGTCGCCTCCGCGAGGCTCCGGACCATTCTCCGCCAGCCGGTGCGCTAAGCGGCCTCGGTCCCCACCCCGAGCAGCGCGGCGTTCGTCTTCGCCCGTCGCATCAGCGCGAGCAGGTTCTCCATCCCCTGGGCGGTCGGCAGCGCCACCAGGCGTCGGCGCAGCTCCTGCCGCGCGGTCACCACCGCCGGCGGAGCGAGCAGCTCCTCGCGTCTCGTCCCGCTGGCGGCCACGTCCACCGCGGGGTAAATCCGCCGGTCGGCCAGCTCACGGGTGAGACGCAGCTCGGCGTTGCCGGTCCCCTTGAACTCTTCGAAGATCACGTCGTCCATCCGGCTCTCGGTTTCCACCAGCGCCGTCGCGATGACGGTCAGCGATCCCCCGTCGGGCACCGCCCGTGCCGATCCGAACAGCGCCTTGGGTTTCGCCAATGCGTTCGCATCGAGTCCCCCGGACATGGTGCGCCCGCTGGAGCGGCCCGCCGTGTTGTGGGAGCGCGCCAGGCGGGTCAGCGAGTCGAGGACGATCACGACGTCGCGACCGAGTTCGACCTGGCGTCGCGCGTGTTCGAACACCATGTCCGCGACCGCGACGTGCCGTTCGTGAGGCAGGTCGAAGCTGGATGCCACGACCTCACCGTGACCCCAGTCGATCATCTCGCTCACTTCTTCCGGCCGTTCGTCCACCAGGAGAATGAGCAGCTCCGTGCCCGGGAAGTTCTGCGCCACCCCTTCGGCCACGGCCTGCAACACGATCGTCTTCCCGGCTTTGGGCGGGGACACAATGAGCGCCCGCTGGCCGAATCCCAACGGGCACACGAGGTCGATCACGCGCTGGATGTCGCCGGTCCGGGGACTCTGCGGTGCCGCCGTTTCCAGGCTCAACGGCCGCGAGGGGTGGACCGCACCGAGGTTCGCGAATGCGGGGCGGTCTCCCAACCGATCCGGCGCGAGGCCGTTCACTGTGAGCACGCGGCCGTTCTCCATCTCGAGTCGGTCGCCGCGGCGCAGTCCCGGCAAGCGGACGGACGGATCGCCGCGGGCGGGCAGGTAGCTGTTCGCCGCCAGTCGAAGTGCGCCGCCGCCCTTGGGGGCGGGATCGAACCAGCCGGTCATTGGTGGCAGGGGGAGACCTCGGAGGAAATATGCTATCGGCCATCGGCTATCGGCAGGGTGTGCACCCCCGGCAGGCCGATAGCCGATAGCCGATAGCTTATCTTCCGTCCCACATGCGCCAAGCCAACATCCGCAACTTCTGCATCGTCGCCCACATCGACCATGGCAAGTCCACGCTGGCCGACCGCCTGATCGAGCTGACGGGCACGCTCGACAAGCGCCTGATGCGCGAACAGGTGCTGGACACCATGGATCTGGAGCGGGAGCGGGGCATCACGATCAAGCTGAACGCGGTGCGGATGAACTACCACGCGCGCGACGGCCAGCTCTACGAGCTCAACCTGATCGACACGCCCGGCCATGTGGACTTCACCTACGAGGTCTCCCGCTCACTCGCGGCTTGCGAGGGGGCGATTCTCGTGGTAGACGCCTCGCAGGGCATTCAGGCCCAGACGCTGTCCAATCTCTTTCTGGCGCTCGATGCGGGACTCGAGATCATCCCGGTCCTCAACAAGATCGACCTCCCCGGTGCCGAGCCCGACCGGCGCGCGCAGGAGATCCACGAACTCGTCGGGGCGAACGCCGACGACATTCTCCGCATTTCGGCCAAGGACGGGACGGGTGTGCCGGAGGTGCTCGAAGCGGTGGTCCATCGGGTCCGGCCGCCCCAGGGAGAGCCTGAGGCGCCGCTGCGCGCACTGATCTTCGATTCCTACTACGACCGCTACCGTGGCGCGATCCCCAGCATCCGCGTGGTGGATGGCCGGCTGCGCCCCGGGATGAAGATCGCGTTCGGCGCCCACAAGGACGATCTCTACGAAGTCGACGAGGTGGGCAATCTGCAGCTGGGCCACAAGCCCACGGAGCAGCTGGAGGCCGGGGAAGTCGGCTACTTCATCGCCAACATCCGTGGCGTCAAGGAAACGCGGCCGGGAGACACCGTCCTGGACGCAGCGCATCGCGACACGCCGCTGCTCCCCGGTTATCGGGAGATCCAGTCCATGGTGTTCGCGGGGCTCTACCCCACGAACGCGGAGCAGTACGAAGAGCTGCGCGACGCGCTCGCCAAACTGCAGCTCAACGACGGGTCCCTGCATTACGAGCCCGAAACGTCGGTCGCGCTGGGATTCGGGTTTCGCTGCGGGTTCCTCGGCCTGCTGCACATGGAGATCGTGCGCGAACGGCTGGAGCGCGAATTCAATCTCGACCTGATCTCCACGGTGCCGAACGTGGAGTACCACGTCTACCAGACCGACGGCTCGAAGCAGATCGTCGAAAACCCCAGTGCGATGCCGCACGGCTCGGGCGTCGAGCGAGTGGAGGAGCCGTTCGTGAAGGCGCGGATCCTCGTGCCGGCGGACTACATCGGCGCGATCATGAAACTGGGCCAGGAGCGCCGCGGTGTGTACCAGGGGATGCACTACGTGGACCCGACCCGCGTGGAGTTCACGTTCGAGTTCCCGCTGGCGGAGATCATCCTCGACTTCTACGACAAGTTGAAGACGGTGTCGCGCGGCTATGCCTCGCTCGACTACGAATTCCTGAGTTACCGGGCGAGCGAGCTCGTGAAGCTCGACCTGCTGCTCAACGGCGAGGCCGTGGACGCGTTCAGCGTGATCATCCACCGCGACAAGGCCTACGACTGGGGGCGCAAGATCGCCGAGAAGCTGAAGGAGCTGATTCCGCGACAGCTGTTCGAGGTGATCATCCAGGCGGCCATCGGCAGCAAGGTGATCGCGCGGGAATCGATCCGCCCGCTGCGCAAGAACGTGCTCGCCAAGTGCTATGGCGGCGACGTGACACGCAAGCGCAAGCTTCTGGAGAAACAAAAGGAAGGCAAGAGGCGGATGAAGCAGGTGGGGACCGTGGAGATCCCGCAGGAAGCATTCCTGGCGGTGTTGCAGGTTGACTAGCCTGGTCATCCAGACGGCGTTCCTGGGCGACGTCTTGCTCACGACTCCGCTGCTGGCCGTGCTGGCGGAACGGCATGGCTCCGTCGACGTCGTGACCACGCCGGCCGCCGCCCCCCTCCTCGAAACGCACCCCGCCGTACGACACGTGATGGCCTACGACAAGCGCGGCGCGGATCGAGGGTTGGGCGGCCTGCGGCGGCTGGCCGGCCAGTTGCGTGCGGAGGGCTACGATGCCGCGTACCTTCCCCACCGGTCATTACGCAGCGCGGCGCTGGCGTTTCTCGCCCGCATCCCGCGGCGGGTGGGATTCGCCGACGGCTGGCGGGCGCTCTACACCGAATCCCGTCCCCGACCGCGGGCCGGCCACGAGATCGACCGGCTCCTGGCGCTCGCCGACGCGGCGCCACGCCACCAGACGCCGCCGACGCTGCAGTTGACGGTGGCCGACGTGGCGCGGAGCAAGGCCCTGCTCGGCATGGGGACGATCCGGGCGCCGTTCGCGGCGCTGGCGCCGGGTTCGATCTGGGGCAGCAAGCGGTGGCCGCATTACGCCGCACTGGTGCAACGTCTCGTCGAGCGCATCGATGTGGCCCTCGTGGGCGGACCCGCCGATGTCCCACTGGCTGACGGCATCATCGCCGCCGCGCGGGACGCCGGAGCATCGCACCACGTGGTGAGCCTGTGCGGCCGGCTCTCGTTACGTGAGTCGGCGGCCGTCATCCGGGAGGCCTGCGTCCTCGTAACGAACGATTCGGCGCCGCTGCACTTCGCGCAGGCGATGGGAACGCCGACCGTCGCCGTGTTCGGGCCGACGATCCCGGCGTTCGGGTTTGGACCCCGGGGTCCGCGCGACGTCGTCGTGAGCGTGGACGGGCTCGCCTGTCGACCGTGCTCGCCCCACGGACCCGCGGCGTGTCCGTTGGGGCACCATCTGTGCATGCAGTCACTGACCGTGGACGACGTGCTCCACGCGATCGAGGAGACCGGTGCGCTACATCGTCGGGATTGACGTCGGCGGGACGAACATCGTCGCGGGCACGGTGGCGCAGGACGGCTCGGAGATCCTGGGCGTCCTATCCGAGCCCACGAGATCCGAGGAGGGCCCCGACGCGGTCGTGGCCCGCATCGCTGATCTGGCACGCGCCTCGATGGCCGAGGCCAAGGGCCGGGAGATCGCGGGCGTGGGCATCGGCTCGCCGGGGCCGCTCGACACGAAGACCGGCGTGGTCTTGCTCACGCCCAACCTCGGCTGGGTCAACATGCCGCTCCGCGACCGCGTGGCAGGAGCGCTCGGCCTCCCAGCCACGCTCGATAACGACGCCAATTGCGCGATTTTCGGCGAATGGTGGCGCGGCGCCGCGCGCGGCGCGGAGCACGTCGTCGGGCTCACCATCGGGACCGGCATCGGCGGCGGCATCGTGCTGTACGGGGACATCTACCGCGGGGCCTCGGACATCGCGGGTGAGATCGGCCACATGACCATCGATTCCAACGGGCGCCGCTGCAAATGCGGCAACTACGGGTGTCTCGAGGCGTACGCATCCGGCCCGGCGATCGCGGCTCGGGCGGTCGAGGGGATCGAGGCGGGGGCCGACAGCACCCTGCCCCGTCTGTGCGGGGGTGATCTGCGCCAGGTCACCGCCCAGCTGGTCTACGACGCGGCCCACGCCGGTGACGAGTTCGCGCTCGAGGTCGTCCGCGATACCGCCAAGTTTCTCGGGGCGGGCGTCGCCAACATCATCAACATCTTCAATCCCCAGGTGGTGGTCATCTGCGGCGGCGTGACGCGGGCCGGCGACAAGCTGTTCGTGCCGCTCCGGAGTGAAGTGAAGCGGCGGGCTTTCAAGCCGGCCGTCGACGTCTGCCGTATCCTGCCCGGCGAGCTGCCGGGCACCGCCGGCGTCTGGGGCGCCGCGGCGGTTTTCATCAAGCGGACGTGGGGCCGCGTGTGAAGCGCCTGGGCGTCATCGGCACGATGGTATGGGACACGATCTACGGGCGGGATCCCGCGCAGGGCGCGGTGCAGGAGTGGGGAGGCATCGCGTACGCCCTCGCCGGCCTCGATGCGACACTGTCCGACGATTGGGCGATCGTGCCGCTCATCAAGGTGGGGCGGGATCTCGCGCCCCAGGCCGCTGCGTTCCTGCGCGAGGTGCGGCGGGCCATCCCCGCCGCTCGATTCATCGAAGTGCCGGAGCCGAACAACCGCGTGACCCTGCGCTACGAGACGGCGGAACGGCGCTGTGAGCAGCTCACCGGCGGCGTCGCCGGGTGGACCTGGACGGAGCTCGGGAGTCTGGTGCAGGACCTCGATGCGCTGTACGTGAATTTCATCTCGGGCTGGGAGCTGGGGCTCGAGACCGCGCAGCTGCTCCGGCGCGGCTTCGGGCGACCGATCTACGCCGACCTCCACAGTCTGTTTCTCGGTCACGCCCCGGACGGCACCCGGGTGCTGCAGCCGCTGCCGGGCGCCGACAGCTGGTTCAGCTGCTTCGACACGGTCCAGTTGAATGAGGATGAATTCGGGCAGCTCGGCCCCGACCCCCTCGCCGCCGCCGCTCACGTGCTGGCGGCCGGCTGCGACGCGCTGATCGTGACGCTCGGAGTCCGTGGCGCGGCGTACTTCGTGTCGACCCCGCCGGGCAACCCGATCCGCAGCGCGCGGATCGCGCTCGAGCCGGGAGACCGCACGCCGCTGGCGGGGGACCCGACCGGCTGCGGCGACGTGTTCGGCGCCGTCACCTGCGCGCACCTGCTGCGCGGCGCCACAATCGAGGCGGCGATTCGCGCCGGCAGTCACATGGCCGCGCGCAACGTGACCCACCGCGGCGCGACGGGGTTGCGCGACCATCTGCTGGGCCGCCTCGCCTCCGTATGACCAAACTGGTGGATGTCCCGGCGCAGTTCGACGATCGATCGTTCGATCAGTTCGCGGCGGCCTTCACCCGTGCTTCCGCCGACGGCGGGCGGCTGCTGTTCGACGCGCACGCGACCGAGTGGGCATCGCCCTACGGCCTCGTGGGCCTGCTCGCCGCCGGGCAGGCGGCGCGCTCGACCGGCGGCGAGGCGCCCCTGCTCACCGTCCCCACCGCCCCGGAGGTGCTCTCGTACTGGGGCCGAGCGGGGTTCTTCCGCGGCGCTCGCGAGCTGTTCGAGATCCATGGAAAGGTGCCACGCGGTCAATCCACGGCCGACTCCGACGTCCTGCTTCCGGTCACGGCCGTGCGCGCGTCTGAAGACGTTCATGATGTCGTGGGCCATATCCAGCAGCGCGCGACGGCCATCCTGTCGGGCGAGCTGGGGATCGATCCGAAGGCGACGATGGGGTTCGCTATGGCGCTTTCGGAAGCGTGTCAGAATATTGTAGAGCACGCCGGCACCGGCGGATGGGTGGCCGTGCAGAGCTATCACTGGCGGCGCCGCCTGGCCCGTCGGGTCGTAGTCATCGCGGTGGCGGACGCCGGCGTGGGCTTTCGGGCATCACTCGAACCGACACATGGACGCCGCTTCGGCGACCGTTGGGGGGACGCCGCGGCGCTGGAGGCGGCGCTGATCCAGGGCGTGAGCCGGTTCCGGGACCCGGGCCGTGGGCAGGGGTTGAAGGGAATCCGGAATTACGTCTCGCGGTGGGACGGCAAGATCGCCATCCGCAGCGGTACGGCGCGGATCGCGATCGTTCCCTCCTGGGACGATGACGTGCCGCTCGCCGAAGGGCTGCCGCCATTTCCGGGCTCCCAGGTCCTTCTCATCATTCCGGAGCAGAAAGCCCGACACGCGTGATCCACTCCATCGACGTCTCTGCGGTCCTGCGCCAAGCCGTGCGCGCTTCCTACGCCGACCTCGTGACCCGCGCGACGGGTCGGGCGGTCCGCGAGCACATCGAGCAAGTGTACGCCGCCCAGGCGGGGAGCGTGGCCCGAATGGACTTCACGGGCGTGCGGTGCATCGACTACTCCTGCGCCGACGAGATCGTGGCCAAGCTGCTGCGCGAGCGCATCCGCGTCCTGGTGCTGCGCGGCTGCTCCGACGCCCACCTGGAGGCGTTGACCCCGGTGCTCGAAGGGCACGGGCTCGCCGCCCTGCTCGAGCGGGCCGACGGCACGCTGGACGGCCTCGGGCGCCGGGAATCCACCGAGGCCCTGCTCGAGGAGCTCGTCGCCCTGCACCTCGCCGCGCGCGGCGCCGGCGGCGTGGTGGCGCTGGTCGCTGCGTGACGCGCCGCCGGCTCGGACTCTCCACCCGCGCCATTCACGGCGAGCCGGAGCCGCGACCCGACTGGACGCCGGTCTCGCAGCCGATCTACCAGAGCAGCACCTTCACCAATCCGATCGGCTCGAGCGCCGAAGTCCTCTACACCCGCTACGGCAACAACCCCAACCAGGTCGCCATCGGCCGCCGGCTGGCGCAGCTCGAGGGCGCCGAAGCGGCGTTGTTCGTGGCGAGCGGCATGGGCGCCACCGCGCTGGCGCACCTCGCCGTGCTGCGGCCCGGGGACCACCTGATCTCCAGCGAATGGATTTACGGCGGCGTCCAGCGACTGTTCACGCAGGAGTTCGGGCGCTTCGGCATCGAGGTGACGTTCGTCGACCCGTTGCGCTCGCGCGCCTGGAAAGAGGCGCTGCGCACGAACACGCGGGCGCTGTTCGTGGAAACCCCCACCAACCCGCTGCTCCGCGTCGTCGATCTCGAGCCGATCGCGACCCTGGCGAAAGCCGAGGGGCTGGCGCTCCTGGTGGATTCCACCTTCGCGTCCCCGATCGCGTTCCGGCCGCTGGAGCACGGCGCCGACATCGTCATTCACAGCGCCACGAAGTACCTCAACGGGCACACCGACGTCATCGCCGGTGCGGTGGCGGGCTCGGAGGCGGTGGTCGAAGAGGTGCGGCGGCTGATGCAGGTGTGGGGGCAGGCCATCGATCCCCACGCGGCCTGGCTCATCGAGCGCGGCATGCGCACGCTCGCCATCCGGGTGGCGCGGCACTCCGCCACCGGGCTCGCGCTCGCGGAATGGTTCGCCCGCCAGGCCCAGGTGGCGACGGTGCATTACCCCGGCCTGCCGTCGCACCGCGATCACAAGACCGCCAAGCGGGTACTCGAGGGGTACGGCGGCATGCTGGGACTGGAGCTCAAGGGTGGCTCGCGCGCCGCCGAGCGGTTCCTACGCGCGTTGACGATCGCGGCGCACGCGCCCTCGCTGGGCGGCACGGAGACGCTGGTATCCGAGCCGCGGCTCACGTCCCACAAGGGACTCACACCCGACGAGCGCACGCGGGCCGGGATTCCGGACGGCTTTCTGAGATTCTCTCTCGGACTCGAGGATGCCGACGACCTCATCGCGGATTTCGCCCAGGCGCTGGCGCAGCTCTAGGTGATCAAGTTCACGAACGTCTTCAAGACGTACGCCAAGGGGGGCCTCGCGCTCAAGGACGTGTCCTTCCACATCGCGAAGGGGGAGTTCGCCTTCCTGACCGGCCATTCCGGCGCCGGGAAATCCACCGTCCTGAAGCTCATCTACGCCGACGAACACCCCTCGAGCGGCGAAGTGCGCGTGTCGGGATACGACGTCACGGGCATGCGCGCCCACGAAGTGCCGCACCTGCGCCGCCGGCTGGGGATCGTGTTCCAGGACTTCCGCCTGCTGGAGGATCGCACGGCGGAAGAGAACGTGGCGTTCGCGCTCGAGGTGACGGGCGCGCGTCGCTCCGCGATCCCCGCCCGCGTCATGCGCGTCCTGACCCAGGTCGGGCTCGCGGCGAAGGCGGGTGCATATCCGCGGGAGCTCTCGGGCGGCGAGCAACAGCGCGTGGCGATCGCGCGCGCGCTCGTCAACGAGCCACAGGTCCTGCTGGCCGACGAGCCGACCGGCAACCTGGATGAGCGCGCCACCCGCGGGGTGTTCCAGCTGCTGCGCGACATCAACGCGAGCGGGACGGCGGTCGTCATGGCGACGCATGACCTGGAGCTCGTCCGCTCGGCGCCCTACCGCGTCATCGAGCTCCAGGATGGCGCCGTCGTGTACGACTCCGCCGTGGACGAGTCCGCAGCGGGCGAGACCCCGGCATGACCCTGACCGTGCGCGAAGCCCTGCTCGCCTTCCGGCGCGCGCCGCTCCTGTCGGCGCTGTCGGTGACCACCATCGCGTTCTCCCTGTTCGTGCTCGGGCTGTTCGGTCTCGTCGCCGTCAACCTGCGCCTAGCGCTGCGGGGCGTGGCGGAGCGGGTCGAGATCGTCGCGTACGTCCTGCCGGGCACGCCGATCGAGACGGTCACCCTGGCGGAGCAGGACATCGAGGCGTTCCCCGAAGTACTGTCCGCCGATTACGTGTCCGAAGACAGCGCCCTGGTGCGCGCCCGGCGCGAGCTGGTGGAGTTCCGCGATCTGTTGCGCGAGATGGAGCGCAATCCGCTGCCCGCCTCGATCGAGGTCAAGCTCAAACCGGGCTATCAGGACGCGGCGCACGTGAACGCCGTCGCCGACCGGCTGCGGGGCTTCGGCTTCGTGGACGACGTGCGCTACGGCCGCGATTGGGTGGAGAAACTCGACCGGCTGCGCGGCCTCGCCGCCGCCGTGGGGGTGGTGGTCGGGGCGGCGTTCGCCATCGTGGCCGTGATCATCATCGGCACCACGATCCGGATGGCGGTGCTGCAGCGCAGCCGCGAAATCGCGATCATGCGACTCGTGGGCGCCACCGATGGCTTCATCCGGCGGCCGTTCCTGCTGCAAGGCGCGCTCAAGGGCCTGCTCGGCGGCCTCGTCGCCGTCGGCCTGTCGTACGCCGCGTATGCGCTGATCAACCGGTTCCTCATCGCGTCGTCCTTCTTCTCCGCTCTGCAGGCGGTGGGGGTGGTCGTGTTCGGGACGGTGATCGGGCTCATGGGGAGTCTGCTGAGCGTCGGGCGGCATCTGAGGCGGGTGTGAGACACCAACCAAAGACGTCGAGATGAAACCCGTCGAGACGGACGGCGTCGAGAGAGCCGGCGTTTGGTCACGTCGTTTCTCTCGACGCCTCTCCTTGACGCTCCTCCTCGACGTCGTTCTCCTGTCCGCGCCGCTCCTCGCCCAGCGCCCGACGCTGGAGCAGCAGATGCGCGACAACCAGCAACGCCTGGAGAACATCCGCCGGGAGCGGAATCAGGCGCAGCAGGATCTGGAGCGGCTGCGCGCCCAGGCTCACAGCCTCGCCGACGAGCTGACCAACCTCGAGCATCAAAAAGAGACGACGAACCGCATCGTGAACGAGCTGGACCGCCAGATCCTCCAGTTGGGCGACGCGATCGACCGCATCACGGTGGACCTGGTGCTCGCCCAGGACGCGCTGGACGAAAAGCGCGCGGTGGCGGAGCGGCGGCTCGTGGATATCTACAAGCGCGGGGCGTTGTACAGCTACCAGGTGCTGTTCGCCGCCGAGAGCTTCGGCGACCTCCTGTCGCGTTACAAGTACCTCTATCTGGTGAGCCGGCAGGACCGCCAGCTCGCCGACGAGATGCACCGGTTGCGCGACCGGATCGCCCAGGAGCG
>Ga0326729_1000268_pt1 | contig 13130 bp, 11 predicted proteins | sample MHFSIPfraction_2_FD_207744 | JGI IMG/M metagenome (GOLD analysis project Ga0326729, IMG submission 207744) | Lab enriched peat soil microbial communities from Michigan Hollow, Ithaca, NY, United States - MHF6AY SIP fraction | ecosystem: Environmental > Terrestrial > Soil > Wetlands > Peat...
CAGGGAGCACGCATTATCGGGGTCAACAACAGGGATCTGAGGGACTTCACGGTCGATCTACAGACCTCCGTCCGCCTCAGGGCGGCAATGCCTGACGGCGTCCTGGCTGTAGCCGAAAGCGGCATGAAGCGCATCGAAGATATCCAGATGATGCAGGATGCCGCCTTTGATGCCGTACTGATCGGCGAAGGCCTACTTGTCAGCGAGGAGCTGAGGAGCTTCGCTTGGCAGCAGGGGTGAAAGCTAGGAATCAGTGGCCTTTGTGGACTGAGTGGACGATGTGGACATAATGGACAAAGCCCGCAGGTGTGTACTGAACACCGCGGGCTTCTGTATTTCCAGCCTTTTCTTATGTTCTTCAGCTCCCTTTGGTCCCTTATGTCCCTGCAGTCCTTTATGTCCTTCAAGTCTCTGAATTCCTTTCAGTCCTTTATGTCTTTTTCCTCTTAATCAATTCCTTTTAGCTTTCTTGCCGCAGCGGCCGGATCAGCTGCCTTGAAAAATGCCGTGCCGGCAATCAGCGCGTCGGCGCCGGCGGCGGAAAGCTCGTATGCATTCTCTTCGGTTACACCACCGTCCACTGCTATGATCAGGTCAGGGTTCAGCTCACGGCGCATCGCATCGAGCTGGATGATTTTTCTGATCGACGATGGAATGAACTTCTGCCCGCCGAATCCTGGGTTGACCGACATCAGAAGCACGAGATCGAGGTCCGGCAGGATCGTTTCGAGCAGCGATACCGGTGTGGCGGGATTGATGGAGACGCCGGCCTTCGCGCCGAGGCTTTTGATGAACTGTACCGTACGGTGCAGATGAGGGCAGGTCTCCTGATGGACCGTGATCTGGTGTGAACCGGCCTTGACGAACTCTTCGATATATCGGTCGGGATCCTTGATCATCAGATGGGTGTCGATCACGAGGCTTGTGCAGCGGGCGATAGCCTGGATGATGATCGGCCCGAACGAGATGTTGGGCACGAAAGCGCCATCCATGACATCGCAGTGGAGCCAGTCGGCTCCGGCTTTTTCAGCCAGTTCGATCGATGATTTCAGATCAGTGAAGTCTGCCGAAAGAATCGACGGGGCAAGAAGCGTGGATTTACCGGGCATATCGGTTACTGCTGTGTGGTTTGATGAAAAAGTGAATTTCAGATATCAAAAAGCCTCTCCAATTCCAAAGTTGAAGGTGAAGTTCGACAGATTCATGTGTGATATCTGCCATGGAGTCGGATTGGCGGGATCACGGATTTTCCAGGCGAAATCGAACCTGAACGGCCCGATGGGCGATCCGATACGCAGTCCGGTTCCCCAGTCCCAGGCAAAATCATTGGTCAGAGAGTGCAGCGAAAATGCGTAAGGCCCCGTGCGGTCCCAGATGTTTCCTGCATCGGTGAAGAAGGTCACCCCCGATGGCTGGCCGAAGAACTTGAAGAGCTTCATTCTGTATTCGAGGCCCAGCTCCGCCTTGATGTCCGCTCCGAAATTGGAGACAACCGCATTGCTGCTGCTTCCAGGACCGAGCCGGTTGAACAGCCAGCCTCGCATGCTGTTTGAGCCTCCGGCATAGAAGCGGTGCTCTTCCGGCGTTGTTGTCGCCTTGCCGTAGGGGCTCATCCAGCCAATCGCCACTCTTCCGGCAAACTGCCGGTCGGGCGTTATATCCTTTGCGAATGAAAGTTGCGTGTCGAGCTTGACATATTGTGAATAGGTTGTGCCGAAAATCTGGGGATCCGTATCGGTGAAATTACTGTAGGATTTGGTGTCGATATATTTGTCGATGAACCAGAGAAGACTGCCGGAGGCCTCGGCTGTGGTCGAAAGGTTCCAGGTCGTTGTTTTGAGCGGAGAGAGTTCGTTCCGGTTCGAGTAGTTGTACTGAAGCCTGAAGGTCTGGTCGATCCGGGTCTGGAGCAGACTGTCTATTCCACGGTTGACGGCTGCAGGATCGTTCGGATTGATCCTGATGTTCTTGGCAAGATCGGTTTTGAACAGCTGCTTGAATCCCTGCAGCGAGTCTTTTCTCACCAGCTGGATCTCAAAAAAATCAAAGTTAATCCGGGAGTTCTTCGTGGACTGGGTGCTGTAGCTGCCCCTTACGAGTGCCGTGCGGCTCGTAAGCAGTACTGGAAGTGTCGATTGTGAATACTCGAGAGCTGTTGTATAGAATGAGCCCTGTTTCTGCAGGACCGGCATGACCAGATTTGCCTTGAGGCTCAGTTCATGCGGAATGACTTTTGCGTACTCTCCCGGCTTCAGGCTTCCGAGAAGATTTGTGTTTGAGGTGGTCTGGGTGCCGTAAACGCCCGAAAGTCTGAACTGTTCAGCTTTTCCGAAGAGGTTTTTGTTTTCGTAAGCCATTGCGCCGCCGATGAAAAGCGACCCATATCGGTTGTCAACCAGGACTTTCGGCTCGATCTGGTGTTTTGGGCTCGGTTCGAGATTGACGGTTGTGTAGAGGTTTCCGGATCTGACCGAATCGTTGGTTATCGAGATCGAGGAGAAGAGGTTTGTGGCTCCGAAGTTCTGGAGAGTGCGCTGTTCAAGCGAGTGCTTCGTTGTCTGACCTGGCCGCCAGGCGACGGAGTATGGAAAGAGCTTGTCCGAGAACTTCTGGCGCCCATAGATGGTCACCGAAATGCTGTCCCTCGTGAATCTTCGGGCTGACTCCTCCTTGTCCCTTTGTCCAGGGGCATGCACAACGACTTTTACCGGCCCATAGGAGACCCTGTCCGGGAGTTTCAACCTGAAGTGCACTCCGGCCTTCAGACCAAGGGTATCGACCTTGATCCTGATGCTGTCGGGCTGAAAAAAGGCATAACCGTACTCCCGGAAAAAATCGATTGACCGGTCGCGTTCCTGAATAAGCTTTTCAACAGAGAAAATATCCTTCTGCTTCAGCTTGCTCTCTTTGAGGTACTGGGCGCGGATCTCCTCCGGAACTTTCTCGACGCCGGAGTAGCTGATCGAGTCAATGCGCGAAGGTTCATGTTCATCGATACTGATCGACAGATCGACCTTCCGTCCGCCGCTTTTACGGACGATCGTGGTATCGACGGTGGTGAAAAAATAGCCCTTGAAGGTATAAAGCTTTTTGATCAGGACGATGTCCTTGTCGAAGTCCTCAGGATTGAATGTGTGTGAGGCTCCGCCGAACAGTCCTGTGCCGAGGAACGATGTCTGCGTCGAGGTAAGCATGATATCCCGGATCTCTTCCGTCGTCGCGGCTTTATTGCCGCTGATCCTGATCCGGTTTACCGTCGGCGGGTTCTCACGAAGAGATTTGCCGGCGGTTCCTGCCGCACTCTTCTCTGCCCGGTTCGTACCGGGCAGGAGCAAGAAACTGGCCAGCAGCAGAATGCATGCCGCCAGAACGGAGGATTTCAGCCTAAAAAAAAAACATTGTATCCGCGCGTCCTATGTTAAAGGTTCTTCGTCACTATAGCCAAAATCTTCATCTGTCGGATAATCCGGCCAGATCTCCTCCAGGCTTTCATACAGCTCATCACTTTCAGGAAGATCGTGCAGATTGTCCACAACCTGTTGGGGAGCGCCTGTTCTGTTTGCGTAATCGATCAGTTCATCCTTCGTGACCGGCCACGGTGCATCGGCAATATATCGGGCGAGATCGAGATTCCAGTACATACTGTCTTGTAAGCTGATTAATCGTATTAAGAGTTGCTGTTGTCTTTCTGTTGCATGGTCGTATGCGGTGCCGGCACTTTGTCGTCGGAGAAGTATGCCGTCGGATTGACCTGGATATTGTTCTTGCGCACCTCATAGTGCAGGTGCGGTCCTGTGGAGAGTCCTGTATTTCCCGAGAATGCAATGATGTCGCCACGCCTGACGTGCTGACCCTGCCGGACCACGGCTTTGGAAAGATGCGCATAGACGGTTTTATAGCCGGAACCGTGATCGATGATCACCTTTTTGCCATAGCCCGTCTCGAAGCCTGAGGATACGACCGTGCCATCCCCGGTTGCCATCACCTTTGTACCTACAGGTGCCGAAAAATCGGTGCCTTCATGAAAGATTGCCCGGTTGAAGATCGGGTGGAAACGCATGCCGAATCCGCTGGAGATGTAGCCCGCGATTGGCTTGATCGCAGGGAGCGCCGACAGAAGCATCTTGCCGGAAAGCTTTGCAAATGCGGGTTTTTCGCGTCTTTCGTTCTCCTGGTCTATCTGGAGGATAAGATTCTCGATCATCTGTTCGGTTGTCGTCAGCACACCGTCAGTGTTGCCTGCTGGTGTGGCCGAAGCGATCTCCTGGGCGGAGGAGACGGCCTCTTCCGCATACAGAACATTGGTTCCGGAAAGAACCATGAACACGAACGCCAGTATAAATGCACTCACTCGGACAAAACTGGCTTTGCAGGCCGGCTTGAACGTTTCGTCTGCTGCGAGGCAGGAATACCTTTTTAAAGAAAGCATTCAGTGTGCGGTTGGTTGCCGGAGCAGGATAGTGCTGTTTGAACTCAGCAAATATAAAAAAAGTTTTCTGTAATAATCAATGCCTAATGGGCTTCCAGCCAGTTTTTACCAACGCCGGTCTCCACCTCTACCGGTACATTGCGTACACCGCATGCGACCGCAGCCTCGATCATGGAACTTTCGACCAGAATCTGCAGCTTTTCCTTCTCCTCCAGGGATGTTTCGAAGAGCAGTTCGTCATGTACCTGAAGGAGCATGACGGCATGGAGTTTCTCTTCTTTGAGTCGCCGGGAAATGCTGCACATGGCATACTTTATGATATCGGCGGCCGTGCCCTGCACCGGGGTGTTCATGGCTATGCGTTCGGCCGCTTTCCTGATGTTGCCGTTCGTGCTGTTCAGGTCGGGGATGTAACGCCTCCGGCCCATGAGCGTCGAGACATATCCCCTGGAACGGGCTTCGCTGATGGTGGTCTCCAGAGCGGTGAACATGCCGGGATACTTGGCCTTGTAGGTCTCGATGATGGTCGATGCCTCTTTCTGCGATATTCCGAGCCGCTGCGCCAGACCGAATGGCATGATGCCATACAGGACTCCGAAGTTGACCTCCTTCGCCTTGCGCCGCATGTCGGAAGTGACCTCGCTTGTCTCGAAGATGACCCGTGCTGTCGCGGCGTGTATATCCTCATGCTCCCGGAATGCCTGGATGAGCTGGGGATCGGCGGAGAGTTCAGCGGCGACTCTTAGCTCGATCTGGGAGTAATCAGCCGAAAGCAGCAGATTGCCCTCCTGGGAGGGGATGAAGGCCCTGCGGATCTCCTTGCCGAGGAGCGTGCGGATCGGGATGTTCTGCAGATTCGGGTTCGATGAGGAAAGCCTGCCGGTGGCCGTGACGAACTGGTTGAACGAGGTGTGCAATCGGCCCGTGGCTGGATTGATCATTTTCGGCAGTGCCTCGATATAGGTCGTCTTGAGCTTCTGCAGACTCCGGTATTCGAGAATTTCCGAAGCGACAGGGTGCTGGAGGGCAAGCTCTTCGAGGATCTGCACGTTGGTCGAGAAGCCTGTTTTGGTCGCTTTTCTGGCTGGAAGCTTCAGGACATTGAACAGGATGTTGGCGAGCTGTTTCGGCGAGTCGATGTTGAAGGTCTCGCCGGCGGCCTCGTGGATGCGCGCTGTCAGGGTGATCAGCTCACGGTTGACGATCTCGGAGGTGCGCTGGAGATGGGCCGTATCGATCGAAATCCCCTGGTGCTCCATCGTCGCCAGCACACTGACCAGGGGGAATTCGAGCTCCAGGCAGACCCGTAGCAGTTCAGGAGTGGTTTCGAGCTGTTCAAGAAGCCTCTCCTTGAGCCTGAGCGCGATATCGGCATCCTGACAGGCATAATCGGATAGCCGGTAGGGCTCGACATCGAAAATGTTACGGACCAGTTTGCCCTCACCCACCAGCTCCCTGAACTTCGTCGTCCGGCATGAGAGATGCCGCGCGGCCAGATCGTCGAGATTATGCTTGCCTTCAGGGTTGAGCACATAGCTGGCCAGCATGGTGTCAAACGCTACGGGGCCCAGTTCGACTCCGTATTTTTTCAGGACAAGGATGTCGTATTTGAGGTTCTGGCCGGTTTTCGGCAGTGCCGGGTTTTCAAGCAGCGGCTTCAGACGGGCTATGGTTTTCACGGCATCGAGTCCGGTGCTGCCGAAGTAGACGAAAAAGGCCTCCATCGGCTTGACGGAGAACGAGATACCGGCCAGTTCGGCTGAGAAGGTGTCGAGGCTCGTGGTTTCGGTATCGACGGCAAAACCGCCGGATCCTTCAAGCTTCGCGATCAGCTCTTCAAGCCCCGGTTCGCTGTCGACAAGAGTATAGCTCGCCCCCTCTCCGGAGGGCACAAGATCGGGCTCCAGGTTGGCCTCATCAGGCTCAGATTCGGTCGCAGAGCTTCCCGGAGCGGCTTCCGTCAGTGGATCGAGGTGGAAAATGGCCGGCACTCTCGATGCGATCGATCGGAGTTCAAGTTTATTCAACATGGCGAAGAGCAGATCCCGGTCGGGAATACCGCAGCGCAGTTCGTCGAGGGAGAGCGGCACCTCGAGGTCGGTCCGTATCGTGACCAGCACTCTGGACAGAGGCATCATCTCCCGGAAATCATCAAGACTCTTTTTCGTTTTCGGTGAGACGCTGTCGAGGTGACTGTAGATGCTCTCGATCGACCCGTACTTTTCGAGCAGGCTGGCGGCGGTTTTCGGGCCGATACCCTTCGCGCCCGGGATGTTGTCCGAAGTATCACCAGTCAGCGTCAGAAAGTCGATGAACTGCTCCGGCGGAACACCGAACTGTTCGGCAATCTCCCTGCTGCCCATCAGCTCAAAGTCGTTCTGCCTCTTGCCGGGTTTCAGGATACGGACGCCGTCATGCACCAGCTGGGCCATATCCTTGTCGGGTGTGACGATATAGACCTCGCACTCTTTCTCGAACTTTCGGGTGGCCGTCCCGATCAAATCGTCCGCCTCGTATCCAGGCATGCTGACCACCGGTATACCGAAGGCTCTGACCAGTTCGTGAATGTCGTGGATTTGCATTATGAGATCTTCGGGAGGCGTCGGCCGGTTCGCCTTGTAGAGGTCGTAGAGGTCGTGGCGGAAGGTCTTTTCCCGGCTGTCGAATGCTACGGCCAGATAGTCGGGCCGGTAATCCTCGAAGATTTTGAGCAGACTGGAGACAAAGCCGAAAATGGCGCCGGTCGGCATCCCCTCCTTCGTAGACATTCTTGCCTGCTGAAGGGCAAAAAATGACCTGTAGACAAGCGCCATGCCGTCAAGAATGTACAGGCCCGGCTTCTGCTTCAAGGGTGGGGGGGCGGTTTTCGGAGTCGGTGCCGGAGCTTCGGCGGACGCAAACAGGTCGAACTGGGTCTTGCTCATCATGGGTTCACGACACCGTAGCTGCCAAGCACCCTGAGCATCGGGGCGAACTCCCGGAGATGTTCGAGGGCGTTGTGGATGTTGGGATCGTTCTGGTGGCCGATGAAATCGGCATAGAACAGATATTCGAAGGCTTTTTTCCTCGATGGGCGCGATTCGATCTTGGACAGGTCGATTCCCCGCAGGGCAAGAGTGGCCAGCGCCTTGAAGAGAGATCCCTGCTCGTTCGGCAGGGAGAAGACGATTGACGTCTTCTGCTGCGTGGTGTCAGGCCGGTTCTTCAGGTGTGAAATGTCCGGATTGTCCTGGTGTGCAATGCAGAAGAAGCGGGTTATATTCCACTCCTCGTCCGCCAGATTCTCCTGGAGGATTTCGAGTCCGTAAAGCTCGCCGGCGCGTTTCGACGCGATGGCAAGAATGCGGGGATCTCCGCCTGCGGCCACGATTTTGGCGCTGCCGGCCGTATCGTATGCCGCTTCGGCCCTGATACCAGGATGTTCCGCGATGAAATTGCGGCACTGAGCGAGAGCCTGCGGGTGAGAAAGCACTTTCACGGCCTGCTCCGCCGACGATCCGGGAAGACCGAGAAGGCAGTGTTCGACCTTGACGAAGGTCTCGGCAAGGATGACCACCGGCTGATGCAGGAGCAGGTCATAGTTCTGATGGATGCTGCCGCCGAGAGAGTTCTCTATCGGCACCACCGCATAATCGGCCGACTTGGCAGATACTGCCGAGAAAACCTCGTCGAAGGTCTCACAGGGCTGGGGAGTACCGAATCGGAGAGCGGCAATTTCGCTGTATGCGCCGGGTTCACCCTGATAAGCGATCAACCAGTTTGTCATTCTTTGTTCTTGTGATTAATTTGTCCTGACTCCGCGAAGAGGAAGATTTGATTTCACTTTAAAGAAAATAAATCTTTTATCATAAAGGCTTCATTTCCGGAATACATAAACCTACGTTTGTAACTTATGTCAGGACACAGTAAATGGGCGACCATCAAAAGAAAGAAAGCCGCCACAGATCAGAAGAGAGGGAATCTGTTCACCAAGCTCGTCAAGGAGATTACCATAGCCGCAAAAATGGGGGGTGGCGATCCGAACGGCAACCCGCGCCTGCGGCTTGCAATCGATACCGCCAGGGCCAACTCGATGCCGATGGACAATATCCAGCGCGCCGTCAAGAAGGGTACCGGTGAACTTGATGGAGCGATGTACGAAGAGATCTCCTACGAAGGGTACGGGCCCGGAGGCATCGCCCTTATCATCGAGACCGCGACCGACAACAGGAACCGCACTGTGGCCGACATCCGTCACTGCATGAGCAGGAACGGCGGTACGCTCGGTGAGAGCGGCAGTGTCGCCTGGATGTTCCAGAGGAAAGGTTCGATCGACGTGCCGAAGTCCGCAGTTTCGGAAGAGCGGCTCATGGAGCTGCTTCTTGATGCCGGCCTTGAGGATCTCGATGCGGACGACGAACAGTTCTATACGGTGCTGACCGATGTCAGGGAGCTCGAAACGGCAAAAAAAGCACTCGAAGCGGCGGCCATTCCGTTTGAGAATGCAAAGGCCGACCTTGTGCCGGACAACTATGTCGAGCTCGAAGCCGAGGATGCCAACAAGGCCATCAGGCTGATCGATGCCCTTGAGTGCGGCGATGACGTCCAGGCGGTGTACAGCAACATGGAGATCAGCGAGAACGCAATGGAAAGTCTGGATGACTGAGGCATGATTGTCATGGGGATCGATCCTGGAAGCCGGAACACCGGATATGGTGTCATCAGCTCTTCAGAGGGCGGTTTTACCGTTCTCAGCTGCGGTATAATCCGTATGAAAAGCTCAAGATCCCTGCCGGAGCGCATCGGTGATATCTATACCGGTCTCGAACAGCTGATGACGCTTGTGCGTCCTGACTGCGTGGCGCTCGAGACGGCATTTGTCGGCCGCAATGTGCGTTCGGCGCTTGCCCTCGGCCAGGTCAGGGGAGCGGTACTTGCCCTTGCCATAAGAATGGGCACGACGGTCCGGGAGTACGCTCCCAGAGAGGTGAAGCTGGCCGTTACCGGATCGGGCTCTGCCGCAAAGGAGCAGGTGGCCTTCATGCTTACCAGGCTGCTGGGTATTGGCGAGATGCTTGCTCCGAACGATGCCAGTGATGCTCTTGGTGTTGCATTCTGCGATCTTATGAGGAGTGGAGCCGGTGGTGGCCGGCAGAATGACCTGTTTGTGAAAGGCAGGAAAAAAACGAAGCAGGGGTGGTCGGCTTTTCTTGCTGACCATCCCGATATGGTTGCCTGATCGATTCCGGTGCTCGCTGATTTTTCGGCTCCGGGTAAATGACGGGCAGCTTACCGATCATTTTGATTGTCGTTATCACAGATTAAACGATTCATGCCGTGCGGGGACACATTGTCAATATTCCCAATTCACTGAGTTTCCTGAGGATTCTCCTGATTCCCGGGTTCATCTATTATCTGCATACCGGCCAGACCGTACCGGCAATTGTCATCATGATTGTGGCACTCCTTTCGGACTGGTTCGACGGCCAGACGGCAAGATGGACAAACGAGGTCTCCGACATGGGAAAGATTCTCGATCCTCTCGCCGATAAACTCTGTCTGGCCAGTGTTGCCGTCTATTTTCTCTGGAAGGGGGCTCTGCCGGCGTGGTTCGTCCTGTTCGTCGTTCTGCGTGATCTGCTGATCTTCTTTGGTGCTGCATACATCCGTCATCGCCACAATGTGCTGACTACGTCACTATGGCCCGGGAAGTGGGCCGTGGGTTTTGTCTCGATGATGTTTATCACCATGGTCTGGCCCCATCCCTTTTTCGAGCACTACCCAGTCAAAGAATTTTTCATGTACCTTTCCACCGTGATGCTGCTCTATTCGTTCGGCGAATACTGTGTCCGATTCTACCGGATACAGCAGGGGCTTGACTTCAGGGCCTGAGGGCCTCAAATGTTCACTGAATATTGATTACTTCATTCGGTGATGTGATCTTTTGGCCTGCTGTAATTTATAAGGCATTATATTGTAAATGTTTATAGGATTTTATTTACCGGACTTTTCCGATCCTGTATATGTTGACAATTTGTGGATATCCTGTTGGCAGGTTGTTGGCAAGCTCCCGACATGATGCGCGGGCAGGCTTGGCATAGCTCTCTTGAGGGAGGCCGGGATGTTGGACGGGCGCCGGAGAGAGGTCCGGATCGGGAAACTTTTCTGAATGGAATTTACAGCATCGGTTTCTGCTCTTCCGGTCCTGTAAATGCAAAACCCCGGGTTTGCCGGGGTTTAATGTGCTGGAGTGAAGTGATTTTCAGCTCTTCCTGTTCATGACCGTAGCCATGAGGGAGGCTTCACAGACAAGTTCGCCTCTCACATAGGCCTTCGCTTCAAACTGGCAGACGGTCCGGCGTTTGTTTGTCATGACGGCCTCGATGACGAGCGTGTCTCCGGGAATCACCGGTTTGCGGAATCGGGCTTTGTCGATGCCCATGAAGAAGACCACCGAATCCTTGATGTTCTCGTTCCCGTTGAGCATCATGATGCCGCCGGTCTGGGCCATGGCTTCAATGATCAGAACGCCGGGCATGATCGGATTTCCCGGGAAATGGCCCTGGAAAAAGGGTTCGTTCATCGTGACATTCTTGATCGAAACAATCTTTTCATCGAGTGAGAATTCGACGATCTTGTCGATCAGGAGGAATGGATAGCGGTGCGGGAGGATGTTCTGTATGGCGTTGATGTCGAAAATCACACCGGCTTTTTTCTCGTGCTGGAACTGGCGGGCCAGTTTGTTGCGGTCGGCATATTTCTTGAGCTGTTTGACGAATTCGACGTTCGATGCATGGCCGGGACGGGCGGCAAGGATCTGAGCCTTGACCGGCATGCCGAGAAGGGCAAGGTCACCGAGAAGATCCAGGAGTTTGTGGCGGGCCGGCTCATTGACAAAGCGCAGTTCGCGGTTGTTCAGGATGCCGTTCTCGCCGAGCACAAGGTGCGAGCTCTTCACGCCCACCTTGTCAGCGAGGTTCTGAATGTCCGCCTGGTCGAGCTGCTTGTCGACGATGACGATGGCATTGTCTATATCTCCACCTTTGATGATGCCCTGATTGGCGAGGGCTTCAACTTCACTCAGAAAGCAGAATGTCCGGCAGGGAGCGAAGTCCTTGAGGAACTCCTTATCAAGATCGAAAAGCCCGGAATGCTGCGAGCCGAGCGCCGGGTTCTTGTAGTCGACCATGACGGTGATCCTGAAGCCGTCGAGGGGCAGGGCCACGATATCGACCCCGTTCTCCTGATTGTGAAACTCGATGGTCTCGTCGATAACGAGGTAATTTTTCGGTTCTTCCTGTTCGGCGATGCCGGCTGAGAGAATGGCTTCAGCAAAAGGTCTTGCACTGCCATCCATTACCGGGGGCTCGGGACCGCTGAGCTCGATACGGCAGTTGTCGATCTGAAGCCCATAGAGGGCGGCAAGGACATGTTCCGTGGTATGCACCTTCGTCTCTCCGAGAGCGATGGTGGTGCCGCGTCGGACATCGACCACATTATCGATGAGTGCCGGAATTTCAGGACAGTTGTCGATGTCGTTCCTGACAAAGGTGTAACCGTAGTTGGCCGGGGCAGGCTTGAACGTAATCGTACACTCCTGGCCGGTATGGAGCCCGATCCCCTGGAGTGAGATTTCGTTCTGGAGAGTGCGCTGGTGAATGAGCATGATGGCAGTGCTTACAGTGATAAAAAGCTGGAAGATACGAAAGTGACGAAAACTCTTCAAATCGGAGGCGTAGAGAACGCTCTCCGATCAAGGTCTCGCTCCGGGACCGAAATGACGATGCGCTTTTTCGAGGAGCAGGGTATGGGTCCGGGTGCTGCCGGCAAGAATGCTCTGGAGGCTGAACACATCACTGCTGCCGTCGAATCCGGTGACGACCCCTCCGGCCTCGCGGACAAGAAGCACACCGGCAGCGAAGTCCCAGGGATAGAGCCGGTACTCCCAGAAGCCGTCGAAGCGGCCTGCCGCCGTGTAGGCGAGGTCGATCGATGCCGAGCCGGCCCGCCTGACGCCGGCCGAGTCATGGATGACATCTTTCATCATGTCCACGTACGAACCCATGTAGTCGTAATCTTTGAAGGGGATTCCCGTGGCGAAGAGGAAGCTCTCACTGGATTCCCGCCCGGATACCCGGATCGGCCGGCCGTTCAGGAACGCGCCCTCTCCCTTTTCAGCCGTGAAGAGCTCATTGAGCACCGGCTGGAAAACCACGCCCGTAAGCAGATCGTTACCCGGGCCGCAGAGCGCGATACTGATGGCGAATACCGGAAACGAGTGGATGAAGTTCAGGGTTCCGTCGAGAGGATCGATGATCCATGTGCGTCCGGATGGACCGTCCCCGATGGTGCCCTCCTCGCAGAGCAGGCTGTCGTCGGGAAACTCGGCCTTGATGATCGACGTGATCGTCGCCTCGCATTGCCGATCGACTTCGGTGACGAAATCCTTGGGCTCCTTGGCAACGATCTCCGAGTTCGACAGCTCGCCGAACCGTGACATGGTTATGGCTCCTGCCGCCTGTGCGGCTTTGATCGCAATCTGAAGTTCGAGACTCATAGGGTATGCAGCGTGTTGGATTGAGAGTGTCGGCTGCAATATATCATTCGGTGTGTTCATTATTATCCCGCTGAACTGAAGCGTTTGAAGATAATAATGGCGTAACGGGAATTAACAGCGGCAATTGACGTTATTACTGTTATAGTATCAGATACAAAACCTATG
>Ga0326729_1000269_pt1 | contig 13091 bp, 13 predicted proteins | sample MHFSIPfraction_2_FD_207744 | JGI IMG/M metagenome (GOLD analysis project Ga0326729, IMG submission 207744) | Lab enriched peat soil microbial communities from Michigan Hollow, Ithaca, NY, United States - MHF6AY SIP fraction | ecosystem: Environmental > Terrestrial > Soil > Wetlands > Peat...
AGGGGCACCAGACGACCACCGAGGCCCCCGCGCCTCGCCCCGGGAAGCTCGCCGCCCTGCAGATCCACTCCCTGGTCGTCGACGCGGAGTTCGTCCGGACGCACGCAGCGACGCCGGGCTACGCGCTGGTGGACGCGCGCTCGGCCGGCTATTACGACGGCGTCATGGAGGGCGGCCCTCCCGGGGCGCACCGCCACGGCCATATCCCCGGCGCCTACAGCGTGCCGTTCGACCAGGTCGTGGACGACAGCAACGTGTTCAAGTCCGCGACCGACCTGGCCGCGCTGTTCCACGCTGCGGGCGTCAAGACGGGTGACACGGTGATCGGCTATTGCCATATCGGCCAGCAGGCCACCGCGATGCTGTTCGCCGCGCGGGCCATCGGCATCCCGGTCCGGTTGTACGACGGTTCGTTCGAAGACTGGGCGCGCCGCAACTGGCCGGTCGAGACGGTGGCGACGAAAGCTCCATGAGCGGGAAGCCTCAGCCCTACGCCGATCCGTATTTCGCCGGTGTCGGGCTCGGCCTGGTATTGCTCGGCGCGTTCGTGATCGTCGGTCGCGGGCTGGGCGCTTCGGGGGCGTTCGCCAGCACCGCGTCCGCAGTGGCGACGGCGGTCGCTCCGACCCAGGCGGCGAAGAGTCCGTATTTCGCGCGCTATCGCGCCGACGGCGTGCCGCCGTGGCGTGACTGGCTCGTGGTCGAGCTGCTCGGCGTCGCGATCGGTGGCGGGGCGTCGGCGTGGCTGGCGGGCCGGATGCACCGCACCGTGGAACGGGGCCCCCGTCTCTCCGGGCGCACCCGCCTCATGTTCGCCTTCGCCGGCGGCGGCACGATGGGGCTCGGCGCCGTGCTGGCCCGCGGCTGCACCAGCGGGCAGGCCCTGACGGGCGGCGCGCTCCTGAGCCTGGGCAGCTGGGTATTCATTCTCGCCGCGTTTGCCGCGGCCTACGCGGTGGCACCTCTGCTGCGGAGACTCTGGACGTGAACGCGCCCCTGCCGCTGGTCGGCGTTCTCGGCGAGCGGTCGAGCCTGGTGATCGCCCTCGTCGTCGGGCTCGCGTTCGGAACGGCGCTGGAGCGCGCGGGGCTGGGGAGTGCCAGGAAGCTGGCCGGACAGTTCTACCTGACCGACTTCACCGTGCTCAAGGTGATGTTCAGCGCCATCGTCACCGCGATGCTCGGGCTCTTCTGGCTCGGACGGCTCGGCGTCCTGGACCTCGCCCAGGTGTACGTCCCCGAAACGTTCCTGGTCCCCCAACTCGCGGGCGGTGTCATCTTCGGCGCCGGGTTCGTGCTGGCGGGCCTGTGTCCCGGCACCTCTTGCGTCGCCGCGGCGTCGGGCCGCATCGACGGAGCCATCACGATGCTCGGCATGTTCACCGGTGTCCTCGCCACCGGCGCGTTGTTCGGGCCGATCGCGGGATTCGCGCAGCGGACCGCGCTCGGGGTGCGTCGCCTGCCTGACGTCGTGCACCTCTCCTACGGGACGACCGTCTTCGCAGTCGTGGCGGCCGCGCTCGGTGCGTTCTACGTGGCCGAGCGCATCGAGCGGAGCACCCGGCACGAGGTGGGGAGGTGAACGCGGAGCGACGCCGGCTCGCTTGGGCGGCGGTGGTGCTCGCGGCGCTCGCACCGCTGGCGGAGAGTCCGTTCGCGGCCGGGCGGGCTCGGGTCGACGTAGCGCAGCTCGCCCGACAGGTCGAGGGGGAACAGGACCACGTGACCGCGCTCGAGCTGGCCGAGTGGATCAAGGCGCGGCGGCCCGACGTGCGAATTCTCGATCTGCGCCCGCCGGCCCAGTACGACAGCCTGCACATCCCGGGAGCCGAGCGGGTCCCACTCGACTCGCTCGCGGCGGTGCACCTGCGGGGGCGTGAGACGGTGGTCCTCTATTCCGAAGCGGGGGCGCACGCCGCCCAGGGGTGGGTATTCCTGCGTGCGCTCGGGCACTCGAACGTGTTCTTCCTGCGGGGCGGGATCTACGAGTGGATCGACCAGGTGCTGAGCCCCACCCTGGCGGTCGACGCGACCCCCGCAGAGCGCGTGCGCTACGCCCGGGCGTCAGCGCTGAGCCGCTACTTCGGAGGCACGCCGGTTGCGGGAGTGCCGCGCGTCGAGCAGGCGAAGAGTGTGGTTCAGCTGCGGCGTCGCGGGTGCTGAGCAGGGACCGGCGATTCTTTGCGACGCTCGGGGCACGGGACGACATCGCGGTTCCTCGACGCCGATCCCGAGGCCATCGCGGCGTTTAGTCCGGATCGCGCGGGCCTTCACTAGCTCTTGCGGCGATGGCGCTCGGGTCTCAAACTTCCAAGCGATGTCGCTCCGGACGTACCTCCGAGACCTGCGGGACGAGCGCCGGCAGCTGGGCTGGAAGGGGCTGCTCAAGCGTCGTGGCTGGGTACTCGTCGCCCTCGTCGTCCTCGGTTACCTGGTGCGCGATCTCGTGCTCTACGTGCTCGTGCCGCTCGCGATCGCCGCCGGTCTGCGCCACTAGCGCCTCTATTATCTTCCGGGTGTGCCCAACCCAATCCAGGATCGCGTCGCCGCCGCGCTCGCCGCCCTCGCGATGCCAGACAAAGTCCATGACCTCGCCGTCGATGAGGCCGGCCACGTCTCGTTCACGTTTCAGCTGACCCGCGAGGACCCCGCCACCCTCGTCCGCGACGCCCGCAAGGCCGTCCAGGCGATTGCCGGCGTGGCAGACGTGAAGATCAACGTCGTCGACGCCGGCGGCGCAGGAGGCGGACGCCAGGCCGGCGGGCAGGGGGCGGCCTCGTCCCCCGTCCCCCCTCCCCCGTCCCCCTCGGAAATGCCGCACCTCGGTCGCGTACTGGCGATCTCGTCTGGGAAAGGTGGGGTGGGCAAGTCCACTGTCTCCGTCAACGTCGCCGCCGCCCTGGCGCGCGCCGGCCACGCGGTCGGCCTGATGGATGCCGACATCTACGGGCCCAACATCCCCCGTATGATGGGCGTGGACGAGAAGCCGCCGGTGACCGGCGGCAAGATCCAGCCGCTTCAGGCGCACGGCGTCAAGCTGATGTCGCTCGGCTTCATCGTGGAGCGCGACCAACCCGCGATTTGGCGCGGGCCGATCATCATGAAGATCATCCAGCAGTTCCTGCGTGACGTGGAGTGGGGGGAGCTGGACTTCTTCCTCGTGGATCTGCCCCCCGGGACCGGGGATGCGCAGCTGTCGCTCGTCCAGACCATTCACCTCCACGGCGCCCTCATTGTGACGACGCCGCAGCAGGTCGCGACCGGCGACTCGCTGCGCGGCGCCAAGATGTTCGAGCGTGTGGGCACGAAAGTGCTCGGCGTGGTCGAGAACATGAGCTACTACGTCTGCGAGCATTGCGGTGAGAAGAGCGAGCTGTTCCTGGCGGGCGGCGGGGAGCAGCTCGCCGCCGAGCTCGGCGTGCCGCTGCTGGGCCAGATCCCGCTGCAAGCGGGACTCGCCCGGCTGGCCGACGGCGGCCAGCCCATCGTCGTCTCCCAACCCGACTCGCCGGCCGGGCGGGCCCTGGCCGACACTGCCCGCCAGGTCGCGACCTTGCTCCAGACCGCGCGCTCCGGGCCGCTGCCCATCGCGCGCTGAGATGCGGCTCGTCGCGGCCGCCGTCCTGCTCTTGCAGGCCGCGGCGGGCACCCCGCGCCACGCGCGGGCCGATCTCCGCGCCGGGCTCGACACGCTCTACGCCGGCGACTTCGCCACTGCGGCGCGGGTATTCGCCGACTTCGCCGCGCGGGACACCACCGACCCCGCGCCGCTCACCTTCCAGGCCGGAGCGTACATCTGGTGGGCGGCCGCCAAGGACTCCGACGCCTTCGCCGCGGACGCGATCGACTCGCTGCTGGATCGCGCCATCGCGCAGGCGAAGCTGCGGGCGCCCGGGATCGACCGTGACTTCTGGCTGGCCACCGCCCTGGGCTATCGCGCGCGCGAACGGGACCTGCACGGCCACGCCTGGGGCGCGGCCAAGGACGCCAAGGCCATGCGAGACGCGTATCGTCGCGTCCTCGCGGACGATTCGTCCTGTGCCGACTGTTATCTCGGCCTGGGTCTCTACAGTTACGGATTGGCCCGGGCGAGCACCCTCGCCAAGCTGGTGGCCCGGATCATCGGGTTAGGGGGCGGCAACGCCCGGGAAGGACTCAGGATGATGCGGCGCGTCGCCCACGAGGGCGATCTGGCGCGCGTGGAAGGGACCTGGGTACTCGCCGCCGCCCTGGTCCGCGAAGCGGAGCGCGACGACCGTCGCCGATCGGAGTTGCGGGCCGAGGCGGTGGCCCTGGTGGAGGCGCTCGCCGTCCGCTATCCGGCGAACCCGGTGTTTCGACGTTTCCTGCACGAGATGGCGTTCCCCCCCGCGCCCCCATGACCGAAGCGCCCGCCGGGACCCCGGGGGTGCTGACGACCGGCCCGCTTCGGCCGGTGATCCTGCGGCTCGCGCTTCCGGCCGTCGCGATGATGGGGTGCCACTTCACCTTCGGCGTTATCGACGCGATGTGGGTGGGCCGCATCATCGGCCCCGCGGCGCTCGCGGCGGTCTCGACCGCCGGGTTCTACGTCTGGATCCTGCTGAACCTGGGCGAGATGGTCGAGGTCGGCCTGATCGCCGTAGCGGCCCGGCGTCACGGGGAAGGGTATCCCGACCGGGCCGCCCGCGCCGCGGGCGCCGCGGTGCTCTACGCCCTCGCCGCCGGTGTGACGGTCAGCGCTATCGGCCTGGCGCTCACCGGTCCCCTGTTCAGGTTCATGGCGGTGCCGAACGAGGTCGCGCGGCTGGGCCACACCTACCTCGGCACCTGGCTGCTGGGCGGACCGCTCGTATTCGGCTTCTTTGCGATCGAGGCCGCGTTCCGTGCTTCGGGCGACACCCGCACGCCGATGTGGTTGCTCGTCGGCTCCGTCCTGCTGTCGCTCGTGCTCGACCCGCTGCTCATCGCCGGGCCGGGTCCGTTCCCACGTCTCGGCGTGGAAGGCGCGGCCCTCGCTTCGGTGATGGTGCGTGGCGGGGGGTTCCTGATCGGCGTCGTGATCGCCTTCCGGCGCGGGTTGATTCGGCTCGATTTCCCCGATTGGCGGGCCGTCCCCACAATGTTGCGGGTCGGCGCGCCGCTGTCACTCGCCGGCGTGCTGCTCTCGCTCCTTTACATGTGGCTCACGCGCTTCACGGCGCGCTTCGGTACCCCGGCGCTGGCGGCGCTCGGAGTCGGACACAAGGTCGAAGGACTGGGCTTCATTGCCATATCGGGATTCGCCCTTTCGGCGGCGGCGCTGGTGGGGCAGAACCTCGGCGCCGGTCGGGAGGACCGCGCCCGACAGGCGGCGCGGCTGACGATCCTCTATTGTCTCTGTGTCACGGTTCCCACCGCCCTCGCATTCGTGACCGTCCCCGAACGCCTGGTGGCGTTGTTCACGACCGATCCCGGAGTGATCGAGGACGGCAGTCTCTACCTGCGGATCATCGCGTTCGCGCAGATCGGCCAGACGTTCGAGATCGTGCTCGAGGGCGCATTGGCCGGGGCGGGCTATACCTTCTGGCCGATGCTGGTCGGCACGCTGTTCACCGCGTTGCGGGTTCCGCTCGCGGCCTGGTGGTCGGGGCCGCTGGGATTGTTCGGGATCTGGCTCGCGCTGTCGCTCACTGCCATCGCTCGGGGGCTGGCCAACACGTACTTCTGGCTGCGAGGCACATGGCGGCGAACGGCGCTATGAGAGAGGCGACATCGGACATCAGACGTCTGATGTCTGACGTCCGACTCTGATGCCCATCATCACGCTCCTGACCGATTTCGGCACCGCCGACAACTACGTGGCCGAGGTGAAGGGAGTGTTGCTGTCTCGCGCCCCGACCGCGACCCTCGTGGACGTCTCCCACGAGGTGCCCCCGGGGAGCGTGCGGGCGGGACAATATCTCCTGTCGCGCGTGTGGCCGCGGTTTCCGGCCGGGACCGTCCATCTGGTGGTCGTGGATCCCGGCGTCGGGACCGAGCGTCGGGCGCTCGCCGCGCAGGCGGGCGGACATCGATTCGTGGGGCCGGACAACGGGCTGTTCACGCCGCTCCCCGAGGACGCGCGCTTCGTGGCGCTGCCGATCCTGCGGGACGCGTCTCCGACGTTTCACGCGCGCGACGTCTTCGCCCCGGCCGCCGCACGGCTCGCCGCCGGGGCGCGCTTGGACGAGCTCGGGACCGCGGTGTCCGATGTGGTACGCGCGCCGCTCGCGGCGCCGCGGGTCTCGGATACCGTAGTGGTCGGAGAAGTGGTCTACACCGACCGATTCGGCACGCTGATCAGCAACATCCCCCGGGAGCTGGTCCGGTCCGGCGCGCCGATCAAGGTCGCGGACACGGGCGTCGGCCCGCTGCGCCGCACGTTCGGCGACGTCGCGACCGGGAAACTGGTGGCGTACGTCGGGAGCGGAGGCACGGTCGAAATAGCGGTGCGGGAGGGCAGCGCGGCGAGCGTGCTCGGGGTCGGCGTCGGGGCCCTGGTGGCTGCGGACCGCGGTCGGACGCGCTGACGGCTGGCGCGGCCCGGCGTGGCGTCCCATTCTATGGTTTCCCCATGAATCCGCACCGGAGCCGTCCGTGACGCCGCGTAAGCGGGCCGTAGCCCGTCCGGCGGCGGACCCCGTCGCCGAGGCGCTGCGCCGCTCGGCCCTGATCGTCGAGCACCTCTACGACGGGATCATCGTCACCGACCCCGCCGGGACGATTCTGGAGTGGAATCCGGCGGCCGAGCGCATGTTCGGCTACACCCGGGCCGAAGCGCTGGGCCAGAATGCCGAGATCCTCAACCGGGCGGGCGAGGGACCGGCGCTCACGCAGGCGATTCGAGCGGGCATGCGCTCGCGGGGTCAGTGGTCGGGGGAGCTCAAGGTCCGGGCCAAGGACGGCACGGAGCGGGAGGTCGAGGCGATCGTCATCGCGCTGCGCGACGCGCGCGGGCGCACGATCGGCCGCGTCTCGGTGAACCGCGACATCACCGAGCAGCGGCGCTCGGAGCGGATCCGCAGCGCCACCTTCCTCATCTCCGAAGCGGCGAATTCCACCGAGAACCCGCAGGAGCTGTTCCGCGCCATCCACGACATCGTGGGTGAGCTGATGCCGGCGAAGAACCTCTACATCGCGCTCTACGATCCCGCCTCCGACACCGTCAGCTTCCCGTACTTCGTGGACGAGCATGACGCCGCGGGCGATCCCAAACGGCTGGGGAAGGGGCTCACCGAGTACGTGCTGCGCACCGGTCAGCCGCTGCTCGTCACACCCGAGCGCTCACAGGAGCTGGAGCGCTCCGGCCATGTGGAGGTCATCGGCACGCCATCGCTCGACTGGCTGGGCGTGCCGCTCAAGGTGGGGGACCGCACCCTGGGAGTGCTCGCGGTCCAGAGCTACTCCCCCGGCGTGCGCTATGGAGAGCACGAGAAGCACATTCTGCAGTTCGTGTCCACACAGGTGGCGATGGCCATCGAGCGCAAGCGCATCGATGAGGAACGGCGGGGACAACAGGAATTCCTGCGTCAGGTGATCGACCTGAATCCCAACCTCATCTTCGTGAAGGACTGGGACGGACGCTTCACCCTGGTCAACCGGGCATTGGCCGAGCTGTACGGGACCAGTCCCGATGATCTGGTGGGACGGCGGGACTCGGACTTCAATCCCAACACCGAGGAAGTCGAGCAATTCCTCCGCGACGACCGCGAGGCGATGACCAGCGGCCGGCCGAAGTTCATTCTCGAAGAAACCAACACCGACGCCCGGACCGGGCGGCGACGGTGGTTCCAGGTCATCAAGGTTCCGCTCCGGTCCGCCGACGGCGAGCCGCAGGTGCTCGGGGTGGCGACCGAGATCACCCATCGCAAGGAGCTGGAGAGCCAGCTGCGGCAGGCGCAAAAAATGGAGGCCGTGGGACAGCTCGCCGGCGGCATCGCGCACGATTTCAACAACGTATTAACCGCGGTGCTCGGCTACACCCGCCTGCTGCTGAAGGACACGACACTCCCGCAGCAAGCCCGCGGCGACGTCGAGGAGATCGAGCAGGCCGCCCGGCGCGCGGCCTCCCTCACACAGCAGCTGCTGGCGTTCAGCCGCAAGCAGATGCTCCAGCTGACCATTCTCGATCTCAACGAGGTGGTGCAGGGGATGCGCTCGCTGCTGCGGCGGCTGATCGGCGAGCATATCACCCTCGTCGCTACGCTCGATCCCCAGCCAATGCTGGTGCGCGCCGATCTCGGTCAGCTGCAACAGGTCATCGTCAACCTCTCCGTCAACGCGCGCGATGCGATGCCGGCGGGCGGCATCGTGACGATCGCGACCGCCGCGGTCGAGCTGGGCCCGTCGTTCGTGGTCGCCCGTCCCGGCTCGCAGCCCGGACCGCATATCCTGCTCCAGGTGTCCGACACCGGGATGGGGATGGATGCGGAGACGCGTGGCCGGGTGTTCGAGCCGTTCTTCACCACCAAGGCGGTCGGGAAGGGGAGCGGGTTGGGACTCGCCACCGTGTACGGCATCGTGAAACAGAGCGGCGGCTACATCGACGTGTCCAGCGAGCCGACGCAGGGGAGCGTCTTCACCGTGTACCTCCCCCGCGTGATGGAGGGCGCCCCGACACCCCAGGATCTGCAGCCGGCGGAGCCGGCAGGCGCGGGCGGTGAGACCGTGCTGCTCGTGGAAGACGAGCCGGGCGTCCGCAGCCTGGCGCGTCGCGCCCTGCAGCGGTTCGGCTACCGCGTACTCGAAGCCGGCAACGGGCAGGAAGCGCTGATGGTCGCGCGGCGGTTCGAGAGCGCGATCGATCTGCTGCTCACCGACGTCGTGATGCCCGAGATGGGCGGCCGCGAGCTGGCGCTGGTGCTGAAGCGCGAGCGGCCGACGACACGCGTGCTGTACACGTCGGGGTATCCCGACACCGCCGGTCTCCAGGAAGAGGTGCAGGAGGCGGCTGTCGCGTATCTCCCGAAGCCGTACACTCCCGAGGAGCTGGCCCGGAAGGTACGCGACGTGCTCGACGCGGCGGCGCCTGCCGGGAGCGATGGGGTGGTTCGGTAGAAAAAAGACGGACGGCGAGGGTCGCTTCGACCGCCCGCCGTCCGTTCGGATGTTCTGCCTTCGAAATTATCGCCCGAAGTCGCCCGATGGTGTCGGGACCCGCACGTGGGCCATCACCCGCTCGGCAAAGCCGAACTCGGGACCGAAGCGCGGCAACTGCACGAGGTCACGCAGCAGCTTGCGCTCGCGCTCGGCGGCCGTCAGGCACTCGCCGCAGTCGGCGAGGTGCATGACCCGCGCGGCGCCGAGGAGCCCTTGGGCCCACAGCTCGATCTCGTCGGGGGTGAGGTGCGGATTGCGAAGAGGTTCAACCATGGCCCGCCCTACGGCCGCCCCCGGATACCGGTTTCATTCGTTCACTCCTTCGAGGTAGACGCGTAACTCGTTGCGACCCCGGTGGATGTACGTCTTCACGGTGCCCAGCGGCAAGTCGAGCATCTGGGAGATTTCTTCATAGCTGTGGCCCTCGACGTGGCGGAGCAAGATGCACGCCCGATACTCAGGGCGCAGCCGGGCGATGGCGCGCTCGATGTGACTCCCCAGCTCACGGGCGGCCACTTCGTCGAGCGGTGACTCCTGACCGCTGCCCAGTTGCAGCGACGTGGCCTGCATCTCTTCGGGGGTCTGTGCGTGGGGCGCGCCGTCGAGCGACAGCGTATCCAGCTCGCGCCGGCGGAGGTGATCGATCGCCGCGTTGTTGGCGATCTTGAAAATCCAGGACGAGAACTTGAACTCGGGCCGATAGGAGCGGATGCCGTTCAGCACCTTGATGAACGTTTCCTGCGCCAGATCCTCGGCCAGCGCCCGGTCGCGCACCATGCGATAGACGAGCGAAAATACGGGGCGTTCGTAGCGACGGACCAGCTCGCGAAACGCCGGCTCGTGCCCGTCCTTCGCCCACTCCACCACCTGCTGGTCGCTGGCGCCGGCGAGGTTGCCCGGCCTATCTTTCGCGCCTATGGCGGCGCCCCTTCCGTCCGATGTGCATTCGCCCCCAACCGTCGTCGGCCAGGCCAAGCGATCCTACGTGCGCGCCATGTTCACGGCGATCGCGCCGCGGTACGACTTCCTCAACCACCTGCTCAGCCTCAACGTGGACCGCCGCTGGCGGCGGACCGCCGTGGCGCGTCTCGGGTGGGAGACCCACCCCGACGGCACCTACCTCGATCTCTGCGCCGGCACCATGGACCTCGCCGCCGCCCTGGCCGGCCGTCCCGGGTTCCGGGGCCGGGTGGTCGGCGCCGATTTCGTGGTGCCGATGCTCGCCGGGGGCCGCCGCAAGGCGGCGCGCGCCGTGCCGGTGGGGGCCGACGCCCTGGCCCTCCCGTTTCCCGACGCATCGTTCGACGGCGCCATGGTCGGCTTCGGGGTGCGGAATCTCGCCGATCTCGATGCGGGGCTCGCGGAAGCAGCCCGGGTGCTCAAACCCGGCGCGCGCTTCGTGGTGCTCGAGTTCACGACCCCGCGCTTCGCCCCCCTGCGCGCCGCCTATCTGTGGTACTTTCGCCGCGTGCTACCGGTGGTCGGCCGTGCGGTCTCGAAACATACGGATGCCTACACCTACCTGCCAGAGTCCGTGCTGGAGTTTCCCGATCCCGATGCGCTCGCCGCGCGGCTCTCGGTGGCTGGCTTTCGCGACGTCGGCTACCAGCTGCTGACCGGCGGGATCTGCGCCCTCCACTATGGCACTCGATAACCTTCGCGCCTTTCTGGGCGCGATCGACGCCGCGGGTGACCTGCGGCGTGTGGACCGGCCCGTGTCGGCCGCCCTGGAGATCACCGAGGTCGCCGACCGCGTGATGAAGTCGCCGGGTGGCGGCCCGGCGCTGCTGTTCGAGCGACCCACGCTGGTGCAGGGCGGGTCGTCCCCCTATCCCGTGGCGGTCAATCTCTTCGGCTCCGAGCGCCGCATGGCCCTGGCGCTGGGCGTCGAGCGACTCGACCAGATCGGCGATCGGATCGCCGACATGCTGAACATCAAAGTGCCGGAGGGGCTGCTCGCCAAGCTCGCGATGCTGCCACGGCTTGCCGAGATGGCCAAGTTTCCGCCGCGGCTGGCCGGCGAGCGTCCGCCGTGCCAGGAGATCGTGGTGCGCGGTGACGACGTGGATCTCGGGCGATTCCCGATCCCGGTGTGCTGGCCGCAGGATGGCGGTCCCTACATCACCTTGCCGGGCGTGATCACGCGCGATCCGGCGAGCGGCACGCGGAACGTCGGGATGTATCGCATCCAGGTGACGGGGCCCCGCACGGTCGCGATGCATTGGCAACGTCACAAGGTGGGCGCGGCGCACTGGCGCGCCATGGCGGAGCGGGGCGAGACGATGCCGGTCGCCATCGCGCTCGGCGGGGATCCGGCCAGCATCTATGCCGCCTCGGCGCCCCTGCCGCCGACCATCGACGAGTTCCTGTTCGCGGGCTTCCTGCGGCGCGAGCCGGTCCACCTCGCCAAGGCGATCACGAGCGACCTCGAGGTTCCGGCTGAAGCGGAGATCGTGCTCGAAGGGTATGTGGATCCGCGCGAGCCGCTGGTGCTCGAGGGGCCATTCGGGGATCACACGGGGTTTTACTCACTCGCCGACCACTATCCCCAGGTTCACATCACCGCGATCACGATGCGTGCGACCCCCGTGTGGCCGCACACCATCGTGGGCCGACCGCCGATGGAGGATTATTGGCTCGGGCACGCCACGGAACGGATCTTCCTCCCGCTCCTGAAGCTCACGCTGCCGGAGGTGGTGGACTACCACATGCCGGCCGAGGGCATCTTCCATAACCTCGTGTTCGTGAGCATCGACAAGCAGTATCCCGGACAGGCCTACAAGGTGATGAACGGTCTCTGGGGACAGGGCCTGATGTCGCTCGCCAAGGTGATCGTCGTGCTGGACCGGGACGTGAACGTGCGCGACCCGAAAGAAGCCTGGTGGGTGGCCCTCAACAACATCGATCCGGAGCGTGACGTGCGGTTCACGCTTGGGCCGATCGACGTGCTCGATCATTCGAGCCGGGCGTTCACCTTCGGCTCCAAGATGGGCATCGACGGAACGCGCAAGTGGAAAGAGGAAGGTTTCGATCGCGCCTGGCCCGACCGGATCGTGATGGACGAGGCGACGCGGCGGCGCGTGGACGCGATGTGGAAGGAGCTGGGCCTTGCGCTCTGAGGGGCAGACGCTGGCGGGCGAATCCCTGCTGGTCCGCTACGTCAACTTCGTCCGGTTGCCGCACACCGTCTTTGCCCTGCCGTTCGCCCTGCTCGGCGTCGTGGTGGCGTCGCGGGACGCTCCCGTTACGCCCCGGATCGTGGGGCTCGTGGCGCTCGCTTTCACGGCGGCGCGCTTCGTGGCGATGGGATTCAATCGCATCGCGGACCGCGCGCTCGACGCCCGGAACCCGCGCACCCGGAGCCGCGAGCTGCCGTCGGGCCGGCTGTCGCTGGGCCAGGCGTGGACCGCCGTCATCGTCGCCGCGATCCTGTTCGAGTGGGCGGCTTGGGCGCTCAACCCGCTGTGCTTCGCGCTCTCCCCCGTCGCTCTTGTGGTGGTCACGCTGTACAGCTACGCCAAGCGGTTTACCTGGGGGTCGCACTTCTGGCTCGGTCTGGGAGACGCGATCGCCGGTCCGGCCGGCTATCTCGCCGTCTCGGGCGCGTGGAGCAGGCCGGGATGGCTACTCTGGGCTCTGGCGGCGGCGGTGACCTTCTGGGTCGGCGGGTTCGACATCTTCTACGCTCTGCAGGACGAGCAGTTCGACCGCAGCGAAGGACTGCATTCGGCGGTGGTCCGCTTCGGCCAGCGCAACGGAATCCTCCTCGCCAAGTCGCTCCACAGCCTCGCCCTCGCCGCGCTGCTGTTGTTCGGTTGGGGGGCGGATCTCGGCTGGGCCTACTACGTGGGCGTTGCGATCGGAGCGGCGGTCATCGCCTACGAACACCGGCTGGTACAGCCGGGAGACCTGTCCCGTCTGAACGCCGCCTTCTTCACGATGAACGGGATCGTCAGTATCGTCGTGTTCCTCGGCGCGCTGGGGGATCGGCTG
>Ga0326729_1000273_pt1 | contig 12927 bp, 11 predicted proteins | sample MHFSIPfraction_2_FD_207744 | JGI IMG/M metagenome (GOLD analysis project Ga0326729, IMG submission 207744) | Lab enriched peat soil microbial communities from Michigan Hollow, Ithaca, NY, United States - MHF6AY SIP fraction | ecosystem: Environmental > Terrestrial > Soil > Wetlands > Peat...
CGATGGTCATGGGCAAGTCCGACCTTATCGTCACCCACGACGACGTTCACATTGACCTGATGTCTGAGAAGCTCTCGATTCGCAGAGGCAAGTTCATGGCATTGCCAAACTCGACGACCGGAGACGTGGTCAGGAGGAAGTCGGATTCTATCCGGAAAGCCTGCGACATAGGAAAAGATCAAGTCGTAATCCTGCATTCCGGGGGGCTGGGCAAATGGTTTGGCTCGCATATGCTTGCAGAATGCACGGGAGGGTGGGCGGACGACAACGTTCTCGTCTTCCATACGAGCCATCTGGTCGACGATGATCCCTATTACATCAGGATGAAGCAGGATGACTACAAGGGACGGGTGTTGTTTTCTGTCAAGCCGATTCCATCGGAGTGCCTCGACGATTTCATCTCTGGCGCTGATATCGGAATCGCATGGTATGACAAAAGCGTCCTCGGCTACAGATGCGAATACATGGGGCTGGCTGCAGGCAAGATCGGCAATTACCTGAAGTGCGGCATCCCTGTTATAACGAACAACTTCGATTCATTGTCGTCATACATCAACAGATACAAGTGTGGTGTGTGCGTAGACAGGCTTGAAGAGGTGGGGGCGGCGATCTCTGAAATCAGGTCTAAGTATGAGGTGTACCGGGATAACGCGTTCACCTGTTATGAGAATTTATGGAAACCGGAGCCCTATCTTGAATCGATTTATAGCCGAGTTTTTAATCATTGATTTTCGTGCAGTATTGATGGTGGAATGTCTTTGATATATATGAGTCAAGTTGAGATTGTATTGTTGAAGATGAGATTTGTACAGCCTGTTTGTTGCGTATGAATAATTTGTACTTTTGCCTTAAAAATTTTCGTTTGTTTATGATTTGAAACAAGTATTCCTTTTTGAAAAGCAGGGTTATGATAATAACGAAATTGATGGGTGGGCTTGGGAACCAAATGTTTCAATACTCGGCAGGTTTTGCGTTAGCTAATAAATATGATGCCTCATTGAGGCTTGATATTTATTATCTGCTTGATAAGAGCAAGAGACATTACAGGTTTGCTCACAGGGATTATGCACTTGATATATTCAGGATTTCTGGTGAGATTGCTACTGAGAATGACGTTCGCAGACATGTCGTGCCAAGAAAGGGGAACAAGTATTTGTATCATTTGAAAAGAAAAATAATTCCTGAGCGAAATGTATATGATGAAGAGTGTTTAAGCTGTCAAGATGACTATTGTGCTATACCTTCCGTCGCATATATTCAGGGCTACTGGCAAGACATTAAATATTTTAAGGATATAGAGAGTGAGTTAAGGCGGGAGTTTGTATTCAGAGAGGAACTTCCAGTTAGTCATTCATCTGTTTTAAACGAAATCAGGAGTAATAATTCGGTTTGCGTAGTATTTCGCAGGGGCGATTACGTGGGACATCCGATTCTTGATATCCTGAAGATGGACTATTACGAGAAAGCCCTGGAGATCATATTGGAAAAAGTGGAAGACCCCGTCTATTATGTGTTTTCCGATGATATTCCATGGTGTCAGGAGAATTTCAGGCCAGAAGGGAAAAAGGTAGTTTTCGTTGATCAGAAATACACCGGTCCCAAGGCACAATATTATCTGATGCTTATGAAAGAGTGCAAACACCATATAATTCCCAACAGCACCTATCCCTGGTGGGGCGCATGGCTATGCGAAAACAGGTCGAAGGTGGTTGTGGCCCCAAAGAAGTGGTATAAGGGACAGGCCTACGACAGGAATGAAATATTGATGGATGACTGGATTGCGATTTAGTGGAAAAAGTGGTTTCGAGGAGCAGTTTGGCTGTTCTGTCGATATATACGGGACAATGCAATAACAAAGGTCGAAAATGAACGTCGGTGAATCTCACTCGTTGATCATCAATGCCGATGATTTTGGCATGAATGCCTCGGTGAACAATGCTATACTCAAGTCGATCATGGATGGTCTGGTAACGACGACGACTATCATGGTGAATCTCGAAGGCTTCGAAGATGCCTGTGTCATCGCCGAAAAAAACAGGCTGAGGGACAGGGTCGGTTTGCACATAAATCTGACTCAAGGCGTACCTGTAACAGCAGCAATGAAGAAGTGTCCGCTTTTTTGCGGCCCTGAAGGCAATTATATCTTCAGGAAGAACGAGAAAAGGATTTTCAGGCTTGACTCTGAATGCAAGTGCCTGGTTTTCAACGAGATAAATGCCCAGATCAGGAAATGCAGGAAAGCTGGAATCCCGATAAGGCATGCCGATTCACACAACCACATTCATGAAGAGCCGGGGATGATGGGTGTGGTGATGGAGGTGCTGAAGAAGAACGATATCCCATATCTGAGGAGAGTAAAGGATATGAGTTATCACTCCTCCTTTGTAAAGAGAGCCTTCAGGTTATTCTATAATCGCATGATTGAGTTGAACGGCCTGTCCGGAGTTGATTATTTCGGTGCTGTCGATGAATATCTCAATGCAAGAAACAACGGGTTTCTGAAAAATGAGGCAGTGCTCGAACTGATGGTTCATCCAGGAGAGGTAGTATCGGGTAAGGTTACGGATCATTGCACATTCGAGAATCTGACCGATCTGATCAATGGCCAGTTGAGCGGCCAGAGAAAGATCACGTATTACGATCTGAGAAAGGCACGCTGGTGATCATGGCTGATGGTGATATATGAGGCCGCTGTTCAATGTGGACTGGAGTTTTATGGAAAAATCGGTGATAACATTAAGGCATCGTTGGTGAGTTGATATGCGCTCCACCCTGAGAAAGCTAAAAAATAGTCTCCGGCAGCATCTTGTCAAAAGATATCTGAGCCGGTCCTCCAGGGAATCCATCAGGGATTATGCCTCAGTCATGATTGTTGCGCCTCATCCCGACGACGAGATCATCGGGATGGGTGGATATCTGGTTGGCAGGGTGCAGTCCGGCAGGAAAGATTACATCGTGTATCTCACGGACGGGGAAAATAGTCTGGAAGATCTCGATCCTGAAGAAGTTGCATGGCATCGGGGAAGGCTCACGGCCAGCGTGCTGGCCAGGCTGGGTCTGAGTGACGCTCAGACTCGGATGTTTCACCTTCCTGACGGATCTGTTCCCCGGATGGGTGACGAACGATTCGGGAAAGCGGTGAATGAACTCGGGCAAGTGATTGCTGATGTCAGGCCGGAAGCGCTTTTCGTGACGCATCCTCTCGATACATGGCCGTTTGATCATGTGGCGGCGTTCGAAATAGCAGAAGCGGCTGTCCGCCAATACGGCCTGAATTGCGATCTCTACGGCTACTGGGTCTGGTTGTGGTATTCGATACCGATCAGGCGGATCGCAACCATCGACTGGCAGGATGTTTATTCCATATCGATGGGCAGCAAGGTGATGAAAGAGAAAAGAGCGCTCATGGATCTGTATCTCAAGCCGGCGTGCAGGGATGGGCGGCCCTGGTGCGGCATACTTCCGGATGTCCTGCTCAGGTCAGTTGATAAACCATATGAAGTCGTACAACAATTCAAGAAGCTTTAAACGGACAAGATAGCCATGAATTCTCAATGGAAGATTGAGGTCTACCGTTCATGGGATGAGGTCGATGATGCTCAGTTTCTGAAACGTTGGATGGATTTGCTGCAGACAGCAACTGATGCAAACGTGTTCGCTCATCCAGTACTTATAAAGACATGGACAGATCTCTATCGGAAACAACAGGATATATCACCTCTTTATTGCATTGCAGAGTCAAATGATGCCACAATCTTCCTTCCTTTGGTTATGTGGCGCAGGAATTGGAAAAATGCCTTTATCAAGAGTATAACCTCCTCAGGTTACTCGGATTACGATTACCATGACCCGCTGGTTGTGGGACATCTCAGCACTGAGATGATGCATTTATTTTGGCAGAGTATTATTGATGCTGCGAACAAGGGTGATCTGGGTAGTTTCGACACTGCCGAATTCAGCGGAATCCGAATTACAGGGAAGCAAAGCGGTTGGAAACAGTCAGAGAACTGTCCGTACGCTGATTTAAGGCAGTACAAAGATTATGAACAAATGTTTTCAGGCCTTTCAAAAAATCTGAGAAAGGACATAAATAAAAGAAAGCGACAACTTAATAATCTTGGAGAGATAACATTTCATGTTTATGAAATCAGTGAGTTGAAACAGGCTATTGAAGGTTTTCCAGCATTTATGCGTGAGCATGAAAAAAAATGGCCAAGAGCATACAAGGCTCCGGGTTTTCATGAATCCCTTTTGAAAAACGCTTTGCCTGAAGGGCTTGTTCACTATTCTCAGCTAAGGGTTGACGATCGTCCGATCAGCTGGGAGCTGGGATTCAGGTACAAAGATAAGGCATATTCATACATGCCGGTTTATCTGGATTATTACAGGAAATATTCGCCGGGAAAAATACACCTGAGTTATCTATTGGAGGATTGTATAAAAAAAGGAATAGGCATATTTGATTTTATGCGTGGTGATGAGAGCTATAAAACGGAGTGGACGTCAGATCAGTTGAGTCTCTATAGATATGATATGGCTGGAAGAGGGCTTTCGAGCCATATGAGGGTTACTGCCCAGGGCATGTTAAATCGGATCAAAAACAAGGCTTCAAAGCATTATGTTATGGTTATGTTTTTGAATAATTATGTTCAGGAGGTATTGAACTATCAATTGTTTATTGACTAATATAATAGACTTCCCATCTCGTAATATGATGAGAAAAAGTGATCTATGGATATGTTTGACTAGCCCAAAGATGTCGTACAAAAATTCAAGGAGCTTTAACCGGGCAACAAAGTCATGAACTATCAATGGAAGATCGATGTCTACCGGAACTGGGATGAGGTTGATAGTCCCGATTTTCTGGAAAGATGGAAGATATTGATAGACGCGGCACCTGACGCACATGTTTTTTATCATCCAGCTGTTTTGAAGGCATGGACCGACACGTATCGCAAATTGCAGAACATCAAGCCATTGTATTGTGTGGCGAGTTGCGGCGATATGACGGCCTTTCTGCCACTGATATCGTGGCGCCGTAATTGGAAAAATGCATTTTCTCGGCTTATTGTCCCTGCGGGATTTTCAGATTATGATTACCATGATCCAATTATTACAGGTCAGTTGACTCCGAGTCTCATGGATTCATTTTGGTCTCAAATAGAGAAAGAGATATTTGAAAAAAATACAATAAAATATGACAGAATTAATGTTTCTGGAATCAGGTTCCCAGGAAATAACAATGCCTGGATTGTTGAAAATGAAGTCTGCCCTTATGTAGATTTAGCATGTTACTCTGACTATGATAAATATTATTCCTCTCTTAAAAAAAGCATGCGTTATGATGTAGAGAAGAAACTGCGTCGATTAAAGGTTTATGGGGAAATAATATATCGAAAATATAGTAAAGAAAATGTTAATGAGGCACTCGAGGCGTTGCCACTATTTCTCGAAGCTCATCAACAGAGATGGCCAAGTGCATATAAAGCACCTGGTTTGCATGATGCGATCATTACAAACGGTATTCGTGCCGGAGTCATTCATTTTTCAGAACTTGAAGTCAACTCCAAGGTTATAAACTGGGTTTATGGTTTCGTTTTTAAAGACAAATATTACTATTACATGCCAGCATCATTTTACGGAAAAGAATATGTAAAAAATTCTCCAGGAAAAGCGCATATATTGTTTCTGTTAGAAGACTGTTTTAATGATGGGATCACCTGTTTTGATTTTCTTCGTGGTTCAGAGGCTTACAAGTATGAATGGGATTCAAAAACGGCAAATGTTTATAGTTACTCGAGGAATTCAAATGGACTACAGGCAAGATTAATCAATGGATTATTGAAAAATAAGTATGCGATAAATGCAATTATTAGCAGGAGCTGATTTCTATGAGGGTGCTTCTTGCTATACCATGCCTTGAGAGAGGTGGAACTGAGATGCAGACACTATGCCTGGCTAAAGCTCTTATCGAAGCCGGTCATATCGTAAATGTTGTCTGTTATTTCAATTTCGAACAATCAGTCGTCGACGAGTTTGTTGCAATTGGGGGCCATGTCGAGTTTCTTCGATTACAAAGAGGACTTTCGAGTCTCAGGTTTATCACGATAATGAAAACGTTCTATCGTGGATCACAACCAGATATCGTGCATGTTCAATATATGTCTCCCGGTGCGCTGGCTGTCGTCGCCGCCCGGATTGCAGGGGTAAAAACGGTGCTGGCAACCGTACATCAGCCGTACACGGAGTCGCATGGCTGGCACGCCAAAATGATTCTGCTGACCGCGTCGATGCTTTGCGATCATTTCATCGCTGTGTCGGCGATAGCCGAGGAATCGTGGTTCGGGAGCAGCTACGTCTATAATACAGAATCAGACGGGACCAGGCACAAGCATTTCACTCTTCACAATGCCGTTGATGTCTCAAGGATCAGCGGCTTGCTGTCAAGTGCGGATTCAACGGGATTGCCTGGATACGATGCTCTCGATTCGAGTTTTGTGTTCGGATTTGTGGGGCGAGTGAGTTACGAGAAAGGGCTTGATATCCTTCTGGAAGCTTTCGGGAAAGTGAGTGCCCGGATCGATAATGCAAAATTGCTGATTGTAGGCGACGGTGACGATCTGGCCGATCTCCGAAAACGGTATCGACACGAAACATGGTGGAAGAACGTGGTGATCGCCGGGTTGCAAACCTGGGAAAATGCCATGAGGCACCTGGTACTGATCGATGTGCTCGTTGTGCCCTCGAGGTTCGAGGGATTTGGTTTGAGCGCTGTTGAAGGCATGGCAGCATCGCTTCCTGTTATCGCAAGCGACACGGGCGGGTTGACGGAAATAATACAGGATGGCGAGTCAGGTCTGCTTTTTGAAACCGGGAACGTCGACGAACTCGCTGAAAGAATGTCGAGATTGTACGACGACAAGAGCTTAATTCGATTTGTCTCTGCCCGGGCAAAGTTACGTGCCATGGAGTACGATTCGGAAAAATATAACTATAAGGTAGAACACTTTTACAAATCGCTATGTCCATAAGTCCAAAACCAATTGTAGGCATTTCTATTTTCTGATAATGTTCTAATAACCGTTTTTGCCAGTGATTCATCTCTTGCAATGAGAGAATGCTGATTTTAAATATTACCAGTATGGTATTGTTTATTAAGTTGATGGCGATCATTGGCTATTATGTTATAAATACGGTAATTGAGTTTCCATATTCAATTCATGATTCGCAGGGCAATTAATGTTAGTGGTTTGAAGGTCGTGGCAAGAATTGTATTATGGCGAACGCAGTCAACTGCTCAGATACAGAATACTATATATACGGACTTTGTGAAGTTATCGAGAGCGGATATTCCGAATACATATTTTAATTTTAAATGCAGCGCTGCTTTCGAATAAAAAAGAGATGATCCTTTTTGATCCGGTAAAGAGTGAACCATTACTACATCAGCCAAGGATTGGTTCGGGCAATTTCAAATCAGGAATATTCGTTGAGTATATATTCAGTCATTATAAGTGCGCTAAGTTATGAAAGAAAGACAGTTTTATAATTTTTATAGGTGGGTTATAGTATTGGCGTTATTGCCGTATATGAGTTATGCATTCCCATTTTTTCCGCAGAGTATCGGGCCGTTCAATCTAAGCGGATATGCTTGGCTTCTGATGCTTTTAGTCGTTATGTATTATTTGCCAAATATGAAAAAAAGTGCATTTCCTTATGCATTCTGGATTCCATTTTATGCATATATTGTGTTATATCTTTTAGTAGATTTTTCGTTTCCTGGTCTTCAGTTGACTTTGCAATACGCTATTCCTTGTCTTGTTGGGGCTCAAGCATCAAGCTTTACATATACAAGGGATAAGCTGAACTGGATGTACGGTCAGATGCTTTTTCTTACAGGCATAATTGTACTGCTGTTTGTATATGGACAGTTATTCCGGCACGGGTGGGTGCCGATGGCAGCACAAACGCCAATGTTGCTTTCCGTGACGGGCGCATTGACAATCGGAGTTTTTTACCAGACTCGGAAAATATTATTTCTGTTGATCTTTATATGTCTTTTTCTAGTCCCATTCATTGAAGTTACCCGTATGGGTATTCTTGTTTTTCTAATCATATTTATTTTTCATTTTGCCAATAAAAGTGTTGTTGGTAAGGTTATTGCTATAGTATTTGGGTTTGCGGCGATATTGTTTGTTTTTAATTCAAAGGGGTTTCAGGAGAAGACTTTTTATAGTGGAAGTGGTGAGATATCAGATCTTTCCATAAATTATTATGAATCTGGAGACCAGATGAATACAAGCGGGCGATCTTCATTTATGAAATATTATGAAGATGGTATAAAGAAGTCGCCAGTTTTTGGTAATGGCCCCAGAGCTGATATTTATGTGTTAAAAGAAGTGTGGGGAGGTACTGGTGTCAGCGAAGCCCACAATGATTATCTTGCTGTAAAGTATAATTATGGAAATGTGGGCCTTGGACTGCTGATTCTTGGTTTAGTTGCGACCTATTTTGATGTTTATAGAATGTTCAGGAGAGAAAAGAATTCATATAAACAACTTCTGCAGTCAACGGTTATGATCCTGACCTTGACGTTTATGGTTTATATGTATTCTGATAATATTCTTAAGTCGACAGTTTTATTTACTGATCTTTATTTCGCTTTGATAGGGATGGTATATGCAAAATATGAATCATCAGATTGACATGGATATTTCAGTGGTGGTTCCTCTTTATAACAAGGAGGAATTTATTGGCAGAGCTATACGCTCTATAGTGCTACAAACATATCAACCCAGAGAAATAATTGTGGTTGATGATGGTTCAACTGATAAATCTGTTAATGTTGTGAAATCTCTGAACGTTTCCAATTTGAGGTTAGTGCATCAGATTAATCAGGGAGTGTCTTCTGCGCGAAACAATGGAATTCATGAAGCAAGATATTCCTGGGTTGCTTTTCTGGACAGTGATGATGAGTGGATGCCAGACTTTTTATCTACTGTAAAGCGATTGCATGAGTCTTTTCCTCAACAAGATTTATATGCGTCGGCTTATTATATGGGAGATTATAGTGGTGGTAAAAGAAAGATCGGCCTGAAAGGTATAATGTTCAATGGTAATGAAGGCATACTGTCCAATTATTTTAATGTAGCTGCATTGTCTGAGCCGCCGGTATGTTCTTCAACAGTATGTATTCGGAAACAAGCCTTGGTGGATTTAGGCGGTTTTCCTCTGAACATAAAATCCGGTGAAGATCTACTGACATGGGCCCGGCTGGCAGCCAAACTGCCCCCAGCTTACAGCACGGTGCCTCTTGCTGTTTTCTGGCAGGAGAAAGCGCATACCTATGATGACAGGCCGAATAGGGTGCCGGAAGCAATGGATCCAGTAGGAAAGGCATTGCTTGAATTAAAAAAAACGAATGGGACTATACCATTTATTGATAATTATATTTCTCGTTGGCATAAAATGAGAGCGTCTGTTTTTTTACGACTTGATATGAGATTATCAGCTTTCAAGGAATGTGTAATTGGAATTTATTATCGGCCAAAGAACTTAAGGCTGTACATTTATATCCTGATGTCGCTGATGCCTAATCGTATAGTTATGTCTCTATTCAAGAGATTTGCAGGAAAAGTATCGGATGATTAGAAAAGTTGCTATTGTCCATACTGATTTTCGCATTTACTGGCCAGCACGATTACATGCCTTCAGAGAGTTATTAGCTGAAAAGGGGATAGCTTTGTTGGTGATCGAAATATCAGGCAAAGGTTCGCCATATGCTTTTGCCGGTGCTTCGATTCATGAGAAAACGCAATGGAATTGCCTTTTCAGAAACCTCGAGATGGAGCGCATTGATTCTGCTGATGCGGTACAAGCCGTGCTTGAAAAGCTTGATGAATTCGAGCCGGATGTTGTGATTGCCGGAGCGATTGCCTTTCCAGGGGGTGCTGCTGCCGCCAGATGGGGGGTGATCAACAAAACGCCGGTAGTCATTTTCGATGATGCCCGACTCGAAGATGTTCAGCGGGCGGCATTAGTGAATTATGTCAAGAAATCAATATACAGTACGGTTAGTGCTGTGTTGATCCCCGCGCCTTCTCATGATTCGACTTACATGTACTACGGCTTTTCTGAGGATCAGATTTACTATGGACTCAACTGCATAGACAATTCCTTTTTTGTGGCTGATTCTGAGAGCAGTATGCTTCAGGATGGAATCAGGCCGCGACGATATTTTCTTGCGGTAGGAAGACAGGTCTCAAAGAAAAACTGGATTTCTCTTCTCCATGCATTCAAACATGTCTCTAATCATTCTGTGATGCAGGACTGGTCTCTTGTGTTTATCGGTGATGGTCCCGATCATAAGCAACTTAAGGCTGATGCCGAAAACCTGATAGATGATCGAGTGATATTTTTGCCATTCATGAAACAGGATGATCTGCGGCGATATTTTACTCATGCAGGGGCGCTGGTATTGCCAAGCTTGTATGGCGAGACTTGGGGATTGGTCGTGAACGAAGCTATGGCTTCGGGACTTCCTGTCCTTATCAGCGACAAGTGCGGTTGTGCCAAAGCGCTTGTTGATGACGGAGTCAACGGTTTTGTTTTCAGTCCTGACGAACAATCGGCGATCGAAAATGTGCTTGTCACGTTCGCAAAGCTATCTCTTGAAAAAAGACGCGAAATGGGAGAAGCCTCGAGAAAAATTATCTCCGAATGGGGATTGGACAGGTTTTGCAACGGGATGTGGAATGCATGTGTTTATGCAGAAACACGCATTGAGAAAAAAGGAAGTATTGCTGGACAGGTGTTTGTAAGGATATGGAATGGCCGTTATCGTCCAACTTGAATTTCAGATGTAATGAAGATGCTCCACGAAATTATTCGGCACCTCAAGAGTGATCAGTTCTATGAAACAGGCTATGATTAACTTTGTAGGCAAGGTAGACTCCGCAGTTTCAAAGATGAATATATCATTTTTTAATGAAAGGAGTTCCGTTATAGTAGTGTTGTTTCATGGTTTGTTTGAGGATTCGCGCCAGATAACAAGTAATCATGTCGATCCGCAGCAGCGGATTGTTGTTGCTCATTTTCGGATCTTTGTCGAGTATTTTTTAAACAATGATTACATATTCATTTCGTCAAAGGATATTCTTGAAGGTCTTGATGAAAATAAGAAGTATGTTGTGGTGACTTTTGATGATGGTTATTATAATAATTATGTTTCGTTGCCGGTATTGGCTGAATATAAAATACCAGCGATATATTTTATATCGACTAATCATATTCTTCAGGGTAAGTGCTTTTGGTGGGATGTGATTTATCGTGAGCGTGTAAGACGCGGTTGTTCTTTGCGGGATATAAGTAAAGAGAACTCCTCGTTAAAGCGCTTTAAAAATAATGAAATAGAGAAATACATAGAGACGACGTTTGGTGAAAATGCGCTGAGGCCAATAGGTGATATTGATAGGCCTTTTACGCCAGATGAGTTACATCATTTTTCAATGAGCCCATATGTCGAGATAGGGAATCATACTCGTAATCATGCAATTCTAACAAATTATTCAGGGGAAGAAATCAGGGGAGAGATATTGGGAGCTCAAGATGATATTGATAAAATTTCCGGGATAAGGCCGATCGTGATATCATATCCGAACGGAAATTATTCAGATGAAGTAATTGAGATTTCAAAAGAACTTGGGTTGAACCTTGGGATAATTGTAAATGGTCAAAAAAATTATCATCCCATTACTGGAACCGATGACCTTCGCTTTAAGCTCAATAGGTATATTCTTTGGGGTACTAAAGATATCGTGAGACAATGTGAGTCTTTCAGGAGTGATGTGCATGTATTTAATTATTGTAAAAAAATCTTTAAATAAGAAATAAGATGGATCCAAAGATTGTTTGTTTTATTAGGGATAATCCTCCGTTAGTATATTTTGCTAATAAAATTAATAGTCTCTACCCATTAACTGAAGTTATTGTGGAGAAAGCACCGATTACGCGGACAGAGGTTTTGAAGAGAATTAAAAGGAACGGTGTTGGAGGCGTCATGTCGCAAATTAGTGACAAAATAATAAGCAATAAAAGGATCAAGTCAGAGTATGATAGATTTTTTGGCGATATGTGGAGAAAATTGGATGATAAGATATCAGTATATTATACGGCGGATATTAATTCAAGAGGGGTATTGGAAAAAATTGAAAAAATGAGGGTTGATTTGATAGTTGATCATGGCACATCAATAGTTAAAGATAATATTATCGAGAATTGTGAATTGGCATTGAATCTTCACTGGGGATTGTCCCCATATTATAGAGGCACACATTGCTCTGAGTGGGCATTGATAAATTGGGACCCATATAATATTGGCGTAACAATACATAAGCTGACAAAAGATATAGATGGTGGAAGTATTTTTGCACAGGAACGGATTGATGTTGAGTCAAAGGATACTTTGAATTCAATTAATATGAAGTTAACGCTTGCCGGTACGGAACTGATGTTGAGAGGTATAGAAAAATATACTCATAATGAGGAAGTGCGGTTTACAGCACAAGATTATTCATTGGGTTATTTAACATATCAAAGACAGTGGAGTGGGCATCTCAAGAAGCAAGTAAAATATATTGAGGAGAATGGGGCTATAGAAAAGATGTTGAAACATCCGTCAAGAAATAAGATGCTGCCGATAGTGGAAATAAATTAGAGCAAACAGAAATGATGTTCATGAGGATTTATAAATACATAACAGTTTGACTGTGCGGATATTATTGCTGCATAATCATTACGGAGGATATTCTGGTGAGTCAGCGGTCATGAATGCTCAGGAGGCCCTTCTGAAAAGTCATGGACATGAGGTTCTGAAATATACCAGGAGCAGTGCTGAGATCGACCATATGAAGTTTGGGAAATATAGGG
>Ga0326729_1000274_pt1 | contig 12885 bp, 11 predicted proteins | sample MHFSIPfraction_2_FD_207744 | JGI IMG/M metagenome (GOLD analysis project Ga0326729, IMG submission 207744) | Lab enriched peat soil microbial communities from Michigan Hollow, Ithaca, NY, United States - MHF6AY SIP fraction | ecosystem: Environmental > Terrestrial > Soil > Wetlands > Peat...
CTCCTTGATCGGCTTCAGGATCGTCCGCATCAGGTCCCGGTCGGCGGTGAAGCGCGAGCCCATGTGATTGTTGGTGCCCGCAGCGAAGGGCACCCGGTCGTAGCTCGCTTCGAACGAGGCGACGATCGCGGGCTCGGTCATCATGGCCAGGATCATCCCCTCGGTGTTGGCCATGGCCTCGTGGTTGTTGACCGACTCGAGGGGCAGATGGAGAAGGACCTCGAGGCCGTTCTCGTGGGCGATCCGGGCCGTCTCCTCGGCATGGACGCTGTAGGGCAGGACCGATACGGTCACGGCCCGGCGGAGGGCGATGAGCTGGTCGAGCGTCTCGAGACTGCTTCCCATGTCATCCATGATCAGGGCGACCTGGCCGCGCGGGGCCTTTTTCGACGGCGGCTCTTTTTCGGCCACGACGACGGGCGGCGGCTCGACGGGCAGGACGAACGAGATCGTCGCCTCCTCCTTGGCCGGCCTTCGGAGCGCCCAGAGGACTTCGGTCTTTTCTTCGCCCGGGCTCCTCTTTTTGCTAAGGACGCGGACGCCCTCCGCCTTGAGCGCCCGTTCGACGGCCGGGCCGACCGATTCATAGAGCTCGGCCGGGAGCTCGACCTCGAAGAGCGGGCCGCCCTTGCGGCGCTTGAGCTGGAGGACGGAATCCTCCGAGATCCCCGCGGCCGCGAGGCTCGCGGCCACGACCTCGTCGAAGGGCTTGACGACGGGTTTCGGCGCCTGGGCCGGGGGGGCGGGCTTTTCGCCCGGTTTCTCCGCGGGCGGAGCGGCCGGCCGGGTCTCGACGATCGGGGCCGCCTGGGGAGCCGTCCCGAAAAGGTAGGCCCGTTGGCCTTTTCGGGCGTTGAGATAATCGAGGGATACGCCCGTGATGAGGGCGGCGGCGGTCAGGACGGCCGTGAGAAGCGTGAACGCCGGCCAGGGTTCGCGGCGTTTGGGCGGGAGCCTCTTCGACATCCGTCAGAGCTTGGGCAGAAGCGGGAGGGTCTTCTCGAGATAGGTCTTGTCGTTGAGCTTGTCCACGGGGACGGCGGCATCGGGGACCAGCCCGTCGTCCCAGAGCTTGCGCCCGGAAGGCAGGACGAAGGTCGCCGAAGTCATCAGGACGAGGCTGTCGTCCTTGAGCGGAAAGAGGCTCGTGCGCCCCACGAGTCCGGACGTTTCGAAGCCGACGACCTTGGCTTTGCGCACTTCCTGGAGCACCCCGGCGGCCAGCTCGGCCGGTCCCGCCGTCCCGGCATCCGTCCAAACGACGAGCGGGATCGCTCCGAGATCGGCGTCGGCCGGACACGAGACAGCTTCCTTCGCGCCGCCGCGGCCCTCGAACCGTCCGACTTCGGCAGCTTTGACGAACAGGTTGACGAGCTTCCGGGCCTCTTCGATCGTGCCGTCCTGGCAGCCCCGGACGTCGAGGACGAGCGGGCTCTTCCGGCCCCTCAGGGCGGGCACGATGTCGCGCTGGACGTCGGCCGCGAGCCCGGCGTCGAAGCGGTGGATGCGCAGGCGCGCCGGCTGGCCGGCGGTCCGGGCGAAGGTATAGGCTTCCGGGAAGAGCAGGGTGCGGGGCACGCTGAGGTTGTGCGTGTCGTTGCCCCGCAGCACGCGGATATCGACCGGCTTCTCGTCCGTCCCCCCGAGGAGCAGCTTGACTTCGGTCAGGCTCATGCTCAAGGTGTTCCGCCCGCCGATGGCGCTCACGAGGTCGCCCAGCTGGACCCCGGCCGCTTCGGCCGGCGATCCGCCGACGACGGCGACGACCTGAGGGAACGAGGCGTATCGCTTCAGCACGACGATCCCCGTCTCCGTATCCCGGTCTGTCCGGGCCTTATAGCTCGCGGCCAGGCTCTTCGACAGATACGCCGATAGGGGATCCAGGGAGTTGATCATGCCCCGGAACGTGCCCTCGGCGGTCTGGACCGGGTCCCTTTCCTCGAGATAGTCGTTGCGGATGTGGGACATGAGGGTGTCGAGGAGCTCGAAGCCCCGGGCCGCCGGCGCGGCGTGGCCGCGGGACAGGACCCCCATCTGGAGGATAAAGAACACGGCCGCGGCCAGGGCGGCCGCCCAGAGGAACCAGCGGTATCTCGGCACTCTCATGGCGGAACGGACATCCATTCTATCATCTCCGCTTCAGCCATTGCAAGGGATCGAGGGCCTTGGTCTTGTACCGGATCTCGAAATAGAGGCATTCCCCCTTGAGGGACCCGGAGTCGCCGACCACGGCCACGGGCTGCCCCGCCCGGACCATGTCGCCGACCGCGGCCAGGAACTCGGCGCAATGGCCATAGAGCGAATAGTAGGTCATGCCGTGGTCGACGATGAGGAGATTGCCGTAGCCCTGGAAGTAATCGGCGTAGACGACCTTGCCCGCGTTGATAGCCAGGATGAGCGACTTGTCCTTGCCCGGCGCGATCTCGATCCCCTTGTTCATGACGACCGTGTTGAAGTCGGGATGTCTTTCGAACCCGAACGCCGTGATGACCCGGCCTTCGAGCGGCCAAGGCAGCTGGCCTCTTCGCTCGTAGAGGGGGACCCAGGCGGCCGGCAGGACCCACTCCTGGCTGACGATCTTGGCCATGAGCCTCTGGAGCTCCTCGGCGCTTTCGGAGAGCTCCTTCAGGGTCTGTTGGTAGGTCGCCCGGTTCTTGCGGATCTCCTCGACCATGGTGGCGTTCTTGCGGGCCTCGGTCTCGAGCTCGCGGCGCTTGAGGTTCGCCGCCCGGGCCATCTCGGCCAGGTCGGCCTGCTTGCTCTCAAGGGCGGACTCGGCCCGGCGGAGCTCGTCGAGCGAGGCGACATAGCCCGTCACGACCTCGTTCTGGCCGCGCGCCAGAAGCGACAGGTGCTTGCTCTCGGACGCGTAGGTCTCGATGTCCCGGGCCTGGAGCAGGACCTGGAAGAAATCGACCCGGCCGAACTTGTAGAGCGTCACCAGCGTCCGCTCGATGGACTCGCGCTCGTTGTCGATCCCGGCGCGGATCGTGCGGATGTTCGTCTGGATGACGGCCAGATCGTCGCGGCCGCGCTCGAGCTCGACGTTGCGGGCGGCCAGCTCCCGCTCGACGATGCTCTTGTTGAGGTTGATCCGGGCCAGGGACGTGAGGACCGAGGATTCCTTGCGGGCCTCGGACTCGAGCCGGGCCTTGAGGTCCCTGATCTGGCCGTTGATGCGGGTCAGGCGCTGCTCGAAATCCGAGACGCTCTGGGACTTGGCGGCCGGGGACGGGGAGTTCGCCGAGGACGAGGATTGGGGGAGCGCCGTCGAACTGGAGAGGAGCAGGACGGCCAGGAGGCCAGCGGCGGCGCGGACGCTTCGCATCCCCTATTTTATAGCACAGATCGGGCCGGCCGGTCAGGCGATTGAGCGCTTCTTTGAAAACTGGAAAATGGGGACGTTTCTATTTTTTGCGACGAAAAATAGAAACGTCCCCATTTTCTGGCGCTCTACCGTCAAGGCTCCGGGGATGATAAAATTGGGTCATGACCGTCGCATCGCAGAGCTTCCAGGTCTTCTTCAAGCCGGCCGGGGCGGCCTGCAACCTGGCCTGCCGCTACTGCTACTATCTCGGCAAGGGCCCGGCCGGGACCGCGGCGGCCCCGGCCCGGATGCCCGAGGCTCTCCTTGAAGCGTCGATCGCCCGGCTCATCGCCGCCTCGCCGGACGAGATCATTCGCTTCTCCTGGCACGGCGGCGAGCCGACGGTCCTCGGACTCGACTATTTCCGCAAGATCGTCGAGATCGAGCGGCGGCTCTGTCCCCCGGGGCGGACGATCGCCAACGGGCTGCAGACCAACGGCACCCTCCTCGACGACGATTGGGGCCGGTTCCTCGCGGCGGAGGGATTCTCCGTCGGGCTCAGCCTCGACGGCCCGCGCGGGATCCATGACCGTCATCGCCGGGGCCGCGACGGCCGGCCGTCTTTCGACGACGCGATGCGCGGCCATGCCGTCCTGCGCCGCCACGGCGTCCCGGCCGAAATCCTCTGCGTCGTCGGCGCCGATAGCGCTTGCCGCCCGGCCGAGGTCTACGGTTTCTTCCGCGAGATCGGCGCGTCCTTCGTGACCTTCCTCCCGCTCGTCGAGCCGCGCCCGGAAGCGCCGGGCGGCGTCAGTCCCGGGTCCGTCGGGCCCGAAGCCTGGGGCGGTTTCCTCTGCGCCGTCTTCGACGAGTGGGCCGGCCGCGATATCGGCCGCATCAAGATCCAGATCGTCGAAGAGGCGGCCCGAACGGCCTTCGGCCAGGAGCACTCGCTCTGCATCTTCCGCCCCGTCTGCGGCGCGGTCCCGGTCCTGGAGCGGAACGGTGACCTCTACGCCTGCGACCACTTCGTCGATGCCGCTCACCGGCTCGGGAACGTCGACGACGCCCCCCTCGCGTCTCTTCTCGAAAGCCCGGCCCAGCTCGCCTTCGGTCAGGCCAAGCTCAGGACGCTCCCGGCCGTATGCCGGGCGTGCGAGGTCCTGGACATGTGCAACGGGGAATGCCCGAAGAACCGGTTCGTCCGCGCACCGGACGGCGAGCCGGGCTTGAACTATCTCTGTGCCGGCTATAAGGCGTTCTTCACTCACGCGCGGCCGTTCGTCGCCGCCGTGGCCGCCGAGTGGCGCCGAAAAAACGGCGGCTCTACTTCTTGAGCCGGTCCTTGAGGAATTCGACCGTGCGCTTCCAGGCCAGCTCGGCGGCCTCCTTATTGTAGTTGGCCCCTGTGTCGTTCATGAAGGCGTGCTTTGCGCCCTCGTAAACGCAGATCTTGTATTTGACGCCCGCCGCTTTGAGGGCCTCCTCGAAGGCCGGGATCCCGGCGTCGATCCGCTCGTCGTCGCCGGCGTAGTGGATGAGCATGGCCGCCTTGATCTTGGGGACGTCCGCGGGCACGGGCTGCATGCCGTAGAAGGGGATGGCCGCCGTGAGGTCCGGCGCGTTGACGGCGACCTGGTTCGTCACGCCGCCCCCCCAGCAGAACCCCGTGCAGGCGACCTTGCCTGTCGCCTGCGGCCCGGTCTTGAGGTAGGCGGCCGCGGCGACGAAGTTCTTGATGTTGGCCGGGCCGTCGAGCTTCTGGAAGAGCGGCCGGGCCTCGTCGGGATCGGGCGGCGTCCCGCCCAGGGGGGACAGGGCGTCCGGGGCGATCGCATGATATCCTTCGAGCGCCACGCGGCGGGTCATGTCCTCGACCCAGGGATTGAGGCCCCTGTTCTCGTGGATGACGACGACGCCGGGGAGCTTCTTCGCGCCTTTCGGCCGGGCCGAATAGGCGCGGACCTTGCCCGTTTCGCCGGGATACTCGATATACCCTGTCTCGAGCCGTGCGTCGTCCTTCGCGACGGTCTGGCCCGACGTCGCCGCGCCCTCGATCGCGGGCAACAGCGTGACCACGGCCGCCGCCCCTCCGGTGAGGGCCGCCAGCTTGCTCAGAAATTCGCGTCGGTCCATCGCTTCAAGATCCATGGTGTGTCCTCCCTCTCCGTGGTATGTTCCCCCGGAACGGTTCCATCGTAGTCGGCGCGGGAGGGCCTGTCAAACGGGAAGCCTGGGACACGATCCCTTTTCCGGAGAAAAGGGTCATGTCCCGATTTCCCTCCCGACCCGGGTTTAGGCTATATTGTTCTCATGATCGATCCCGGGCGAGGGAAGGGTGGTTTTCCGGCCGATGCGGAGGCCATCTGGCGCGCCGCGCTGGCGGCGGTCGATCCCTGGACGCTCGTCCGCTCGGCCGTCGAACGCCAGGGTGACGTCGTCCGCATCAGGGACCGCGAGTTCGACCTGGCCGCCTATGAGCGCGTCTTCATCATCTCCTTCGGCAAGGCCGCGTCGGCCATGGGCGAAGCGCTGGCGACCATCCTCGACGAGCGGCTGACCTCGGGGCTCGCGATCGTGCCCTGGCCCGTCGGCAAGAACCCCACGCGGCTCGAGCACATCGAGGCCGCCCATCCGATCCCCGACGCCCGGAGCGTCGAAGCGGCCCGGCGGGCCCTCGAGATCGCGGACAAGGCCGGGGAGAAGGACCTCCTCTTCGTCTGCATCTCCGGCGGCGGCTCGTCCCTGCTGACCCTGCCGGCCGACGGCGTCACGCTCGACAAGAAGCGCCGGCTCACGGAGGACCTCCTCCGGGCCGGGGCGACCATCCAGGAGATCAACGTCGTCCGAAAGCACCTGTCGGCCATCAAGGGCGGTCAGCTGGCCCGGGCGGCCTTCCCGGCGTCCGTGGTCACGCTCGTCATCTCCGACGTCGTGGGCAACGACCTCGGGACGATCGCCTCCGGCCCGACCTACTGGGACGCTTCGACGTTCGCCGACGCCAGGGCCATCCTCGAGTGCTACGAGCTCTGGGATTCCGCCCCGGCCATGGTGCGGGCCCGGATCGAGGACGGCGCGGCGGGACGGGTCCCGGAGACGCTCAAGGAAAGCGACCCCGCTTTCGAGCGCGCCCCCGCTTTCATCATCGGCGACAACATGACCGCCCTGCGCGCCGCGAAGCACGAAGCGGAGAAACGAGGCTTCGAGCCCATCTTCCTGTCCTCCTCGGACGGCGGGGAGGCCCGGAGAACGGCCGCGGGCTACGCCGCGTTCCTGTCCGAGCTGGCCTGCTCCGCCTCGTCGCTGCCGCGCCCGCTCTGCCTCCTCGCCGGGGGCGAGCTTACGGTCACGGTCAAGGGGCGGGGGAGAGGCGGACGCAACTTGGAGTTCGTCCTGGCGTCGATCGTCGACATGGAAAAGGCCGAGGTGTCCGGCATCGACTGGCTCATCCTGAGCCTGGGGACCGACGGCATCGACGGTCCGACCGACGCGGCCGGGGCTTGGGCCGATCCCCGGACGATCAAGACGGCCCGCGCCCTCGGCCTCGTCCCGGGCGAGTACCTCGAAGACAACGACTCCTACGGCTTCTTCAAGCAGACGGGGAACCTGATCATGACCGGGCCGACCGGCACCAACGTCATGGACCTCCGCGTCTTCCTGCTCCGCGCCGCCTAGCGGGCGGGGCCTCTCCCGCGCCCGCCCGCCAGGATTTTTTTCTTGCTTTTGGTGGCCGCGCTTTATTAAGATGGGTGCGGCTCTCTTTCGCCGGCTGGAGAGGGCTCCCTCAAAATTTCCAATCATCACCCCCCTTTTGCTGACCTCAGCCGGCACTTCTTGCCCCGCCTTCTCTCGTCCCCGCGATTGTGCTATCATACCGACCATCCCGGCGCGCGGAGTTCACGATGGGCCAGATTGATTGGAGAAAAGATCTCGCCAACCACTTCGAGAACGTCCGGGTCATCGAGCTCTGCCAGGCCGAGACCGTGGGGCAGTTCGACCAATTCTGCGAGTTCATCGCCGAGCCGGCGTTCGAGGCCCTGACCGAAGAGCTGGCCAACTACCGGATCCGGTCCGAGCACGTGAAGACCAAGGGCCGGAGCATCCGCTTCGTCATCTGCTTCCCCGGCCTGAAGGACGACCAGTTCCACTACCGCATCTCCCTGCCCAAGAACGCGGTCGAGCTCCGGCTCAAGCTCCAGGTCAAGGCCCGGCGGACGCCCAAGACCGAGTATCAGACGACGGAAGAGGACTTCATGCCCGGGTTGTTCCCCTTCAAGGTGCTGCGGATGGACAAGGACGAGGTCGTCGCCGACATCGTCAAGCACTTCACCGGTTTTTGCTACACTGCGCTGACGCTGCCCGACTGATCACCCTTTCTCGATCCCGTTCCCCGGCCCGGCCGCCTGTTCCCCGTGCACGGGCGATTCATGGAGGACCAGGGCCAGGCCCAAGGCGCAGACAACGAGCGCCGCCAAGACGAGAAGCGGCGCCGTCATCGAGCCCGTCGCTTTGTTTTTCATGGCATCCATGGCCACGATGAAGATGATGCCCGAGACCTGGCCCATCAGGATGAGCAGGCTGTTCGACGTGCCTTCGGGAGCCGGGTGGGTGATCTCGGCCCCATACTGAAAGGCGATCGGGCCGGCGCTCAGCAGGAAGAACCCGAAGGCGAACCCCGACAGGAACAGCAGCCAGGCCGCGGTGGCGAATGTCATGCCGAACAGGCCGGGGAGCAGGCCGGCGAGGGCCAGGATGACGAACGGCTTCCGGCGCCGGGACTTGTCGGAGAAGAGAGGGATGGCGATCGCCCCGAGGATGCCCCCGGCGAGCATCAGGGCGCCGAGGGTGCCGGCCTGGGAGATGGTGAAGCCGCGCGGCCGGATGATGTCCTCGACCCACGTCGAGAGGCCGTTGAACAGGCCGAGGCCGATGAAGAAGATGGCCAGCAGGAGGAGGAAATCGCGTCGGCGGATCATGGACTTGAGCCCGTCGAACATCAGGACCCGTTCGTCGCGGCCCGCCGGGGTCGGCGGATGCTCCCGGGCGACGGCCAGGAACAGGACCGTCGTGACGGCCATGGCCAGGCCGCAGGCGAGGAGCAGCCCCTTCATCCCCGAGCGCACGAAGAGATAGGGCGAGAGCAGCATGACCGCCAGGGGGCCGACGTAGAGCGCCAGCGTCCCCAGCCCCGAGGCGGTGGCCCGCTCCCGGACGGGGAACCAGCGGACCGCGACCTTGGTGATGGCGCCGATGACCAGGGGCTGGCCGACGGCGATCCCGATCTGCGACAGGAGAACGAGCGTATAGTTCGAGGCGAAGACGCCGCGCAGGATGGCGAAGACGGCCGAAAGAACGGCGCCGAGGCCGGCCGCGGCCTTGAAGCCCCAGGTGTCGATGGCCCATGCGGCGGGGATGGCCAGGAGGATATAGACGATCATGAAGACCATGGACAGGAGCCCGATCATGAAGTCGGACTTGCCGTAGAAGGCCGCGGCGGGACCGGTGATGGGCGCGAAGGTGAGCCACAGCACCTGGGTCACCGAGGCCATGATCCCGAACGCGGCGAGCACGAGCCAGCGGGCGGGGTAGACCTTGATCGATTCATTGTCCATGGGGAGGACCTCCTTCATCTTGGGGTGTCATGCGGCGATCCTGCGGACGGCCGCCATGTGGGACTCGAGAAGCCGGCGGGCCATCTCGACGATGGCCGGCATCGGACGGCCGGCCGGAAGCGCGGCCCGGTCGATCGGCGCGGCGAACGACAGGTGGAGGCAGGGCCGGACGCGTTCCGGGAAGACCATCTGCCAGCTGATCTGAAGGAACTCAGCCAGCTTCTGACGGCGTGCCGCGCTCGTCCGGAGCCTCACCAGAGGGCTCCTGATGAAGCGCGGCAACAGGATGCCGCTGGCGATGGCCAGCTGGAGCCGGGTTTCGGGGACCCGGCTCAGCATGATCTCGACGGCCCGCGACCACTCGGCCAGGGCCTCGCGGGCGCCGGTCATGGTTTCGGGATCGGGTTCGACCTCCGTGTGCGGATAGATGAGCAGCGCGCCGCCGCCGGCGAGATGACGGAGCGATTCCCTCAGCGCCTGCGAGCGGCCGGCGACCGTGTTCGGCGCGAAGATGAAGCGTTCGCTTGCGGCCGGGAACGCCCGGGTGAAGCCGACGTCCGAGATCACGAGCTTGAGGTCCTTCCTGGGAATGGACGCCATGAGGGCCAGGGAATCATAGGCTCCCGGATGATTGGAGGCGACGACGAGGGGCCCTTCCGGCGGGATGGTCCCGGCTTCCCAGACGACCGGCCGGAGCCCCAGCTCCCTCAGGATATCGGCGGCGCCGCCGGCCAGCCCCGACGTCCGGACGTCACCGTCGGCGCGGGCCATCATCCGGGCGAATCGGCCGGCGGGGATCCTGAAGAGAGGGCCGATCAAACGGCGTGCCGCCCCCGAAGGAGAAGCCCCCAAGGCTCGGACGATCTCATCGACGATCCGTTCCCTGTAGGCCGAGACGGGCTGCCGGTCGGGTTCGGTGACCATTGTCCTCGAGCACGAATGCGCGTTCGGGATGGACTATAGGACCGGCTGTGAGGGATGTCAACAACAGAGGGGATTTTGCGACGGGCCCTATTTGCCGGGCTTGGCTTTCCCGCCCTCGCGCCTGGGCTTCTCAGGCTTCGCCCATTTGCCGGGCTTCCAAACCCAGCGGGCGCCGGATCGCTCCCAGATTCCAGGGACCCAGACCCGGTTCTTCTTGGCCTTGACCCAGCGGCCGTCGTTCCATTCGTAATTGACGCCGGCCCACTTCCAATAGCCGGGGATCCAAACATGGTTCGGGCTCGGCTGGAGGGTCGGGGCCTCGACGCGCTGCGGGGGAGGGGCGACGCGCGGCTGGGCCGTGGCCATGACGGCCAGGGCCATGAGGGAAAGGGCGCCCAAGAGGGCCAAAACGGTCTTCCTCATCACTTCCTCCACCTGTTTAGTCGGCGGAGGGGAGGAAAAATGGCTACTTGCTCGAGTTGATGACCTCGAGGACCTTCATGAGATAGTCGTAGCCGGGCCTGTCGACGGTGTTCTGGCCGAGGTACTTGAACTGGAGGATGCCGTTGGCGTCGACGATATAGACGCTCGGGATGTTCTGGTCGACCTTGCTGCCGCTCCACTCGTTGCGGAAGAGATCCAGCTTCTTGGAGAGCGTCCGTTCGCCGTCGACGAGGATCGGGAAGGGGGCCAGGATCGTGCCCTTCTCGACCGAGTAATCGTTGGGGAAGAGCTGGCGGAAACGCTCCATGCGGGCCTTCGCCTTGTCGTCGAGCTTGGACGGGTCGGCCGGGTTCTTGGTCGCCCGGACCATGTCGAGCTGGGCCGGCAGGGCTTCGAGCCAGGCCGTGACGATATCGCGGGCATAGGGGAAAACGACCAGGATCTCGACGTTGTACTTCTCCCGGATCTTCTTGGCCTTTTCGAGCTCGGCCAGCTCGACGTAGCGGTAGTTGCAGATCGTGCACCAGTAGTTCTCGGCCGCGTAGCCGCGGGGAAAGAGGATGAGGACGTTCTTGCCGCGCAGCGACGACAGGGTCAGCGACCCGCCCTGATAGACGGGCAGGGTGAAGTCGGCCATGGGCTGGCCGACGACGGCCGGCTGGGGGCGAGGCTCGGGGTTTTGGGCGGGGGTCGCGGGCTTGGCCTGCTGGGCCAGACTGAAGCCGGCCCCGGCCGTCTTGGGCTTGAGCACGACCTGCGCGGCGGCCTGGGCTTTGAACATGATGATGATCGCGGCCACGGCCAGGATGACCAGGATGATGGCGAAAATGGCGGCTTTTTTCTTGTTGATCATGCGGGGGGCTCCTTCACCGGGATGCCTCTATTAGAATCGACCGGCCCGGCGGAGTCAAGCGCCCCGGGCCGGACTCATGGACGACCTTGACGGCGGACATTGAACACCGGGAGGGATTTCCATATAGTGTCGGGGAAGACGCGCCGGGAGGAGGAGACGATGGACGATCTCGAGACGCTCGAGCTCCTGCGGGCCATGGTCACGGCCCCGAGCTACCCAGGGGTGCCGCGGCAGGAGGAAGCGACGGCGCGCGCGCTCGAAACCTATCTCCGCCGCCACCACATCCCGTCCAGCCTCGTCGAGGTCCGCGAGGGCCGGCCGAACCTCATGGCCTCGATCGCGGGGCGCGATCCCGGGCCGCATCTCCTCCTCTGCGGGCACATGGACACCGTCCCTCCCAACGCCGGCTCCTCGGCCGATGTCCTTTCCGCCCGCGTCGAGACCGGCCGCATGTTCGGCCGCGGCACCGTCGACATGAAGGGCGCCTTGGCGGCCATGGCCGCCGCCCTCGTCGGGATCGGGGAGTCGGGCGGGCTCGACTCCGGCCGCGTCACGCTGGCCGCCGTCATCGACGAGGAGATGGAAAGCCTCGGGGCCGAGGCGTTGATCATGAGCGGCTTCAAGGCCGACGGCGCCGTCATCGGCGAACCCAGCGAGAATCGCGTCGCCGTCGGCCACAAGGGCCTGGAGTGGCTCGAGGTGCGATTCATCGGCAAAGCGGTCCACGGCAGCGTGCGCGAGGAGGGCGTCGACGCCATCGCCGCCGCGGCCCACTTCGTCTCCCTGGTCGAAAGCGAGCTCATCCCCGGGTTCGAGCGGACGCCCGATCCCGTCCTCGGCCCTTCGGCCATCAACTTGGGCACGATCCACGGCGGCCAACAGCCCAGCATGGTCGCGGCCGAGTGCCGGGTCCAGGTCGATCGGCGCTGGGTGACGACGGAGACGATCGAGCAGGTCTTCGCCGGCCTCGAAAATCTCCTGGCCCGGGTCCGCGCCGCCCGCCCCGGGCTCAAGACGGAATTTGCCAGGATGCCAGAAGGCATGGCCACGATGCTCCACGGCCCGCTCGTCATCGACCCGGCTCATCCTCTCGTCCGCGCCGCCCAGCACGCGCTGGCCGGCGCGGGCTGCGACAGCTCACTCACCGTGTTCAAGGCCTGGACCGACGGCGCCCTCATCTCCCGGGAGGCCGGCATCCCGACCGTCATCTGGGGCCCGGGCGAGCTCAAGCTGGCCCATTCGGCCGAGGAAAGCGTCCCGGTTGCGGACATCTTCCTCGCCTCGCGCCTCTACGCCGCGGCGGCCCGGCGCTTCACCTCGGCCCGCTAGCCCGGAGAGCCGGGCGGTCGAGGCCGCCGAACGCTCAATTCAGCGCTTGACAAAGAGGCGGAAGACCGTTTATCCTGCCCGGCATAAGCTCCGACGGGGAGCTTAAAATCCATGGATCAGAGGAAAAACACATGAAGAAGGCTTTACTCGTTTGCGCGGCTGTCGTGGTTATGGCGGGACTCGTTTCGGCGCCTCTTGCGGCGGCCACCAAGGTCAACTTCGGCCTCAAGGCCGGGGCCTCCTTTGCCAACAACTTGTGGAGCGACGACGACGGATTGGAGAAGACACTCGTCAGGCCGACCTTCGGCGCCTTCGCCCTTATTGAACTCAGCCCGACCCTCGCCCTGCAACCCGAGGTCAACTACCTCGTCACGGGCGAATGGTGGACGGACGTCACTAAGTTCGTCGAGGCCTAC
>Ga0326729_1000276_pt1 | contig 12855 bp, 10 predicted proteins | sample MHFSIPfraction_2_FD_207744 | JGI IMG/M metagenome (GOLD analysis project Ga0326729, IMG submission 207744) | Lab enriched peat soil microbial communities from Michigan Hollow, Ithaca, NY, United States - MHF6AY SIP fraction | ecosystem: Environmental > Terrestrial > Soil > Wetlands > Peat...
TATTCACGCACGACAGCATCGGCCTTGGCGAGGATGGCCCGACCCATCAGCCGGTCGAACAGCTCGCCATGCTGAGGGCAATTCCCGGACTCGACGTCATTCGCCCCGCCGACGCCAACGAGACGCTTGCCGCCTGGCGGCTCGCCCTGTCGCGCCGTAAACCGGTGGCGCTCGTTCTCACCCGCCAGGCGCTGCCGCGACTGCATACAGCACCACTGCAGGTTATGGAAGGCACATCCAAGGGGGCCTATATCCTCTCCGACTGGCCGGCAGAAGTCAACGACCGACGGGTTATCCTGGTCGCCACCGGTTCGGAGGTGCACCCGGCGCTTGAAGCGAAAGGGCTTCTCGAAAATGGGGGCATCGCCGCGAGGGTCGTCTCGATGCCCAGCATGGGGCTATTCGCAGAGCAAACGGAATCATACAGGGATGAGGTACTCCCCGCGGCCGAAAGGAAACGGCTGGTCATCGAAGCTGCCTCCCCCTTCGGTTGGGAGGGCATCGCGGGAACGGAGGGCAGGATTATAGGGCTCGATCATTTCGGGGCTTCAGCTCCGGGCGCGACGGTCATGACCGCATTCGGTTTCACCGGGCAGCACATCGCCGAAGTCGCCAAAGGGTTATTCGATACAACACACGATCTGTCGAATCCTACCGGAAGATCATGAACAGCTGGATAACAGGAAACGATGAGAACCTGGCCGACAGGGCAGCGGTATTCATCACGGCAACAGCCTACCGGGCGGTAGCCGAACGGGGCCGGTTCACGCTGTTGCTTTCAGGAGGCAGCACTCCGAAAAAGTTATACGAGAAGCTCGCAAAAGGCCTCCATGAAGAGCTCTTCGAGAAGTTCGGCTACAACCTGCCGGCCCGTGTCCACCGTTCCGTGCTGGACCCTGAAGCAATCACCCTGCCATGGCCGGAGACATTCATGTTCCAGGGGGACGAACGATACGTGCCGGTGAACCACCCCGACAGCAATTACGGCATGCTGAGGGAAACGCTGATGCGCCATACCTGCATTCGACTGGACAACATCTTCAACATGCCGATCGAGTCGGGAGAGCCCGAAGAGGATGCGCTCAGTTACGAAGAGCTGCTCAGGTCATTTTTCCGAAAAAGGGACACTGAGGCCCGCGCCGGGTTTCCCGCCTTCGACCTCGTCCTGCTCGGGATCGGCGGCGACGGGCACACGGCCTCGCTTTTTCCGGAGGACAGAAAGGCCCTGGGTGAACTGGAAAAATGGGTCATCGCTGTGAATGCCCCCGGGGCAAAACCTCCCGGCGCCCGACTGACGCTGACACTGCCGGTGATCAACCATGCCCGGACGGTATTGTTCCTGGTGCCCGCAGAGCGATCTGAATTGGCGTTTTCCATCCACGAGGGCAAGCGGCCTGACCTGCCGGCAGGCATGGTCAGGCCTGTCGACGGTGATTTATTCTGGTTCGTCGCGGAACCCTCACACGAGAGCCGTCACCCGTAGATTCGTACCGACGATTCCGGACCCCAGGAGTTCACTGGATATGATTCGGGTACCTGGCCGTCCAGAGCCTCCCTGATGCTGTCGATGATTGTCCATGCGCGTTCGACGCTGTCGCGACGGATGAAATTCATCTGGTCGCCGGCGATGGCGTCGAGCAGAAGGCGATGGTATGGCGTCAATCCCTTCTCGGCGAACGAGGTGCGGTAATCGAACTTCATGAACACCGGATCGGTGACCATCTCCTCGCCCGGCCGCTTGGTGCCGAACCTGATGGCAACAGTCTCGTCCGGCTGGATGCCGAGGATCACCTGGTTCGGCGTGCAGCTCGGCGCGGCGCTGTTCGCATAGAAGTTCTGGGGAGGGCATTTGAAGGTGATCACGATCTCGGTCACCGTTTTCGAGAGGTTTTTGCCGGCTTTCATGTAGAAGGGCACCCCTGACCATCGCCAGTTGTCGAGATGGAACTTTACGGCTGCACAGGTTTCGACCTTCGAATCCGGGGCGACCCCTTTTTCGAGCCGATACCCTTCGTACTGACCCAGCACCACCGAATCGTTCACCGATTCCCTGCTGAAAAGCCGCACCGAACGCAGGACTTTGGCCTTCTCGTCCCTGATCGCATCAGGGCTGAGCTCCACAGGAGGCTCCATGGCGATTGCCGCCAGCAGCTGGAGGCCATGGTTCTGGATGATGTCGCCGAGAAGTCCCGCCTCCTCGTAATAGGCGCCCCTTCCCCTTATGCCGAACTCTTCGGCGATGGTGATCTGGACCTGTTCGATGTATTGCCGGTTCCAGAGCGGTTCGAACATGCCGTTCGAGAAGCGGAACACCATGATGTTCTGCACCGGCTCCTTGCCGAGGTAATGGTCGATGCGGTAGATCTGGCGCTCTTCGAAAGCCTCCTCGAGGATCCGGTTCAGTTCGACGGCGCTCTTCAGGTCATGGCCGAACGGCTTTTCGACTACGATCTTGCGCCATCCGGGACAGGGCCGTTGACGCCCCCCCAGTCCGGCCCGGACGAGGTTGTGCACGATGCCGGGGGCAAGGCTCGGAGGGGTCGACAGATAGAAGAGAAGGTTGCTGCAGACCCCCTCTTCGCCCCGGGTGTTCATGATCTCGTTGTAGAGAGCATAATAGCCTTCGACCTTGTCGAGCTCAACATTGGCATAGAACAGGCGGCTGCAGAATTCATCGAAACGGGCAGGATCGTCGATCGACTCCGGGGAGAGCGCCATGACCCGCTCCTTGACGATTCGGCGGAACTCCTCATGGCTCTGGCCGGCACGGCCCACGCCGATCACGCGATACGCGGGGGGCAGGTGACCCCACCGGGCGAGCTGGTAGACGGAGGGGAAAAGCTTCCTTGACGCCAGGTCGCCGCCCGCCCCGAAAATGATGATCGTGAAATTATCCAGCCGGCCGCTCATGACGACGCCTCCGTTACGTCTGGATGCGCAAAACCGTGCCCGCCGAACTCGTTGCGAAGCGCGGCGACCAGCCTGTCGGAAAAATTGTCGGGTCGACGGGAAGCGAACCGCCGTAACACCGACTCAGCGATAACGGGGGTCGATACGCCCAGCTCGAGCGCCGTTTCGACCGTCCATCGCCCTTCACCCGAATCGGAGATAGCCCCGCCGAGATATGACAACCGGCCATCTTTTGCCAACGCCTTTTCCGCGAGCTCCATCAACCATCCCCTGATGACCGAACCGTTCGACCAGACGCGGGCGACGGTTTCATGGTGGATCCCGTATCCGCTCGATTCAAGCAGGTCGAAACCTTCGCCGATCGCCTGCATCATGCCGTACTCGATCCCGTTGTGCACCATCTTGACGAAATGGCCCGACCCGGAGGCGCCCATGTAGCCGCATCCGTTCCCGACGCACAGTCCGCTGAGCAACGGTTCCACTAAATCGTAGGCATCACGGTTACCCCCGACCATCATGCATGCCCCGTGCCGGGCACCCTCAAGCCCTCCGCTGGTGCCGACATCGAGTAGATTGATGCCCTGCCGGCCAAGCTTTTCGGCGCGGGCAACGGTATCGGTGTATCGTGAATTGCCCCCGTCGATCACGATGTCGCCCCTGTCCAGGAACGGTGTGAGTCCGTTGAGCACCGCATCGACGGCACCTCCGGCCGGCACCATCATCCAGACGATCCTCGGCGTTTCAAGTTCGCCGACCAGATGCTGCAGCGAACTCGCCGGTATCGCACCTTTTGCCGAAATGGCTGCGACCGCATCGTGGGAAAGGTCATGCACCACCACGCGGTGGCCGAGGTCAAGAAGATGCTCCACCATGTTGAACCCCATTTTACCGAGACCGACAAATCCTGCATTCATGGACAGTTCTCCATCATGGTTGAGATTGTTCAGCATACCACCCTTTTGCGACCAGCCTGCGCTTCAGGAGCACAAACTCCTCTTCGAGCAGAGGGATCAACGCGGCTGCCGCATTCAGGCCCGATGCTCCGATGACCTGCTCGATCATCAACGCCTGCCGGCTCAGCCTCTCGGCACCGATCGTTGCCGCCGAGCCTTTCACGGTATGCACGAGAAGGCGCAGCCTCTCTGCATCCCGGTTTTGCATGGCCTCCCTGATCCGGTTGAAGTAGTCCGGAGCATCAGAGATGAACTGCAGAAGAACCTCCCCTGCGATCTTCCGGTCCTGCTGAAGCCTGTCGAGCATCTCCTTTTCGGCAAACACATCCCCGTCGCCGGAGCTTGCGGATTCATGGTGTTCAGAAGCAAACTCCTTATCGGCGGCAATTTCAGGCTGCCCCAGATATTTTTCGAGCATGTGGATGAAATCGTTCTTGCTGAGCGGTTTGGCGATGTAATCGTCCATACCGGCATCGATGCAGCGCTCACGATCCCCCACCATGGCATTGGCAGTCATGGCCACTATCGGCAGATCGCGATTTGCTTCGCCTGCCTGTCCGCACCTGATGATTCTGGTCGCTTCGAATCCGTCGATTTCAGGCATATGGCAATCCATGAACACCAGATCGAAACCCCCTCCTGAAATGAGAGCTATCGCCTCCCGGCCATCCCTGGCGACCTGAGGCTCATAGCCGGCTTTGCGAAGCATGGCGACCGCAACCTGCTGATTCACGGTGCTGTCTTCAACGACAAGGATCCTGGCCTCCAGACGTGATAGCGGCGATTCGGCCTGAACAGCGGCAGCTGCCGTCCGTTCCACCTTCATCGACTTCATGCGTTGCGCGAATCCGGCGATCGCCTCGAAAAACACCTTGCGGCGGACCGGCTTATGCAGGAATATATCGACCTCAGTATCGAAAGGCAGGGTAGAGATTCCGCGCCTGCCATAGGCCTGCATCACGATGATCCGCATGTCCCGCGTGGTGACTTGAGACCTGAACCAGCGGCACAGCTCGATGGAGGGCATACCTTCGAGGTTGTCGTCGATGATGGCGATATCCCAGGTTCTGCCGGCCTTTACAGCCTGCTCGACCATGGCTACGGCCTGGGAGCCGTCATTCGCATCGGTGCATCGGCAGGACCATGAACGGAGCAGTTTTCCGAGCATGGCGCGCCGTTCCGCATGACTGTCGACGAGCAGGACCCTCAGCCCCGCACGTCCGGGGACTTTCCTTTGAACGACATCCGACCGGCCCTGCTGCAGCGAAAGCCTGATGCGGAAAGTGAAGGTCGAGCCCTCCCCCTCTTTGCTGGTGACGGTGATGTCGCCACCCATCCTGAGCGCCAGATGGTTCGATATGGATAGCCCGAGACCGGTTCCCCCGTATTTCCTGATCGTCGATCCGTCGCCCTGGATGAAGGGGGCAAAAATCGAATCGATACGATCCTCGGGAATTCCGATCCCGGTATCGGCAACCGAGAAACGAAGGAATACTTTGTCCCCGGACTCCTCCTCCACTTCCACCCTTACCAGGATTTCACCGGAAGGTGTGAATTTGATGGCATTGGCGATCAGGTTGATCAGCACCTGCCTTATCCTCGATGGATCCCCCGTCACCAGCTCCGGCAACGCCGTATCAGGACAGAGCGTAAGCTCGAGTCCTTTTTCGTGCGCTTCGAGACCGAGCATTTCCGTAACGTCTTCGAGCAGGGAAATAATATTGAAATCGACGATTTCGAGTTCGAGCCTGTTTGCTTCGATTTTCGAAAAATCGAGAATGTCGTTGATCAGCCGCAGCAGGTTCCTGCCGCTGGAGATGATCGTCTCAAGGTATTTTCTCTGTTCCGGGCTGAGCGGTGTTTCGAGCAGCAGGTCCGACATGCCGATAACGCCGTTCATAGGCGTCCGGATCTCATGGCTCACATTGGCAAGGAACTCGCTTTTTGCTGCATTGGCCGCCTTGGCCTTCATGGTCAGAAGCTGGGCGTTACGAATCGATTCCTCGAGCTTTCGGTTCGTCTCGATAAGAGCATTACGGGCCTGCACGGCATCTTCGACAAGGTTCAGGAGCGCTTCGCGCTGAGCGGTGGCCCACTGTGCAGAGCCCTGGGCTGTCGCCGCTGACCCGTCTGAAGTAGCGTCCCCCTGGAAAAAAGAGCCCTCATCGGCATACCGGAGTGAAAAGAGCTGGTCGATCGCATGCGTGTCGTCAAGCGAAAAACTGTATCGAAGCGGCTTTCCAATCTCCGTACACAACCGGTTGACTTCGGACTTCAGCTCCACGACGCGCTGCTCACGGCCTACCATCAGGCTGTTGAACCGCTCGAGGTCCCTGATGGAATTGGCCACATCCAGCTCCATTCTTTTCCTGGCGGTAAAGTCGGCAGTGATTATGACCACCGATGCCACGACACCATCTTCGAAGCAGGGCGAAAACCGCGATTCAAGACACATCCAATGACCTTCTTTCGACAGGATGCAGCTTTCCATCCGTGAAGGGTTCCCGGTACTGAACACCGACTCGATAGTCGAATGGCATTGGTCATAAAACTCGGGAAGGAGCATGGCGCACAGATGCTTTCCCGTAAGATCTTCCGATGAATAACCGGGAAGATTCCGGTTCATGTATATGATCCTGTGAGCCGAGTCGACATAAATAACCGTATCGGGACTGCTGGCAAGAATGGCGCTGAACATGGCCTCGGTTGCCCTGAAATGATGGAGGGTCTCATCCAGCATGATACGGGAGTGTTCGAGCTCACGGCTTTTGTATTCGAGTTCCTTTTTCACCGCTGAATCGTCAGGATCCTTGCAGTACAATCCGGAAAGCGGTTCACCCGGAACCAGTCTACTGCCGGGGGACTCATCTTCGATCAGGCTGCGCATCAGGAGCGCTGACTCGAGCTCAGCTACCCTTTGCAACAACTCTTCGTATGATGGCGATGATGATGACATGGTCAGGGAATATGGGTTGCAAACTGCTGAACGACACTCACAGGAAAGAGTGGACGTAATGCACTACTCGCACTTGAGGTTTCGGGCGAAACACCGAAAACCGACTGACTGAAACGGGTAATACCAGAAAAAAGAGGTACAGATTCCAGGGGACTCGAGCCGAATCGCCCCGTCGACGACAGAACTTTGAAAGCAGAACAAACAAACCAGCCGCATCGTTCACCCCCGGGCAAGCGTGGCTGCGGACATCTCCTGATAGCGATCGATCAGGGCTCCGTTGATGGCGTCCCATGATTTGTTTTCTGCAAATGCGAGTCCCCGGGCCCTCATCGCACGCAACTCCTCTCCATCCTGCATGAGACGCAGGCATGATACGTAGAACTGATCAATGTCGCCGGCCTTTGCCACAATACCGGCCTGAGACCTCCTGACCAGCTCCATGCATCCCCCGGTATCAGATACGACAGCCGGCAGACCGGAAGCGAGCGCTTCGAGAACAACGTTGCAGAATGCTTCTGTTGTGGATGGAAAGAGGAACACGTCTCCGCTCGCATAGGCTTCGGGAAGGGCCTTTCCAGTAAGATATCCGGTAAACACCGCTTCGGGCATCCGCCGCCTCATCAGCTCCTCTTCAGGCCCCGACCCTATCATGACGAACAGGACCCGATCGCCGTAACCTTCGTCCATGAATCGCTTGTAAAGACTCATCACGACCTCGATGTCCTTGTAGAACACGAATCTGCCGGCGTAGATGAACACGGTCTTGCCTGATGCCTGCCACGTGTTGCGCAGCGCTTCGGAACGGTGTGAAGGATCGAACAACTCTTTGTCGACGCCTCTCGACCAGACCTCTACGTTACCGATACCGCGCGTTTCAAGCTTGCTCCTGACGCCTTCGTTCGGAGCGAGCACGATATCGCAGGCGTTGTAAAAACGGACGAGCATACTCCATACCGCCTCCTTGGCAAAGCCGAGGTGATAGTAGCTGAGGTAGGAGGGGAAATCGGTGTGGAAAACCGATACGACTGGAATCCCCCTTTTCCTTGCGTATTGCAGAAATTTTCTCCCCACGATATCGGGTGTCGATATGTGGATGAGGTCCGGCGAAAAAAAATCGAGCTCGCGTTCATTTCTGGCCAGGCAAAAACCAAGCCGGTAATCCGGGTAAAGCGGAATTGGAACGGACGGCACTTTATGGACCAGGACAGCACCGTCCTCCTGGTCAGAAATGTCCGGAGACCATACCGCGACCTTGTGGCCGCTCCGGATCAGGGACGCAACCAACTGATAGATCGACCGTACAGCCCCATCCTTATCCTTTACATAGGTCCCCGCATATAAGGCTATCTTCATATCGCAAATCGGCGAAATCTGATAATCATTTCGATGCCCTGTTACCGGGAGCGTTTACTGGACCGGAAACCCCCGGTCAATCATACCTTTCCCAACGACAGGCTATTGCACTGTCAAAGGTAATATTTCCCACGTAAAAAGCCGCACACAGATCACAAGGTCAAGGCCTCAGGGAAAGCCTTGCCATAAGCGGATTAACCAGCTTTTTATAGTCGGCCCAGGCAAGTCTCAGAAGCTCGGTATGGGCTCCGGCATTGAAGGTGATCTCGTCAGCTTCGTCAAGTTCGTCGTCGGCGTAAACCTCCATACCGTAAAGATTGCCGAACGGAGGCATTGCGCCTATTTCACATTCGGGAAACAGGCCGCTGAACTCCTTCTCTTCGGCCAGTTCCACATCCCTGGTGCCGCTCAGCGCTCGCAGCAGCTCGAAATCGAGATGCCTGGAGGCAGGCAGGACCGCCATGGCCATTTTGCCGCCAATGGAAACCATCACCGTTTTGGCCATCGTCTTTCCGGGTACGTGGGCAGCGGCAGCGATCTCCTGCGCAGTGTAAGCCGGAGAGTGGCTGATGACGAAATACCTGACATGATGGCTGTCGAGAAAATCCCTTAACCTGCGGATAGGCATAGGTTCCTCCTTGCTTTTCACTGTTGAACTGTCGACTCTTCGTGTACGCACCGGCAATACCGTCCGGGCTGGAACATCGCACGAAATTATACGTCAGGGATCTTGATACCGAACTACAGCTTGCAATAAACGGCTCTGAGGCGAGGATTGATCGAACCGGATTCGAGAGGGATTCATCTTCATTTTACAAAAAAGGGGAAGCCGGAACAAGCCTCTGCTTCCGTTTCCACATAATGGCGACGATCCGGGAACAGAGGAACGATGCAATCCGGCTGACGAATCAGAAACTGAACCGCATCCCGATAAGGAGGTTATGGGTGGCGATATCCATGTCGACGGGCATTCCGTAAACCCGCAACCGGCGATCGAACGGATGGATGTAACGGTACCGGGCATCGACCGTGACGGCAGGCGAGAGCTGAAACCCGACTCCGGCGCCAAGCTGAAGGATCATGGCCTCGTCGTCACCATCCCTTCCGAGAGCCTCGACGTCGATCGCCGCATAGCTCAGTCCGGCGGAGAGGTACGGCCGCAGGACGAGTTCGTCGCGGGAATAGAACTCGAGGACCCCTTCCGTCATGAGCGTATACACAGAAAAATTGCTGCCCTGGTAGTCCAGCCCGCTTCTCTGGTACAAGACCCTGCCCGTGAGCGTTCGCCATTCATCGTTCAGCGAAGCCTTCCCGCCCTTCGTCTCCGAAAGATCGTAATCGGCATCGCCAAGCCATGGCCCATTGATTTTCACTCCTGAAGCATAAGGGCGGGCGATGCCCATCGAGCCTCCCTGCGGCGGTAAAGCCGCCATGGAGGATGTTGGCGGGAAAAGGAGCATGGCGAGGATGGGGAACAGTCGCTGCTTTTTCATTTTCCGCGCTCCATCCAGCCCTTGATCAAAGGAAACGACTCGCGGTATCCTGTGTCGACGATAGCAGGCACCGCCGACATGTCGACAAGGCTGAAACCTGACAGATCAGGACTGATCACCAGATCGGCGTTCTGTATCTGCATCTGCGAAACGGAGCGCATCGCGCTGTAGAACGCATTGAGCAACAGGGTCGCCATATGTTCCGGCCGCCGGAAGGTATGCCGGCCGAGCAGGTCGATACAGACAATCCTTTCTGCGCCCATATCGGCTAGCGGGGAGACCGGGACGTTTTCGGTCAGCACCCCGTCTACCAGCAGCATTCTGTGGTGTTCCACAGGCCTGAAAATGCCGGGAATCGAAGAACTGGCCATGACTGCCATGGCCACATCCCCCCTTCGCATCACCACTTTATGGCCGGTACAGATATCGGTCGCAACAATCGCCAGGGGGATCGGGGCATCTTCAATCCTGCATGAGCCGAGCAGGCGTTTGACGATGTCGCCGAACTTCCTGATAGACAGCAGGCCATATCCGGAGATCGTAAGCCCTGAAAGGTCGGACCAGTCGAGCTCCAGAGCCACCTTTTCGATCTCCTCCCAGCTTTTGCCGAAGGCGTGAAGCGCCGCGACGAACGAACCGATGCTTGTGCCGGCCACGCAATCCGCCCTGAACCCCAGCTCCTGCATCGCTTTCAGGACGCCGATATGGGCCGCCCCCAATACTACGCCGCCGCCGAAGGCCAGGCCGGTCATCGCTTCAGAACCCCTCATCGGGGCCGCTGACTCACTCTTTGGGGTATCCATGCTATGAAAACAGTCTGATGATTTGCCTGAGCAGGCGGAATTTGCCGGGACCGTATGGCGGGTATCGGAGATCAGGATCGGGAAAACCGGTGCGGTTGAGCACGCTCCTCGGGTTGGTAAAGGTCTCGAAACCAGCTATGCCGTGATAGGCGCCCATGCCGCTCAATCCCCTGCCGCCGAAAGGCAGTCCCGGGATAGCGGCCTGGAAAAGAAGGTCGTTGCAGCATATGCCTCCGCTGCGGGTTTGCGTTCTCACCTGCCTCAGCTCGTCGTGATCACGGGAAAAAAGGTAGACTGCGATCGGTTCAGGCTCCGACCGGACATGCTCCAGGGCGTTCGCCAGCGACCTGAACGGAAGAACCGGAAGCACGGGGCCGAAAATCTCCTCCTGCATAATCGGGGAACCGGGCCGCACGCCCCGGACGATCGTCGGAGCGATGTAGAGTTCGGATTCGTCCGATTCACCCCCCGTAAACAGTGTTCCATCAAGCATGAGATCCCTGATCCGCCGGAAATTCCGTGCGTCGACGATGCGGCTGTAATCGGGACTCGCTTTCGGATCGGTACCGTAGAAACGTTCCAGAGCCTCCCGCATCAACCCGAGCAGGCGCTCCTCGACGGCCTCGTGAACGAGAAGGTAATCCGGGGCGACACAGGTCTGGCCTGCGTTGAGGAATTTCGCCCAGGCGATTCTCCGGGCGGCAACGCGCAGATCGGCCGTCTCCGTTACGATGCAGGGACACTTCCCCCCGAGTTCGAGCGTCACCGGGGTAAGATGATGTGCCGCAGCCTCCATCACCTCCCGCCCCTTCTGACGGCTGCCGGTGAAAAAGATCCGGTCGAACCGGTGTCGCAGGAGTTCAGCTGATTGCTCCGCCGCGCCCTCGAATACCTTTACTGCATCCGGGTCGAGGTAGTCGTGAAGGGTGGACGCAAGCAGTCCCGATGTGGCCGGAGCCAGCTCCGAAGGTTTGACGACGGCGCAGTTGCCGCCGGCAAGCGCCCCGACAAGCGGAGCCAGGCAAAGCTGGAGAGGATAGTTCCACGCGCCGATGACAAGCACGACGCCAAACGGATCCCGCTCGACAAACGCCCTGGCAGGCAGATAGTGCAGAGGCACCCCTACCCGTCGGGGACGCATCCAGCGGTGGAGGTTTCTGACGACATGCCTGATTTCGCCGGCAAGATAGCTGGTCTCGGTCAGAAACATTTCAGCCGCCGGCTTACGGAAATCGTCATGCACAGCCCGGGCGATCGAATCCTCCTGCTCATGCAGAAAAGAGTCGAGCCCCCGGAGCTGTGACAACCTCCATTCAACAGGCCGGGTCCTTCCGCTGTCGAAACATCGCTTCAACCCGGCATGAGTCTCTGCATCGTACATATCGGTCATGGCAACAGTAAAACTGATATAAGCCTCTATTAAAATGTAGAATATTCGCCTTAAAGTACCGGGATTTTGCCGGTCATATGCTTCATCAGATGTACATTAACTGAATATAGATCTGGAACAACATCATTTTTCCTCTACACCTAATGGAATGGATTCTTCGTCCTGAAGCCTGGATAGCCCTTGCGACGCTGACTTCGCTTGAGATCGTACTGGGCATCGACAACATCATCTTCATCACCATCATCGTCGGCCGCATGCCCGCCGGACAGCAGAGTTCCGGACGGTTACTCGGCCTAAGCCTGGCCATGCTCACCCGTATCGCCCTCCTGCTGTCGATCACCTGGGTAATGGGGCTGACGGCTGACCTCTTCTCGATCTATGGGCACGGTGTGTCGGGCCGGGACGTCATCCTCATCGGCGGAGGCCTTTTCCTGCTCGCCAAAAGCACCCATGAGATTCACCAGAGCCTGGAAGGAGGCGATATCGAAACTGGCGAAGGCTCGACGTCGGGATTTGTCGCGACCCTCATCCAGATCGCGCTCATCGACATCGTCTTTTCTCTCGACTCGGTCATCACGGCAGTCGGTCTCGCAAAGGATATTCCGGTCATGATCCTCTCCATCATGATCGCCGTGGTCATAATGATGGTCGCCTCGAAATCTATCGGGGAGTTCGTCGAGCGACACCCGACCATCAAGATGCTGGCCCTCAGCTTCCTGATCCTGGTTGGCGTAACGCTTCTTGCCGAAGGGGCCGGATTCGAATTCCCGAGAGGCTACATCTATTTCGCCATGGCCTTCTCTGTCTGCGTGGAGATGCTCAACCTCCGGCTGAGGAAAAAAGCGGTCGAACCGGTACACCTGTACAAGGCCATCGAAGAGACAGACGAAGCCTGACAACGTCGCCGGGAACCATTACAGTCGAACGGTGAGTTCTATCAGGTAAAGGATTTACATGAAACACCGGCACATTTCGTTAAGCCGCGTTGATTTGATGT
>Ga0326729_1000280_pt1 | contig 12798 bp, 11 predicted proteins | sample MHFSIPfraction_2_FD_207744 | JGI IMG/M metagenome (GOLD analysis project Ga0326729, IMG submission 207744) | Lab enriched peat soil microbial communities from Michigan Hollow, Ithaca, NY, United States - MHF6AY SIP fraction | ecosystem: Environmental > Terrestrial > Soil > Wetlands > Peat...
TCACGGCAACGGGCTCAACGCTGTCGAGCAACTACGTGCTTCCGACGACGGCCAGCGGTGCGGGCCACATAACGGCGAAGACTGTTGAGCTGTCGGCGACCAAGACCTACAATGGTGATACGAGCCTTGCCGGAGCGGTTACAATAACGACGGGTGTCGGGACGGAGACGTTAAGCTACAGCAATGCGACGTCGTTAAGCAAGGATGTAGTCGATAATGCCACCAACAGAATCAATACGATTACACTTGCAGACGGAATCAACGGTGAACGGGCGAGCAACTACCAGTTGCCTTCGCTCGATCATGCCAATGCGGCAGTGACCATAAATGCCAGGACATTGACAGCCAGCATCATTGGTGATCCGACGAAGACGTACAACGGCTATACGGATGCGACACTTGCGAGCAGCAACTACAGCCTGACAGGCGTGGTCAGCGGCGAGAGCTTCACGGTAACGAAGACGCAGGGGACATACAACAGCAAGGATGTCCTGACAGCCGATACGGTAACGACAACGCTTGCAAACGAAGACTTCGCGGCAGGAGCAGGGACGCTGTCGAGCAACTATGTGCTGCCGACGACGGCCGACGGTACGGGACACATCACAGCGAAGTCGATGACGGTGACTGCCAATAACGATACCAAAACCTACAACGGGCAAGCGTACTATGGAGGAAACGGGGTCGTATGGATCGGCTTTGTCGCCGGAGAAAACCCTGCAGATCTTGGAGGGGTAATCTCCTACATCGGTACATCGCAGGGCGCCGTGAACGCAGGAACCTATGTGATCACACCCGTCGGCAATACATCGACGAACTACGCATTGCAGTTCATTGACGGCAGGCTGACTATCAGTGGAGCACAAAATCCTGCGGCGCCACCGGTGGAGCAGCTGCCGGTCAACCTCAATCCTCAGGTGCCGAATGTCAATGTGGTAACAGTATCAGCACCGTCGTCGACAGTTACAACCACTGATGCGGCCAACAACACCTTATTCTCGACGCCTGAAGGGCTGGTTGTGAAACTGATCAGCGAACCTGTAGCAGATACGTGCGGGTTTATCGGGGTATCTGTTCCGGAAGACCTGGCTCGACCCGGCGTAGCTTTCAGCTTCCTGCTGCCTGAAGAGGTAAGGCGTGCGGCGACTGACAATGCTTCGGCGTCTAATCTGCCTCAGAGTGTTGAGCGGGTGACTCTGGAAGATGGGACTCCATTGCCGTCATGGCTGAAGTATGATCGTCAGGCAAAAGCGTTCACAGCGAGTGATGTGCCTCAGGGCGGGCTTCCGCTTAAAGTTGTGGTGACCATTAACGATCAGAGCTGGTCGGTGGTTATCGCCAAGCATTCGTCGGAATAGGGATTAATCGGATTTCTTGTGAATGCCCCCTGATAAACCTCTAAACTGCTGTTATCAGTAAATGTGCTGAACGTCAGCAAATGCAAAAGCCGCTATAAGTGATTGTCTTATAGCGGCTTTTGATGTTATCGACAGACGGAGATATTTACATGGGTCTGTGAAATATCCCGAAGTGTATCAAGGCGTCCTTACACCATGGTCTTAGGATTCAACCGGGCAAGAAGCATGTCGGAGATCGACCCGCCGGCAGGGACCATAGGGAAAACCATATCCTTCCTGACGACGCGGAACTCGACAAACATCGGGCCATCGTTGTAGGCGAGCGCCTCGGAGATCGCGTTCCTGGCGGCTTCTGGCGTGTCGGCGCTGACGGCCTTGCAACCAAACGCTTCTGCCAGCTTCACGAAATCGGGGTTGCTGTCCTCCAGGTCGGTGAACGAATACTTCTCCTTGTGGAACAGCTCCTGCCACTGCCGGACCATGCCGAGATAGCGGTTGTTGATCAGGAAGATTTTGATCGGCAATTTGTTGTGTACCGCTGTCACCATCTCCTGGATGTTCATCATCAGGCCGCCGTCGCCGCAGAACAAGACGACCGGGCGATCGGTAATGCCGAACGCGGCGCCGATCGTTGCAGGCAGGCCGAAGCCCATCGTGCCGAGTCCGCCGCTGGTGATGATCGAACGCGGTTCGGTGAACTTGTAGTACTGTGCGGTCCACATCTGGTGCTGTCCGACGTCGGTCACGATCACGGCATGCCCTTTGGTCTGTTTAGAGACCTCATCGATGACGAACTCGGTTTTCAGCGAATCCTCTTCGACTGAGTAGGTCATCGGGCACTGCTCCTGCCATGCTTTGATCTGGGCGAGCCATGCGCTCCTGTCCTCATGGCTTTTCGGCAGCTCGCTCAGTATGGAGGCCAGGAAATCCTTTGCGTCACCCACGACAGGCAGGTCGACCTTGATGTTCTTGTCGACGTTGGTCGGGTCGATGTCGTTATGGATCTTGAACGCCTGCGTGGCGAAAGTTTCGACCTTGCCTGTAACGCGGTCGTCGAACCTGGCGCCCACGGCTATGAGCAGGTCGCAGTTGTTGACCGCCTGGTTCGCCCAGAACGTGCCGTGCATGCCCAGCATGCCCATCGACAGCGGATGTGTGCCGGGGAATGCTCCGAGCCCCTGGAGAGTCATGGTGACCGGGATATCCTGATCGATCGCGATCTTCTGCAACTCGGCAGACGCTTCGGCTGTGATCACGCCGCCGCCGATGTAGAAGAGCGGGCGCTTGGCCTTCGCGATCATTTTCGCAGCCTTCTGGACCTGGTTCGTGTGGCACTTCACCGTCGGTTTGTATCCCCGGATATCGACGCTTTCCGGCCACTCGAAGATGCACTCGGCGTTGAGCACATCTTTCGGCATGTCGACCAGCACCGGACCGGGCCTGCCTGTCGTGGCAAGATAGAATGCCTTCTGGATGGTGGAGGCCAGCTCCTTGACATCCTTGACAAGGAAGTTATGCTTGGTGATCGGCCTGGTGATGCCCACGATGTCGGCTTCCTGGAAAGCGTCGTTGCCGATCAGCGTGCTTGGCACCTGTCCGGTGAAGACCACCATCGGCGTGGAGTCCATGTAGGCGTTCGAAATGCCCGTGACCGTATTGGTCGCACCGGGTCCCGATGTGACCAGCACCACGCCCGGCCTGCCGGTGGCACGTGCATAGCCTTCGGCCATATGGGTTGCGCCCTGTTCGTGACGGACGAGGATATGCTTGATGTCCTTGACGTCATGGAGGGTTTCGTAAACTTTCAGCAGGGCTCCGCCGGGGTAGCCGAAAATATATTCGACGTTCTCACGCCGTAGACACTCGAAGAATATCTCGGATCCGTTCAGTTTCTGTCCGGGTTCTGTCATGGTTTGAACTTATTTTTGTTCAGGAGAAAACTGGGTTTTCAGGATAGCTCCCGTATTGGCCGATGTGACCATCTGCGCATAGCGGGCAAGGTATCCTTTCTTTATTTTGGGCTCAAAAGCCGGCAGGGCGGCGATCCGCTCCCTGATCGTCCCGTCGTCGAGGTCGACCGTCATGCTTCGCCCCGGTATGTCGATGGAGATCATGTCGCCTGTATTCAGGGCAGCGATGGGCCCCCGGTCAGCGGCTTCAGGAGAAACATGGCCTATGCAGGCCCCTCTCGAACCTCCGGAAAAACGGCCGTCGGTGATAAGGGCGACCGAGTCGCCGAGGCCGCGCCCCATGATGGTGCTGGTCGGGGAGAGCATCTCAGGCATGCCCGGTCCGCCGCGCGGACCTTCGTACCGGATGACTACAACGTCGCCTGCCTTGACGTCACCCGACATGATACCTTCGATTGCGTCGTCCTGGCAGTCGTAAACCTTTGCGGGCCCGGTATGTCGCATCATCGATGGGCTTACCGCGCCCGTTTTTACAACAGCGCCGTCGGGTGCGAGGTTCCCGTAGAGCACGGCCAGGCCTCCGGACGCCGAATACGGATCGCTGACAGGGCGGATGACCTTGCGGTCGAGCACCTCGGCCCCGGCAATGTTCTCGCCGAGAGTTTTACCGGTGACGGTCATGGCTGAAAGATCAAGCAGGCCGTCGACCGTCGACAACTCCTTCAGGATTGCCGATATGCCGCCGGCACGATCCACATCCTCGATGTGCACTTCGGTCGTGGCGGGGCTCACCTTGCATATGTATGGCGTCTTTGCCGAAAGGCCGTTCAGTTCTGAAAAATCAAAGTCCAGCTCAGCTTCATTCGCGATTGCCAGCGTATGCAGGATGGTGTTTGTGCTTCCGCCCATGGCGAAATCGAGCGCAAAGGCGTTGAGCAGGGCGCGGCGGGTAAGGATCTGCCTCGGCCTGACATCCTCTTTGACAAGGTCGACTATCCGTCTTGAAGCGCTTTTGACCAGTTCCAGCCTTCTGGGATCGACCGCCAGGATGGTGCCGTTTCCGGGCAGGGCGAAGCCGAGAGCCTCGCAGAGGCAGTTCATGGAGTTTGCAGTGAACATGCCGGAGCAGGATCCGCAGCCGGGACATCCGCACTCTTCGATGGTCTGGAGCTCATCTTCGCTTATTTCGCCGGTGCTGAACTTGCCGACGGCCTCGAAGACCGAAATCAGGTCGACTTTTTTGCCGGAAGGAGTGTGGCCTGCCTGCATTGGACCGCCGGAAACGAAGATGACCGGGACGTTGGTCCTCAGCGCCCCCATCATCATGCCGGGAGTGATTTTGTCGCAGTTCGGAATGCAGACCAGCCCGTCAAGCCTGTGCGCCTCGACCATGGTTTCGACCGAGTCGGCGATGATTTCACGGCTGGCGAGCGAATATCGCATGCCGACATGTCCCATGGCGATGCCGTCGCACACGCCGATGGTGTTGAACTCGAAGGGAACGCCACCGGCTTCGCGCACCGCCTCTTTGGCTATTCGTCCCAGCTCCTGAAGGTGAGCGTGGCCGGGAATCAGCTCGTTGAACGAGTTGCAGATCCCGATAAAGGGCTTTGAGAAATCGCTTTTCGAGGTGACGGCTCCGGTTGCCTTGAGCAGGCTGCGGTGAGGAGCCTTTTCGAATCCCTTTTTTATGGTGTCAGATCTCATCGGTATAAATGGTTAGCAATTGAAAAACAATATCCTGGGCCTGCCTGTCCCGAAGCCTTGGAGTCTGATGTATTGTCGTGGAAAATACGATGGACTTGGGAAAGGTCTGACGGGTCAGTGTACGAGAATAAGTACCTGTACGACAGGTACCGATACTGCCTGACCATTGCCGGAGAAGAGGATGCTCTGCAGGTTACGCACTGGGATAATTGCGTTCGCCGGGGCGGCGGGGCAGGATTTGCCCTGGTACCCGGTGACTGCGGTCTCGGAAAGATGGTTGGTCGAAAACGGCATTGATTATAGATCGATTGTCGCGCCAGTTTAAGAAGGAAATTGCAGACAAGTTACATTTTCCCAACTATTAAGTCAAGGAGATCGGAGGGCAAAACTTTTGAAAAACAGAAAATAATTCCTTAAACCCGGATGGTGTAAAAAATTAAAAATCTTATTTTTTTAGATATTGGACAATCTGTCAAAAGCTGCTCAAGTCCCAACCCTCTAAATGTCAGCGCCATGTTGAGTTTCCAGTCCCCGCCTGCTCAGGATCTGCCATCTTTTTTTCTCTTGTTGACACTCGTCGGCTCATTTCTCGTACTTGGTGAACTCCTTACGAGAAAATTCAGCGTAAGCCCTCTTGTCGTCAGAAAAGTCCTGCACCTGAGCATGGGGGTCGTCATGTTCTTCATTCCCTCGTACTTCAGCTCCAACGCCTATCCGCTTATTGCAGCGCTTCTGTTTTCCGGAATCGGCCTGCTGAGCCTTCGTGCAGGTTTTTTCAGGTCTCTGCATGGTGAACCCGACAAACTGGGACCTGAAGCGACGGTTAACAGCTACGGGCCGGTATTGTTCCCCTTTGTCTTTTTCCTGCAACTGCTTTTTCTCTGGAACTCGCATATCTGGATCCTTCAGACCTCAATGCTGGTACTGGGCATAAGCGATGCGCTTGCCGCTCTTGTCGGAACCGCTTTCGGCAGTCGCCATATCGAACATATGACCAGGAGCAGAAAGACGCTCGAGGGTTCGCTTGCGATGTTCGTGTCGAGCCTGCTCATCCTTTCCGCCTCACTGTTCGTGTTCCAGGGGTCATTCACCGGGGGGCTTGCCGCCAAGCCCGTCTGGATACTGCTCAGCCTGGCGCTGCTTCTGGCCCTTATCGTCACGGCCGTGGAAGCATTGCTCTCCTATGGCCTCGACAACCTGTTCATTCCTGTATCGATAGCCTATGTCCTCTATCTGATAGAGGTTAACAAAATGGTGACGGTCGAGGGATTCCTGCTCGGCGGCCTGTTCGCTCTCGCCTTGGCGCTCTTTTCGATCAAGGTCAAGTTTCTCAACAACAGCGGGGCTACGGCTACCTTCCTTCTCGGATCGACGATCTTCGGCGTCGGTGGGCTTGACTGGACAGTGCCCCTCCTGACCTTCTATTTACTCTCCTCGATTCTGTCAAAGCTCGGTCACAAGCGCAAGGCCAAATTCGATCTCGTGTTTGAAAAAGGCTCGCAGCGAGATGCCGGCCAGGTCTACGCCAACGGCGGAGTGGCATGGATCATGATGGCGATCTATTCGCTTACCGCAGATCCCTATATCTTCTTTGCCTATCTCGGGACGCTGGCCGCTGTGCAGGCCGATACCTGGGCGACCGAAATCGGCACAATGTGGCCAAACCCCAAGGCACGTCTCGTCACCACGTTCAAGGAGGTGCCGGTCGGAACCTCCGGCGGCGTATCCATACCGGGAACGTCGGCTTCGTTCCTCGGCTCGCTTCTCATCTGTTCGAGTGCCATCCTTATGAACGTTTCGTGGATCAACAAGGTTGGTATTCTGCAATCCCTTCTGGTTATTGGCATTGCCGGCCTTTTCTCCAGCCTTGTCGACAGCTTTTTCGGGGCTACGGTACAGGCGCAGTACTTTGATCCTATCCGTGAAAAGGTGACCGAGCGTACCCACAGCATCGCTCCCGACGGCAGCAAGGTGGTCAACAAACTTATCAAGGGATATGATTTTGTAAACAACGATATGGTCAATACATTGTGTGCTATATCAGGTTCTGTGGTCGCCTACCTGGTCGTCCGGAATCTGGCGTCTTTCTAACGTGAATATATAAGAGCGAGCTGAACATGACTGAAAATGCCGGCGGCGGAATTGTTTCGATGCTTACAGGAACCGGACCTGTCGTAATACTGGTCCTTGCAGTGTTGATCATGTTTTCGATCATCTCGTGGGCTATCATAGCTTACAAGTTCGGATTTGTCAGGAAGTCGATCAGGGAGTCCCAGGACTTTCTTGATACCTTCTTCGAGGTTCGGAGTGCCGATCGGCTGTTCGCTTCGAGCGAGAATTTCCGGAACGGTTCGCTTCCTAGGGTTTTTCGTGCCGGCTATGTCGAATACAGCTCGATGCGCGACAAGAGCACCATTGCGCAGCTTAAAGAGCGCATCACCCTTGCCGTCAAAAGGGAGGTCAACGCCGAAAGCAAGCGCCTGACCCACCTGGTACCCTTCCTTGCCACCGTTGGAAACACTGCGCCTTTCATCGGCCTTTTCGGTACGGTCTGGGGCATCATGAGCTCCTTCCAGAACATCGGCCTCATGAAAACGGCCTCTCTCGTCGCGGTCGCTCCCGGTATTTCAGAAGCCCTCATCGCAACAGCCACAGGCCTGGTCGCGGCTATCCCCGCCGTTATCGGATACAACTATTTCACCCAGCAGATCGGACAGATCGAGCGGGACCTTGAGGATTTTGTCCCCGACTTCATCGACTCCTACCTCAACCAATAACAGGGGAGGCCCCAAGCGATGATGACCGGACAGAAAACAAGGCTCATGAGCGAGATCAACGTGACGCCTTTCGTCGACGTCATGCTGGTACTGCTCGTCATTTTCATGGTGACGGCACCTATGATGACCAGCGGCGTGAAGGTGGACGTTCCCCAGACGACGCACGAACAGATGGATATCGATTCGAAGGGGCTGGTCATCAGCGTCGACGGGTCACGGAAAGTTATGATCAACGATTACCAGCTCGACGCCAGCGAAATAGCCGAGAGGCTTCCGAAGATTCTTGAGGCCAGAAAGGCAGAAGAGGTCTATCTCAAGGCTGACAAATCCCTGCCCTACGGTTTTGTCATGTCGGTCATGGCCTCTATCAGGGAAGCCGGAGTTGAAAAAATCGGCATGGTTACCGAGCCTGCGGCGGTGTCGGATCGCAAAAAACGTTGATCCGGCGGACACCGTATGAGCACAAGGGATGAATTGAAGAAGGAGCAAAGGGCGTTTACCTTCTGGATTGGCGTTGCTGCGGCAGGTCACGTTGCCGTGATAGTCGCTTTCGTTCTGTTTCAACTTTTTTACGTGTTCACCCATCCCCCCCTGAAGATCGTCAGCGTCAGCCTTGTATCGATGCCTGGCGCTCCCGGTCCGGCTGGTGGTCCGAAAAGCGCTCCTGAACCGGCTCCGGTTGTCGCCAAAGAATCATCGGAACCAAAAGCGGCACCCGTCATAAAGGTCCCGGAGCCGAAGCTCCCTCAACCGAAGAAGATTCCTGAGCCTGTCGTTTCCAGGAAGGTTCCCGAACCGGTTCCCGTTCCGAAAAAACCAGCCCCGGTCGACGTCGAAAAGCAGAGTCAGCAGAATCTCAAGAGTGCGCTCGAAAAACTGAAAAAAACAACTGCAACGCAAAAGCCGGCCAGCAACGTCAGCAGCAGTAACGCCGGCAACATGAGCAGCGCACTGGCCAACCTGCAGAAAAAAGTAGGTAAAGAGGGTGGTGGCGGTCCGGCATCCTCAGGATCCGGAACCGGTGGTGGAGGTGGTCCCAAAGGCAGCGGCGGGGGAGCCTCTGATCCTTACATGGCTAAAATTACTGAAATTATCAGAAGTAACTGGTCATTTTCAGATCAGATGGTCCGGAGTAAAGAAGGTCTTGAAGTATATGTCGAAATCAACATTTTTCCAGACGGGTCTCTCGGAGAAGTTCGCTTCAAAAGGAAATCGTCCAGCGAATATCTCAACAACGCTGCAAAAAATGCCATACTTAAGTCAGCGCCATTCCCTCTGGTTCCAAAACAGTACGGGCCGGGAGGAGCACGGATTGGCTTTCAATTCACCCCCGAAGGTCTGAGCCGCTGACACTTCCCTGCGAAGCCGGAGATTTTTTAAATCATGGGGACGTGTTGAAGGAAATGGCGTAAGTGATTCATTATATTTAGCGATACCGGTGACGTATCAAGTGAATCGACAGATTCATTAACTGTTTGCCGGATATACACCTCCATGATTTGATAACCAGTTTCAGACACGATTACCAGGACGATGTTCAACTAATCATTATCATTTGAGAATATGCGAAATACCAGGATTCCGATTGCTCGTATCATCTTTGCTTTTTGCTGCATGCTTATCCTTCCCCTGATGCTCAGGGCGGAGGAGGTCAAAGAGTACATTGTCATTCGAAAGCAGGGTGCGGAAAAGATCGCCATCGTACTCGATAAAACGATTGCAAAGGGTGACAGGGAGTCCGAGTGGGCTAAAAGCCTCGACGCCACCATCAAGGGCGGCCTGGATTATACCGGCTTATTCAACCTTATGCCTGCCCCCCTCAACATCAGGAACACCCAGGACGGTACGATCAATTTCGGCGCCATCGGTTCGGTAGGCAGCGACATCTACGTCACTGGCACCGTATCCAAAAAATCGGGTGCGCCAAATCTTGATATGCAGGTCTACGACATTACCGGCAAGCCGTTGCTCAACAGAAAGTATACCGGGACGGACAATCAGCTTCGAGAGATCGGATTGCGATTCTGTGCCGACCTGGTCGAGCTTCTTACCGGCAAAAAGTCCGTTTTCGGCACCAAGATCGTCTTTGTCTCGAACCGTACAGGGGCCAAAGAGATCTACATGTGCGATTTCGACGGCCAGAACGTCGAGCAGATTACCAGCACGAGATCGATTTCCCTGACGCCGGCCGTTTCACAAGACGGTAAATACCTTGCCTGGACCGATTACACGAGTGGCGGGCCCGACCTGTATATAAAGAATCTTGCCACCAAGGTGACTGTAGCAGTCAGAAAGCAGGGAGTATGCATCGACCCGGGATGGGTTCCCGGTACGGATGAGTGTGCGACCACCCTGTCTATCGACGGGGATCAGGAGATCTATCTCATCAGGCCAGATGGAAAGCTTTCCAGAAGGTTGACCAAAAGCAAGGGTATCGACGTGTCGCCGACTTTTTCACCCGAAGGATCGCGTATGGCCTTTGTGTCAACGCGCGAAGGCAGACCGCATATATTTATCCAGGATTTGAAAAGCGGCCAGGTCCACAGGTTAACCTTCAGTGGGAATTACAATACGCAACCGGCCTGGTCACCTGTATCTGATAAAATCTTATACTCTTCGATGCAAAAAAATGGTGAAATAAATATATTTATGATAAACGCAGGCGGCTCAGGTCTTCTGCAACTGACCAGTGGAACAAAGGCAAACGAGTATCCATCGTGGTCTCCAGATGGGAGTATGATTGTGTTCTCATCGAATCGACAGGGAAAGAGAAAACTCTTTGTTATGAACTCTGACGGTACAAATCAGAGGCCGTTGCTTCAGATGGATGGTGAACAGCAGCAGCCGTCCTGGTCGATTATAAAGTAGTATACGCTGTTTTTCGTCAACTAATCAAGGAGGATATATGACAAACGTTACGCCGAAAGCAAGATTCCTGTACATTCCCGCACTTCTGTTATTGGGTGCTTGCTGCTGTGACAAGGAAGTTGTTACTGCACCCCCGCCGCCTCCGCCGCCACCTCCTGCGGCACCAGCGGCAGTAGTCGTTGCTCCGCTGAGCGATGTGTTCTACGATTTCAACCGTTCCGAACTGACGGCTTCGACGCAGTCGCAGCTGAAGACCAACGCAACATGGCTTTCTGCGAACGCCAACAAGAAAGTTATCCTCGAAGGCCATTGCGATGAACGCGGAACCAACGAGTATAACATGGCTCTCGGTGAGCGCAGGGCTCAGTCAGCAAAGGAATACCTCGTCAATCTCGGCGTCGATCCTGCTCGCCTCAAAACTGTCAGCTTTGGGGAAGAGAAGCCATTCGATTCCGGACATGGCGAAGAGGCTTGGGCAAAGAACAGAAGAGTTCACTTCGTAGAGGAATAACTCCGAGCAACAATCGTGTAATGATGATAGCCCGGTGGGTGTAGAGCCCCGCCGGGCCTGCTTTTGTAAACAGATCAACGATAGGCACATTATGAGACATATTTTACCAGGTATTATCGGAGCCGCCATGATTGTTCTTGCCGGCTGTTCTTCGAAAAGCGCAGTGTCGACAGACGGATCTGCCGGAGCAGGTTCCGGGTCAGGTTCAGGCGCAGGAGTCGGTGTGGAATCTGGTGCTGGAGCAGGAGGCGGACCCGCAGTTGTCGGTCCGGTCCTTGGTGACGTTTTTTATGATTTTGACAGTTCTGCACTCAGTCCCGAAGCTCAGGATCAGCTGAAGCAGAATGCAGCATGGTTGCAGAAACATACCGTCCCGTCGGTGACAATTGAAGGTCATTGCGACGAGAGGGGAACCGACGAATACAATATCGCGCTCGGCGAACGCCGTGCTGTTGCAGCCAAAAATTATCTGGTTACACTCGGAGCGAGCAGCAGCCGTATTTCGTCTGTCAGTTTCGGGGAAGAGAAGCCATTCGATCCCGGTCACAACGAGGAGGCATGGGCCAAGAACAGAAGAGCCCACTTCGTGACGAAATAAGCGTCTGATTGTAAAGTTATGCCAGTGGCAGGGCAGATTCCGGTCACTGGTATCGTCTGTAATGAACAAACAACAGCTCAACGATGAATACACGACCACTGCTGTTTCTCCCTTTCGTTTTGCTTTCAGCATGTGCATCGCAATCCGATCTGAGCGACGTACGGGGACAGGTAACGCAACTGAAGGAAGAGTCGACGGTAATAAAAACCCAATCAGCCGGCTCCTATTCTGAAATTACCCAGTACCGTGAACAGGTGGCATCACTGCAAGGTGGTATCAACGAGTTGCGGCACGATTATAACGAATCACTCAAAAGACAGGATGTCGAGGATTCGCTCCTGGTCAGGAAGACCAACGACATAGAGAGCCGGCTTGCAAAGATCGAGCAGTACCTCGGTATCGAGGATGGCGCCAATAAAACGCAGTTGAAGGTCGTCGGCCCGCCCTCCGGTGCTGAAAGCAAGGCTTCTGCACCAACTGACACCACTGCTGCAGCTAAGGCGAGGCCAGCGGCTGTTGCGCCTGCAGCCAAGGCCCCAGCGTCAGCAAAACCTGAAGCTCCGGCAGGAGTCGATGTGTTGATCAAGGACGGGCAGGCAAAAATGGGTAAGGCAGATTATGCCGGGGCACGAGACAAGTTTACGACATTCATGTCGCAGAACCCGAAATCGCCTCAGGTCGCCGATGCGCAGTTCTATATTGCCGAATCCTATTACAATGAAAAATGGTATGAAAAAGCCATTCTCGAATACCAGACAGTGATCGCAAAGTATACGAAGAGCCCTAAACGTGCGGCTGCACTATACAAACAGGCGCTGTCATTCGAAAAGATCGGTGACTCAGCCAACGCGAAACAGCGTTTCAAGGACGTCGCCAATCTCTATCCGGTGTCACCGGAAGCCAAGCTTGCCAAAAAGAAGTTGAAGTAGCCAATGGCGGCGGAGATTCTGGATTCTATAGCTTTAAGCAAAACCTGTGCAGTGCGCGGGTTTTGCTGTTTATAGGAGAGAGTGAGGAATGATGAGTGATGAATGATGAATGATGAATGATGAATTATGAGTGATGAATT
>Ga0326729_1000281_pt1 | contig 12737 bp, 15 predicted proteins | sample MHFSIPfraction_2_FD_207744 | JGI IMG/M metagenome (GOLD analysis project Ga0326729, IMG submission 207744) | Lab enriched peat soil microbial communities from Michigan Hollow, Ithaca, NY, United States - MHF6AY SIP fraction | ecosystem: Environmental > Terrestrial > Soil > Wetlands > Peat...
GGACGTGACGCTCGGCTCCGGACGCGACGCCGACTTCTACCTGGGCGGCGAGCTGGCCGGGCAGCACGTCCAGACGTTTCAGCGGCTGTCCGCTTTCCTGCCGGCGGACAGTGCCGTGCCCGGACCTACGGCGGCGGACTTCCGGCCGGTGAGCGCGGCCGCCTACGCCGAGACGCAGTGGCGCATCGAGGATCTGGCGTTCACCGTGGGGCTGCGCTACGACCAGTTCGACGGCAAGGTCCCGGTGGCGCTCGGCAATCGCGGGTTCGGGGCGCAACGCGCGCTCAATCCGCGGTTCGCGGTCTCGACGGTGCTGCGCGGCGCCACCTTCGTCGCCAGCTGGGGCCGATTCAGCCAGGCGCCGGACTTCCAGTATCTGGTGGACGCCACCTTCGACGATACGACGCGCACCGGCCGGTTCCGCCGCGGCAACCCGGCGCTGGGCTTCGAGCAGGCGATGCAGTACGAGTTCAGCCTGCGGCTGCGACCCACCGAGGTCACGGCGGTGCGCGCCAACCTCTTCATCAAGCGGCTCGACGGGCTGGTGGCCTCGGTGCCGCTGGGGCTCGACCCCGATTCATCGATCTTCGGCAACGCCGACTTCGGGACCGTGAAGGGGGTCGAGCTGATCTACGAGAAGGAGCCGGTGCACGGGTGGGGCGTGCGCATCGCCTACACGTTCCAGTCGGCGACCGCGACGGCCACCAACGCGTTCCAGCTGCTGCACCGGATCCGGATCGACACCCTGGGCGACACCATCAATCCAGCGCGCGTGGAGTTTCCACTCGACTACGACCGGCGCCACAGCCTCACGGTCGTGGGCCAGGCGCGGGTCAGTGATGGTGCGGGACCACGGCTGTTCGGGACCACACCGCTCGGGGGACTCGAGGCCGCCGCGATCTTCCATTTCGGATCGGGGCTGCCCTATTCCCGCACCAACGCCACCGGAGATACGCTGATCGGGTTGCCGAACTCCAGCCGGCTGCCTCCGGAGTACTCGCTCGACGCATTGGTGCGCCGCCCCGTGCGGCTCTGGGGGCTGCGTGGGGGCGTGTACATCGACGCCCGTAACCTCCTGAACCGGCGCAACACGGTGGCGGTGCGGCGCGACACCGGCGAGCCGGGCGCGACAGAGGCCACGTTGCAGTCCTTCGCCCAGGCGGCGTACCAGGCCCACCCCGAGCCGATCCCCTACGAGTCGCCCCGCTACCGAGCGTGGGCCGACCTCGACGGCAACGGGCTGATCGAAGGAGCGGGCGAGCTCATGCCGCTCTATCTCGCAGCAGCGCGTGATTTCGCGCAGCCGCTGTTCTATTATGGGCCCCCGCGCCTGGTGCGCGTAGGCGTCGAGTTGACGTTCTGACGGGCTAGCGGCCCGGCAGGCGCAACTCGTCCCACCCCACGCGCTTCTCGAGGATCGCGTCGCGAATCTGCCGCTCCCGGCCGCTCAACGCGGCGGCGCCCGTCTTCACTTCCAGGAACCACACGCCTCGCAGCTCGCCTTCGTCCAGTCCGTCGAACACCACGAGGTCGACCGGGCTGCCCAGGAAGCGGGCGTCCTTCGGGTTGAAGCGGAAGCCGGGGAGGTAGGGCAGGAGCTGCTCGGTGACTTTGCCCACCGTCACCGCCTGGCTGCGCGCCACCGCGTCCTGGCGGATCGCGCCGGTATGCTTCGCCTTCCACGTCAGGAAATACACCATCCCGACGAGCCAGCCGATCACGAGGCCGGCGGCCAGGGCCAGCAGAATGTTCGCCACCGAACGACCTCCGGAATCAGCGGGCGGGAAGCACGGCGAATGCGCGCACCGGAAACGAGCCCATGCCGCGCACCTTCGGCGGAACCGCGAAGAACCGGAACCCGGTGTCGGGGAGCCGCTCGAGCCCGGTGAGATGCTCGACGACGGGGATCCCCGCGCCGAGCAGCAGCGTGTGCACCGGCCGCGTACCGTCGGTCGCGTCGTCGATATTCAGAGAATCGATCCCCACGAGACGCGCACCGCCCCGCACCAGCAGCTCGGCCGCCCCGCGGGTGAGATAGGGATGGCCGCCCGCCCCGTAGGTGGCGCTGCCCCAGTGCCGGTCCCAACCGGTATGCACCAGCACGGCCCGGCCGCGCGGATCGATATGGGCGAATACGTCGCGGTCGATCGCCGGAGCGGCGTTCGGCACGTGGCGCACGACGAGCCCGTCCAGGTCGGCCAGCACCTCCAGCGACAGTCCCGCGAGATCGATGCCGTCCGCGTAGCGGTGGAACGGCGCGTCCACGTAGGTCCCCGTGTTCGCCACCATGTCGATGCGCCCGATCTGGAACTCCGTCCCCGGGGCGTAGCGCGTCTGGGACGCGTTCCGGCTCAGGTGGTCGCTGATCGCCGGAGCTGGGAGGCCGGGATAGGTCACCATGCCGTCCGCCACCACGTGGCTCAGATCGACGAAGGGGATTGTGCCTCCTCGAGGTAGCCACCGGCGACCCCGCCGACCACCATCGCCAGTCCGAGCCAGCCGAGCGGCGTGAGCCGCTGATCGAACAGGGCGAGCGCCAGCAAGGCGCCGACGACCGGCTCGATCGTGGCGGCGACGGCCGTCGGCGCGGCGTCGATCCGCTTGGCCGCGTTGAAGAAGAGCACGTTCGCCGCGACGACGGTGCCTGCGGCGAGGAGGGCGGTGTAGAGCCAGGCGCCGCTGGTCGGTGGCGGCGCGGGTGGGTGACCGGCGAGGGGCAGCACGATTCCCAGGACGACGATCCCTCCCAGGATCTCGAGAAATAGCACGCGCATCGGGCCATAGCGCGGCACTGCGTACCGTGCGAGCAGCGTCGTGCCGACGTAGGACAGCGCCGCGAGCGCACCACCGACGACGCCGGCGCGCAATGTGGTGGCGATCGTCACGCCCGTGGTGCTGCGGCCCAGCACGGCGAGGGCCGCTCCCGCCATCACGACCACCGCCAGCGCCAGGCGCAGCGTGGTCAGGCGCTCTCCCAGCAGGGGCCTGGCGAGCAGTGCCACGAGCACCGGCGCCGTGTACAAGAGCGCCGCCGCGCCCGCGACACCCGCGCCCGAGATGGCGAATTGGTAGGCGACCTCGAACAACGCCACCAGCGCGCCGCCACCGATGCCGACCAGCAGCCATGCGCGCAACTCTATCCGGAAGAAGTCCCGCTGCATAACACCGAAGGTGAGAATCCCCGCGATGCCGAGCACCAGGCGCCAGAAGCCGACGCCCGTGAGCGATTCTCCCTGTGCGTACAGCGCGGTCGACAGCGGGCCGGTCGTGCCCCAGATGCATCCGGCCCCGATCGCGCAGGCGTAGCCCACCAGGCGTGTGGCGCGGGACGTCGTCGTAGTCATGGGTCCTCAAGAAAGCCGGTTCACTTCCAGGTCGTCAAGATCTCCTCGCGCCGGAAGCGGACGACGTTCATGCGGAACAGGGCGACGTCGATGAGCAGCACGACGACGCACGCCGCACAGGTGCCGGGGAAAGAGACAGCCAGCATCGGGCCGAGCAGGGCGACGATCAACAGGAACGCCGGCAGGATGGCGAGGGCCGACGTCTGCACCGTCGCCTGGGGATCGGAGGAGCGGGCGGAGAGACGCATCGTGACGAGCGCCACCGCGATCGTCAGCGCCGGCGCCAGGACGAGCAGCGTGAGCGCCCAGAAGCGGTCCGGCAGCGGCACCGACAGGCTGCGCGTCGCGAAGACGATGTCCACGCCGATGATCGCGATCAAGCCGGCCGCCACAGTCACGAGGATCGTCGGAACGCTGCACGCCGCGAGCTTCCCGAGGAGCAGCTGGCGGTCGGTGATCGGGGTGGCGAGGATCGGCTCGAGCGTGTGCTGCTGCTTCTCGCCTACGATCGAGAACGCCGCGGCGGTCGACGCCATGGCGATCGGCATGAGGAGGAAGACGCCCAGCGTGGCTCGCAGCAGGTAGCGCGCCAATCCTTCCGCCGGCGGCCATGCGGCGAATTCGGGGATGCGCGACAGCGTATGCAGGATGGCGAGGGTCGAGGGGTCCTGCCGCACGTGGGGGGCGGGCACGAGCGCCGGCGCGAGCAGTGCGAGGAGCAGGGGCAGCGCGATCATGATGATCGGCATGATGAGAAAAAGCGGCAGGACCCGACTGTTGCGTCTGGTGTCGGCCCACTCCCGCGCCAGGAAGAGCCAGAGGGTCCCCATCAGTGCTCGCCCCGGACGGCGCGCAGGTAGATCGACTCGAGCGTGTTCGTTTCGGTTCGGACCTCCCGGATGCCGGCGCCGCGACCCACGAGCCAGGCGACGAGCCCCGGCACGTCATCCGGACGGCAGCGCGCCGTGAGCGTCGTATCCACGGCGCGCACCTCGATCAGCGCCGGTGTCGGGGGGCCGGTCGCCAGCGCCGCGGCGAGCAGGGCGGCGGGTTCCGTCAGGACGCAGCGCACGGTCAGACGACCATCCCCGCCCGGTCCCGCGCGCAGCCGCTCCAGCGAATCGCACACCAGCAGGCGGCGGCGCAGGATGCCCACGGCATCGGCGAGTCGCTCCGCTTCGTCGAGGTTGTGCGTGCACACGAGGATCGTCCGGCCCTCGGTCTTGAGCCGTGCGATCAGCTCCCGCACCTCGAGCGCCGCCTCCGGATCGAGCCCGGCCGTGGGCTCGTCCAGGAACACGACTTTGGGATCGTGGAACAGCGCGCGGATGATCGCCAGCCGCTGCTTCATGCCCTTGGAGAACGTCCCGACTGCGGCGTCGCGCCGGTCCCACAGCTCGAGTAGCCTGAGGAAGTGCTCGATCTGCTGGCGCAGGGTGCGCTCGGGCAGGCCGTACAGCCTGCCGAAGAACCGCAGGTTGTCGCCGGCCGACATGCGGTCGTAGAACCCCGGCGCCTCCGTCAGCAGTCCGCAGGCGCGCCGCAGCAGGCGACCCGCCTCGGCACCCGCGCCGATGCGGTAGCCCGCGACGGTGGCCCCGCCCGCACTCGGGCCGATCAGACCCATCAGCATGCGCACGGTGGTCGTCTTGCCCGCGCCGTTGGGACCCAGCAGCGCGAACAGTGTGCCCGCGGGCACGTCGAAGCTGACATCCTCCACGGCGGGCACACCGTCGAATGCCCGCGTCAACCCGTGGGTCGAGATCATGCGTCGGGGTCAGCTCCCGAGCAGGTCGCCGCGCAACACCGTCACCGCCTGGCCACCGAGGATCACGCGGTCGCCGGCGTTGCGGACACGGACCACGCCGCCGCGCGCCGACACCTGGTGGCCCGTCATCTCGGTCTTGCCGAGCTTCGCGCCCCAGTAGGGGGCGAGGCAGCAGTGGGCCGACCCCGTCACGGGGTCTTCGTCCACCCCGGACCCGGGCGCAAAGAAGCGGGACACGAAGTCACACCCACCGTCGGAGGAGCGCGCGGTGACCATGACGCCCCGCACGGGCAACGAGCGCAGCCGGGTGAAATCCGGCTGCAGTGCGCGGACGGCCGCTTCGGATTCGATCTCGACGATGTAATCCATGCGATTCTTCCCCACGAACGTCGCGGCGACGCCCAGCGCCGCCAGCAGCGACTCCGGTGGGTCCGCTGGCTGGGCCGGCTCGGCGGGGAAATCCATCTCGATCCAGTCGCCCTTGCGGTCGGCGGTGAGACGACCGCTCTTCGTGTCGAACCGCGCCTGGACCCCCTGCGCCAGATGCCCGTCCTGCCACAACACGTGGGCGGAGGCGAGCGTCGCGTGCCCGCACAAGGCCACCTCGACCGAGGGCGTGAACCAGCGCAGGCTCCAGCCATCCCCCTGCCGGAAGAGGAAGGCTGTTTCCGAGAGGTTCATTTCGCGGGCGACCTGCTGCATCCAGCGCTTGTCGGCGGCGTGGGCAAGGACGCACACCGCTGCCGGGTTCCCGGCGAACGGCTCGGCGGTAAACGCGTCGACCTGGACGATGCGGGGGCTCATGCGCTCCTCAGCGGAATTCGCTGGGGAGGAAAACTAGCGATTCAGCCGGTCGGCGGGCGGGACAAGGGGTGGATGCTGGTGGAGGAGGCGGCCCGGCTGGAGCGGTGGTGGTGGCCGCGGGCACGGCCCTGGCCCTTCTCGATGATCGGCCCCGACGCGCCCCGATGCCCACACATCAGGACCAGGGCCCCGAGGGCCGTCACGGGCAGCCACCGCCATATCCGGGTCGTCACGCGTCCTCCGGAGCGAGTCGTCGGCGCAATCTACCGTCTCCGGGCGCCCGCGTCAGTCTACCGGACCGGGTGTGGCGCCGCAGCTCGCGGGGGTCGTGCAGTCGCGGGCACGGATCGTCTCGAGCTCGGCCGCCCGCGATTGCACCAGGCCCCGCGCGCGGGCCGCGGACCAGTTCCACGAGCGCCAGTCCCCGGGGGAGGGGGAGCCCCAGCGCGCGAGCAGCCGGTACGCCACCTCGCCGCGCTCCGACGGCCGGAGGTGCGGCAGGGCATCCAGGAGCGCCGGGACCGCGTCGCCGCTGAGCTCGCCCGCCGCGTACGCGGCGTCGAACGGCGCGACGGTAGCGCTCCGGCTCGCGTTGACCCGTGTGATGAGCGCATCCGGGTTCGCGACGTGCAGGGCCGCGCGCGCGCCACGCAACACCGTCCAGGCGAGCCAGGCGAACACCCCGCCGAGCCACACCATGAACGCCGTGGTGTACAGCCGCTGCTCCGTGAGTCCGAAGAGCTGCACGTAGAGCAGCATGCGCTGCAGCGCCGAGGCGAGCATCACCCCCACGAGCAGAATGAGGAGCAGGGCGAGGCCACGGAATGTGCGCTCCTGCGAGCGACCGTCGCGGTGCGTCGCCCATTCGGCGGTGAGCAGCACCGGCAACACGAGCGCGGCCGCGGTGACGAGCTCGAAGAATCCGCGCCGCGCGTAGTCGGACACGGTCAATCCCGCCGTCGCCTGGATGAGGGCCGTGCCACCGAACAGCCAGCGCGCCTGCAGCGCCACGAACAGCAGAAAGAGAAGATCGAGCGCGCCCAGGACCGTAGCGGTGGTCGGGAGCCGGACGCCCGGCTGCGGGAGACGCTCGCCCGCGGCGGCGGGTCCCGCGTTCCCGAGAAAGGCGCCGCGCAGCGTTCCCATGGCGAAGGTGGCGAACACGCCGGTGAGGAACAGGTGCGACGTCAGGCTGCCGAGATCGAGATGAATGCTCGAGACCATCGAGGCGAACGTTGCATCCGCCGAGACGAACAGTCCGCCGAACACGACGAGCAGCGGCACAGCGACGAGCAACCCGATCCCCACAGCGCCCAGCTGGCGCCAACGCCCGTCCAGGTGCACCTCGCTCCAGGGAATGTCGCCAAGCACGAGTCGCGGGGCGCCGAGCCAGGCGTGGGCGCAGGCGACACACGTCGCCAGGATGTAGGTCGACACGCCGCGCAGCCGAACAGAGGCCCCTTGCGTCGCCAGGGCGGTCAGGGCAATCGCGCCGGCGAACGCGCCGACGTCGAGCAGGTGGAGCCCCGTCGAGTCGCGGCGCACGTACGCGATGGCGCAGCACGCGGCGGAGAGGGCGAGCCAGGGGGCGTCGGTCGCGGCCGGGACATGGAAACGGCGCACCATCCAGGCGCCCGTGGCGACGAACGCCACGCCGCAGATGGCGACGTTCAGTCCCCACGGCATGGCGCGCAGCAGCAGGTCGGCCAGGAGGCCCAGGCCGAGGCCGGTGGGGATGAGGGCGAGCGCGAGGCGCGTTCTGGGCGAGGCGGTCAGGGCGTTCATGCGGCGAGCCGGAAGCGGACCTTCCCGTGCAGGAAGGCGTTCTCGTGGGCGATCATGAGCCGTGTCGGCCAGTCGCTGCTCGCCAGGATGAGGCGCGGATCGGTCGCGTCGGCGGGGACGTCGAACACGAAGTCGGTCGTGTATTCCTGTCCCGGGAGCAGTTGGCGGTTCAGGGCGTCGGCCGCGGCAGGATAGCGGCGCCCCTGGCCATCTACCAGGGCGACGATCCGCCCGTTGGGGTACACCGGCACGTCGCGGGGCCGCCAGGAGGCGATCGTGTTGGAATCGAAGCGGACCCGGACCGTGACAATGTAGAAGGTGCCGTGCGCCGTCTTGCCGTCCCATTGGGGTGCCGTCTTCACGTCGGTCACGGCGTAGGCCAGGTGGCAATCCACCTCGCAGATGTGTTTTTCCTCTCCGACCGCGAGGTCATGCGTGGCGCTCGTGAACGAGGCGAGGAGAAACAGCACGATGTAGAGCGCCAGGCCGGCGAGCTCCAGCCGCAGGATCCAGCGCGCCCACACGGCTTTCTTGAGGAGCAGCGCCAGCACGTACCCGGCCCCGAGGGCGAGGGTGCCGAGCACGGCGACGATGAACAGGCCGAACGAGACCGGCCCCATGCTGTCGGTGATCATGCTGTCTCCTTGAGGCCGCCGAAGCGGCGTTCGCGGGCATGGAACCAGGAGACGGCGGCCGCCAGCTCGGCGGCGCCGAACTCCGGCCACATCGTGGGCGTGAAGAGGATCTCGGCGTAGGCGCACTCCCACAGCAGGAAGTCCGACAGGCGCTGCTCGCCGCCGGTGCGGATCAGGAGATCCACGTCCGGGAGCAGGCGGCCGGTCTCGATCGCGTGGCGCGCGGAGTAATCGACGGCGAGCCGGAGCTCGAGCTGCATGCCGGCGGCCGTCGCGGCCTCGGCCTGCTCGATCGCCTCCACCAGGGGTCCCGGGAGGCGGTCGCGGCGGCCGACCACGCGGAGCCTCACACCGTTCTCGATGCAGCGGGGGGTCTCGGTGCGCAGGTGCCGCGCGAACAGCCGCATCAGGGCGTTCACCTCGGCCGCCGGGCGCTTCCAGTTGTCGGCCGAGAAGGCGAACAGCGTCAGGGCGCCGATGCCGAGGGACGGCGCGGATTCGACCGCGCGGCGGAGGGCGGAGGCACCGACGCGGTGGCCCGCCAGCCGGTCGAGGCCGCGGCGCTCGGCCCAGCGGCCGTTGCCGTCCATGATGATCGCGACATGCAGAGTACTTTGTGTCATAAAGTCAAACCCCAAAAAAAATGGCCGCGCCGCCGCTCAGCGCGTCGCGTGGATCAACGCTTCCATGTGATCGAGATAACGCTCCAGCGCGCGCCGGCCGGCCGCGGTCAGCCGGTACTCGGTTCTCGGCATCCGCCCGTCGAACGACTTGAAGCAGGTGATGTACTCGGCGTCCTCGAGCTTGCGGGCGTGCACGCTGAGATTGCCGTCGGAGACCTTGAGGAGGCTCTTGAGCTCGTTGAAGCTGGCCCGCTCGACGCCGGCGAGCGCCGACACGATGCCGAGCCGCACCCGCTCGTGGATCACCCGGTCGAGCTCGGCGGCGGTGCGAGCCGCGCCGCGGACGGCGGCCGGCGGACCGCTCGCGGCAGTCGTATGTCGCACTGCATTCGTTCTAGCCACCGTACCTCCGTGCGATCCAGATCCCGAACACAATATGCAGGCCGCCAAAGCCGGCGGCGAGCAGCCAGTCCGCCGCGCCGGGAGCGACCAGAGCCGCCGTGCCGAGCAGCAGGAACCCGATCCCCATCACCGGCACCACCGGCACCGAGAACGCTCCACCCGTCACCACGCCCGTGCCGTAGAGGAGGAGCCACACGGCCGGGATCAGACCCCGGTCCCCTCCGAGATACAGCGCCACCGTCAGCAGGCCACCGACGGCGACGGGCGGCAAAAAGCTCAATCCAAACCGCCGTCCGGGGCCCGTCAGCAGCGAGTCGTTCGCCGCACGGGCTTTTCGCACCATCGTCCAGCCGCCGATGGTCAGCGCCAGGATCGCCTCACCCAGCCACGTCACCAGCCAGTTCAGGCTGGAACTCTGGCGCGCGGCGATGACCGCCGTGCCCAGCGCGCTGATGCCGATCGCCACCTGGCCCCACCCGGGAACCGCGGTGAACGAGCCCGCCCGCTCCATCGTAGCCCGGATGTAGCGCAGGTTGTCGAGCGCACGATCGGCGAGCGGCTGCGGCGACGCCATGTCGGGATCAGTATGGGGATTTTGGTTCATTTTGTCAAGTACTTTGTGATACAAAGCAGCCATCAGCCATCGGCCGTCAGCTACGGCGGTCCTTCAGCCGCCGTACCAGCTTGAGACCGGACCAGACGTCGTCCACCGCACAAACCTTTACGTCCACGAGGCCTCCCGCCAGGGCTACGGTGCGGATCACGTCCTCGGTCAGATCGGTGGCCACCCCTGACGCGCGCTTGGGCCAGGAGACCCACAGACTTCCATCCTGCGCCAGCGCCCGCACCAGGGCGGGGAAGCGGCGCTCGAGGTCGCGGCGGCTGGTCGTGAAGAGCTGGATGAATGGCAACGTGCCCCGGATGCTCGCGGTGACCTGCACACCGGGCGGCAAGGGACGCAACACGGCGCCGTACCCGCGCGGCGTCTCGAGCAGCGCGATGCGCGTGTTCGGCTTGATGCCGAGCTTCGCGGGGAGGGTTCGGCTCGAATAGCCGGCGGTCATACAGGCAATAATGCGCTATCGGCTATCGGCTGTCAGCTATCGGCTCAGCCGATAGCCGATCAGCCGATAGCTGATAGCGGGGTGTGCGGGGTATGTTGCGGCATGCGCGTCTATATCTCGGTGGACATGGAAGGGGTGGCAGGCGTCGTCCACGAGGACCAGACGAACCCCATCGACCCCCGCTGCGCATCGGAATACGGCCGCTTTCGCAAGCTCATGACCGCGGAGGCGAACGCCGCGGTCCAGGGGGCGGTCGATGCCGGTGCCACGCGGGTGCTGGTGAACGACAGCCACTGGACGATGCGCAACATCCTGGCCGAGGAGCTGCACGAGGTGGCCGAGCTGGTGTCGGGCGGCCCCAAGCCGCGCTCGATGATGGAGGGGATCGACGCGGGCTTCGATGCCGCGCTGTGCATCGGCTATCACGCGCGCGCGGGCACGCGTCACGCGATCCTCGACCACACCTATACCGACCGCTTGATCGATGTCCGCCTGAACGGCCGTTCGGTGGGCGAGCTGGGATTGAACGCCGCGCTGGCCGGCGTATTCGACGTCCCGGTCGTGCTGGTCAGCGGGGACTCGGCGACGGCGACCGAGGCGCACGACCTGCTGGGCGACGATGTGGCGACCGTGATTGTGAAGGAGGCCGTCGGGCGCCACGCGGCTCGCAGCCTGGCACCGGCGGTGGCGTGCCGGCGCATCCGCGAAGCGGCGACCAAGGTCCTCAAGCGCAAGCGGATGAAACCGTTCACCGTCGAAGCCCCGATTACGCTGGAAGCCGACTTCTCGAAGACCGTCGAGGCCGACATGGCGGAGATCGTCCCGGGCGCGCTCCGGACGAGCGGCCGGACGGTGGCGTTCACGCACCACGACTACCGTGAGGTATTCCGGGCGTGGCGGGCGATGCACAACCTGGCGGGGGTGGGATAGGCGCTAGCTGATCACCTCGGGTTGCGCCAGTCGCAGCTCTTGCACGATCGCGTCCGCGTCCGCCTGGATCTCCCTGGTCACCTGTACGAGCGAGAATCGGTCCAGGGCGCTCGACCGTCGCGATACATAGGCCCGTACGAAGGCCTGCCATCCCGTGGCGTTGTCGCCCTGGTCACGCACGAAGTATACGATCACCACGCCGACCCCTCTGCATTCCATCGCGCCGACTCCGCATACGCCCGGAACGTCGCGCTCGGCATACAAGAACGAGTCGTAATGTGTTCTGAGCGGCACGTCGTACCGCTCGATTCTGCGCATCTGTTCCGCTGCGGGATAGAAGGCGTATCCTCTCGCTCGCAGGATGGCTTCCGCCTGGGCCTGGACCTCCCCAATAGAGGTCTTCGACAGGGGGACCGGGGTGCTACAGACGACCTCGGACCTGCCGCTGCAGGAGAGCATCGTCACGGTCGCGAGCAGCCCGACCGTGCGCGCTCGGAAGGCTGGAGACACGGTGGTTCCTCCGATGGAGTTCCCACGTCCAAGTCTCCGTTGCGACCATGAGATCGCGTTGAACTATCGGTGAGGAATCCGCGCAGTCAGGTGAACAACACGAATCCGTACTCCCCGACGACCGCGTACCCCAGCCCCCGATACGCTCGCTTGGCATCGTCCCGCTCGGCGAACAGGACGGACCGGCGTACGCCCTGCGCCCGCGCGTCCAGCAACGAGCCCGCGACCACCGCCCGGCCGTAGCCCCGGCCGCGCAGGTCGACCGGCACCCACACCCCGCCGACCTGGACGATGTCCGGCAGTCGCGCGTTGAACGCCGAATAGGCGACGGGCCGGCCGGCGTCGAGGAGGAGCCAGTGTGAACGGCGCCCATGCACCAGCTCCATGAGCGCCGCGGCCTCGTCGCGCAGCCCGGCCCCGGCGGAGCGGTGCAGGGCCTCGATCATGAAGTCCACGCGCCAGTCGATGACGAGATCGAGCTCAACGTCGTGGGGCGGTCTCGCGATCCAGCGCCCGTCGGCCAGCGGTGCGGGAACGACGAGATCGGCGAGGTCGAGGGCGAACAGCTCCTCGCGGCCGAATTTGGGAGTGGGGCGGTCGTCGAGGCCGAGTGCGGTGCGCGCCGCCACCACCTGCTCGGCCGGTCCCGATATGCCGGTGACCGCCCGCCCCGAGTGCGCGACGGCGGCGCGCGCCACGGCCGCCACCTGCTCGGGCGCCTGGACCAGGACCATCCCGTTCCAGCAATGGGCCGCCACCGCGACGATGCGGTCGCCCTCGAACGCCGCCACGTAGTCGGCCTCGAGCGCATGGCCGTGGTAGTCGAGCCCCGCTGCAAGTGCGTTGGAGCGAAGGAACATCGAGAAATCGGC
>Ga0326729_1000283_pt1 | contig 12702 bp, 10 predicted proteins | sample MHFSIPfraction_2_FD_207744 | JGI IMG/M metagenome (GOLD analysis project Ga0326729, IMG submission 207744) | Lab enriched peat soil microbial communities from Michigan Hollow, Ithaca, NY, United States - MHF6AY SIP fraction | ecosystem: Environmental > Terrestrial > Soil > Wetlands > Peat...
TTGCGCCTTCGAGACGGCGGCGTCGACCGCGACCGGCGTCAAAGCCGGGTTGACGGTGACGGGCGACACGGAGACGACCGTGGTCGCCTGGGCCGGGGACGGCGGCACGTTCGATATCGGCATCCAGGCCTTGTCGGGGGCGGCCGAGCGGAACGAGGACATCATTTACGTCTGCTACGACAACGAGGCCTATATGAACACCGGCATCCAGCGGTCGTCGGCGACCCCTTACGGGGCCTGGACGACGACGACGCCGGTCAAGCACTTCAAGACCCGGCCGAAGAAGGACATCGTGGCCATCATGGCCGCGCACCGCATCCCCTACATCGCCACGGCCAGCATTTCCCACCCGGAGGATTTCTTCAAGAAGATGAAGAAGGCCAAGGACATCAAGGGGACGCGCTTCTTCCATGTCTACGCGCCTTGCCCGACGGGCTGGAAGAGCCGGCCCGACGATACGATCAAGCTGGCCCGGATGGCCGTCCAGAACGGCTACTTCCCGCTCCTGGAGATCGAGAACGGCGAAAAGACGACCTTGAACCTGAAGCTCAAGGACAGGAAGCCGGTCGACGATTACCTGCGCCTCCAGGGCCGTTTCCGGCACCTCGGGCCCGACGAGATCGCGGCTGTCCAGGCGGAGGTCGACGCCCGCTGGGAGCGCCTGACCAAAGGCTGCGCCGCATAATAACAAGAAGGGGTCAAACCTACGCGATGCCAGTCTTCATTAGCATCGCGTAGGTTTGACCCCTTCTTTTTTGGACGTGTTGCCGGACCTCCGCCTTTCGTCTATATTGTTATCGTCATTTCTGATATTCCCGTAGTAGGAGAAACGCATGGTCAAGTGCGCCCGAGGCTTCGCAATACTGACGATGATCCTGGCGATCGCCGGCGGAACGGCCGCCTGCGCCCAATCCCGGCAGGAGGCCCAGTCCGTTCCGGCCCCGGACTTCTCGGTCAAGGACCTCCAGGGCAACGTCCAGAACCTGGCGGCCTTCAAAGGCAAGGTCCTGGTGATCAACTTCTGGGCGACCTGGTGCCCGCCCTGCCGGCGGGAGATCCCCGATTTCATCGCCGCCTACAAGGAGCTCAAGGGCGAAGGCCTGGAGATCCTCGGACTGTCCGTCGACCAGAAGACCGTCCCCGAGCTCCTCGACTGGACGCGCCAGATTGGCGTCAACTACCCGATCGCCCTGGCGACGCCCGAGATCATTACCGCCTATGAGCCCGGCGACTACATCCCGTCCACGATCGTCATCGACCGCAAGGGCATGATCCGCTTCCGCCAGGCCGAGCTCATGACCAAGGACACGCTTATCCGCCTGTTCCGGCAATACAAATAGGCCTGTTCCCTGTTTGACCCCGTCGCTGGCTGTGACATAATGGAGGCGTGGAAGCGAGCCTTCAGGTTCAGCCCGCCGCCGGCGCCCCCGAGGGCCTGCCGTTCTGGCTGTTGTGGTTCCTGCTCTGCGTCATCCTGCTGCTCATCGTCTTCATCTTCCTCCGCGACAAGGACCTGCGCCGGCGCATCAGCGCCTTCCTGTCGGGCGCCCGCCGTCACATGCTCCGTCTCCGGCTCCAGGCCAAGCTGAAGAAGGAGCGGGAGAAGAAGGCCGCGCTCTGGCGGGAGCTCGGGAAGCAGGCCTGGGACGAGGACGTCCGGGCCTCCTGCATCGAGGAGGAGTGCGCCAAGCTCTCCGTCCTCGACCAGGATATCGGCCATCACCAGAAGACGTGGCACGACGTCTTCTCGCGGATCGAGGTCCTGGGCCGCGAGCACGACGCGGCGATCAAGCGCTTCCGGGAGCTCGTCGCCGAGCAGGAGGAGGCCCGGCGGCCGCACCAGGAGGAGCTGCTCGCCCTGGCCAACAAGAAGAAGGAGATCCTCGAAGCCCTCGGATCGTCCCTGCGCGAGGCCGAGTCCGCGGAAGCCCAGCTCGCCGCGGTCGAAAAGGACGTCCGCCAGCTCGACGCGACGGCGCGCCCGTCCGAAACCGACCGCGCCACCCGGCTGGACCGGGCCCGGGAGAAGGCCGCTTCCCTGACCGGTCTCCTCGCCGCCTTGCGGGAGAAAGCCCCGCGTCTTCAGGAAGAGCGCTACCGGTTCGACCGCCGCATCGAGGAGGTCGAGGCTCGCGTGCGCGTTTTCAACGCCGCCATCCAGCGCATCGAGGAGGAGTACCGCGAACGTCTCCAGGCGCGCGAAAAGGAGATCCGGGAGTGGCAGAGGGCCAAGGAGCACGTCCAGGACAAGATCGTCGACGCCAAGCGTCTCATGGAGCCGCTGTTCGAGAACGTCGGCCGCATCCTCGACGCCGCCCGCCTCGACCATGAGGAGCTGACAGTTATCTACTTCCAGATCGACGGCGTCAACAAGGCCATCGCCGACTTCGAGATCCGCCTGGAGCACCTGAAATAGTCCCGTGCGAAAGCCCCGCATCCTGGTCCACGTCTGCTGTGCGCCGGACGCCCTCTTTGTCTTCGGGGTGCTCGAGGACAGCTACGAGGTGACCGGCTTCTTCTCCAATTCGAACATCCAGCCGCCGAGCGAGTACGACCTGCGGCTCGACGAGGCCCGCAAGGTCGCCCAAGCCTCGGGCGTCGGCCTGATCGAAGACGACTACGACCCGGACGGCTGGACCTCCCTGACCCTGAGATTCAAGGACGAGCCGGAGAAGGGCCGCCGCTGCGACGTGTGTTATGCCGTCCGTCTCTCCCGCACGGCGGCGCGGGCGGCCCGCGAGGGCTTCGACGCCTTCACCACCGTCATGAGCCTCAGCCCCTGGAAAAAAGCCGCGGTCCTGAACCGGATGGGCCGGCAATTCGCCGCCCGCCACGGCATCGCCTTCCTCGAAGCGGATTTCAAGAAGAAGGACGGCTTCAAGAAGAGCGTCGACCTCAGCCGGGCCCGCGGGCTCTACCGGCAGGACTACTGCGGCTGCGTCTATAGCCGGGACGCCGCCCGCAAGCGGGCTTCGCCGTGAAACGGCGCCGTCCATGACCCCCCCGACCCGCGGCCGGTCCGCCGCGCGACTCACGGTGTTCGGCGTCGTCCAGGGCGTCGGGTTCCGGCCCTGTGTCTATCGCCTGGCCCGCCACCTCGGCCTCGACGGCTGGGTCGAGAACGCCGGCTCCGGCGTCGAGATCCACGTCGAAGGGCCGGCTCAGGCCGTCCGCCGCGATTTTCCCGCCGCCCTGAGGGCCGGCCTGCCGCCCCTCGCCGTCATCGAACGGCTCGACGTCCGCCCGGCGCCCCTCGAGGGCCGCCGGGGATTCGAGATCCGCGAGACGCGCGACCGCGCGGGCTTCGTCTTCATCTCTCCCGACATCGCCACCTGCCCCGACTGCGCCAGGGAGATCGAGACGCCCGGCGAGCGCCGCTTCCACTACGCCTTCACCAACTGCACCAACTGCGGCCCGCGCTATACGATCGTCCGCGGCCTGCCCTACGACCGCGCCCGGACGACCATGGCCGGCTTTGCCATGTGCCCGGACTGCCGTCGCGAGTACGAGGACCCGTTCGACCGTCGCCACCACGCCCAGCCGATCGCCTGCCCCGTCTGCGGGCCGCGGCTGACGCTCCTCGACGCCCGCTCGGGCCGCAAGCTCCGCGGCGACATCCCCGAAGCCGCGGCCCTCATCCGCGCCGGCCAGGTCCTGGCCGTCAAAGGGCTGGGCGGCTTTCACCTCGTCTGCGACCCGTTCAACGCGGCGGCCGTGGCCCGCCTGCGCCGGACGAAGGCCCGCCGGACCAAACCGCTCGCCCTGATGGCCCGCGACCTCGCCGTCGTCCGCCGCTTCGCCGTCGTCTCGCCGGCCGAGCGCGAGCTCCTGGTTTCGCCGCGCCGGCCCATCGTCCTCCTCAGGAAAAAGAAGGACATCCCGCTCATCGCGCCCGGGCTCGACGAGATCGGCTTCATGCTGCCCTACACGCCTCTCCATCGACTTCTTCTCGAGCGTCTCGAGCTCATCGTGGCCACGAGCTCCAACGCCAAGGACGCCCCGATCATCAAGGAGGAGCGGGAGGGCGTGCGCGCGCTCTGCCGTGCCGTGCTGACCCACGACCGGCCGATCGCCGTGCGGGCCGACGACTCGGTCGTCAAGGCCGTCGCGGGACGCCCCCTCTTCGTCCGCCGGGCCCGCGGCTATGTCCCGTCCCCTCAGCCCGTTCCGGAAGCGCTCCGCTCCGACCGCGTCCTGGTCGCCCTCGGCGGCGAGCTCAAGGACACGATCTCCCTCTACAAGAACGGCTACGTCGTCACCAGCCAATTCCTCGGCGACCTCGACGATTACCGGAACTTCGGCTATTTCGAGGAGACCCTGGCCCATCTCCTCAAGCTTTTCGACGCCCGCCCCGAGGCCGTCGTCTCGGACCTGCATCCCGATTTCCGGACGACGCGGTACGCTTCGCGGATGGGCCTCCCCCATTACCAGGTCCAGCACCACTACGCCCACATCCTGGCCCCGCTTCTCGAGCACGGTCAGATGCCGCGGCGGCGCGTCCTCGGCGTGGCCCTCGACGGCTATGGCTACGGCGAAGACGGGACGGCCTGGGGCGGGGAGTTCCTCCTCGCCGACTATCAAGGCTTCGAGCGTTTCGCCCGTTTCGAGCCGGTCCCCCTTCCCGGCGGGGATTTGGCGGCCCGCGAGCCCTGGCGGATGGCCTTGTCCTGGCTCGACAGATCGTTCGGCGGGGCCATCCCGGACTTGGCCGCCCTGCGGACGATCGGGCGCTCGCGCCGCGCGGCCGTGCTCCAGATGTGCCGGAGCGATTTGCGCAGTCCGCTCACGTCGAGCTGCGGCCGCCTCTTCGACGCCGTGTCGTTCATCGCCGGGACGGCGCCCGAGCGCCTCGAATTCGAAGCGGAGGCGGCCATGCGCTTCGAGGCCGCCGCCGACCGGACCGCTCGCGGCCGCTATCCCATCGGCTTGGACGACGCCGGGCCCGGCCGCCCGATGGGGATCTCGTTCGCCCCGCTCCTCCGCGCCCTCGTCCGCGACATCGAAGAGGGCGTTCCCGTGGCGGTCATCTCGGCGAAGTTCCACGACACCCTGGCCTCGCTCATCGTCCGGGCGGCGAAGCGGGCCCGGCGAATGCACGGCACGGAGGACGTTTCGCTCGCCGGAGGGGTCTTTCTCAACAGGCGCCTGCTCGGGCCCACGGAGCGGGGGCTCAAAGCCGAGGGATTCCGGGTGTTCCGGCCGCTGGCCTATTCGCCCAACGACGAATCGCTTTCGCTCGGACAGATCGCCTGGGGGCTCGCCAAGCTCAGGAGCGGCGGAGCCTGACCCCGCCGATCAGCGACAGGATCCCGTTCGAGACGACGGCCGCGGCCGCCCCGGCGCCGGCGCCGATCGCGAATCCCAGGATCCCCCCGACGATGGAAAAGCCCAGTCCGCCGAGCAGGTCGCCTTGGCGATCGATGAAGAACGCGGGCAGGCGCGCGACGAAGGTGGAGAAAAGGCCCACGACCCCGGCGAGCAGGCCGAAAAGGATCCCGGCGAAGAGGCCCAGAACGCCGAAGAACCACACGAAGGAAACGATATCGACCGAGCGGACCGTGATCTCGGCGCCCGGCCTCGACGGGGCCGCGTCCGCCGCCGCGGACCCCGCCCCGTCCGCTCCGGCCAGCGCTTCCGGCACCGATTCGCCCCCCCGGCTGCCGCAGCGGGCGCAGGTCTCGGCCTCGAGGTCGTTCTCGAACCCGCAGGCGATGCAGATGGCCTTTTTTTCCAGCTGCGAGGGGGGCTTCGCTTCGACCCATTCGCCGTTCTCGAAGGCGTACCATTTTCCGCTCTGCGCGCCGATCACCCAGAAACGCCCCTCGTCGTCCTTGATGCGGAGCTGTTTCAATGAATCGGCGAACTCCTGCGGCGAGATCTTCTTTTGCTCGAATTTCCGGCGCAGGAGGCCGAAAGTCGCCTCGGCTTCGCGGAATTGGTCGGCCATAAACGCCTCCTTCGGGCGTCCTTTATCTTAACGCCACAACATCAGCCTTTTCAACGGCTTATTAACTCATTGAAAAGGCTGGAATTGCGGCCGTGACGAATTCTTGTGCAAACCGAGCTATGTTCATGCAGGAACGGATATTGGCTCGAAGAAAGAAGTCTTTTTCCACAGTATTTCCACAAAAAGTGTGCATAAGTCCGGGTCTCGGAACGGCCGGCGGCGGTCATCCGAGCGACCCCGGGCCGCCCTTGAGCAAGTCCAGCAATCCGACGCCTTTGACCGGGTCGGGAATGAACGACAGGACGAAGACGAGCAGGACGACGATGCTCAAGATGGTCCTTCTCGTTCCGAGCGGGGCGTCCTCGTCGAGGACGGGCGGATGTTGGAGGCGCATCTTCGACCGGAACTCGAAAAAGAGGATGATCGCGGCCAGGATGATCCAGGTCAGGTGGAAAAAGAGGCCCATGACGACGAGAAAGCCGACCATGATCAGTGATAGGAGCCTGGCCCGCCGGCCGAGAAGGGCGTAGGCGACGTGCCCGCCGTCGAGCTGGCTGAGCGGCATGAGGTTGAAGGCCGTGACCAGCAGACCGACCCAGCCGGCGAAGCCGATCGGGTGCAGGATCAGGGCCGAGCCCTCGGGGATCCGGCCGAAGAACAAGCCACTCAGGAGCTTGAACAGGAGCGGCTCGCCGAACGTGATCGTGTCCGGCGTCGCGGGGACGGGCCCGACCTTGGAGAACGCGAGGCCGATGACGAGGACCGGCAGGGCCAGGGCGAACCCGGTCAGGGGCCCGTTGGCGCCGACGTCGAAGATCTGATGTTTGAAGCGGACGGGGGACTTGATCCGGATGAAGGCACCGAAGGTCCCCAGGAACGGAGGGCCGGGCAGGAAGAACGGATAAGTGGCCAGGACGCCGTAGCGGCGGCAGGTCCAATAATGACCGATCTCGTGGCCGGTCAGGATCGTCATCAGGGCCACGGCGTAGAGGAGTCCCAGGCCGACGACGCGGGGATCGAAGAGCGAGGCCACGGATGCGCGGGCCGTCGACAGGAAGGACTGGGCAAAGAACAGGCCGGCGAACCAGGTCGTCAGCACGGTCAGGCCGAAGAGCGATCCGTGCAGCCAGACCTTCTGTTGGGACGTCGTGATGCTCATGGTCGCGGGAAAAAAAAGAGGAGTGAAACGGATTCACTCCTCTTTCAAGGCCAATCCGGTCGGCGCGGGCTATTTCCCGGTGAGCTTGTGGAACTTGGCCATCAGCTCTTCGCGGTTCTCTTTGCGGTCCGGGTCCTGGACGCAGGCGTCGACGGGGCAGACGGAGGCGCACTGCTGCGTGTCGAAGTGGCCGACGCATTCGGTGCACTTATTGAAGTCGATGACATAGCGCTCTTCGCCGGCGGAGATGGCCGAGTTGGGGCACTCGGGTTCGCAGGCGCCGCAGTTGATGCACTCTTCGGTGATGATGAAAGCCATGGAATTCCTCCTCGAAGAATTAGGGGATATTATATCCCTTCCGGGGAAATTGGCAATGCCCCGGCTCTTACTTTCGGGCCTCCAGCTTGCCGACCTTGAGGGACGCCTCATAGCCGAAATAGGACTGGGGGTAATCGGCCTGGAGCTTCTTGTAGAGCTCGATCGCCGCGGCGGTCTCGCCCTTGAGCTCCCGGCTCTCGGCCAGGCGGAACAGGGCGGCATCGATCGGGTAGGCCTTCGGCTTTTCTTCGGCGATCTTGCCGTAGATGGCGATGGCCTTGTCGAAATCCTTCTGACCGATGGCGACCTGGGCTTTGAGGTCCTCGGTCTGGTAGTAGAGGAGGTCCTTCGGACCGGCCGGGAGCTTGCCCAGGTATGATCCGGCCTTGGCCCAGTCGCCTTTCTCGGCATAATAGCGGGCCAGCTCGACGCCGGCCAGACGGGCGGTCCGCCGGTCGGCCGCGAGCTTTTCGAGCCCGGCCAGCTTCTCGGGCTTCTGGGCGATCTCGCCGGCCAGGGTGGTGACCTCGCCGATGGCCCGGCTCCGGACGTTCCGGGCCTGGGAGCGAAGGACGAGGAGCCCGGCAAAGACGACGGCCGCGAAGACGACCGCGGCGCCGACGATATTGATCTCGCGCCGGTAGTTCTGGAAGAAGGCGACCAGCCAGTGGACGCCTTGCGCCATATCGTCTTCTTTGAGGTGATGCCTTTCCGTTCTCTTCATTGTTCTCTCCCACAGGCGAATCGACAGTCCTTTTTAGCATATAAAGAAGAAGGGGTCAAACCCAGGGCAAGCCGGCGGGCTCGGAGGCCGCGTCCAGGAGCTCGCCGACCGTCGTCAGGGCCAGCCCGACGGCCGTATCGGCCGCGCCGTAGTAGACCCTGACCGGGCTCGCCGGCAGGGCGTAGCCCTCAGCGTCGATCTCGTCAACGACCATCCCGGAGGGAAAGACGACGTTCGGGACTTGGCCGCAAAGCTCATAGGGTTCCCGCGGCTCGAGGATATTGCCCCGTGACCGCCCCAGGACTTTCGTGGGATCGCGGAGGTCGAGCAGGACGACCCCGGCCTGATAGATATTGGCGCTGCCGAAATGCGTCGCGACGCCGTGATAGACGTGGAGCCAGCCTTGCCGCGTCTTTACCGGCGGCGGCCCCGAACCGATGTACTCGTCCCAGTAGTGGAAGCGCCCGCCCATGACCGGCCCGAGGCGCCGCCAGCGGCAGAGATCGTCCGACCCGGCCAGCCAGATCTCGCTGCCCGTGGTCGGCCCGCCGTCGAGCTTGGCCGTGTTGGGCCGCTCCAGCCTGAGATATTGCCCCCCGATCTTCTCCGGAAAAAGGACGCCGTTCCGCACGTCGTGCGTCGACGTCACCCCAAGGAAGCAAAATTCCCGGAAGTCCTCGGTCCGGGCCAATCCCAGCTGGCAGCCGCTGTCCATGTCCATCGCGAACATGACGTAGTGCGCCCCGTCGAGGCTCGTGATCCTCGCGTCGTAGACGTGATAGATCCTGTCCTTGACGCTCTCGATCCCCGCGAATTTCACGATCTCCGGCCGGACGACGAAGCGGAAGCCGTCGGCGCTTTCGGCCATGACCATGAATGTTTCGCGCGACCGGGCCTGGACGCGGAGCATCAGGTAGGTGATCCCGCCCGCCTTGACGGCGCCGGGATTGAACACCGACGTCACGTCCGTGAGCGACGGCGGAATATCGGGCATGTCGGCCCGAGTCAGGATCGGATTCCCCGGATCTCGACGCATGGTCCTTCCTCCTTCCCCGCCTAAGCGGCCTTCCCCATCTTGACGGACACTCGACAAACGGAGCCGGCCGGGCGCGGCGCGATCGGCCCTTCGACCGGGCGGCCGTCCACGTGGATCGAAACGACCCCGCGCGCGACACCGTCGGGATTCTCCACTTCGACAAGGTATCTGGCCCCGCGGAAGACCCGCTCGGCCTTGAATCCCTTCCACGCCGCCGGGATGACCGGATCGACGACGAGTCCCTGGTACGACGGCCGCAGGCCCAGGATGTCATCGTAGCCGACGCGGTACATCCAGGCCGCCGTCCCGGTCTGCCAGGAATGGCTGGCCTTCCCGGCCGTCTCGTGCTCGTCGCTCGTGATGTACTGGGAATAGACATAGGGCTCGGCGCAGAACGTCTCCTGCGCGATCCGCCCCGGCAGCATCTTCCGGAAATAAGCGAAGGCCCGGTCGCCCCTGCCCAACAGACACTCGGCCTGGATGACCCAGGCCGCCGGATGGCAGAAGACGGCGCCGTTCTCTTTCTTGCCCCGGACGCAGCGCGTGATCAGGCCGATCTTCGGATCGATCTCCCGGAAAGCCGGAGCGCAGATCTTCGGCCCGTACGGCGTGTCGAGGTGCTCGGCGAGACTGTCCATGGCCCGGACGAGCCTGGCCCGGTCCGGCAGTCCGGCGATCACCGCCCAGCTCTGGGTGTTGACGAAGATCCGGCCGGCGGCGTTTTCCTTCGAGCCGATCTTCCTCCCGGCCTCACCGAAAGCCCGGATGTACCAGTCGCCGTCCCAGGCGTGTTTTTCCAGCGCTTCGACCAGCCGGTCGCGGAGGGCCCGCGCCTCCACGCCTTGCCCCCCGGCCTTCGCGACGTCGAGGAGCTCGGTGAGCCGCCCGAGCATGGCCGCGTAGAACATGGCCCCCCAAACGCTCTCGCCGCCGTCCTTGCCGCCGATATAGTCGAGGGTGTCGTTCCAGTCGCCGCGCCCGAATTTCGGCAGGCCGTGCGCCCCGAGGTTCGCCCCGGCGAAGCGGACGACGGCCATCAGGTGTTCGAGGATCGTCCCTTCTCCCCCGTCGAGGAAAGGCTCCTTCGCGGCGAGCAGGCCGTGGTCGCCCGTTTCCTTGATATATTCCGTCACCGCCAGGATGAACCACAGCGGATCGTCGCAGTGCTCGGTAAACTCGCCCTCCCCGTCGCCATAGAAATGATGATAGACCTTGCCGTCCCGCCGCATCTGCCGGGCCAGCAGCCCGACGCGCGCCCGGGCCCGCTCCGGGTCGGCGATGACGATGGCGATCGTGTCCTGGGCCGTGTCCCGGTAGCCGAAGCCCCGGCCGATGCCCCAGTAATAAAAGCTCGCCACCCGGCCGACGTCGAAGGCGACCTTGGCCTGGTAGGGGATCCAAAAATTCAGGAAGATGTCGGCCTCGGGGTCCGGGGTGGCGGCGCGCGCATGCCCCAAAAAGCGATCCCATCCTTCCCGGACCCGCCCCAGCGCCGCTTCGACCGACGCCGGGTCGCGATACTTCCTCACGATCTCGCCCTTCGTCCGCTCGAAGTCCGGCTTGGCGATGACCCCGAGCGAGAAGATGACGTCGGCCGACTCCCCGGGGCCTAACTCCAGGTCGACCTCCAAGGCGGCGACGGCGTTGCCGCAGTCCATGTCCTTCGAGCTCAGGCCGCTCTCGAGCGCGATCGGGTTGGCCTCGTTCCGGAACGGGCCGATGAACCGCTCGCGGACGGTCTCGTACGCCGCGACAGGCCGGTTGACCGTGAAAAAGGCCCAGCGGTCCCACTCCTTGTTCTCCTGGTGCTGAGTGCCGCGCGTTTCCGTCACCCAGTAGGTCTTGGTGGCGAACACGGCGTCGAGCCCTTTCTCGAAGTGGGCCCGGTTGAAGTGCTGGTCGTCGCACTGATTGATGAGGTCGACCAAGGCGTGCCCGAGGGCGAGCTCGACATAGCCGACGACGGCCAGCCGCCGCGGCCGCTTCGTCCGGTTGGTCAGGACCGCCTTCCAGATCTCCCGGTCGTCCTCGGGCGGCACGAGGAACACGACCGACGAGGCGATGCCCTCGACCTCGGCCTCGGCCCGCGTGTAGCCGAAGCCGTGGGCGGCGCGATACGCCGACGCGGGCTCGCGCCCGACCGGCTGCCAGGTCAGGCTCCAGACCTCGCCGGAGTCCCGATCCTTGACGTAGATGTATTTGCCCGGCCGGTCGGGCGGCACGTCATTGATGCGGTAGCGCGTGATCCGTCCGTGGAGCGGGCTGCGGTCATACGAGATCCCGCCGCCGTTGGCTGAGATCGTGGCGAAATAGCGCCCGTTCTCGAGGTAGTTAATCCAGGGGCTGGGCGTCCGGACGTCGGTGATGAGGAACTCCCGGCCATCGTCGGAGAAGCGGCCGAACGCCATGGCCTCAGCCCCGGTCCCGCTCGACGAAGCCCTGGTCGGAGTGGTCTCGGGTCATGACCTTGAGCGTCGCGACCATCTCCTTCAGATTGATGATGCCGCCGATCGAGAACCAGAAGATGACGAAGATCGACAGGACGAGGTAGATCATCGTGTAGGTCTTCCAGAAGCCGAGCCAGGCCGCCGTCGAGACCTCGCTCGTCAGGTTGAGGATCGTCCCTACGACGAAGACGACGACCCAGCTCGCCGTCCAGGCATAGGTCGCGACGTAGATGACCTTGTCCCAAGGGGTGAACTCCCGGCCCATGCCCAGGACCTTCCAGCCCTTGACCGGGACCGCCTCGACCACGGTGTATTCCTCACGGATCAGGTACTTGCCGCGGTGGAGCATCTTGTCCATGTCGAAGGCCCCGTGCCGGCCCGTGACCAGCGAGACGACGATGTAGACGGCGCTTGACGCGGCCATGGCCAGCCCCCAGAACATCTGGCCGTTGACGGGGAGATCGGGCACGAGCTGCTTGACGACGATGCCGCCGACGGCGACGACCGAGCCGACGACCATGGCCGCCCAGGCCGCGGCCGTCGTGCCGCGCTTCCAGTACAGGCCGCCGATGATGACCGCGCCGCTACCGCCGGCGAAGATGGCCCCGGTGATGGCGAAGAAGAGGAAGATGTACTCGCTTTGCTGGAAGAGCAGGCTGAAGACGAAGCTGAAGGCGGCCACCCCGAGGATCGAGAGCTTGAGGAACTTCAGGTGCTCCTCCGGGGCGAAGGGCTTCTTCCGGATGGGCATGATCACGTCCTGGATGAAGATGCTGCCCCAGGAGTGGAGATAGGTCTCGTTGCAGCCGATGGCCGCGGCCAGCATGACGGCGGCGAAGGCCCCCATGAGCCCGACGGGCAGAAGCTTGGTCAGCGCGATCGGCACCGTCAGCTGGCTCCGCAGGGCTTCCGACCCCAGGCCGTCGAGGACGGGCCGGACGGAGGCCGCCGCCGCGGCGAACCCCTGACCGTGCCAGAACGTGAAGGCGACGATAGGCACGAACACGAGGAACAGGCCCCATTGCGGGATGCCCCGCCAATTGGCCAGGACGTCGCCCATCTTGGCCTCGT
>Ga0326729_1000284_pt1 | contig 12676 bp, 10 predicted proteins | sample MHFSIPfraction_2_FD_207744 | JGI IMG/M metagenome (GOLD analysis project Ga0326729, IMG submission 207744) | Lab enriched peat soil microbial communities from Michigan Hollow, Ithaca, NY, United States - MHF6AY SIP fraction | ecosystem: Environmental > Terrestrial > Soil > Wetlands > Peat...
CAAGTTTTTCATTTTGAAAAGCGTTGCATAATAAGGTAAATTCATAGTTAAATTAGCCAGTGGTTGGCTAATCGCTCACGAGTAATTGGTGCCTTTGGTTATTCGGTCGCGTCTCTTTCTGTCAAGGCACAAGTTTCTACTGTCCTACAATGAATATTTACATTGGCAATCTGCCGTACAACGTTTCGGAAGAAGACTTACGCGATGCTTTCTCTCAGTTCGGGCAGGTGCAAAGCGCCAACATCATCACTGACAAATTTTCAGGCCGCTCGAAAGGGTTCGGATTTGTCGACATGCCGAACGACAGCGAAGCCCGTGAGGCCATCGAATCCATGAACGACAAGGATTTCAAGGGCCGCACCATAAAAGTCAACGAGGCCCGTCCTCGTGAAGAGCGTCCGATGAGAAGGGAGCGCTACTGATAGCGTCCCTCATCGAAAGCACTCCACGGGCGATCCGCAAGGTATCGCCCGTTTTTTTTGCCTGAAACGGCATCGGTCGGGACCGTCACTTCCCCTTGCCGACAAGATCGGCCAGGGCATCATGGAGTTGTGGCCAGGCAAACGCGAAACCATGCTGCTGGAGAACCCCTGGTAGCACCTTCTGCCCCTTTACGGCATACTCGGCCCCCTCACCCATCAGCAACTGCACCGCGATTTTCGGAACCTGAAAGAACGACGGCCGACTCATCACCGCCCCGAGCTCGTCCGCAAACCCCTTCATGGTGACCGGCTTTGGCGCAACGGCATTGACCGGCCCACGATATGCCGGATTGTCGAGAGCCGCGAGAATCACCGCGACCTCGTCATCGATATGTATCCAGGAGATGCACTGGTTGCCGGAACCCACGGGACCACCGACAAAAAAGCTGAAAGGCGTCATCATCTTCTGCAGCATGCCGCTTCGCGTAGACAGTACGATACCTGTCCTGAGCAGCACCACCCTGACTCCGAGCTTTTCCGCCGGCAGGGCCTCCTGCTCCCAGTCATGGCATATTTTGGCAAGGAAATCCGTTCCGGCCGCAGCCGACTCCAGCAGATCTCCGGTGTCGTCACAGCGCTCGTACGCCCCGTAATATCCGATCGCCGAAGAGGAGATGAAGACTTCCGGCTTTTTCGACAGGCCATTCATCGCAGAAACCAGGGCCCGGGTTCCCTTGATCCGGGAGTCGTAGCAGGCCGCCTTGTGCTCTTCGGTCCAGCGGGCGTCGAGCAGCGGCTTTCCGGCAAGATGAATGACGGCGTGGGCTCCCTCCAGGGCGCTGGTCCAGTCACCGGACTCCATATCGGCATCCCAGCGAACATACCCGGCCGCACCGGGGATCTTTGCAGCCGCGGCCTGTGGCGACCTGGCGAAAACGACCACGCTTTTTCCGGCCCCGACCAGCCTGATGGCGAGTTCGGTGCCGATGATCCCGGTAGCTCCGGTAATGACGATGTGACCTTCCATGGGGCTGACTGGTTGAATGGTTGAACTGATGATCTGATGATACCTTATCGAACAATCAACCGGCCCCGTTTATGAAATAATTCCCGACGGTTACGGAGGAGCGGCCAATCTTGCCAAAAGGCAAAAAAAAGGCGCGTCAGAACGACGCGCCAAGAATCATGATCCCCCCGTTGACGTCACTCCACGGTCACCGACTTGGCGAGGTTCCGGGGACGATCGACGTTGCATCCGCGAAGCGTGGCGATGTGGTAGGCGAGCAGCTGCATCGGAATGACCGTCAGGAGCGGCATGACCGGACTGGAGGCCTGCGGAATGTAGATGACGTGCTCCGCGAGGCGGCTGATCTCGCGATCACCTTCGCTGGCGATGGCGATCACGCGACCCTTCCGGCTGCGGACCTCCTCGATGTTGCTCAGGATCTTCGTGTAGGTGTTGTCCCTGGTGGCGATGAAGAAAACCGGCATATCCTCGTCGATGAGGGCGATCGGACCATGCTTCATCTCTGCAGCGGGATACCCCTCGGCATGGATGTAGGAGATCTCCTTCAGCTTGAGGGCGCCTTCGAGCGCAACGGGGAAATTGAAGCCCCGGCCCAGATACAAGGCGTTCTTGGCATCCTTGAACTCTCTGGCGATCGCCTTGATCTCTTCATTCTGATCGAGAATTCGTGACACCTTGTCAGGCACCGCGACCAGTTCACGCAGGTTCAGCCGGATCTCGTCATGGGAGATCGTGCGACCCTTGCTCAGGGCCATGGCCAGCATGTACAGCACGATCACCTGGGCCGTGAAGGCTTTCGTCGACGCCACGCCGACCTCGGGCCCGGCATGCGTGTACATACCGCAGAGCGTCTCCCTGGCGATAGTCGAGCCAACCACGTTGCAGATACCCATCACCATGGCGCCCTTCTCCTTGGCGAGCCTCAGCGCTGCCAGCGTGTCTGCCGTCTCGCCCGACTGGGAGATCACGATCACGACATCATCGGAGCCAACGATCGGATTTCGATACCTGAATTCGGAGGCGTAATCGACTTCAACGGGGATGCGGGCAAACTCCTCGATCAGGTACTCTCCGATAAGGCCAGCATGCCAACTGGTGCCGCAGGCACAGATCACGACGCGTTTGGCCTGCTTGAGCCGGTCGAGGTAATCCTCGATTCCACCAAGCTGCACCCGGCCTTCATCGAGGCGGACGCGGCCACGCATCACATCGCGCATCACCTCCGGCTGCTCGAAGATCTCCTTGAGCATGAAGTGCTCGTATCCGCCCTTTTCGATCTTTTCGAGGGAGAAATCGAGCTCGGTCACCACCTTCTCCTGCTCGACGTTCTCGATGGTCTTGACCGTGTAGTTATCCCGCGTCACAATGGCCATCTCGCCGTCGGAGAGGTACACGACCTTGTTGGTGTGCTCGACGATCGGAGCCGCGTCGGAAGCGATGAAATACTCGCCGTCACCGATGCCGATCACCAGCGGACTGCCCTTCCGGGCCACCACGATCTTGTCCGGCTCGCGAGAGGAGACGACGCATATCCCGTAAGCACCCTCGACGTGCCTGAGCGCCTGCCTGACGGCGGCCTCCAGCTCGAGCGAGGGATCCGCCTTCCAGATCCGGTCGATCAGATGCACGAGCACCTCGGAGTCGGTGTCGCTGCTGAAGATGTATCCCTGGGCGATCAGGTCCTGCTTCAGGCTCGAGTAGTTCTCGACGATACCGTTGTGGATGAGGGCGATGTCGCCCGATACGTTCATGTGGGGATGGGCGTTGCGATCACTCGGGTCGCCATGGGTAGCCCAGCGCGTATGAGCGATGCCGGCCGTTGCCCCGAGCATCACCGTGCCCGAGACGTTCAGCATCTCCTCGAGATTCCCTACACTGCCCTTTTTCTTGAATACCTGCATATCTCCGTTCAGCACGGCGATGCCGGCTGAATCATATCCGCGATACTCAAGCCGTTTCAGTCCATTCAAGAGCAGCGGCGCAGCATCGCGCCTGCCGATATAACCGACGATTCCACACATTGACCCCGTCCCCCGTTAAGCATTTATTATGCGTACGCCGGCCCCGAAACATCTGGAACACGACCCGTGTAAATTTTCTTTCCCCAATGACACGGATTATACGAAATCTTACAGCATTCCGTTCATGGCATCATGAAGGATTTTTGCTTCACGGCCGACTGCGGACTCGAACTCCTCGACAGACCTGAACTCCCCTTCGGGAAAAATGAGCGCACGGCTGACGTTGACTACAGCACTCCGGCCCGCCGCGTCCGCCCCTTGCGTCACGGCGTCGTGCATCGACCCTCCCTGGGCGCCCACTCCGGGAATCAGAAAAAAGAGGTCCGGAGCTTCGACGCGAAGCTCCTCGAGCAATCCTGCCTTGGTAGCGCCGACGACGATGCCGGCGTTGCCGTTGCGCTGCCATCCGCGTACCCGGTCAAGCACGGTCCGGTACAGCGGCCGGCCATCCTGCATGACCTGCTCCTCGAAATCCCCCGAACCGGGATTCGAGGTAAGGCACAAGACAAAGACAAGTTTGTCGTCATACTCGAAGAAAGGTTCGAGGGAATCGAACCCCATATACGGAGCCACGGTGATCGAGTCGAACGGCCATGCCTCGAAAAAGGCCTTCGCATACTGCCTGCTGGTGTTGCCGATGTCGGCCCGCTTGGCGTCGGCGATGCTCAGGCACTCGGGAGGCAGCGCTTCGAGGGTCCCTTCGAGATCACGCATACCGGCTATGCCCCGCGATTCATAGAACGCGGTATTGACTTTATAGGCCGCCGCGTGTTCACGGGTGGCCCTGATGACCGCGCGGTTGAACTCAAGAACCGGGCGGTCCATGACGCCGAACACCGCCGGAATTTTGGAAGGGTCGCTGTCGAGCCCGACGCAGAGCATCGATCCGATGGCGGCGATCCGTTCGTTGGTCTTGATCCTTGCTGAACTCATATTGATAACGGCATTTGAAATTCTACTGAAGATACCGGATGCCCGGAGTGATACGCTGTAGACATGAATATACAATGGCTTGAGTGACTCTTCCCGACAAATTCGTGCTCATCCTGACAGCTGGAGAGATGCCTCCAGCACCTCGTAGCACAGGCCGATATGAAACTATTAGGAGGAAGAATACATTTATCGATTGCTGTTGCGTATCTTGTGAATTGGCCCGAAACTTTGCATATTTTTTTTCACTCCGCACATTCGGAGCAGGAACATGGTGTGCCTTGAGTTATTCAATCTCGGGAACGATGCCCAACGTTGATGAATTTTTTAATTATGAGTGCTTTCGATGCCTAAAAACCCATTCAAGCCGAACAATCCCTATAAAAGTGAGCCTGACAGCGGGGAACGTCGCCCCCGCTTTTCGATAGTCTACTATATCGTTGTCATTCTGCTGATCATCGGCTTTCAGCTCGCGTTCTTCTGGTCTGGATCCACCCAGGAAATAGCTTACAGTGAATTCAGGCGACTCATTTCCGAAAACAAGATCGAGTCGGTGCGCATATCGCCGGAGCGCATCTACGTGCAGCTCAAGGCTGACTCCCTGTCGACGGCGGCACAGAAACCCCAGGTCCAGGCGCCTCCGCCCGGCCTGCGCATGCCTGGTGTCACACCGCAGCCGAAAGAGGTGTTCGTCAATCCGGTGCGGGACGACAGCCTCGTCACCCTGCTCGAGTCGAAAGGCATCCGCTATCAGGCGACCCCCGGCAACAGCTGGATAGGGGAGCTCCTGCAGTGGATACTGCCTTTTGCCCTGCTCATCGGCATCTACTTCTTCCTGTTCCGCCGAATGGGCGGCCCGGGCTCGCAGTTCATGAACATCAGCAAGAACAAGTCCACCCTCTACGAGAACCTCGACGAGCATACCCGCATCACGTTCAAGGATGTCGCAGGTCTCGACGAAGCCAAAGCAGAGGTCATGGAGGTGGTCGACTTCCTGAAAGACCCGAAAAAGTATACCAAGCTCGGCGGCAAACTGCCGAAGGGTGTGCTCCTGGTAGGCCCTCCCGGAACCGGCAAGACCCTGCTTGCCAAGGCCGTGGCCGGTGAAGCCGACGTTCCGTTCTTCAGCATCAGTGGCTCCGATTTCGTCGAGATGTTCGTCGGCGTCGGCGCAGCCAGGGTGCGTGACCTGTTCAAGCAGGCAAAGGAGAAGGCCCCCTGCATCATCTTCATCGACGAGATCGACGCCGTCGGCCGCAGCCGCGGCAAAGGGTTCATGATGGGAGCGAACGACGAGCGTGAAAACACCCTGAACCAGCTCCTCGTCGAGATGGACGGCTTCGCCACCGACAAGGGCGTGATCCTGATGGCGGCCACCAACCGGGCAGACGTGCTCGACACGGCACTGCTCAGGCCCGGCCGTTTCGACCGCCAGATCGTCGTCGACAAACCGGACCTCAAGGGGCGTATCGACATCTTCAAGGTACACACCAAGAACCTGTCACTCTCCACCGACGTCAACCTGAAGGCGCTGGCATCGCAGACACCCGGATTCGCCGGCGCCGAGATCGCCAACGCGGCCAACGAAGCTGCCCTGCTGGCTTCCCGCCGAGGCAAACAGTCGATCGAGATGAAAGACTTCGAGGACGCCATCGAACGGGTTATCGCCGGCCTGGAGAAAAAGAACAAGGTGATCAACCCTCGCGAAAAGAAGATCGTGGCCTACCATGAGGCCGGCCACGCGATCGTCAGCTGGATGATGCCTGAAAACGACCCGGTGCAGAAGATCTCCATCGTGCCGAGGGGCGTCAGCGCGCTCGGTTACACGCTGAACATCCCGCTCGAGGACCGTTACCTCATGACCAGGAATGAACTCGTGGCCAGGATCTGCGGCCTGCTGGGCGGTCGCATCGCCGAAGAGATCATCTTCGGAGAGATCTCGACCGGAGCCCAGAACGACCTTGAGCGCGTGACTGAAATCGCCTATAACATGGTGGTTGTCTACGGCATGAGCGAAAAGGTGGGCTACCTCTCGTTCCTCGAGAGCAACAACCCCTACTACGGAGGCCCCGGCATCGACAGGAAGTACGGCGACGAGACCGCCCGCCTCATCGACAATGAGGTCAAGGCGATCGTGGACTCCGCCCGCAAACGCGTGTTCGAGATGCTCTCGGAACACCGAGACAAGCTCGAAACGATCGCCAGGGAGCTGTTGTCGAAAGAGATCCTGCAGTACTGCCAGATCGAGGAGATCCTCGGCAAGCGCACCGCAGGAAAGTTCTCCGAGCACCTCTCCCACAACTGCGTCAACGGAACCGACCTGAACAGCCCGACACAAACAGCTGTGACTGAAGAGCCGGCTGAAGAAAAACCAGAGGAAGACAACGTCGCCGACGAGGAGCGCCGGGAGCTCGAAGCGGCCGTCGAACGTCTTCGCCAGTCAAGGGATGTGTCCTCAAACTGAACTGCACCATGCAAAAACGGGTTCACGTCAAGGTACAGGGGCTGGTGCAGGGGGTAAGCTTTCGGATGTTCGTCGTAAGGGAGGCAGCGTCCCGGAACATTTCAGGATGGACCCGCAACCATCCTGACGGTTCGGTTGAAATAGAGGCGCAGGGGGGCGCAGGCATGGTGGACGAGCTGATCCGAATGGCGAAGATCGGCCCGTCGAGGTCCCACATCACTTCGGTGACGGTAAGGGAGACACCGCTGGAACCCACGGACGAAGGCTTCAGGATCATCTACTAGTATACTGTCAAAGAATAACGTACGGAAGAGTCTGTCACGATCGGGTTGCCACGTCGCTTCGCTCCTCGCGATGACGATGGCGATTTCGATCTGGAGAGGGGAAGGAAGGAGTGGGTCCCGAGGGATTCGAACCCCCGACCTACTGGGTGTAAACCAGTCGCTCTAACCAGCTGAGCTAGAGACCCATTGAAAAGGGCACTATTATAACACATTTTCGAAAGATAACCAACGAAGAGGCGCATTTCCCGATATGCATGGTGGGCAACGGTTTGTAAGCCGCACGTAAAAAGCATAAATTCAGGCCGGCAATACCCAGGCAACTTCGTCCCAACCACCATGAAATCTATCGCTATCCTCGGCAGCACCGGTTCGATCGGTGTGAGCACCCTCGATGTCGTCAGGCAGCATCCGGACCGTTTTTCGGTCGCCGCTCTCGCCGCCGGCAGCAACATCGATCTTCTCGCGGATCAGATCAGGGAGTTCAGGCCCCGCCTGGTCTCGGTCAGGGACGAGTCGTCAGCCGTCGCCCTGCGCTCGAAACTCGGGGAGATCCGTCCGGAGATCATGCACGGCACCGAAGGCGCGTGCGCAGTCGCCGCGGCCGATGAGGCGGAAATGGTCGTCTCGGCCATTGTCGGCGCGGCAGGCCTCGTGCCGACCGTCACGGCGATAAGAGCCGGCAAGCATATCGGCCTTGCCAACAAAGAGACCATGGTGGTCGCCGGCCGACTCGTCTCGGACCTTGCCCGCAAGCACGGCATCGAGATACTGCCAGTGGACAGCGAGCATTCGGCCATCTACCAGTCCCTCACCGGCCATCGTCACGAGGATGTGCTGCGCGTCATCCTCACCGCTTCAGGAGGCCCGTTCCTGAACACCCCGGCCGAAGGGATCCTCAAGGTCACCCCGGCGCAGGCGCTGAAGCACCCGAAATGGAACATGGGCTCCAAGATCTCCATCGACTCGGCAACCCTCATGAACAAGGGACTCGAAGTGATCGAAGCCCACTGGCTGTTCGACATGCCTGCCGAGAAAATCGGCGTTGTGGTCCATCCCCAGAGCATTATCCACTCGATGGTCGAATATATCGACGGCTGCGTCATGGCCCAGCTCGGCGTGCCTGACATGCGCGCCCCGATCGCCTATGCCATGGCCTGGCCGGAGCGCTGCCCGAGCGGCATCGAGCGTCTCGACCTGACTAAGTCGGGAACGCTGACCTTCCAGGAACCAGACACCGCGAGGTTCCCGAGCCTATCCCTCGCCTATGAGGCGCTCAAGGCCGCCAGGACCTACCCGGCGGTGCTCAACGCGGCAAACGAGATCGCCGTCGCAGCCTTCCTCGATGAGAGGATAGGCTTCACGGGCATCCCGGAACTTGTCGACAAAACCATGCAGGCCCACGAGGCATGGGAACCTGTGGAGCTCGAAGAGTACCTGCAGGCCGACCAATGGGCACGCCGTACAGCCGAACAGCTTATCGCCTGACCCGAGAACGACCTTAACGCCACCACCGAACAGAAGCAACATGGAACTGCTCAGCACGCTTTTTTATTTCATCGTCGCCATCTTCATCCTCGTCACTGCGCACGAATTCGGCCACTTCATCACGGCCAGGATCTTCGGCATGAGGGTCGACCGCTTCTTCATCGGCTTTGACTTCTTCGGCATCAAGCTCTGGCAGAAGAAGATCGGGGAGACCGAATACGGCATCGGAGCCTTCCCGATCGGCGGCTATGTCAAGATCGCCGGCATGATCGACGAAAGCCTCGATACCAATTACGTGAACACCACCCCCCAGCCATGGGAGTTCAGGGCAAAACCGGTATGGCAACGCCTTGTCGTGCTCGCCGGCGGCGTCGTCATGAACCTGGTGCTCGCAATGATAGTATTCACCTCCATCACGGCCATCTTCGGCGAATCGCGCACGCCGATCTCCGCCCCCGCCTTCGTCGAGCACGGCTCTGTCTTCGAGTCGATGGGCGTCAGAACCGGAGACCGGCTGCTCTCGGTCAACGGCCACCGGCTCGAGTACTGGGAAGAGGCGATCGACCCTGAACGACTCGCATCTAAAGGGCTGCAGTACACCATCCAGCACAACGGCGAGATCCTCACGGTCAATGCCCCGCCGGATTTCCTTAGAAGGATCAACGAACGCCAGTCCTTCGGTATCAGGCCGATCATGCCGCCGATCGTCGACCAGGTGCTCGCTGGAGACCCCGCTGCAGCAGCCGGCGTCAAACCGGGCGTACTCATCACCTCGATCGACGGCAAACCGATCTCCGACTGGACCGAAATGGTAGGCCTGGTCTCGAAAAGCGCAGGAAAAAAACTGACCATCAACTGGCTGTACCTGCCTGCAGCTCCGGCCGGACCGGTCACGGCCGACATCATCCGCAGGGAGGGGAAGCCATTCACCAGCATCGTGGTGCCGAACTCAGCCGGCAAGATCGGCATCTCGCTGAAGCAGACCGTCGCGACCAACCGACGCCAGCTCGGAGCGGCAGAATCGATCACCAGCGGATTCGGCCAGACCTGGAAGACCACGGTAATGACCGTCCAGGGCTTCGGGAAGATCTTCAGCGGTCAGGAGGACTTCCGCAAATCTGTCGGAGGTCCCATCAAGATCGCCCGCCTCGCCAACCAGAGCGCCGAGCAGGGTCCGATCAGCTTCCTGTACTTCGTCGCCGTGCTCTCGATTTCGCTCGCCGTCATCAACATCCTGCCGATTCCGGCGCTTGACGGAGGCCAGTTCATGCTCAACGCCATCGAAGGGGTCATGGGCCGAGAGATACCCTTCGAGGTCAAGATGCGCATCCAGCAGGTCGGCATGGCCATCCTGCTGACCATATTCGCCTACTTCATGATCAACGACCTCATCAACAAGTGACCTCGCTCTGCGCGACAGACCATGTTTGACAAGCTTCAGTCGATTAAGGATAAATACCAGACGCTCGAACAGCAGCTCTCCGACCCCGCGGTGGTTTCCGACCAGCCGCGGTTCAGGAAACTGAACAAGGAGTACAGCGCCCTCAAGGCGATCGTGCAGGCTTACGACGCCTGGGTGAGCAACAAAACACAGCTCACGGAGGCCTCGCAGATGCTGAAGAGCGAGCGGGACCCCGGCATGCGGGAGCTGGCGCAGGCCGAAGTCGACGCACTGCAGGAGCTGATGCCGAAGCTCGAACAGCAGCTCAAGGTGCTGCTCCTGCCAAAGGACGAGGCCGATTCACGCAACGCCATCATCGAGATCAGGGCCGGCACCGGCGGGGACGAAGCAGGACTCTTCGCGGCCGACCTCATGCGCATGTACCAGCGCTACGCTGAACGGCAAGGCTGGAGCTGCCAGTTGCTCGACGCAAGCGAGGGCTCGGTGCCCGGCAGCGTCAAGGAGGCCGTGCTCGAGATCATCGGCCACGACGTCTACGGCATCCTGAAGTTCGAGAGTGGAGTCCATCGCGTCCAGCGCGTCCCGGAGACCGAAACCCAGGGGCGCATTCACACATCGGCGGCCAGCGTGGCCGTGCTCCCCGAAGCCGAAGAGGTCGACGTCGAAATCCGCAAGGACGACCTTCGGATCGACACCTTCCGAAGCGGAGGCAAGGGGGGCCAGAACGTCAACAAGGTCGAAACGGCCGTCAGGATCACCCACATGCCGAGCGGCATCGTCGTGGCCTGCCAGGAGGAGCGCTCGCAACTCCAGAACCGCGAGCGGGCCATGAAAATGCTACGTTCGAAGCTCTACGACATCCAGATCGCCGAACAGCACAAGGAGCGGGCCGACCTGCGTCGATCCATGGTCACCACCGGAGACCGGAGTGCAAAGATCAGGACCTACAACTTTCCCCAGTCGAGGGTCACGGACCATCGCATCGGCTTCACCAGCCATGCTCTGACGCAGATCATGCAGGGCGAGCTCGACGCCATTATCGAAGCCCTCCGGCTGCACGACCAGGCTGAACAACTGCAAGCCGAAACCTCCTGACACGGCCCTGGCCCGTCGAAGAGGTCATGCTTTTTTGTCGAGAGTGAGTATATTTTTTCAGATACCACATCCTTCGGCGCACTGAGCTGCCGACAGAACGGGAGAGAATGTCATCATGGAAATGGAAGCCACAGGCAAGAGTCGCGGTCAATGGGTGTTTCACGGCGATTTCGACAAGACGGTCAACTACCTTTCGGACCAGAAGAGGATCCTCGGGTTCAACCCCTTCTGCCATAGCGTGGAGCGGCTCGGCGCGGATAACACCTATCGCTGGCTCTTCAGGGTGACCGATCCGCAGAACAACCCATTCGACGTCGTCTTCAACGTCAGGCAGGAGGACGAACTCCTGCTCGAAATCCCACAGGACGCCGCCGGCGTGAGCGTCGAGGAGCTGACCGACGAGATGATCAGCGAGTATACGGTCGGAAGGAAGATAACGTGGCGACACCATCCGGTCGCCGAGGATCTCGAGAACCCCGAAAAGTACCTTTTCGAAGGAAAGGCTTCGGCCGACATGCTCTTCCTGCCGCTCGCCAACGAGAAAACCAAGGTCGACTTCGACCTGAAGATCGACGTGAAGTTCGTGCTCTACCCGGCGTTCCGCATCATACCGGAACAGATCATCCGGGCCATGACCAACGCCGGCATGTCGCTCATCATGCAGACGGCGACCAACAAGATGTTCCAGAGCATATCGAACGACTTCGGCACCGTCCGACAGATGTGACCTCCGGCCCAATCATCATCACCATCACTGCCCATTGACAAAGGACACTCAACAGTTTTCAGCTCTTCGCCGCTTCTGGGTCTCCATCGTCAGCGTGGCGCTGCTGATCATGACCGGCACGGCAGGTTACATCTACATCGAGCACATGTCGCTGCTCAACGCCATGTACATGACGGTCATCACGGTGGCGACCGTCGGCTTCAGCGAAGTTCATCCGCTCAGCGACGCCGGCAAGCTCTTCACCATCCTGCTGATCATCAGCGGTACCGGACTCTTTTTCTTCACCCTGACCAATGTCGCCGTCTTCCTCCTCTCGGGCGAATGGCGCGAACACTGGGAACAACAACGCAACGAACGCATGCTCCGCAAGCTGAACGACCATTTCATCGTCTGCGGCTACGGCCGGCTCGGCGGCAACGTTGCCGAGGAACTGAAAGCGAAGGGCATCCCCTTTGTGGTCATCGACAACACCATCGAACCCGTGCTCCGGGCCCGTGATAACGGTGACCTCGCCATCAAGGGTAACGCCGCCGACGAAAGCGTGCTGGTCGACGCAGGACTGCACCGCGCCAAAGGCCTCATCGCAGCCGCCGGCACCGACGCCGAAAACGTCTTCATCGTGCTCACCGCGAGGAACCTCAAGCCCGACCTGCACATCGTCGCCAGGGCCGATTGCGAAGAGTCCGAAAGCAAGCTCCTCAGGGCGGGCGCCGAAAAGGTGGTCATGCTCTACCGTTCGGCGGGCAAGCGGATGGCGAACCTCCTGATCGAGCCCGAACTCGAAGCCTACCTCGACGAGCTGAGCGACGCCAGCAACCT